>Ga0123353_10001843_pt1 | contig 26102 bp, 20 predicted proteins | sample TergutLab28metaG_3_FD_92763 | JGI IMG/M metagenome (GOLD analysis project Ga0123353, IMG submission 92763) | Labiotermes labralis P3 segment gut microbial communities from Petit-Saut dam, French Guiana - Lab288 P3 | ecosystem: Host-associated > Arthropoda: Insects > Digestive system > Gut ...
GAAGAATAATTACACTCTAGATTTTACAGGAGTAAAACACTATCTTGAATTTCATAGAGAGATTCAGAAATCGTTGGAATTCCCTGATTATTATGGTATGAATTATGATGCCCTGTGGGATTGTTTAAGAGGTACATATTATGAGACACATGTTGTTGTCAAAGGCGTACACACTCTATCAAAAGAATTATCTGAAGCCGCCGAAATCGTTATTGGTATATTTCAAGAGGCCAGCGAGAAAATGCCCTGTTTTAACTATACAGTGATTGATTAAATCCTACAAATACAATTTTGCAGTATGTTAAATTATCATAGAAATTTGGCAATCTTTATGATATAATATGCCGTAGACGGCATATTATATCTGACTAGATCGTATATCATATTTTCGTCAACGAAAATATGATATAATCTTTTGGAAAATCATTTCTGTATAACTTCTATATATCTTGTCCATAATTAATACCATAGGCGCAACAATGCCGCAAATTTAAACGCATGGCAAAAGGCGCCGTTCGCCGTTGACGGCGAATGGTATATATCTATCAAGTATAATAACCGTCTTGCGGTTATTATATCATACGGAGGTATCAATTATGGACAAAAAGATTAAAGTTTGGGAAGTTTCGTTACTAATAGGTCTTATATGCGCTGTTGTCATCGGCGCTTGGGCACAGAAATCGCAAAAGGAGTTAAGTGACAAACTCCTGCGGCTCCATGTCGTGGCAAATTCAGACACCGAGGTTGACCAGGAGTTAAAGCTCTCCGTCCGAGATAGGATATTAGAGATGTCCGAGCCGCTTATCAGCGAAGCCAAAAACTCACATGAAGCCGCTGAAACACTTATCTCGAACCTGCCCGAAATAGTCGAACAGGCGCAAAGGGAAGTCCGTGCCATGGGATACAACTATAATGTCAGCGCCGAACTTAGAGATGAGAGCTTCCCCACACGTGAATACGATGGTTTTTCACTGCCTGCCGGAACATACCGCGCCCTAAGGGTCACGATAGGTGAAGGCGGAGGAGAAAACTGGTGGTGCGTAGTGTTTCCGCCTCTGTGCGGTCAGTACGGAAATATCAACGAGGCTGCGAAACAAGCGGGACTTAGCGATGGCGAAATCGCGCTTATTGCCGAAAGTGACGGCGTTAAGATTAAATTCAGAAGCATCGAGATTTACGAGAGACTAAGGAAGTTTCTAAGTGCCTAACGGCTTATTGATAAAGCATAATTGGGAGAGCGATATGCTTAACATTCTCTACAATGCCCCGACGCGGCGGCTGCTCGATGAGATCAACATGAGCGCGGCACAGGGCATCACAAACCAGATACTGCTTGTACCAGAGCCGCTCTCACACGAAACCGAGCGGCTTTTGCAGGGTTTGGGCGATCATATCGGCATGAGTGCCGAGGTACTTACATTCCAGCGAATCGCCCACCGCACGCTGTTGCGGGAGGGCGGGCTTGCCGCACCGCAGCTCGACGCTGGCGGGCGGCTCCTGTGTCTCGCAAGGGCGGTAGGCGATGTGAGGGCACAGCTTAAAGAGTGGGGGCGCGTGGCAGGGAATGTCGAGTTCTTAAATGAACTTATAGCGACCATCGACGAGCTGAAACACTGCGAGTGCAAGCCGGAAATGTTATCAGGAAGCGCAAAATTCGAAGATTTGCGCCTGATATGGCAGTCATTCGAGGCACATATAACACAGACCGCTGCCGACCCGCGTGATCTGCTCACTCGTGTCGGCGCGCTGCTCGATGAAAAGGGCAGCATAGCAACAGGCGCGAGGTTATACATAGACGGCTTTGTCAGTTTTACCGCGCAGGAGTATGGTATCATCAGAGCGTTTATCAGATACGGCAGCGTGACGATCTCACTATCCGCGGGCAGGTGCCCTGCCGGGCAATGCGGGAGCTCTGCCCCCGAACCCCCGCATGAAGACCCCGACATCTTCAAACAGCCGCGCCTGACCGCCGAGAGATTAAAGCGTATTGCGACGTCTGTAGGGAACGGCGTCCTCGATGTCCCGTCCGTAGGGAGCGGCGACCCCGACGCGCCGGAACGTATAACAAAAGTTTGCTCATGTCCCGATATGCTGGCCGAGTGCGATTGGGCGGCAAATCTTACCGCCGAGTGGATAAATAAAGGTGTACGGCGCGGCGACATCGTCGTTGTGTCGCCGGCTTGGGAAGAATACAAAGGCGTTTTATTATCGGCGTTTGTGCGTGCGGGAATACCCGTTCTTGCCGACGACGTGCTGCCCGTATCGGCAAAATCGGCTTCACGATTTATTATATCTTCGCTCGAAGCGGCGCTCTACGGCTTTGAACCGGACGATGTCACCTCACTTATAAAAACCGGGCTTGCGCCTGTCACCTCAGACGAGGGGTTCATGCTCGAAGATTACATACGCACGCACAACGCGAAAGGCGTTTTCTGGACGGCGGACAAGCCGTGGACGGCGCACCCCGCCGGTTGGGGTACTCGGAACTTCTCGGAACTTGACAAAACACGACTTGAGACTCTAAATCGCATCAGAGAGCGGCTGCGCGCGCCGTTTATACGCCTGCGTCGTACTTTGTCGCAGAACGGAATGGGCGAGGATTTTGTGCGTTCGCTTTACAGTTATTGCGCCGATATGGGACTATCAGACGCGCTGATCAGACGCTGCGGGTATCTCTCAGAGCGTGGCGCGGACAGAGAGGCCGATGAGTACAGGCAGCTCTGGGGCGTAATTGTCAAGGCGTTTGACAATTTTGTTGACATATTGGGAAATATTATGCTAAAACCTGAGGAATTTGCGCGCCTGTTCGAGCTGTGTATATCGCAGTATGAAGTGGGGACTATCCCCGTCACGCTTGATAGGGTACAGGTCTGTGCGCTGGACAGGCTCTATCGCAGAGAGTTAAAATATCTGATTATTGTCGGAGCAAACGAGAAAAACATGCCCAAGCGCACCGATGCGCCGGGGCTTCTCACAGACGAAGAGCGTGTTGAGCTTGAGCAATACGGCGTCAATATGGCACCCCGCGCCGACGAACGCGCGTCGAGGGAGTTGTATACGATACATAAAGCGTTCGGGCTGCCGAACGAGGCTCTGGCGATCAGCTTTAACACCGCGGGCAAGGCGGAGATGTCCGTCTTTGTCGAAGCATTAGGCGTTGAGGCAGAGGTATTGCCGCAACCGGTGGATACCGGAGGTGTTGACTGGCACTCCGACCGCACGCCGCTGGAGGACTGGAAAGCGCTGCTGCCGCCGGGTAAAGCGCTATCGGCAAGCCGCTTAGAGAGTTATTCATCATGCCGCTGGGCGTATTTCTCGCGCTATGGACTGGGACTGAAAAAGCGCGGCGCTCCGGGCCCCGCGCCAAAAGACGCGGGGAGCATGATACACGCCGCTCTAGAGTTTATGGTACGCGAAATCATGGTGCTGGGCGGCTTTCGCGCCGTAGAGCGTGACGCGGCGATTGAACTTGCCGCCCGGGCCGCGGACGAATGGCTGAAGTCTTTACCTGGCCACGACACAGAAAGCGCGCGTATAAAAGCATTAACGGCACGGTTGAAACAGTCCGCCTTACAGATCGCGGGGAATGTCTATGATGAACTCTCAGTTTCGGACTTTCAGCCGTTGGCGGTCGAGTATAGATTCACGACCAAGGACAGCGTGCCGCTGACGGGCATCATTGACCGTATCGACGGCTGGATACAGGATGACAGGCTGTATCTGCGCGTGATCGATTATAAAACTGGGCACACAAAATTCTCTCTGCGCGATGTGTGGTACGGGCTGGGAATGCAGATGCTGTGTTATCTCTTCGCGCTTAATGAGTGGGACGGGAAGCCCGCCGAACCCGCGGGGGTACTCTATCTCCCCGCGCATGACAGGTTTGCGCAGGTTGCCGCGAATGTGTCGGACACGGAAGTATCACAGAAACTCCATGCACTCTTAAAACGCAGCGGCATAATATTAAGCGACCCGGCGGTAATCTCCGCGATGGAAAAGAGCGGCGAAAAGCTGTTCATTCCCGTCAAGCTCAAACAGGACGATACTCCAGACGCCCGTTCACAGGTAGCGAACGCGGCGCGGCTGGGGCTTCTGCGGCGGCATGTAGAGGATACAATGAAAAAACTTTCGGATAGTATCACGCGCGGGGCAATCGAGGCGAACCCCGTTTGCCGCTCTACAAGTGAATCACACTGCGATTACTGTGACTTTGCCGAGGCGTGCTACCTCGATGACAGCGACAGCCCAAGATTTTTAGACAACGTGAATATCTGGGAGAAGCTCGCATCTGCGAACGAGACAGGTGCCTTGCCGGGCAAAGCAGGGGGATTTGGCGATTAGGAGAACTTACCTCCGAGTTAGGGGGAGATATTAAGGAGCGGGGAGAGTAGTGTAATGGGTTTGACGCCGCAGCAACAACAGGCAGTTGAATATAATGGCACTGATCTCTTAGTGTCTGCGGCAGCGGGTTCGGGCAAGACGCGCGTACTTGTCGAGCGTCTTATCGGCGCACTTGATAACGGCGCGAATATCGACGACTTCCTTATCATCACCTATACTCGAGCCGCCGCGCTGGAACTGCGCGGACGCATACAGCGGGCGATACTCGATCGACTGAAAAAAGACAGAAGCGATAAACGCCTGTATGCCCAGCTTATGCGCCTTCACAGATCGAACATCGGCACGATACACTCATTCTGCGCGGGGCTGTTGCGCGAGTATGCCGCCGAAGCGGGGCTTAAGCCCAATTTCAGGCAGATAGAGGGTGCGGAGGAGAATGCGCTGAAACAAAAAGCGCTCGAGACCGCTCTAGAGGAACTATACGCCGCGTGCCCGCCGGGGTTTGACATATTTGCGGATTCGCTCAGTGACGTTGGCGGTGATCGGCGGTCGGGTGAGGTGATACTTGAACTATACAATAAATTGCAGGCGTTCCCCAGCCCAGAAATGTGGATGGAAGAACAGCTTGCAAACCCGCGTGACGTGTCCGGATATCTCAAAATGGATGCAGAGCGCGCGTTATGGTTTGCTAAAAAACTGATGCTAGAAGCGAGACGCGATTTGAAAAAGCTGCCCGAGTTGAACGCGGTTTACGGTTCGGCATTCGATGAAGATTTAATAAACGTCGCCGCACTGAAAAACGGCTTAAAGATAACAAAGAGTAAACTCAGACCTGCTCGCGGCATGACGGATATAGCCGAGCCTTTCAAAGACGCGCGTGATCGGTTCTATAAATTGCTGAATGTTTACAGCGAAGCCATGGCAGGCAATACCGTACAGACTGAAACCGAAGAACAGTACATAAACGATTTAACGCTAGGAATATTTACGGCAGTTAGGGCATTTACCAAGGCATATAAGGACTTGAAATTCAGAAAAGGCGTTCTGGACTTTTCAGACTTAGAGCATATAACGCACGCGTTATTATGCGGGCAGATGCCGGATATGGGGGTTCCGTCCCCGTATCCCCGTTTGGATGGTGCAAAATTTGCTGAAATATTAGTAGATGAGTATCAGGATATAAATCAGGTGCAGGAGGAGATTATTCAAGCGCTTAACAGCCAAATTTTCATGGTCGGTGACGTGCGCCAGTCGATCTACGGGTTCAGGCAGGCAGAGCCCAGTATCTTTCTTAAAAAATATAGCGCATGGTCAGAAGAGAGCCCTCATGGGGCGCGGGTTATACTCCCGCACAACTTCCGCTCACACCCGTCGATACTGGGTGCTGTTAACGATATATTTGAAAAGATAATGCTCGGCATGGAATATGGAGAAGAAGAAAAACTCCGGGCAGGTGCCCTGCCGGGCAATGCAGGGGGAGTCCCCCCGATCCCCCCTGACACTCCTGCATCTCCCCGGGCAGTGCTGGTATATTGCGACAAAGCGGGGATCGATGACGAAGAAGTGCCTTTAAGACGTGTACAACTCGAAGCGGAGATGGTTGCGGAAATTTGCCGCGAGCTGGTTGACGATGGCAAAGAACCGGGCGGCATTGCAGTCTTGTTCAGAGCCAAATCGGGGATGGGGTTCTTCAAAAGCGCTATAGAGGCGCGCGGTCTGCCAGTCACGGGACAGGAGGATAATATACTGGAAACGCCGGAATTGCGCGTTGCGCAAACATATCTGCGTATTCTGGACAACCCGCGCGATGACGTTGCACTTTTGGCGGTGATGCGCTCGCCGCTTTATAACTTTTCGCCGGACGAGCTAGTAAAGGTGCGAAATTGTGCCGACGGCGATTTTTATGACGCGCTGACGGCGGCGTCTGCGGCAGGGGACTCCAAGTGCACCATGCTGCTGAGGGATTTGATATATCTAAGAGACTTAGGTATGGACATGGGTATGGACATGCTCTATCATGGGATGTTAATGAGGCTGGGGCTTTTAGAGCTGTTCGGATCGATGCGCGGCGGCGCGGTGCGACGGAGCAATCTATTAAGCCTGATACCGGTCGCGGCGCGCACGTTGTCGGTAGGGGAGCTTTGCCAAGTGTTGGAGCGTATGCGCGAGAGCGGCGAAATGCCAAACGCTGCTGGGCAAAACGGTATTACACTGATGACTATTCATAAATCCAAGGGGCTGGAATTTAATACAGTGATACTTGCCGACACATCGCGCGTGTTCAATCGCGCGGATAGCCGTGCGCCCGTATTATTCCACAGAGAGATGGGGCTGGGACTGAAAATCGCTGACACTTCAAGGCGTATCCAGTATCCAACTGTTAAACGCGCGGCAGTCGCCGGCCGCTTAAACGAGGACATGATGCAAGAGGAGATGCGCGTGTTGTATGTCGCGCTGACACGGGCGAAGGAGCATTTATACGTCACGATGACCACACCGGATATGGCGAAACAGATAGAGCGGCTGAACATGGGATTGGACGACAGACCCGACGAGTATCAGCTTCTGTCGGCGAAAAGTGTATCGGACTGGCTGCTGCTCGCGCTGATTAGAGATGGGGCGTTGGGCGATACAGAGACGTGGAGTGTTAGAGAATGGACAATTGACAATGGACAATTGACAATTAAGCACGAAAAGAACAGTGATTCAGATTTAACAACAATTGATAATTCAAAACCAATTGTCAATTATCAATTATCAATTGTCAATTGCTCTCTTCCCAGCAAACTAACCACCACAGAAATCGTTGCCACCGGCTCTAAGTTGTCAACTGTCAATTGTCAATTGTCAATTGTCAAGCCGCGTTTTATGGAGAAGCATACCGCGCTGACCGCCGCGGAACGCGGTACGGCGCTGCACACCGCCTTGCAATTCGTAGACTTACAGGTGTGTCTGACCTTAGATGGCGCAAAAGCTGAATTGTTAAGGCTAGAGCGTGAGCGGCGGCTCACGCCCGAGCAGGCGGGATGTGTCGAGCCGGAGCGTATAATACGCTTTATACAGAGTGAACTGGGCGCGCGGGTGCTGGCGTCAGCGGACATTCGTCGCGAACTGCCGTTTAGCTTACTTACGCCGATACGAGAGTTGTTGCCTGAGATAGACAGCGACGAAAAAACACTGTTTCAGGGTGTTATCGATCTTATGTTCTTCGAGGAAGGCGGCTGGGTGGTTGTGGACTTCAAAAGCGGCAAACCCAAGCAGGAGTATAGACGGCAATTAAAGCTGTATGAAAACGCCGTCCGGCGCATGACCGGACAGCGTGTGATTGAGGGTATAGTGTATTATCTGTGATATGAAGAACCCCCTTGCGGAGGGGGTTGCGCCGTTAGGCGCTGGGGTTGCGTGCTCCCTAATCTTCCGGGATAAAATTCGGATCATCTGGATTAGGCGTCGGAGTAGGCGATGGCGCGGGAGTTGGGTCAGGTGCGGGTGTCACGCCGTCTGGCCCGGATATCACGTCGTCTGGTCCGGGTGTCACGCCGTCTGGCCATCCGTTTTCATTACCGTCAGGGATGGATGACGGCGAGGAATAATCGCCGGGGATATCATGCAGAGGACAGAAGGTATTATAAGCCGATGCACCTTCGGAGCCACCTGCCGCGGGACGGAATCTGCCCGCGGGTATTTCGGGGCCGCCGCCGCCCCAATAGCGTACAACATACTGTTCATCCGAAACGTATATACCTCCGGCGACCAAGCCGCGCCCAATGTTGAGAAGCGCTGCATTCATAAGATTATCCTGCGGGCAATATGGCGTCGCCAGTCTGCTGGATTCTCTGCAAACACTGACTAAGGTGTGTACATTACATGTTGTTTTCGGTACATCCTCGGCAAAGTATACGCCTGAAGACACGCGCGAGCCGCGCGGGTCTTGACGGCAGTTATCAGTAGGGGCGAGTCCGCTGTCAAGACAATATGATCCGTTGACCAGTCCGTTAGGCTTAAAGAATTCTTTGCGTTCCAAACCCTCGTGTATCTCATCCATGACCAGTCTCCACATCGTCAGGGCGGGGTTTGTACTCTGTTCGAGCCTTATCTTCTTGGGCATCGTAAACCCGTACCACGAACCGCACGCGTAATAAGGCGTATAGCCGACGAACCAGCGGTCAAAGTCGTCGTTTGTCGTACCCGTCTTACCTGCCGCGGGCATGTTGTTAAGCCTGGCTCTGGAGCCTGTACCCGATGTGACAACCTGCTGCATTATGACGTTCATATAGTGCGCCGTCTTTTCCTTAACGGCGACCTCCGGCGGCCCGGTATTATCAAGCAGCACTTCGCCGTTGGCATCTAATACCCGCTTATAGGTATGAGGTCTGTTGTACATACCTTGGTTGACAAAGGCAGCGATTGCCCCGGTTATTTCACGAACGGTAAGCCCTCTTGTAAGACCGCCCAGCGCCATCGGACCGCGTTGGATGTCGGATAGTTTCTCCTGTCTGCCGTCAGATCGGGATACCCAGCGCTCCTCGACAAGGGATCGTAATTTTAACGTGTCGCGCCCGAAGTAGAACGCCTTTTCCGGGGTCATCATCTCGACGACGCGCACGGCGACGGTGTTGACGGAGTTCTGCATGGCGGTTATGACGTTGGTGCGGCCTCTGTAGGAGCCGCCGGAGTTGCGCGGCCAAATCTTGCCATTGTTATCGCTCGGCATGTCATCTATGACACTGTACGGGGTGAGCAGACCCATTTCAAATGCCGGCGGGTATACCGTCACGGCCTTCATAGCCGAACCCGGTTGACGTTGGGCATGATTGGGCAGATTGCGCACAAGGTTGCCGGTTTTTATGCCGCGCCCGCCCGCAAAGCCCAGTATCTCACCTGTGTACGGGTCAATGACCATCAGCGAGCTCTGGGGCTTTTCGGAGTCTCTGACCACGGGGAAGTTGGCATCATCGGAATAAATATCGTCAATTATGCCTTGAATACGCATATCGATAGTAGCCTCGATAGTAAGACCGCCGCCGTAGATAAGCATATCCGCATACTGTACGGTGATGCCTTTTTGATCTACAAGATCGCTTCGGATATCGAAGAATATCTGATCCATAAAGTATGATTGGACTCTTCCGAGGTCGTAGTAATCGTCTTCGCTATCATAGTTTCTGACGAATACAAGCGTTTGATTTCTGGCGCGGTCGTATTCGTACTCCGTCAACATGCCCTGACGGAACATTTCAAGGAGAATGACCTCCTGACGCTCCTTATTTCTCTCGGGGTTGAGATAGGGGTTAAACAGCGTGGGCTTATTGGTTATACCTATAATGCTTGCCGATTCGGCGACGGTGAGTTGATCTAAGCTTTTGCCGAAGTATGTCTCGGCGGCAGTTTTAACGCCGTAGCACCCATGCCCGAAATAGCAAGTGTTGAGATACATCTCGATTATCTCTTCTTTAGAATAGCGTTTTTCAAAGTCTAATGCGCGCAGTATCTCCTGAACCTTTCGCGCAACGGTGAAGTCCTTTTCATCCGTAAGGTTTTTAATAAGCTGTTGGGTTATGGTAGAGCCGCCGTAAGAGCTGCCTCCGGGCAGGAACATCTCCATAAACGCGCCGCCGGTGCGCTTCCAGTCCACGCCGCTATGCTGGAAGAAACGCTTATCCTCGATGGCGACCAGAGCTTCTATCATATTTGTGGGCATCTCGTCGAATGTGGCGAGTTTGCGGTTTTGCTGACCATGCAGAGTACCCAGCTCGTGCTGCAAGCCGGTTTCCTTGTCCGTGTAAACCACTGTGCTGGTCTGGCTTAAGGTAAAATCTCTTAGGTTAACGCTCATGTCAACCTGTAGGTAACGCGAGATGTAAATCGAGAAAACGACCGCGAGTATAGAACCCGTGGTCAAGAATATCAACAGGAAAGTGCCGAGGAACTTGAACACGACACCAGAAACGGACTCGATTGTCCGCCACGCGTTACTTGTCGCTTTTGATAGGTTCTCTTTCGCAAATTCGGGTTTCTTCACTTAGTACCGCCTTTCTAGGATCGGGGGTTGCGGGACGATGTGGCAGCGTCCCCTACAAAAAGGATTATAATATAATTTGATATAGTTGTCAAATAACAATAAGGCAACAAAACATTGACACCGTTCGGCAACTCGTGATAGATTAATTAACGGGTGAGGCAGGTGCCCGATACGTGGGTTCCTCCCCCGAACCCCCGAATAAGAGTGAGAGGTGTAGCTATGCGTGTATTGGCAATAGATTACGGAAGCGCGAGAACGGGCGTCGCCGTCTCAGACCCGTTGGGGCTTATCGCGGGAGAGGCGTTTACTATCCATGAAAAAGATATGGGCAGACTGATAACGACACTGATCGAGCTGTGCCGCGAGAAAAACGTCGGGCGCATCGTGGTGGGGAACCCTAAGCACATGAATGCCGATGAGGGTGTGCGCTCGAATATGTCCAAGGAACTTGCGAGACGTCTGGAAGAAGCCCTGAATATACCGGTGTCGCTGTGGGACGAGCGGCTCACCAGCACAGCCGCGCACAGGATATTAAACGATGTTGACCGTAGGGGCAAAAAGCGCAAGAACACCGTTGATGCTGTTGCGGCGAGCTTGATATTAGAAGGGTTTCTGCAATTGACAATTGATAATTGACAATTGATAATTTAGACGTTACTGTAAGGCCGGGGTTCCATGGCAGGCGCCCGATACGGGGGTTCCGCCCCCGTGCCCCCGGCTTGGATACGCCGGGTCATCGTGTCCTACATCACTTCAAATAAAAACGCATCATCCTTAACGCCTATCGTAACCGTTTGATCTGCCTTCAGGCGTCCATCTAAAAATCGTTCGCTCAGCGCGTCCTCCCACTCTGATTGTATGGCTCGCCGCAGCGGTCGCGCGCCGTTTGCGATATCAAAGCTTTTTTCAGCTAAAAGCGCGACAGCGTCGTCCGTGGCCTCGAGCGTCACGCCTAATGCCGAGAGCCGCTCTTTTACTTGATCTAACATATTTCTTGCTACAAGATGGATCTCGTCTTTTGACAGCTGAGTGAATACTATCGTTTCGTCTATGCGGTTTAGAAGCTCCGGCTTGAATGCCTTTTTAAGCTCGGAGAGCACCGCGCTTTTTATTTCTCCTTGCGATATGCCCTCGGAGGATGTAAAGCCTAAACGCTTGCGGTCTGTAATATTTGACGCGCCGAGGTTTGAGGTCATAACGATAACGGCGTTCTTGAAATCTACGCGCCGACCGTGCGAGTCGGTCAGATGTCCATCTTCAAGTATCTGAAGCAAAATATTGAATACATCCGGGTGCGCTTTTTCGATCTCGTCGAACAATACCACGCTATAGGGCTTGCGGCGTACCTTCTCTGTAAGCCCGCCGCCCTCGTCATAGCCGATGTAACCCGGCGGCGAGCCTATTAGCTTCGAGGTGGAATGTTTTTCCATAAACTCCGACATGTCCACGCGCAAAAGCGCCTTTTCATCCCCGAACAGCGCTTCGGCAAGCGTGCGGCACAGCTCTGTCTTGCCCACGCCCGTGGGTCCTAGGAATACAAATGAGCCTATCGGGCGTTTGGGATCTTTTAATCCCACACGCCCGCGTCTTATCGCACGCGAGACCGCCGCAACGGCTTGATCCTGACCGATAAGGCGTTTATGCAGTATATTTTCAAGGTCTAAAAGCCTGTCGGCTTCGTCTTGGGAGAGCTGTGTGACGGGTATGCCCGTCCAGCTTGAAACAACTGCCGCCACATCGTCCGCGTCTACGGATGTCTTTTCTGAATCACGCAGCTGCCAGCGGTCGCGTTCTGTTTCTAGCTGCTCACGCAGTTCACGCTCGCGGTCGCGCAGTTCGACCGCCTCTTCAAAACGTTGGGCGGTTATGGCGGCGTCTTTCTCCTTGACCAGCCGCTCGACCTCCTCCTCTATCTCGCGCAGATCCTGAGGCGGGGTAAGCGAGGTGACGCGTATGCGGCTTCCTGCCTCGTCAATAAGGTCTATCGCCTTGTCGGGCAGCTGTCTGTCGGCTATATAGCGCACCGAGAGGTCGACCGCCGCTTTCAGCGCGCCGTCGGTGAATGTTACTTTATGATGTGCCTCGTACCTATCGCGCAGCCCCGTAAGTATATCATAGGCATCCTCGGGGCTGGGTTCGCCGACTTGAACGGGCTGGAACCGCCGTTCGAGTGCAGCGTCTTTTTCAATATATTTGCGGTATTCGGCCAGAGTTGTAGCGCCTATGACCTGAATCTCCCCGCGCGAGAGCGCGGGTTTTAATATATTCGCCGCGTCTATCGCGCCCTCGGCCGCGCCCGCGCCGATAAGCGTGTGAAGCTCGTCGATAAAGAGGATGATATTACGCGAGAGGCGTACTTCCTCCATGGCGGTTTTAAGCCGCTCCTCAAACTCGCCGCGGTATTTCGTACCCGCCACCATGCCCGATAAGTCGAGCGTGACGATACGCTTACCGCGCAGTGTGTCCGGTATTTGTCCGGATATGACGCGCTGTGCCAGCCCCTCCGCTATGGCGGTCTTGCCCACGCCGGGGTCGCCGATAAGCACAGGGTTGTTCTTTGTCCGACGGCTGAGTATCTGTATGACGCGCGTTATCTCATTCTCGCGCCCAATAATGGGATCGAGCTTATTTTGGACAGCCATTACGGTCAGGTCGCGGCTGAACTGGTTTAATGTCTTTGTCGAACTCGACGCTGTGGTGGCGATATCAGGCTGACGCTGGCGATTACCCGGCCCCTGTATATTTGCGGCGGCGGCTGTGGGCTCCGCTCCGATAGTATTTAATATGTCGGCATAAACGCGGCGCAAGTCCAGCCCGAGGCCGGACAGCAGCGAACAGGCTATCGAATCCGATTCGCGCAGAATACCCATCAGCAGATGCTCCGTGCCGGCATAGTTGTGTCCGAGGCGCGTAGCCTCGCCCATACCATTCTCGATAATGCGCTTGGAACGTGGGGTCAGGCCTTGGACGGGCAGTGAGTTCGCCTCGCCTTGCCCGACGCTCTCCGTCAATTTGGCGCGCAGAATAGGCGCGGTAATGCCGGAGTGTAAAAGCGCCTGTGCCGCGACACCCTGACCCTCTTCAAGCAGGCCGAGCAGCAGGTGCTCGCTGCCGACATAGCCGTGACCAAGCTCACCCGCTGCCTGGTGCGCGAGCCTCACCGCCTCTTGTGCCCGGAAGGTCAGACGTGATTGATTCATGTTTGCTCATCTCCTGTAATCTGTTTGGGTGCGGAAGAGTTTGCGGTATATCCGTTAATACTAAGGATAACTCGTTTGCGTGCTCCGTGTCAACACCTAATCGACGTTTGTTAATCATAAAGCACCTCCATTATACTTGCTAGTGTTCCCAAAAAACACGGAAATTAACTTGAAAGATGGTTTGGGATTATGGTATAATAGCCGCAGAGCGGCTATTTCACTAATAAAGATATATACCATTCGCCGTCAACGGCGAGCGGCGCGAGCTTTCTAGCGTTTGAATTTTCCCGAATCTTGCGCCTATGGTATAATTAAAATGAGGTGAGCAGAACATAATGAAAACAAAGGGTTTGCATTATCTTGATAAAATAACGAAATCATTTGAGATTGCTATTGCTTTATTGCTGTTGATAGTGATTGCGATAAAGGTTCTTGAGGTAATATTTGAGTTGACAGGATTGCAAATAGTCATTATATCTATGGAGTTTGAGAAGATTCTGTCAATAACGTTTGCTCTTGTAATAGGCGTAGAGTTCACAAAGATGCTGATTAAACACACTCCGGAAACGGTTATTGATGTGCTGCTCTTTGCAATAGCTCGTCAGACGGTCATATATCACGAGAGAACAATTGATTTGCTGATTGGCGTTTTTGCGATTGCCGGATTGTTCGCGGCTAAGAAATATCTGATAAATTTAAAAGAAACAAAGAAAGAAAAGGAAAAAACAAATCTATGAAACGAATTTTTTACCTATTCATTGCTATATTGTTTGTTTTTTCACTTGTCGCCTGTAATTCACTGACAGCAGAACCAATACCAACCCCGACGCCTGAAGCTACGCCTACAGTCACTCCTGAACCCCCAATCGAGCTGCCTCTCACCGAAAAACCCGGGCTACCGGTGATGAAACCAGAGAATTTGATTTCATCATTCCAAAGTATAAATCACCGTTGTTACCCGAGATAAATATGTTGATATATAAAATCCGAAAAGCCCCCTTTCACGCAAAATCATTTATAGCGTTTGTTAAAACTCTATAAGGCAGGCAGTGGTAAAATCCGCAAAAATTAACTATTGCATTTTTCATCTGTACGTTGTATAATCAAAGCGAAAGACGAGGTGTTGAACATGAGCGACGAATTTGGCGGCGACATCATAACGCTGACCGACGAAGACGGCAAGAGCTATGAATTCGAGCATGTCGATACGCTTGAGCATAAAAGCGAGGTCTATATGGCGTTTATCCCCGCCGACATCGGCGACGACGCGGAGGAGGTAGACTTCATAATCCTGCGGGTCGTGGATAACGACGGCGAGGACGACCTTGTTACTATCGAGGACGAGGGCGAGCTTGAAGAGGTATATGCCCTGTTTATGCAGCGTATAGAGGAATACGAAGAAGAGATTGTATAGTGAAAAACCCCTGCTTGGTGCGTGACAAATCTGTTTAAACCCACATTTCGACAACGGGATTCCGATTTTCGCGGTCGTTTGCAGGCCTCCCGGCGCGCGCCATGCGTTGGACGTTGGAAGCAGTAAAGCCGCGAATAGGTTGCCCACCTGCATGAGCGTGCAGGTTATTTACGGGTTTGCACGGCCGAAGCGGGGTTACTTATTGTAAAAACCCCTGTATCTTGAAAGATACAGAGGTTTTTTCGCGTTTTCATTCAGGTTTTCTGATAGGATTGCTCCAATATCCAAGCAGTTATATCCGCCAAAACTTGACTGTCAAATCGGCCTTCGATTGCGTATTCATCAAGAATTTCGGTTATATTCTTTATCGTTGAAGGCATAAACAAATGATTTAATCCCTCATATAATTTGAACGTGACGTTAGACCGTCCTGCCAGTAGTTCTTGATATGCCGCAAAATCAACATCGGTTAATATCTGTAAATCGTTTGAGCCTTGAACAACAAGGAATGGTACTGTAATATTTTCGATATACGCTGTCGCCGGGTGTTCATATAGTTCCTTATAATAATAAGCTGTTACACCTTCGGTGGGTGTATTTTTAGCCGTATCATCCGGCAGGTTTACAAGTTCATACGTTTGTAAATCCCAATGTTCTTCAATCTGCGCCAACGCGGTTTCCCTATCCTCGCCATCCATTGCAGCTATTACACCGGCTATGGTTTGGTCTTTGCTGATGTCGAGAAGAAACCGCGGGGAACCCGCAAGCAGGATTAGTCCGGCGTAATCTCCGCCCTCGGCATGGATGCGCGGTGCAAGCATACCGCCCAAACTATGCCCAATTACAAAAACCTTGTTTTCATCAATCCGTGGATCAGCTTTAAGGATTTCCGTCGCTAAAATTGCGTCTTCTATCGTTTCTTCCCTTATTGTATAGCTGTTGCCCATTTTCGCCCCATGCGCAAATGTTCGCTTATTATAACGAATGACTGCAATGCCGTTTGAGGCTAAATATTCCGCAACATCTTGGTAAGGCTTGTTTGCGAACAGCGTCAAGTCCATATCATGAGCGCCGGAGCCGTGGACGATAACAACGGCAGGAACTTGACCCGCTGCATTGTCGGGTATGGATAAAAGACCGTTCAACGGGAAGTCCGTCCCTTCCCCTATGACGACCGGGAAGTCCGTATAACCATCTTTTTGCGTTATGTCCAAATCGTCGGTATTTTCAACAAACGTAAATAGCAACCCAGCCACCAATCCGTCTTTTGAAAAAACGATACGGCTATTGATCCCCGAATTTTCATGTCGTGTGACTACATGGTAAATATCATACTCTTCATGTGGAATATTATCATCTAAAATGACTTCAGTCCCTGTGACAGATATGAACGCTCCTGCCGTCCTAACCGTATTTTCCCAAGCCTCTTTTAGCCCGCTTACACCGAGGCCCTGCATCAATTCCGGGACAAAGCCGGCTGCTGCTGTATCATAATCACCGTTTACAAGAGCCATCACAAACTGCTCGGCGCGTTGGTCATGGTTATCCCAGTCGATATGGCTGGCGTTGGATTTTTCACTTTGTTCTGCGCGTTGGTTATCCTTGTCGTTATGACTGACATCGGATTTATCACTGCCGCTGTTGCAGCTTGCTAAGATTAATAATGTGAATAGGGCGACTATTACTGCCGAGATACTTTTTCTTAGTTTCATTCTTTTTCTCCTTAATCTTTATTGAGCCGGCGGTTTAATATCATGACGATTACTGCTGGGATTGTGTTTCTTATAAGTTTAAATGGCCTTCACTTACCTCCCATATGTATTGTTTATTATAATACATATAATGCATTATGTCAATAGCAAATAATCAAAATAATTTTACAAATATTGAATCCTTCATGCTTTTGTGCTATAGTATTTGTTGATTTATAATTTAGGAGGACGAACAAGTTGGATAAGAGAGAATTAACTATAAAAAACTGTTTCAGTTCATGGATAAGGAAAGATGTTTCTCTTTTTCGCGATTCTTTCGCTGATAATGTCGCTTATATTGAATCTTGGGGACCGGCTTACAAAAATATAAAGCAAGTAACGGCTTAGTTTACAGATTGGAATAAAGAATTTACTGTCTTGGAATGGAATATTAAGAAGTTTTTTCATATCGAAGATACTTGTATTTGTGAGTGGTATTTCAAATGTGAATGTGGTGGAAATATTGACGGATTCAACGGTGTTTCTATAATAACTTTTGATGAAGATGATAAAATTGTACTCTTAAAAGAATTTCAATCTAAAACACCAAACAATTACCCTTATGATTAAGAAATAAGCGGAGGAAGATATGACTATCTTTTATTTCACAGCAACCGGCAATTCATTGGCGGTTGCCAAGCATATCGGAGGAACCTTGATTTCCATTCCACAGGTTGTTGATTCCGACAATCTGCATTATAAGGACGATGCTATTGGTATCGTTTTCCCGATTTATTGGTGGAATTTGCCGGTAATGGTGCGCCGGTTCTTAGATAAAGCGAACTTTGAAGCAGATTACACTTTTGCAATCGGCACATACGGCAACGTAACCGGAGCTGTAATGACGCGCTTTAAAGGCTTTGACTACACCAATTGTTTGCGTATGGTGGATAACTACATACCTGTGTTCGATATGGGCGCAGAGACAGAGAAGCTGCCGAAGAAGCGTGTTGATGAGTATACCGCCAAAATCGTTGCAGACATCAACGATCGAAAACACATGAATGTTAAAGCTAATTTTATTACAAAGGCAATGACCGCTATTTTTGGACGTATCTTCAAGCCCGATAAAAACGCCCGAAAGTACATTGTGAATGACAAGTGTAACAACTGCGGCGTTTGCACTCAGGTTTGCCTCGCGAAAAACATCGCTGTCACAGACAAAGTCAGTTTTAATGACTGTTGCGAGGGCTGTTTGGCTTGTTTGCACCATTGCCCGCAGAATGCTCTGCATGTGAAAAGTGAGAAAAGCGATAAACGTTGGCGTAATCCGGAAATTTCATTAAAAGAGATTATTGACGCGAATAACCGTGCAGCCAATTAGTTTCAAAATTTGAGAGGAGCAAGAATCATGAAAGTATTCATCAGCGCTGATATCGAGGGAATAACCACCACCACCGTATGGGACGAGTGCAATCCATCCCATGCGTCCTACGCGCTTCACGCAAAACAGATGACGGAGGAGGTTCTTGCCTGTATTCAGGGCGCAAAAGACGCGGGCGCTACCGAAATAGTCGTGAGAGACGCGCACGGGCCCGCTATAAACATTGATCCGACAAGGATGCCGTCCGGCGTTACGCTGCTGCGTGGCTGGACAGGCCACCCCTACTGTATGGCGGACGGTATCGACAAGACCTTTGACGCGGCAATGTTCGTCGGCTATCACTCGTCCGCAGGCAGAATGGGCAACCCGCTGTCACACACCCTCACCGACAGTCATGTCTGTTTGAAAATTAACGGCGTTATCGCAAGTGAGTTCTTGCTGTACAGCTATGCCTGCGCGCTGGAGGGCGTGCCGACCATTTTCCTAAGCGGCGATAAGATGCTCTGTAATGATTTCAAGGGGTTGCATCCGAAACTTATCACCTGCGCGGTCAAAGACGGCATCGGCGCGATGACAAGAAATTTCTCCACCGAGGACACCCTCAAAGACATAAAAGAGTTATCCGAAAAGGCGCTGAAACAGGACTTGTCGAACGCTGTGGTCAAATTGCCCGAGCGGTTTGGAGCTGAGGTCTATTTCAGGGAACACAAAAACGCGGAAAAGGCCGTATGGTTCCCCGGTGTAAAGCGCAAAAGCGACGACATCGTGACATTCCAATCAGACAACTTTTTCGAAATACTACGAACGATTTTATGGATTGTATAATTATAATACAAAGGATATGATGCAGCATGAAGTATTTTATTCTCGTACCGGACGGCTGCGGCGACTGGCCGATCCCGTCGCTTGACGGCAAAACGCCGCTGGAAACCGCTAATATCAAGTACATCAACGAACTTGCAAAGGTTAGCGAGACGGGGCTTGTCAGGACAATCCCCGATGGGATTGAGCCCGGAAGCGATGCGGCAAACCTATCTCTGTTAGGTTATGACCCCGCCATCTACCTTTCGGGGCGCGCACCGCTCGAAGCCGCCGCCATGAGTATTCCGATGAGTGACACCGACGCGGCGTTTCGCGCGAGCCTTGTCACGCTGGAGGGAGATGGGCAATACAAGGAGCTTACCGTCAAAGACCATAGCGCGGGGGAGATCGAGAATGAAGACGCTGATATATTTATAAGATATATTGATGAAAAACTTGGCGGTGATGGTCTGCGCTTTTATCCGGGTATAAGCTACCGCTGCCTTTTGATTACCGATAAGCTGGATGTAAAGTGTAAGATAACGCCGCCTCACGATATTTTGGGACAAACCGTCGGCGGATATCTGCCGGATGATGATCAGATACGAGAGCTGATGGTTAAAAGCTATGAACTCCTGAAAAACCATCCGTTAAATATCGAACGGGTAAAGAATGGCAAGCCTCCGGTGAGTTCCATTTGGCTCTGGGGACAGGGCAAAAAGATGGTATTGCCGTCACTTGCAGAGAAATACGGGGTAAGCGGCTGTATGGTAGCCGCCGTCAATTTGCTCAAAGGTATCGGCTGCTCTGCAGGGCTGACCTGCCCGGACATACCCGGCGCGACCGGGACGCTGTATACGAATTACGAGGGCAAGGCGGCGGGCGCTGTCGAGGCGTTTAAGAGCGGCAAGGATCTTGTCTTTACACACGTCGAGGCGCCTGACGAATGCTCGCATACCGGCGACTTGGACGGAAAACTAAAATCTCTTGAACTTATTGACCAAAAAATATTTAAGCCTGTTACGGAGTATCTGGAGAGCAGCGGCGAGCCTTATCGTGTTCTGGTGCTGCCCGACCATATGACGCCTGTGGAAATACGGACGCACAGCTCCGAACCGGTGCCGTTTATTTTATTTGACAGTCAAAATAAATTGCCTGCTGATGAAACAAAGGCGTTCTCCGAAGCGTGCGGTAAGCAGGGGAGATTCTTTAATAGCGGCAGCGATTTGGCGGATTATTTCTTCAGATCAACTTAATAAGCTTCATCAAATATGCACAATCAATAATTCCTTGCAAGTAAATCCAGTAATCGTCCATGCTGCGCATATGGTTTTGAAATTCTTCCAACCTAAGCATTAGTTTTCTATCCTCACCTAATTTATCTTCAATAGTGCTAAACATGTTTTTGTACTCTTTTTGGGCATTTTGATATTCTGTACTAACTTTTATGCTTTGCATTGCCAGGGCATAAGATGATTCGGAAAACGCTTGTTCTAACTGTTTGGCAAATATTGAATTGTGATCCATAATACATCTCTCTTTCTTTTGTTATTTCATCCACAATTGACATCTGTCGAAAATCGGGATAAAATTATGTGTCACTTTGTGTCTTGCACTTTCGGTCAACAGTACGGCACGTTGTTTATATTACTATTATAATCTATAAGTTCATAGATGTCGATAGCAATTCTATAATATTATAGAATTTGTCAAATTGCACAAAATAGGAGGTGCTTTATGTACAATGCAACCATAATCTCGGAGCGTATCAAAGGGAGTGCAAAGAAACGAGGTTTAACAGTCAAGGCAGTGCTTGAATCATCCGGTGTCAACTGGAATTTCATGTCCTCTACACTTCAAGCTGGCTCAATGCCTAAAGCAGACAACTTAGCGAAGATCGCCGATCAGTTAGATTGCAGCGTAGACTACCTGCTCGGCAGGACAGACAACCCAGAAGTTAACAGGTAATAATGCGCTAAAAAACCGTGAGCCGAGTATAATCAATACCCGGCTCACGGAAATAAGGATATAAAATTAGAATTTCATATCTTTCAGCGCGTCATCGATCTGGGTCCTGATTACAGGCTCCAGCACAGCCGTTCTCATTTTGTAAATAGTAACCATCTCACAACCGACATTGGCGGCCGGCACATCCCCCACGAGTTTGTTCCACGCGTGCAGTATAGGTGAATGCTTTATCCATTTGGCCCTGTTCGCTACAGGATGTATCTGCCTGAAAGCTTCGTCGACGGCAACCCTTGCTGTTGCGAATCTTGCCGCTTCACTTATAAAAAAGTACAAGCACTTAGCATGATTTTTGCCAATATTAGCTTCATTTCGTATATTGCTATAAATGTTGTCAAACGCGCCCAAAAAATTGTGTCGGTTCAATTGATAGTCTTCCGGCGCTCCGTACTCGATCTCAGCGTCCTTAAGATTATACCCGCGCTTAAAGGTCGTATCCGTAAGCGGTACATTCGCCGCTATAGGGTTCACCGCGCAAACATACAGGTTTCTTTTCAGAGTAAGTCCAAGCGTCTTTCCTTCCGCTATTTTAAGCAAAACCCCTATGTACTGCGTTTGGCTGCCGGAAGGCTTGCCGTTTCTGATTATCAGGTTCCATTTGTCGATCCAATCGTCACACCGCTCGTCTATATCAGCTTCGGCAAACCCGGAAACGTCCAGCCTGGCGATGATGGTTATATTGCTGTTATCAAAAACACGGTCGGCTATTGTTATTCCTCCTTTCGGGCACGGCTATTTATTACCGTTGTAGACCACGGTCGATGTGACGCCGACAAGCTGGGGAACGGCGTTTTCCGGGCTGTAGATTTTTATGACCACCTTATCGCCCTTGCTGATTGGCTGTAATTTCCCAGCCGCTCCGAAGTTCATCCTGAATCCGAATATTTCGATCCATGATATATTTACGTCTGAATAGGCGCTAAGTGTCTCCTTATAGCAGTCGGTGGATATGGTAAGCTCGATCTCAGGCCTATACATTACAAGTATGTTATTCGGGATCATATGCAATACGCCGGAACCGCTGAAAAAGTAATCGTTAGTTACGGCCGCGCCGTCAACAAGCTGTATATCAGGGCGTACAAAATCGGGGGAGTACCATTTTCCTCTTGTAACGTCGTAGGAATTGATGCCAACCGCTCTGAAGTTTAAGTTATAGGACTTATCCATGATAATCCGCGAAGTGTTGACTTCGGTCTTAATGCTGAGTTTGAAACAGCTTTTATCGACCTTCGTGTCATAAAGCGTTTTCCATGGCGACGTAATGGTTTCGGCCGCGTTGATGGAAACATCAAACTCATACTGACCTTTAGGCGTTTGCAGCCACCTTGCCTTGTCGGCAGCCAGATCCCCTCCTACTGTGAGTTTGGGTACAGTTGTGGCATTCTGCCCGTTAAGGCTTATAGTCATTTTATCCATTTTTGCGTCGTCGATCCTGTCAAGCGCGTCAGTGAGCGCCCTATCCATCGTACTCAATATGGCTTTCTGTTCTTTTATGTAATCGTTGATCTTAAATTTTTGCTGGTCGATCTTCATTTGCCATGAGCTTCCGCCAAAATCATCAAGCAGCCATTCATTAAAAGTCAAATCGCTTATGCCCGTCGTAGCGCTGCTGTTATTTGCCTTCCAAACATTATAGTCGCTTATGGCATTATTCCTGATACTTGTCATTTCTTCCTGCAAGGCTCCAATGATCCTGCAAACCTCTCTGTATCTGGGGTTGTCGTCGCCGGATTTCGGTTTGACCGTCTGTATAAGATGTATATACGACGTATCCAGCGCATCGCCGTGGACATAGAAACCATCCAGATTCTTAGATACGGCGTTGGCCATATTGTATGCCCGCGCGTCGTTACCGTTGGCCCAATCGGCGCTCGTCGGCGTCGTGACGAACTGAAACATAGTGTTCCTGCCGTCGGTGTTTTTAATGCCCGGATACTTTTGCGCCAAGGCATCATACAGATAGTCAAATTGGGTTTTGTCTGAGAAATTACTCATAAATAACATCCTTTCTTTATTTGCGCTTTTGATAGTGTACCATCGATTAAATTATATACACAATATTTTACAAAAGCAACCCTTTTTTAACAAATTTTTCCGAGCCTTTAACCAACAGGCTAGTGTTAAAAGGTAACCTTTAAAAGCGCCTACTAAATAAGTATGTTTGTACAAGCTAATTATTACAGATATTCAAAATAATATATTTTTTATATAAGGAAATGAAAGCCATGGATTGGAAATTGAGAAACATTATGCTTATCGGCGAGGAGGCCTCCAACAAGCTCCAAAACGCCCATGTCGCCGTGGTCGGTATAGGCGGCGTAGGCGGCTTTGCCGCCGAGGGTTTGGCGCGCGCGGGTATCGGGCTCATAACGCTCGTTGACCATGACGACATCGGCGTTACGAATATAAACCGTCAGGTCGCGGCACTGCACTCGACCATCGGGCAGCCCAAAGCGGAGGTCATGGCGGCTCGCCTGAGAGACATCGCGCCCGGCGCTGACGTCCGCTCACTAGTACTCAGATACTCGAAGGACACGCGCGATGAATTCTTTGCCGAGAGATATGACTATATTGCCGACGCAATTGACCTTGTGGCGCACAAACTCGACCTGATAGAACAGGCGCAAAATCGCGGTATACCTGTAATATCCGCGCTTGGCGCAGGAAATAAGCTTGACCCCGAACTGTTGCGAGTCGGCGACATTTCAAAGACCATGGGCTGCCCGCTGGCACGCGTTATACGTAAGGAGCTTAGAAAACGCTGCATAAACCATCACACGGTCGTCTGGAGCCCTGAAGAAGGTGTAGAACCGCTGGCGCTGGAAACGCCGCCCGAAGGGCGGCGCAGTGTTCCGTCAAGTATGATGTTTGTCCCAGCTGTCGCCGGGATACTACTTGCACAGCATATTGTTGTGCAATTGACAATTAACAATGGGCAATGGACAATGTAGGGGCGGCCTTTGGCCGTCCCTGCATTGCGGCGCGTTGAGTTGCAGCGCCCTACGATTTTCCTCTGATATACGGATTCGTGTGAAACGCATATGCGAGGTACAGCGTCATCACGCACCATATGGCAGGCTCGCTGATTATAACGCCAAGATAGCCCATCACGGGTACCAAGACAAACGCGAAAACAATCTTCATAACAAGCTCTATAACACTGGATACAATAGGCGTTGTTTTCATTCCTATGCCTTGAAGCGCCAAACGAAAGTTAACAAGTATACCGAGTACCGCATAAAACGGTGCGTTTATCATCAGATATAATGCGCCGTTTTCAATAACGACAGCTTCGCTTGACCCTGAGAGCAGTCTCACAAAATAAGTCGCAGTGAAGAAGGTTACGACTGTAGCGAACACGCCCCAAGCCACTGCGGTGATGTTACAATAACGTACCGCTTTTAATATGCGTTTTCGTTTATCAGCGCCCTTGTTTTGTGATACAAACGTGGCAAGGGCGATCATGAGAGAAGTAATCGGCAGAATGAAGAGGAAGTTAAGCCGCCTTGCCGCCACATGTCCCGCTATGACCAAAAAGCCCAGCCCGTTTATCGCGCGTTGAAGCACGACCGAACCCAACGTCACAATCGATCCCATAAGTCCCATTGAGAAACCTTGTGCCGCGAGATCTTTATACAATACGGCATCGAAACGGAAGTGCTCTCTGTGAGGTATGAGAATCGAACATTTCTTGAAGGTGTAAACAAGGCAAAGCACCGCCGAGACGCCTTGCGCGACCACGCTTGCCGCAGCAACCCCGCGAACGCCCATACCGAATTGTACTATAAAGAGAAAATCAAGACCTATATTCAGTAAGGACGAGAATATCAGAAATATTAGCGGCATCAAGCTGTTACCCACCGACCGCAGAAGCCCGGCACAAAAGTTATAGATAAACATCACGGACGAAAACGCTATTAAAATAACTATGTAAGTATACGCGTCATCTATTATATCCGCGGGGGTATCGAGCAGCCTTAGCAACGGCATCATAAAGAGACTGCCTGCCACCGAGATAAGCACTATCAGCACGCCGCCCAATACGACCGCTCCGGCTACTGTGCGTTTGAGCAGCACTTCGTCGTTCGCGCCGTAACTCCTCGACACGACAATACCGAACCCGGCGCCCACGCCCATGGCGAAACCAATCAGTAATTCAAGAATCACCGCGCTGGCACCGATGGCGGCCAGCGCTTTGTCACCAAGAAAATACCCCACGATTACCATGTCGGCAGTGACGTAAAGCATCTGAAAGACATTGGAGATAAAAATAGGAACCGCGAATATAAGCAGCGGCTTGTATATGCCGCCGTTGATTAAATCTATTTGTTTATTAAACATTATTATACCTTAGCCTTAAAAAATTGATAATTCTATTTATGCGGCGGTGAGGGGTTGTCTGTTCTGCCTAAAATGTAATCTGCCGACGTGTCAAAATGGTCGGCTAGAGCTACAAGAATCTTAGGTACCGGTTCGTGCATTCCTAACTCATAACGTTGATAAGAAACTTCGGCTACCCCTATGCTTTTAGCTACCGTTACTTGTGTTTGCCCTGCTTTGGCTCGTAATTCTTTTAGTCTTTCAGCTATTTTCATAAAATCACCTTCAATCACACGAAAAGAGTATTGACACTACAAATGTGTAGTGCTACAATAAAGGCACAAGAACTACGCGTACGTAGTGACAAAGGGAGCTGCGAATAATGTTTGAGAAATCTAAAGAGTTTGACCTGTATATCTCTGAATTGCTTGATGAAAAGCTAAAAACGCTTGAAGCCACTGACGGCGAATATGTTGCGCTAAAAGCAAAAATGGATTTTGAATATGGAGCGTTAGAAGGTGATTTCACACATGAAAAGTTTAAGCTTATTGAGGATTTTTGCGGTTTAATCTGCGGTATGTACACCATTGAAAACAGGTACTTATATTTTCAAGGTTTCAAGGATTGCATACGGTTGCTGAAACGATTGGAGGTTTATTGAATAAAAAAAGGTTGACGATGCCGGCATCATCTGCTATACTGTTAATATAAATGGGAACTGCCGCTATTTGCAGGGCGGCTCAGCCCTTAGTATGTAATCATAAGGCATGAGACGCCGTAGCTTTTACGGCGTCTCGTGTTATTTATCTCTGGTGATAAGCCAGAGGTGAATAACTGCAATGAACAACATTACAAGTTGAATGCTCAACCCGATGTATGTAGCCATAGCACCACTCCCTCCGTA
>Ga0123353_10001844_pt1 | contig 26098 bp, 20 predicted proteins | sample TergutLab28metaG_3_FD_92763 | JGI IMG/M metagenome (GOLD analysis project Ga0123353, IMG submission 92763) | Labiotermes labralis P3 segment gut microbial communities from Petit-Saut dam, French Guiana - Lab288 P3 | ecosystem: Host-associated > Arthropoda: Insects > Digestive system > Gut ...
CATCGGTAGTTTTCGTTGCGTTAAGGTTGTAGTTTATCGTTACCTTACAAGGACATAAATAAACTAACTGCACGTTGCTAATGGTTTGTGCAGAAAGGGTGAAGCAGAAAGCAGAAAGCAGAAGGCAGAAAGCAGAAAATTGTAATCTATTACTCATTATTCATTATTAATTAATCATCTCATCATCTAATCATCTTTTCATCTTTTCATCTTTTCATCTTTTCAGCGATTTTTTTTTGCGGGTGCAAAGATGTACTTTTTTTTCAAATAAAAGTTTTAGCCGACAGTTTGGTTAAAACTTTTTTTAAAAATATATTTGCGGATATAAAAAATTTTTCGTTTTTTGCACTTTAATTTAAAAAAAAAAAATGACAAGGACGGCTATTGGAAAACAATTAAAATAATTATAACATTATGAACAACTTATTCTCAATTGATCGCGAAAAATTGTTTCACCTGTTGGAAGGAAACGAACCTTCGGTAGAAGAATTTGAAATAATTTTACACAAAGCACAACAACTTCATGGACTCGATTTGGAAGATGTGGCGGTACTGCTTAGGGTACAGAATCCTGAAAAGATTAAGCAAATTATGGAGGTTGCCAAGTATGTAAAGGAAGAGATTTACGGGAAACGATTGGTACTTTTTGCTCCGCTTTACACCGGAAATGTGTGTGTGAATAATTGCGTGTATTGCGCTTTTCGTCGCGCTAACAAAAATTTAGTGCGCAAAGTATTAAGTATGGATGAAATAGAGCAGGAAGCCCGAATACTCTTGAAAGATGGGCATAAACGGATTCTGCTCATTTGCGGGGAATCGCCCAAAAACGATATTAACTATGTGTGTGAAGCGATTCGCCGCGTGTATTCCATACATGATGGTAAAGACAATATTAGAAGAATAAATGTGGAATTAGCACCCATGACCGTTGAAGAGTTTCGGCAATTGGCAAAAGAAAAAATTGGAACTTTTGTTTGTTTTCAAGAGACTTACGATCCTGTTTTATACAAAGAATATCATCCGGAAGATACGCCGAAGAGCGATTATTTGTACCGCTTAAATGTGATGCACCGCGCTATGGAAGCCGGCATACCGGATATTGGGTTGGGTGTTTTGTTCGGTTTAGCCGATTATCGCTTCGAGATTTTGGCGTTGATGGAGCACGCCAAAGATTTGGAAAACAAGTTCGGCTGCGGACCCCATACAGTAAGTTTTCCGAGAATAGAACCGGCTGAAGGCGCCCCGCTGCCCGAAAATATTCCACACAAAGTCTCTGATGATAACTTTAAGAAAATCATCGCTATTATTCGCATTGCGTTGCCCTATACCGGCATTATTTTAAGTACAAGAGAGAGCGACGAGCTGCGCACAGAGCTGTTTCACTACGGCATAAGTCAAATATCGGCGGGGTCGAGAACTAATCCGGGCGCTTACAGCCACGTTGCCGACAAATCTGGGAGTCAGTTTGCATTGGGCGACCACCGCTCGTTGGAAGAGGTAATCTCCGGTATGATTGATTGCGGATATATCCCTTCGTTTTGCACCGGCTGCTACCGACATGGCAGAGTGGGCGCCGATTTTATGGATTTGGCAAAACCCGGCCTCATCAAACAGTTTTGTTTGCCCAATGCGCTATTCTCTTTTAAAGAATATCTTTACGATTTCGCCTGCGAAGAGACCCGCCAAAAAGGGCTTGACTTAATAGAAAAAATGATTGAACAGATGCCGGATACTAAAGCTAAAGAGAAAATTATGACAGAATTAGAAGCGATTGATACAGGAAAAAGGGATTGCTATTTTTAACCCTCTATCATTCCAACACAGCAAGCGCTGAAAATCATGTTATTACAAAAACTCGTCATTGGTAGCATTTCAATTCATACCACCCCTTTAAGTAGGGCACCACAGGCTCAATATATTTATAGGTAAACGATTTTTCAATAACTTCCTCTGTTAATATAACATTTTTAGAATCAATACTATGAATCAAAAATAAAATAGCGCTAAAGAATACAATTACTTTGGCTACTCCAAACAATCCGCCGAGCAAATTATTCAAAAATGCAGGGATAACGAGTTTAACTATTTTTTCTACTAATTTACCCAGTAAAAAAACGGCAATTAAAACAACAATAAAAGTGATGGCAAAGTAGGCATCTTTAGGAATATTAGGATTGTTGATCCATTTTTCTACAAAATCTGTAAATACGAAAGCAGCGTAAATTCCAAGAATAAGCGCGGCAAGTGAAACAAGTTCGCGAATTAATCCGTGCGTAAAGCCTTTATAACCAAACCAAAGTGCCGGAATAAGGATGATGATGTCTATGTAGTTCATGTTTTTTTAGTGACGGGTGACAAGTGACAAGTGACAGGTTGTTATTTTCGTTGGTAGTGTTTAAGATCAAATTGAGGGAGCGCTATTAGAATATGTTCAATGACTTCTGCTTGTATTCTTTCGTATTCTACCCATACGGTAGTCTTTGCAAAGCAGTAGAGTTCAACAGGGACTCCATATTCGCTTGTAGGCAATAACCTTACCATCAAAACTTTGGCTGTACTAATATCTCCTCTGTTTTTCAAGTAATTTACAAGATATTCTCGGAAACAACCAAGATTTGTTTCCTGCGGAGTTCCAATTTTTTCGAGCATTTCGGGAGTTGCTTTCTTAATGCTCAAAGAATCAATAAAAAAAGAACGTTTAATACGTCTTACCCCTTGCTCCTCCATGCCGCGCCAGTTCTGGAAAGTATCTGTTACTAATTGCCGAACAGGAACAGTAGAGATAGTTCCATCAAAATTCCGTACTTTAACAGAGATAAGATTGATCTCTTCCACAGTTCCGTCTGCATCATATTTACTCACGGTAATCCAGTCGCCATTCCTAATTAAATCGTTGGCAGCCAACTGTAAACTATTTACAAATCCAACTATTGTATCTTGAAAAATCAACATAAGTACAGCAGAGAATGCGCCCAAACCGGCTAAAAAATAGGTGGGCGATTTGTCGATAAGGATTGATACAAACAATATAATTGCAATCAGCCAAAAAATAATGGAAACAATTTGCACATAACTCTTTATAGGTTTATCTTTAGTCGCTTCAATTTGCAGTAAAACCATGCCAAGCGACCGGATAAAAGCAGTAAGAATTAACGTAATATTGGCAACTAAATAGAGATTAATAAAAGTGGTAAACAAAAGGAGCGCTTTTGTTCCATAAGGCAAAAAATCAGGAGCTAAATTTTTGATAATGAGTGCTGGAAGCAAGAACGAGAGTTGAATAAAAAAGCGCTCTTTAAGTAGAGCTGTTCGCCACTTAGAGGGAAATCGTTTGTTGAATATTCTAATTGTATTTTGTAAAATGATTCTGATAATATAATAGAGGATAAACCCTGCGCACAGAAGCGCTATAGCTGTAATAAGCGACGAAATAAAACCCAATAATTGCCCTTGCAAGCCTAATTTTGCAAAAAACAATTGTATAGCTTCATGAATCCAATTGAACATAATAATTAAATTTTGCCGCGAAAATAGCAAAACTCCTTAAATTTCGCTAAAAATATTATTTTTGCTCCCTCAAATTTATCACTTTTATTTATGAGCTATATAGAATTTGACCAAGAAAAACTGGTAAATATCAATTTTTCAAAAAGCAGAGAAATTTTGCGCTGCAGTAGAAACGGGTCCTATGCTTCTACTACATTGTTAGGGCTGAATACACGTAAATATCACGGTCTTTTTGTTGCACCGCAAGACCAAATTGACGGCGAACGCCATCTGCTCGTTTCCTATTTGAACGAGACTATTATTATTGATAATATGGAATTCCATTTGGGCGTACACCAATATAAAGGAGGTGTAATTGCGCCTAAAGGTAATAAATACCTGCAAAAATTTACTGCCGATAACATTCCTGCATACCATTTCAGAGTAGGAAAGTTTAATTTTACAAAACAACTCCTAATGTGCGACGACCAAGATCGTTTGATATTGAAATATACAATTTTAGATGATTATGAGTCTGCTCAAATTTTATTTGAACCTTTGCTTGCGTTTAGAAATGCACACAGACTTACCCGACAAAATCAGCATTTAGATACCGGCTACAAACCTATTCCTCATGGCGTAGAGTATTGTTTATATGATAATTATACTCCAGTAACAATCCAATCGAATGAAACCGTTTCCTATTTACATGAACCCGTTTGGTACCATGATTTTGAATATGAAGAAGAATTGAAACGTGGCTACGATGCTCATGAAGATTTGTTTAACCCGGGTAAAATAAGCGTACGAGTTGCACACAAAGAGATATTTTTATCTATTGGAACTGAACCTATCGCGCCAGATATGATTAAAGCGTTGTTTGAAGAAGAATTAACGAAGCGTACCATGCGCTCATCTTTCGAAAATTGCTTGCAAAATGCAGCCGAACAGTTCATTATTAAACGAAACGGAAAAATGCAGGTTATTGCCGGCTATCCATGGTTTGGACGATGGGGACGAGATACTTTTATTGCTCTTCCCGGATTAACATTAGCATTAGACAAACCCGAAATTTGCAAAGAAGTAATGGACAACATGATCGAAGATATGCAAAACGGACTCTTCCCAAATATGGGAGAAGGAAAACAAACTGCCTACAACTCTGTGGATGCACCTCTTTGGTTTATTCGTACATTACAGAGATACACATTTTTTACTAAAACACAAAAAAGTATTTGGAAAGAATATGGAGAATATGTGAAAAAAATTCTGTATGCTTTCAGAAATGGCTCACTATTTAATATCAAAATGTTAAACAATGGTTTGATCTTTTCCGGAGATGAAAAACATGCGCTTACTTGGATGGATGCCGTGATAAACGGAATACCCGTTACCCCTCGAACAGGCTGCCAAGTAGAAATTAACGGATTGTGGTACAATGCTTTAAAATTCTCATTAGAAGTGGCTGCTTTAGCTAACGACGAAATTTTTGTTAAGGATTGGGAAAATATTGCCGGACATTTCCCCACTGTTTTTAAAGATACTTTTTGGGATAAGGAGAAAGGATATTTAGCAGATTTTGTAAACGGGGAGGAAAGAAACTTTCAGGTGCGCCCCAACATGGTCATTGTTACTTCATTGCCCTATTGCCCAATTAGTGAAAAGATATGCCAACTTATTTTAAAAAAGGCGCAACAGGAATTGCTAACCCCAAAGGGATTGCGCACGCTCTCGCCTAACGACCCCGATTACAAAGGAAAATATTTTGGCAGCCAAGCCGAAAGAGATGCTGCTTATCATCAGGGCACTTCATGGCCATGGCTTTTAGAACCTTTTGCAGAAGGATTGTTCGCCGTGCACCAAAAAGCAGCAATACCTATGCTTGAAGATATTCTTGCCCATTTCGAAGTTTCGATGAGCGAATATGGAATATCTACAGTTGAAGAGATTGCAGACGGAGACCCGCCACACAAACCAAACGGTTGTATTTCTCAAGCTTGGAGTGTAGGGGCGCTGCTGACAATTAAACGATTGATTGATACCGCAAAAATTGGATGACATTTGATGAAATATAATTTCGAATATAGTTAATTAAATACATTTTTTATGAAAAAACATTACATTTTTATTGTCGTTTTACTATTCATTTTGCCGCTCTTTACGTTTGCTCAAACAGAAAATGAAGCAAATGAGAGTTCTGATTACGTTGAAAAAAAAGCTAAAAAGAAAAAAGAAAAAAATCCTGATGGCATTAGAACAGGATGGACTTTCGGGATTTTACCAAGCGTGGCGTTCGATGCCGACTTAGGGTTTCAATACGGTGTACTCTCTAATGTTTATTACTTCGGAGATGGATCTACATACCCCGACTATATGCACTCGTTTTATGTTGAAGCTGCCTATACCACAAAACGTTACGGATTATTCAGATTCTCTTACGACTCTAAATTTTTGATTCCTAAGCATCGTTTTTCGTTCGATGCCACTTATATTCCCGATGCTATGAGCGATTTTCTCGGGTACAACGGCTATCAATCAGTATATAACGATGTGTGGCGCAATGATAAAAAATATAAAGATAATGGCTATCAATCGCGCGCTTTTTACAAATATAAAAGAGATTTACTAAGAATAGCAGCTGATATTCAAGGTCCTATTAAAGGAAAGTGGAAATGGGCCGCCGGAATAGGAATGCTTGGATACTGGACAGGTAGCGTTAATATTGATATGATTAACAAAAACAAAAAAGAAGACAAAAAATTGCCCGATATTGATGGTTTGTATGAAAAATATGTGAAATGGAATATTATTGATCAAAAAGAAGCAATAGGCGGAATACATCCTTATTTAAGAACCGGTATCGTTTATGATAGCAGAAATAAACAAGCAAACGCATCAAGTGGAATGTATGCAGATGCGTTTTTTACTTATAGCGCCGATTTTAAAGAACAATATGAATTTAATAACTTGAAATTTAATGCAGTTTTTCAACACTATGTTCCTGTTTATAAAGATTATATAACTTTTGCTTACCGGGCCGGCGTACAATTGTTAGTTGCCGGAAAATCTCCGTTTTATATGGATAGCTATCTGAATGCCCTTTATTATCAACGGGTTCTCTATGAAGCAGTGGGAGGTGCAAATTCTGTGCGCGGACTCATCAGAAACAGAGTATTGGCTGATGGATTCGGTTACGCTACCGCCGAATTTCGTTTTAAAGTAGTGAAATTCAATATCAAAAAGGAAAATTTCTATATCGCATTTAATCCTTTTTGCGATATGGGTATAGCACTGCAACCCAATGTGTTAAATGAAGAAAATATTGTAGCAAGTATTGAAAGAAACGATTCCGAATTCAATAAAGATGAATTGAAATACTACTTTAATTTTAATCCCAAGAAGATATATAATCCACATTTCGGAGCTGGAATTGGAATGAAAATTGCTATGAATGAGAATTTTATTCTTTCTGTAGATTGGGCTATGCCATTTAATAAACAGGATAACGCAAATATGGCGAATATTTATATTAAAATGGGGTATCTGTTCTAAAATCGTAATGAACATTGAAACTCATGAAGATATTAAAAAATAAAAAATATCTCTGCTATTTTTTAGGAGCCATTACAGCTCTTATCATCTTATATCTTATTTTAACTTTTCAAATCCCTGCTGTAAATAAACGAATTTTTGTTTTTGCTGTTTGGTTTTTTGGTGAAATCTATTTATGGATCTCCATTTTAAAATCTTTTAGAAATAGTTGGCAAAAGAAGATTCCATTTTTCACTCTATTAATTTTGTATTGGCTTCCGGCATGTCTGATTGGAATTACTATGTGCGTGCTGGCAATAAAAGGTGTACATCAATTAAACAGAGCTGTTTACTTAACAATTGTGGGTATCTGTGTCATTCAATATTTAATTAAATTTTTGATTTTTATTTTACTATTTTTCTACGATTTAATTACTCTATTTTTCAAATCCGAAAAAGGAAGAAGAAATCTTCTACGCATTTCGTTAGGAATTTATGTAATTTCTTTTATTTTAATGATATATGGAATGGTGTGGGGAGCTGATGATTTTCAAATCAGAGAAATTGAGATTGATAAATACGTGATTAATAGCAGTTATGATCAACAAATAAAGATAGTTCTGATTTCAGATTTGCATCTTGCCAGTTGGCGCACTCATTATCCTCTTGAAAAAGCAATAAAAATGGTAAACGACCAACACCCTGATTTTATATTTATTACGGGAGATTTAGTGCAATTTGTTTCCAATGAAATGGTGGAATATTTGCCACTTCTATCACAATTAAAAGCTCAAAAAGGGATATACTCTGTTCTTGGCAATCATGATTATGGTCGATATGCCCGTTTCAAAAATGATGATGAACGGGTTGATGATGTGCAAAAATTGATTCATTATCAAACTTCATTAGGTTGGATTGTATTAAATAATGAATCTGTTAAATTGTATGAAGACTCTATTCCTTTGGGAATTACTATTGCAGGAGTAGCGTATTTTTCTCCTAAGAGAATGTTTATTAATGAAGGAGATTTGGTAAAAACATTTCAAAATGTGGACACAAACGATTTTGTGATTTTGCTCAGCCATGATCCGCAAGCATGGCATGATGTGATAAATAAGAAGATGCCTGCAAATTTAGTTTTAAGCGGGCACACACATGGTATGCAGTTGGGGTTTTATTCTCAACGGTGTAAATTTTCACCTGCCTCTTTGCTCTACAAACAGTGGGGTGGACTTTATGAAAAGAATGGTAAATATTTGTATGTGAATGTAGGTTTAGGTTCGGTTGGCTTCCCTGCAAGGGTTGGAATGTCGCCTGAAATTACTGTAATTTTCCTTACCTCACAATCGTGAGTTTTGCTTCATACAAAACACTTTAACATTGCATGACACTCTTAAACAGTTCCACCCGATTTGCCACATTCACCTCGCTTGTTCCTCCGTCGAAATCTAACGACAATAGATTCAGTTTCGGAAATTTAGCTTTTAGTTTCTTTTCCATCCCTTTGGAAATAATGTGGTTGGCAATACATCCAAAAGGCTGTAAACTCAATACATTATATACTCCTCTTTGATAATAGTTTGCAATTTCCGCTGGAATTAGCCATCCTTCACCAAATTGACATCCCAAATCAATAAACTCTTTGGCATGCTCTGCCTCATGAAAAATATCACCAATAGGAGAAAAATATTCAAATTGGGAACAAATTTTGTTTGCTTTTGCAATATTTCTCTTCACAAGTGCATATATTCCATCTAAAATAAATTCAGGAAATAAAGACTCTGAAAAACCGTAATTTCTATTCACTTTTCTATTAACAAAATTTTGAAGAAAAAAAGGTAAAATTTGAGGTGGAAGCACTTCAATTCCATCTTTTTGAAGTTGTTTGATTATGTTACGATGCGAAAAACTATTAAATTTCAGAAATATCTCTCCTACAATTCCTACCAAAGGGAGTTTCTTACATGGAATTGTTATGGCTTTATATTCTTCTACCGCTTCTTTGAGCAGTTCAATTAATTTTTTGTTGTTATTTAGAAGCATCGTATCTGCTGCTTTCTTCAAATATTTATTTTTCAACATATTTGCAGTGCCTTCTTCTCTTTCACGTACGATAGATGCTGCATGTAGTTGTGATAAGCAGTCTGAAACAATAAGCGCGCTTAACAGTATAGGTAAAAGTCTGATCCAGTTAACTTTAAATCCGGGTTGTATATTAAATAAAGACTCAGAACCGGCAATCGCTACAACAGGAATATGGGCAAATCCACTGTCGGTTAGCGCTTTTTTCAATATAGCTATATAATTGGTAGCTCGGCACTGTCCGCCGGTTTGTGTGAGTGCTACTGCGATATTATCCAAGTTGTATTTTCCTGATTTTATTGCTTTTAACAAATCTCCAACCACTATGGTTGCAGGAAAACATACTTCGTTGTGCGCTACTTTCAACCCCATTTCAATAGTTTCCTGATCTGGTTCCGGCAAAATTTCTAAGTTATATCCAGCCAATTTGAAAGCTGCCGGCAGCAACGGCGAATGAAATTCAGAAAAATAGGGCGCCAAAATTAACCTTTCTTTGTCTGCTGTTTCAAATATTTTTCGCAATAAAGGCGCTGTTTGCGATGCATCAACCGGGGGTGCTTCAACCGGTTTTGATTCTAAGTTTTCAATCAACGAACGCACTCTCAAACGTAGCGACCCAATATTATTCACATCATCCAATTTCAAAATAGTTAACGTTTTACCATGTTTTTCGAGTATCTGTTTTACATCATCTAATAAAAAAGCATCAGGACCGCATCCAAACGAGGTCATTATGGCAAACTCCAAATTTAGGGGCGACTGTACTACATACTTTGCCGCTTTTAATATCCTGTTGATATAATGCCACTGGGTAATAGTGTAAGTATCAGATAAATCTATTTCTTTATAACGCATAATATCTTCAGAAATCACATTCACTCCCATATCGCTCATCATTTCAGCCAATTTATGCTGAATAAGAGGATCTGTGTGGTAAGGACGACCCGCAAGAAGAATTGAAAATTGAGAATTGAGAATTGAGAATTGGTTTATTTCCAAATTTTTATTGTAAATGTTTTCGGCGTAAGTTTTTTGTGCTAATAAACCATTTTTTATAGCTATTTCGGCAGTTTTTTTGCCAATATTTAAAGTTTTTAAGTATTTGATGATATTTTTATACAATCCTTTCTTTGTGCGGAAACTTAAAATGGGCGCATCAATGATGTTTTCACTATTTTTGAATATCTCCGAATAGGCAAAAACGATAGGACAGTTATATGAGTTGGCAGTAGTTGGGTCGTTTTCTTCATAGATGATCATTGGATAAAAAATTCGCGAAACATTTTTTTCCAGTAAATCGTTTATATGGCTGTGTATCAACTTTGCCGGGAAACAAATATTATCTGACATCACACCGGAAACAGCATTTTCATAATCTACATAATTGGAATGTGAGGATAGTACTACTTCAAAGCCACATTCCGTAAAGAGTTGGTGCCAAAATGGATAGTTTTCATAGATACCTAAAACACGAGGAATGCCAATCTTTATCGGGGCAGAGATAGAAACTCTATCAAATAATAGTTTGTATTTTTCTGCATAGATATTTCTTCCCTTTGCTGCAATTCCTCCTTTATTGCTGTACAGCTTTTCGCATTGATTTCCCGAAACGAAATGTTGACCGTTTGTAAATTTAAAAATATTTATATAGCATTTATTATCACATCCTTTACAGTTAGTATTTTGCAAAATATAGTCACAATTTTCTAACAATTCAGAAATTTTCATCGGTGTGTGCGTTGCATGACTTTTAGCATATAAAGCACAACCGAACGCGCCCATAAATTCCGGGATATTTGTAAAAGAGACCTCTGTGTGGGTAAGTTTTTCTAAAGTTCTCACAATAGCAAGGTTTTTCATAGCGCCGCCCTGTACCGAAATATTTTCACCCAATGATGAAAAATCGTGTAAACGAAGTACTTTAAACAAGCAATTTTTAATTACAGAATAGGATAGACCTGCTGCAATATCTTCACTTTTAGTGCCTTCACGAAGAAACTGTTTAACTTTAGAATTCATAAATACTGTGCAACGGGTTCCTAAATCGCATGGATTTTTTGCAAAACATGCTTTTTCTGCAAATTGCTGCACGGAATAGTTTAGTGTTTTTGCAAAAGCTTCAATAAAAGAGCCACATCCCGATGAGCAAGCTTCGTTAATCTCTACCCTTTCAATAGCATTATTTTTTACAAAGAGCGCTTTCATATCTTGTCCGCCAATATCCAGCACAAAAGTAAGATCAGGATTGTGGTATTTGGCGCCTAAATAGTGTGCTTTTGTCTCCACTATACTGCCGCCAAGATGGAATGCCACTCTGATTAGATCTTCTCCATAGCCTGTTGAACATGAACCTTTTATTTTGAAGTTTCTACCAACTTTTTGAGCTTCATCTAAAAAACGACTCAATCCGGTTTTGATGTTCATAATAGAATTTCCCTGATTTGGCGCATAATACTTATAAACCACATTACAATCTTCATCTAACAAAATAATCTTCCCTGTGGTTGAACCTGAATCTATTCCTAAATACAAATTTTCTGAACAATGCTGTAAGTCTTTTTCCGGGATAAATGTGGTTTGCTTATTTTTAAGCCAGACTTCATATTCATCTTTGGAATGAAACAGAGGCGATAATATAGAAGTTGTTTTTTTAAAATGAGTGTTACTATCTAATTGTTCGATAAGAGTTTGTATCTTAATTTGGTGACTTTGTTCTGTACTTTTCAATGCAGCACCGAGAGCAGTTAGCAGGTTTGCATTTTCGGTAGCGATAATATCATTTTTATTAAAATTAAGATATTTTAACAACTCTTTTTCTAATGTGGGTAAAAATTGAAATGGACCACCGCTTAGCAAAACAGGTGGTGTGATTTTCATTCCCTTAGAGAGTCCGCCAACAATTTGCACTACAACTGCATGAAACACCGAAGCGGCAATATCTTCTGGGGGAATATGCTTGCTAATAAGATTTTGGACATCTGTTTTAGAGAACACACCGCAACGGGAAGCCATATTATAGGTGCGTTTACTTTTTTCGGCAAGCCGGCTCAAATGTTCTGTAGAACAACCGAGCAGGATTGCCATTTGGTCTAAAAAAGCGCCTGTTCCTCCTGAGCAGTTTCCGCTCATGCGCATCACGGGAATAGCGTCCTCTTTTAGAAATACCATCTTAGCATCTTCACCTCCCATATCAATAATTGTTTTACACTGCGGGAAGATCCTCTTCACACATTCAGTTTCTGCAATTACTTCTTGAACAAAAGGGAAAAAGAAGCGTTCGCAAACGCCCATACCTGCAGATCCGGTTAATGCAACCGTCACATTCACATCTCCCAATTTCAGATGCAAATCGGAAAGAATAGATTGTAATAAAGGCAAATATTGCGTATGATGAATTTGATAACCCGATGCTACTATTTCATCGTTAGTATTCAAAGCCACAAACTTAATAGTAGTTGAACCAATATCTATGCCCAGTTTAATCATACTTTTTTTTTGTGGGCGCAATAATATATTTTTTTATAAAATAACAAACTTGATAAAAACATAGCGATAAAGTCGCATAACATGCTGCGTCAAATATACATTCAACTTTCAGTTCTATCCCACACTTCCTTCCAAGCTTACCGCCAGCAGCTTCTGTGCTTCGGCAGCAAATTCCATGGGAAGTTTATTTAGAACATCTTTTGCATATCCATTTACAATCAAACTTATAGCAGTTTCTTTGTCAATACCACGTTGTTGACAATAAAAGAGCTGCTCGTCTGATATTTTGGAAGTAGTAGCTTCATGTTCCAAAACGGCGCTTCTATTATGACAATCAACGCATGGCCATGTATGAGCGCCGCATTTATCACCCATGAGCAGTGAGTCGCATTGCGAAAAGTTGCGTGCATTTTCTGCGTTTTTGGCTACACGAACCAACCCTCTGTAGCTGTTTTGGCTTTTTCCGGCAGAAATACCTTTAGAAACAATCAGGCTGCGCGTGTTTTTTCCCAAATGTATCATTTTGGTTCCGGTATCTGCCTGTTGGAAGTTGTTTGTTAAAGCCACCGAATAAAACTCACCTGCCGAGTTGTCGCCTTGTAGCACACAACTTGGATATTTCCAGGTAACGGCAGAGCCTGTTTCCACTTGTGTCCATGAAATTTTTGAATTTTCGCCTTTGCACAATCCACGTTTGGTAACGAAATTGTAAATACCTCCATTTCCGTTTTTGTCGCCCGGGTACCAATTTTGCACGGTCGCGTATTTCACTTCGGCATTTTTGAGCGCCACAATCTCCACAACAGCAGCATGGAGCTGATTTTCATCACGTTGTGGCGCAGTACATCCTTCCATATAACTAACATAGGCATCTTCATCGGCAATGAGCAATGTCCGTTCAAACTGTCCGGTACCTGCAGCGTTGATTCTAAAGTAAGTAGAAAGTTCCATCGGGCAACGTACCCCTTTGGGGATATAACAAAAAGAGCCTTCACTGAAAACCGCCGAATTAAGCGCTGAAAAAAAGTTATCACCGATGTGAACAACACTCCCCAAATACGCTTTCACCAACTCAGGACATTTATGCACAGCTTCTCCAAATGAACAAAAAATGATCCCTTCTTTTTCTAATTGCTCTGAAAAAGTTGTTTTTACAGAAATAGAATCTATCACTGCATCCACAGCCACCTCCGGTAATTTTTGTTGCTCATCTAATGAAATTCCTAATTTGCTAAAAGTATCTATCAATGTCTCATTGATTTCCCCTTTTTCGGTATCAATATTTTTCTTTTTTGGAATAGCAAGATAAATAATTTCCTGATAATTTGGTTTTTGATAAGTAAGATGTGCCCATTCTGGTTCTTTCATTGTTTTCCATTTTGCAAAGGCTACTAAGCGAAATTCAAGCAACCATTCAGGTTCGTTCTTTTTTTTAGAAATCAATTGAATTACATCTTCATTCAGCCCTTTTGGAAACTCTTCTATGTCAATATTTGAAACAAAACCATATTGATATTCAGAGTCGGTAATTTGAGAAATGATATCTTTTGCCATAATATTTAAAAGAGGATGATCATCGGCAAAAATATAATATTTTCAAATACAGGCAATGAATTTTTATTTCAAGGCTAAATCTTGATTTCGAAAATAATACTGTCTCAAAAATTTATGTTAATTTGCAGTGTAAAAAATTGATAAAAAAATGACTGATAACTATCACGTTGAAGTTGGAGTGTACCAAACTTATCATCATGGAGAGCATATTTGCGGCGATGTTTTCCTCTCTAAGCGAATACCCGAAGAGAACCGTGTGTTGTGCGTGCTTTCCGATGGAATGGGCTCAGGGGTAAAAGCAAATGTGTTAGCCACATTAACCGCCACTATTGCAATTAATCTCTCTATTGAACACAAACAAGCCAAAACAATCGCTGAAATTATCATGAAAGCGCTGCCTGTGTGTAGCGAACGGAATATTAGTTACGCCACTTATACCATTGTAGATGTGAATAGCGATACCGACGAAGTGACCATTCTGGAATACGACAACCCGCAAACGATTGTAATGAGAGGATACAGAGTGTTGGAACCCAATTGGGAAAAAGTGAACTTCGAAAACAAATCTTCCGACCGGCGCTGGCAAGACTTAAACACCGCAACTTTTTGCCCACAGTTGGAAGATAGAATTATTTTCTGCTCAGACGGTATTACACAATCGGGATTGGGAAAAGGCTTGGTTACCGGCTGGGGCAGAAATAATCTCAGAGAGGAGATTAGAAATATTATTACCGATAACCGATCTATTTCTGCAGCAGAGCTGGCAGAGAAAATTGTGAAAAAAGCATCCGGGAACGACCTGCATGTTCCGAAAGACGACCTATCCTGCGCCGTAATCTATTTCCGAGAACCGCGCCGAACTATGATCTGCTCAGGACCTCCGCTTAATCCTGAAAAAGATTCAGAATTTGCAGATAAATTACGATCATTCGCCGGTAAAAAAGTAGTGAGCGGCGCTACTACTACAGAAATTATTTCCAGAGAACTAAAAAGAACTGTGATAGACGAACCTATTGTTGACCATACCCTACCCCCTATGTCAAGAATGGATGGTATTGACTTGGTTACCGAAGGTGTGCTAACCTTAGGTAAAGTAGTATTCTTGTTATCTAATATTATTTCTGCTAATTATCAGTTTGGACGTGGTCCGGCAGATAAAATGTGCCAACTGCTCTTAGATAGCGACGAAATACATATTCTTGTGGGTACTAAAATTAATGCCGACAATATTGACCTGTCGCAACCCGTTGAAGTTGAAATTCGTAAAAATGTTATTCAACGTTTAGCAAAGGTGTTGATGGATAAATATATGAAAGTAGTCTATATGGAGTTTATGTAAAATCAATAAAGTTATAAATGTATGAGTGTTTCTGATATTTGTCATCAAGGAACTGTAAAGGAGATTAAGGAAAAGGTGTTATATGTTGAAATAGAACGTCATACTGCGTGCGCTGCATGTCATGCACAAAGTGTTTGTTTGACATTCTCTAAAAAAGATGAGATCATTCCCGTTCCCACAAACGAACCCGAGAATTTTAAAGTGGGCGAACGGGTGCATGTTAACCTAAAACAATCGTTGGGTACAAAAGCTGTAGTAATTGCCTATCTATTTCCATTTTTAGTATTGGCAATCGGATTGTTTGTTACTTATTATTTTACAAAAAATGAATTGCTTAGCATTGTCGTTTCTTTTTCAGCTACTGCACTCTATTTTTTTATGATAAAGAAAATGGATAAAAGATTGAAAAAAGAGTTTTCCTTTTTTGCAAATAAAATCAATGAATAACATGGGAGTTATAAGGAAACAGAGCATTAAAGGGACAATCGTAAATTACATTGGAACAGTAATTGGGATGTTTACTGTTTTATTTATTCTCACTAACTATCTTACACAGGAAGAGGTTGGGTTAACTCAAGTATTTGTGGCTGCGGGTTTTCTGTTTGCCGGATTGGCACAAATTGGAACCAATGCTTCCATTGTACGGTTTTATCCATATTTTAAAAATCCCGATAAAAATGATCATGGTTTTTTCTTTTTCACACTGATTGTTCCGCTGATCGGTTTTTGCATCTATTTATTTGTTTTTCTGATTTTTAAAAATCTTATTACAAGTTTTTTCATACAAGAATCTGAACTTTTTGTTAACTATTTTTACTTTATTATTCCGTTAGGATTTTTCATGTTGTATCAAACCGTTTTTGAAACTAATTCTGTTGTATTGCATCGTATTGTGGTGCCTGTTTTTGTAAAAGAGGTGGGAGTCAGGTGTATGTCGTTGGGTTTATATCTACTTTTTGCATTTCATTTTATTTCAATAACAGGATTGATCATTGGGTTTTGTTGTACTTACGGAATCGCTGCATTGATAAATTTTTGTTATCTTTTTTCTTTGCGGCGAATTTCTTTGAAACCTGATTTAAAACACATTACAAAACCATTACGGAAAGATTTTTTATTTTACACCCTTTTTTTAATGGGTTCTGCTCTCACCACAGTAATTGTACCAAATTTGGGCACATTTTTTATAACCGCTAAATTAGGATTGGCATTAGCCGGAGTGTATGCCATTTCAAAACATGTAACTGCCTTGATAGAAATTCCTTATCGTTCTCTTGGGGCTATTGCCAATCCACATGTTTCTCAAACAATAAAAGAGAATGATTTTGTGAAAACAAATCGCTTAATTAAAAAAGTATCCATGCACCAATTTTTAGTGGGAGTTGCCATTTTCTTTCTTGTTTGGACAAACATAGATCTTATTTTTCAATTAATTCCTAATGGAAAAGATTATATTTCAGGAAAATGGGTCATCTTTATCTTAGGAATTTCTACAATAATTAACTCTTCATTATCTATTGGAGCTGCTACGTTGAGTTTTTCAAAATACTATTATTACTCACTTTTTCTCACCTTTGTGCTTACAGGAACTGCAATTGCAATGAATCTATTTTGTGTTCCCATTTTTGGAATCAACGGCGCTGCATTAGCCACTCTTTCATCATTTTGTATATATCATCTATTTTTACAATCCTTAATCTATTGGAAGCTAAAAGTAATTCCTATTTCATGGAATCATTTTAAAATTTTGGTTATTATTTTAGTGTTATTAGGGCTTGATTATTTGTATAAACAATTTGCCACTTCCCTAATTATGCAAAATTTTGAGTTTAACTTACTGATTTTATGCGCAGAAGCGTTACTACGAACAACTATTTTGGGCGGTATAGGATTCTATTGTGTTTATTTTTATAAAATATCAGACGAGGTAAACGATATAACTAGAGAATTACTTACAAAAATAAAAGGGTACTCCCCGAAATAACACTCATATTGATTTTAATAAAAAGAGAAAACCGGAGTAACCTAAGCAACTCCGGTTTCCCACAACCATGAAAACAAATATTACTTTTTAGCTAAAAAGTCTTTTACATTGTCGGATTCTACTACAGCGTCTTTAAACGTGTAAGCTCCGGTTTTGGGAGAGCGTTCCATCTTAACTACTCTTGTATAAGTAACCCCTCCGCTTCTTTTTAATGATGCTACTACCTTCTTTGCCATATCTTAAACTATTTAATTTCTTTATGAACTGTTACTTTCTTTAAATACGGATTGTATTTTTTTAATTCTAATCTTTCTGTTGTATTTTTTCTGTTTTTTGTAGATATATATCTTGACATGCCTGGTACGCCACTTGTTTTTTGTTCAGTACATTCCAAAATTATCTGTTGCCTTGCTTCTTTGTTTTTCTTAGCCATTGTTCTTCTTTTTTAGAATTTGTTTTCTTATCAAAATCAGGGTGCAAAAATATATATTTTTTATTACTAAAATTTAAAATTTAAATTTATTTTTATCAACTATTAATATTCTGATTTTTAGGAATTAACCATTAATAATTAATCATTAATCACTAAGTTGTTGCCAAATTTCATCTTTTAAATGAAGTAAATTTTGCTGATTTATCGAAGATATAAACAGAGTTGTAACTTTCTCAGGGAGTTTTTTTTTCAACATTTTCAATTCATTTTCTGTCAACAGGTCGCATTTAGTAATTGCCAAAATTCTTTTTTTATCCATCAATTCAGGGTTGTACGCTTTCAATTCATTCAGCAATATTTTATACTCTTTTTTTACACTTTCGGTATCACAGGGGATCATAAAGAGCAACAATGCATTCCGTTCAATGTGTCGCAAAAATCTTAATCCTAACCCTTTGCCTTCCGATGCTCCTTCGATGATACCAGGAATATCTGCAATAACAAACGATTGATGATCTCTGTATGCAACCATCCCTAAATTTGGGCGTAACGTAGTAAACGGATAATCTGCAATTTTGGGTTTTGCATTTGAAAGTACAGATATTAATGTTGATTTCCCTGCGTTAGGAAATCCCACTAAACCTACATCAGCTAATACCTTTAGTTCCAAGCCCAACCATGTTTCAACGCCCTCCTCTCCGGGTTGGGCAAAGCGCGGTGTTTGACGGGTTGCCGATTTAAAGTGCACATTTCCCAGTCCGCCTCTTCCACCTTTCAAAACAACCAATTCTTGTCCATCTTCCAACACCTCTCCAAGAAATTCGTTTGTTTCAGGGTCTTTAATTATTGTACCTAAAGGAACCTCTACTACAGCATTTTTTCCATTTTTCCCGAAGCATTGATTAGCAGATCCACACCCTCCATTTTCCGCAAAGATATGTTTGGTATAACGTAAATGCAGGAGGGTCCAAAGGTTTCGATTTCCTTTTAAGACAACATCTCCGCCCTTGCCTCCATCTCCGCCATCCGGCCCAGCCTTCGGGTCTTGCGCTGTACGTTGTAAATGTGCGGAACCTGCGCCACCTTTTCCGGAACGAAATAATATCTTTACATAGTCAATGAAATTTTCTGTAGCCATACAGCAATTATAGATTTAAAAATTTAAAGATTTAAGTATTTAAGGTTTAAAGTTTTTTATTAACTACTAACCATTAATCATTATTTTATCGCTCGGGAGCCGGGTTTTACGTATGGGATTCCTTGTTTGCAAAGCGGGCAGTTTTCCGGTTCCCAACTTTCGATTTCTAATTTAATAGCTTCAAAAATAGGGTAGTCAATATTTCCCGTGCTGCGGTTAGCAATACACGCAATACCTTTTATTTCAACATCATATTGCTTTAAAACTTCAATTGTTTCTAATGAAGACTTTCCTGTTGTAACTACATCTTCAGTAATTAGTACACGGTGGCCTTTTTGAATTTCAAAGCCTCGCCGCAGGGTCATTTTTCCCTCATCGCGCTCTGTAAATATGGCAGGTACTCCTAATTGACGTCCCAATTCGTAGGCTACAATAATGCCGCCCATAGCAGGCCCTACTACGATGTCTATCTGAGTATTTTGTAATTTCTCAACTACAACCGACAAAACTGCCGCAGCCTTGTCAGGGTATTGTAATAATTTAGCACATTGGCAATAGCCATTGCTGTGTCTTCCAGATGAAAGAAGGAAATGCCCTTCTAAGAGCGCTTCAGATTTTTTAAGGTGTTCTATAACCATGATTTTTAAATTAAGAATTAAGAATTGTTTAATTCATTATTCATAAGCAATAATAAATAACAACGGCAAAAATAAAGTTTTTATCGGATTTAGTTAGTTTTTTTTGTTTTTGGCTAAATCTCTCTTATATAACTAAAAGGTATCACTCCCAAACGTGTATATTTGCGCGACACTTGCACTCGTTAGAGAGCACACACAACTAAGCAGTACGCTCAGCGCGCTGTACCAAAAGGACCGACTACCTAAACTTGTTTTTGCTCACAATTTTATTTGCACTGATAAAAGAGTGTTGTCTCATTGGTTGAAATAAGGGAGTGCTCAAAAATATCATCTAATTGGTTTTCACAAACATTAAAATAGTTATCTCTGTCATTTTGAAATTTTTCAACACTGTGAAAAGTTTCAGAGAGCGCCAAAATTGAGGCACGGTCTTCTATTTTAATCTCATTTTTTAATAAAATGGTCTCCACATTATTTTTAACTTTTTGCAAAGCATGTGTGGTATTCACTTTTTTTGAGAACGAATAGAGATAGTGTTCTAAAGCGTCGTTAGCTTTTTGCAGCGCAACCCCTTCTGCCGGGCGACAGGAGATCATAAAGATACCCGGATCGTAAGTGCCTGTAATAGATGCTGAGATATCGGTAAAGAGTTTCTCTTTCTCTACGAGTTCCTGATGCAGGAAAGAGGATTTTCCGCTTCCCAGCATATCGGAAAGCAGATCAAAAGCATAAAATTCAGGATCTAATCGTCCACACATTTTCCATCCTTTCAACAACATATCGTAAGGAACGTCTCGCACCACTTTAACTATATTCGATTTGGTTTGTACAGGTTCTTGAGGGATATTTTTAAGATGATGACTCCGTTTAGGAATAGAACCAAACCATTTATCTACCAAAGGCACGATCTCTTCAAAATGCACATTGCCGGCAATAGCAATTACGGCATTTTGCGGTGCGTAATAATTATGGTAAAACTCTTTTATAATCTCCATGTTCACTGTTTTAATATGCGAAACATCTTTTCCTATTGGCAGCCATTGGTAGGGATGTTTCTCAAAAACCGCATCATTAAAGAGCATCCACATATCTCCGTAGGGTTTATTCAAAAAATGCTCTTTAAACTCTTCAATAACCACTTTTTTTTGTACTTCTAACTCTTTTTTAACGAAAGCAAGTTCCAACATTCTATCGGATTCTAACCATAGTGCAGTTTCTATATTATTTGCAGGTAAAGTAATATAATAGCAAGTAATATCGTCGGATGTATAAGCATTGTTTTGAGCCCCCACCTTATCCAAAGGCAGATCATATTCCGGAATATTTTTAGAACCGCAAAACATATAATGTTCAAGAAGATGCGCTAATCCTGTTTGGTTAGAATTTTCATCTCTTGACCCCACAAAATAACAAATAAAGCAGGAAACCAAAGGAGTTGAGGTGTCTTCATGTACTACCAAACGCAATCCGTTCGATAATTGGTGGCGGCGAAATGGAAGAGGCATGGAGCTATAAAATTACATACTAAAAATCCTCACATCAATTCCCTCATTTTTCAACTCCTGCAATTTTTCCAAATTCGTATCTCCATAGTGAATGGGGTATAAAATTTTGGGTTTAATAATCTTAGCAGCATTGATTGCTTGATCAACGGTCATGGTATAAGGCTGGTTTATAGGAAGAAAAGCCACATGGATATTTTCTAAATTTTTCATTTCGGGCATATCTTCACAGTCGCCCGGAATATAGATCCGAGTGCCGCCCAAAGTGATCACATAGCCGTTGTCTCGACCTTCGGGGTGATAAATTTCTCTGCCCGGAGTAGTATTATAAGCAGGAACAGCTTCTACATCAATGATAGAAGAGGCATGTTCACCATTTCTTAAAACGATTTTTGTTTCTAAAAATTCAGATACCGGTTTAGGACAGTAAATTACGGTACTTGGTTTTGAAATATTATAAACCTCCTCTTTAGAAAAATGGTCGTAATGATCATGTGTAATGAGAATAACATCTGCTTTTGGGAGCATCCTATATTCTACTCCTTCATAATAAACAGGATCTACGTAAATAGTAATTCCATCGAAAATAAAAAAGAAACTGGCATGATGAATAAAATTAACAGTGATAGTCGATCCATTTTCTGCCCGAAAAGAATCAGTCTCAATTTGCTTTGTAAATACGTGGTTCATAATAAATAAAAAAGAAAATAATAAAAGAAAAATCCGTGATTTCATAAAAATATAAATTAAGGCGCAAAAATAGAATTTAATTTTGTTTTTTAAGATACTGTTATTTATTTGTACTACAATCAATTAAAATATCTGCGTAGATTCCAAAGCAATAATCCATATCGTTTTTCAAAACATATTCTTCCGCTTCCATACCATCAATTGTTCTTTGTGTAAACCATATATAAGTTTTAAAACCTTTTTCTTTTAATTTCCTTAAAAGTTCTTTATCTTTACAGATATTGTTTCTGTGCATTCCTATATATTTGATATTCAAACTATTCAATCTGTTTTCTATATCAGGAGTTTCCCAAAAAAGATCTTGACTGACCATAGGAGTAATACCCAATTCAATAGCTTCACTGATTGTCTCCCATGTAAACAATTCCATTATCATTCTGTTTTTGAACTTGAATTGTTCTGCCATAAGTTTTGGAGTATTAATTTTGTCTGTAACAAGTATGGCATCGGAATGTTTTTCAAACCAATTATTAATCATTATCATGTTCATGGGTGTAAATTTTTCTTCAATAAGTGTTGAAAGAAACTCTTTTTCAGATACATATATAGGATCATGTGTCGCTACTATTTTATTATCAGTAGTCAATTGAAAGTCTAATTCGAACATCCTAAACCCATTCAAATATGATGCATTAAGTCCCTCCAGGCTATTGGTACGAAAATGTCCATCTACATATCCTCCAGCATGAGCTATAAATATTCCACACTCATTATTAGAAGGCTTTTTGCAAGAAATTACTGATAACAAAAAAATAAAAATTGTAATTCCCAATTGATTGATTTTATTTACTGTCATTTTAATAGAATTAATTGTTTTATCGTTTATATTTAGTGTTGTTTTCAACAATAAATTGCACTTTAATATCCTTAATATATCCCTCCTGCCGTTGGTTATTAAGATATATTTTAAGATAACAACCCTTACCAAGTTGTTCGCAAATCTCTTTTTTGCACACAAAAGAATATTGATAATCATACCATTGACTTACAGTGGCTTCTGTTAGATAATCACTTTTTGAAATAATATTTTCATCATTTTTTGACAAATCTATTACTAAATTTAATCTTTCGCCAATACCGCCTTCTTTTATATAGAGCTTAAACTCTATATTTATTCTAAACTTTTCAATATCGTTGACAGAGAAATGATGATTTAAAAAATTTATGGGGAATTTAATAGTGCTGTCGAAATACAGAGCTTTCTGTCCTTCAGGGGCTTCAACAACATTTAGTTCTGACCTTTGGGCAAAATAACTTCCTTTGGCAATGGTATCTTCAATATTTAAAATAACGGTTGAAAAAATATCATTTGTATTTTTTTTTCTTATCAAAGCATCTTTTTTTAAAGCATAAGAATCAAGTAACTTGAATAGATACAGCAATCGATCCATTTTGCTCAAGATAGTAGGGTCGGGATTTTCTATTACACGAGGTACGGTATCTGTAAATTCTTCAAGAATCCCATTGCAATAGAAGTTTTTTCCATAAATAATTCCCTCGCAAGCGCCGTTTCCTGTTTGCAAGTATGAAAAAGTATTGGCATTAAATGTTGAAGAGGTGTCTAATGACGTATTAAGCCATGCAACTTCTTTTGGAACAGATATTCCATAATTGTTTTGTAATAGAGAGAGAAATGTTGGAGCGATGTCTCGATGTGATGCTACGCCTTGCATTTTTCTTGCTGATTTTAACATAGGAGAATAAATTATTAGCGGAACGTGATAATTTCTGTATCCAAAAAAATGACCTGAAAAAACATGATGGTCTCCGGTAATTACAAAAATGGTGTTCTCAAAATCCACTCTTTCTTTATATCCTTCTATGAGTTGTCGTAAAGCCTCATCGACATACAGAAACCCTCCATACACACTGAGTTGATTGAGTATTTCTTTCTTTTGCTGTTCGGATAAAGTTTTGTTTTTTGTTACGTTTTCTTTGACTATGTTTTGAAAATGCGAACTTCTTGGATATTCAAACGGATCGTGTGTTGATTGAGACAAGTATATGTCCATGCGTGGCGTTGCACTTACATCATTCAGTTTCCGTAGTCCTTGTTTGTAGATTAAATGGTCTTCGTATCCCCATTTTACCCCAATCGTTTCATTTATTATATCTGTATCCCAGTCGTTTTCTTTTAGATATTTCATATTGTTTGCTTCCGAAAACGCATCAAGTTTTAAGAATGAAGGAGTTCCGCCGTGAAAGAAATAGTTCGTATAATTGTTTTCATGCAAAATTCGAGTAAAAGAGTGATGTTCAGGATTATATGGAAAGAGCTCGATAAATCCTTTCTCTCCTATAGGTAAATTTCCTAACAAGGCCGGCATCACTCCGAATGTTCTTGGAGCAACGCTATAGCAATTACTCCACCACAAACTTTGATTTGAAAGAGAATCTACAAAAGGCATTGACTGATAGTCGTTTTTAAAAAATTCATATCCTAACCCTTCTACTATAATAAAAACCAAATTGGGCGGTTCCGGTTGTAAGTTAAAAAATGGAGATAAAACATCTTTACACACATTTTTATGAAGGAATGGATATTCCGATTCCACAAATTGCAATTCAGGAAAGTATTTGCGAAATTCGGTTATTGCTTTTATTATTTCCTCGTCATTTTGTTTGAAAGTGAAAGATTGATTTTCAAATAAACTTTTAAGAAAAAAGTATGCTTTATTTTCTTTTATATGATATTGATTTGTATTAACAGAAAGTTTATTAAAGACAAAAAAAGAAGAAATCATAAAAAACGCAAACGCTATCAATAAGATACGATTGATTTTAATTCTTTTTCTCGACAAGTAAAAATACAATATCGGCAAAACAACCATTACCACATATACCCAAACAGGACTTTTGCTGCTTGCCCTGATAATGAATATAACCTCTTTAAATGTGTATGAAAATATTGCATTATCAAGAAGATAGCCCGAAGTGGCGAAAAAAATTATAGCAATTAACGACAAAAGTAACATGAAGCCTTGAAAAATCCGTAGTATTATTCTCGTTGTCTTTTCATTGATGAAACATCCTGCCATAAATACTATTAAAACACAAACACTTACACGCAAGAACAAAGAAATATCGTAACACAAACCTATTAAATTCCACACGATACTTGAAGTAAAATCATTGCCTGCGTTACTTAAAAGGATTGTTTCAAAAAAACGTATTCCAATAGCAAAAGCAAGCGACCAAATACAAAATTCTACGTAAGACTTGCAAAACATTCTTGCATTTGATAGGAATGAAGTAATTTTTGCTTTCATAAAACTATGTAAGATATTTTTTTGCCAATTCAGTATTAGGTTCGGAGCATTCATAAAATCGGTAAAATGCCCATTTCTTTCCTAAGCCAAAGCAGGAACATTTACATTTTTTGAAGAAATAATTCAGTATTTTTTCAATTTCATTGGCGGTGTTTACATGTTCGTATTTCATTAAAATTTCGTAATTTAAGCCGTACTTCACTTTAAATTCGACTCCCGTGGTAAATTTCCAGCCCAATTTCCAAAGAATGGTTCCCTCATTGGGTATGGAAACCCGCAAGGTGCCGTTTTCATTCAAAAGTAAGGCACATTTAGCCACCACTTTGGGAAGGTCTAAAATATGTTCAAAAGTAGCGATTGATGTAATTCTGTCATATTTTACAGAATTATCAATTTCGCCTATATCTTTGTAAATATTTCGTATCTGTGTTATATATGGGGAATTGGCATATAGTTCTGAAAAAGGCTCAATAATGTCATACGGTTGTGTTTTTTCGTATTTTAGTTGGTTTAATGTTCCTGCTCCGATTTCCAAAGTTGATTTGTTCGTACTATTTTTTACGTCTTCGGCAACCTTTTTGTGCATCCACGATTCCATTTTTTGAGCGAGCGATGCACCTGTCGTTTCCCCTTCCCTATTATTCTTATAATGCTCATTATAAATCCGTTGAAAATCGGGAGGCAGTTCGGGTCGGATTTTGGGATAATTTTCAAACATAATCAATTTTAAGTTAATCATATAAATACAGTATTTCTTCGTTAATGAAACCGATATTGGAAACAGCAAAATTTTTCACAAGAAACGGGTCTTCTGATGTCAAAGTAAATGAAGTTATCGCTTTTTTCTTGTTTGTATTTTCAATTCGTATGGCATTAATTCCACATGCAGCGTTTTGCAAGATACCA
>Ga0123353_10001845_pt1 | contig 26098 bp, 18 predicted proteins | sample TergutLab28metaG_3_FD_92763 | JGI IMG/M metagenome (GOLD analysis project Ga0123353, IMG submission 92763) | Labiotermes labralis P3 segment gut microbial communities from Petit-Saut dam, French Guiana - Lab288 P3 | ecosystem: Host-associated > Arthropoda: Insects > Digestive system > Gut ...
TACAGAAGTATCCTCCCACGCATAACAGAATAGGTCATTCAGCCATCCTACTCACACACACATCTCTGTTCCCCTAGGCAAGGAAACCTGCCACTAAGCCGCTCGGACCAACCCCCCCCAACCCCTGCCCCGCACAACGCAGCACTTTCAAGGAGGAGGATAGAGAACAAGCCTCCGCACGACCACAATGCCACACCTGCCGAGAACAACCCCCCACCCTCCGTTCCACAAATAGAGTTATTGTCTAGTTTATATTTCATGTATTTTGTATTACTACCTGTATCTGTTATGTTTGATAGTGTTTTATCTGACCCCTGTTTTGATTCGGTTTGTCAAACTATGCGTATGTAGAGATCTCTACACCACGCGCGTGCGCATGCATATAGCTAGCCCTTAAGTTCCCTAGACAACCTGATAATGGCCAATACAGGCCGAAACATGTAGTCGTTTCCATCACAGTCATTAAATACACCTCAGTGATTAAGTTGTGTTTGACTACATACCTTTTCCTAGTTACAAAGTGTAAGCATTATATCATCCATGTAGATTTAAAAATTCTACTTACCTTTAGCAAGAGTAGTGTAACAAGGTTGACAAACCCGTGCCTCAGAATTATCCATGTATTCCAAACGAGACTTAAGGCTGCAGCACTTTGAGCAAAGGACCTGTAATGTGTATAACCCCTCTGCATTAGGCACATCAACAAGCAAGTGACTTCAATATAATACTTAGATATAATACACATAAGTGTGAGGAGTAAATGCATGAATCACTATAAGAGAAAAGTGTGTTACAGAATTGTGCATGATTGATATACACACAGGTCTGAAGTTGGCTCAGCTCCATCATCAATGACTACTACATCTGATACAGTGGCGCAAAATTTTACACTGTGGTTTACTTAGTATAGGCAATGTAATCTAGAGATATTTATATGTTCACTAATTACTGCTTTTAGTTTACACAATACGAGCAACATGTACCAACAGACACTTTGATTCTCACTAACAAAACAATGCTAAATTGTCCAACATGATATGCCCCATATGCTGTTATCAGCAAGCTGACCACACATCATTCTGACAGGTAACTTTTTGACACAGGACTCAACAGAGTTTCCAGTGCAGTTAAAAGTTACCAGTATTGGTTAAGTACCACAATTGGGCTGTGCACCTGACAAACCAGGTATATAATAATTTAAATGTGTAACAGAAGAAGTTTCCAAACTCCCTTATCCATGGAATCTAGGTTTTAAATCTCCAGGAATTCATGATCTGTAAAAGAATGAAGTTGCTTATGTGCTTAGTTGAACACCAAGCCATAGACATTTGGTACCAAACAGCGGTGAGGCATCAGCTTCATGCTCTGGCTGCTTTATCTCGACAGATGCCAGTGGCTGTTGGATAGGAGGCTGGGTGAAGCCAAGAGCCAAAATGGATGCTATGGTGAAAAGAAAAACCTCTTGCCCTGGCCAGCATTGAAAAGTGATTCCATAATCATCCAGCCTGTAGCCTAGTCATTACATCTACTAAGTTATTCCGGTTCATCATATTGTCACTGCACCATACTCACTGGCTCTATCTGAAACTTTTTTCTTTTACTCAACAAATTACACAGAGTATCCAACTTAAAGTGGAAACTGCTCACAGGATCTACAAATCTAATAACCAAATCCACATTAACGATCAATTCTGCATAATTTACTACAAGCTGAAACGCGTGTTTCAAATTACCTCCTTCAACCCTTAGACATCCTTGGCAACTGGTCAACAAATAATGAACAAGCCTGATGTTACCATCTACAAATCACCAATACAGTACAACTGATGATTTTTTAAAGTTCAGGATGATCTGGTGACCAGTATTTGTTATTTTATGTATATGACTGTTTCATTAATCTCATCTATAAAATATGGTAACAATGGGTCCACTGCACCACTACCCATGCTTCGCAGAACCAGTTACAAAATTGTACTCTAGCAAAACACTCTGAAACCTGGAATTTTTGTAACAAAGTAAATTTGTATGGTTTCAAACAATGTAATTATTTGACTGTGTGTACAGATAAGTTTGATACTCCAGTTTTCTAGGATCATCATCTTGAAGTTCTTTGTAGAGATGCTTCTAATCTCACTTCAGTATCTTCTATTGTTTCTTCTGAAAGAACAAACTGTGTTTTTGGTTGCTTCTTCTTTAACAAGGAATCTGGTATTCAAAATTTTTTCACCAGGCATTATATTATTTATTTCAAATGACCTGGAACACTAAGAAACTGATTTCTATGCTTGATAAGACACTTTTTATAGGATTTCTTCCCCATACAGATATCCACAATAACAAGCCCCTGTTACACTGTATTTCATAATAACAAACACAAAAAGATATTGTTACATCCAGTATACAAAGATGGACTAAAACGGCCTTCAGGCACATCATTGTAACCAAACATGCTACAATCAAACTATTGAGAATAAGTCATACAGAGCCCAGTAATAGAACCGATGGCATGGGTTTCATATGCAAATAAACACTTTGTACCAAGTGATCACAGTATTCTAGTACATGTACTTTAAAATATATTCCTGATTGTGTGACAACTGCTGATAAGGCAAAAAATCACAAAAAACTGTTTATATCTTATACTATACTTCAATAGTGTCAGCGTGTCCATTGCATGATGTCACACTTGGAAGTTCCACCAACTACCACCAGATGGCAGGAGAATACAACTTCAAGGCGCAAGAAAGCACATACTGTGGTTGACAATTGTAAGCAATTTGATGAATACACCAAAGCACTCACAAAAGATGAAGAACTAATAAATGCAAAGCTCTGTCTCATTCAAACGCAGAGCAATGCTGGCAAGCAGAAGCAGAAACTGCAGCTGAAGATTCTGGTGATGAAACAAAGTAAGATGGTCCCTTAGAGCATCCAAGCAAAATGTCCATCACTGAGGAAGACATAAGAATACAAAGAAAACGAGAACAGAAACATGCAAGTACAATATGAAGAACAGCAATGCAATCTAATCAAGATTATTAACCCCTTTAAGAAATGAATACAAAATGTCAAAACAAATAAAGAAGCGCAGATACTTTGAGAGCAAACCACTTGGCGTCATGCAGAGGAAGAGTTGAAATAACACTGGAAGAACACACTGAAGCCTAAGAAATTAATGCAGGACAGCAAACAGCTTCAAGAATGCGGCAAGCAAAGAAATTAGTGAGCACTAAAACTACAGTGTAATATACATACATACATACACATTATTCGGGAGTCCACACTATGGGCACCATCACGAAAGTATAATATACATATGCACATATTCTTCAGGTTTCCATGGTAACTACATAAATGAGTGTACCTTGCCTGCCCAAGTTGCATAGTTTCCATGGTAACTACATAAATGGGTGTCACCCGTCTGTCCAGTTCGTGGAGTTTCCACAGGCTCTACATGCATGAGTGTGCCTTGCCTGCATGGGTTGTGGGGTTTCCACGGTAACTACAAAAATGAGTGTTCCTAGCCTGCCCAAGTCACTGGGAACCAGCATACTAATATGCCTATTAAAGGAACTGTGATTTTATCAAGGTTGGTCACACTTCATCCCATATCCACACGCATGTACATTTAATAACCAAACACATGAAAAGCTAAAATATCCAGCAGCGGATTATCTTGAAAGCTTTTATTTACCAGAAACTGACTAACAAGCACACTACAGTTCACTATTTCATCAACTGGCAGCAGTGTAGTGAATATTTTGATTATAAAAGTGAAATTCTGGTTTGTTGTTGGTTGCTTACATTACACACACACACACACACCAAGTAGTGAATAAAGAACGGAATGCAGCACAAAAAACAGGAAAGTTTATCAAGTGACAAATTAAATGGAAATGGTTAGGTCTGTCCATGAGATTGCCAGGTACAGTACAATACACCTCAGGTGTAACATTCTAGTATCTGAAAAATTATGACATCTGGTAACCCTTAGGTCCCGGTGGTATCAAATATGTCTTGTACTGTACCTAGCATAAAAGCACAAGAACAATGAAATTTAAATCACCTTCCCACAGGCTCTGCAATGATGTCTCCTCTTGAGAACTGTAAATTTGATTTCACACTGCATACAGTTTGGTGCATCAGCATCAGGCACCCAGAAAGGTGGAAGCTTGCCTAGACTTCGTTCTTCTGGTGACAGTATGTCCGACATGTCATCCGACAAGGGTGTGGCTATCTGCAGAGGAGGTATGGGCAATACAGCCTGTTCAATGGATGAAGACTCAGATATGTCTGGAGATGAGAGAGGAATGTTGTCCACAGCTTCTGAACAAGCTGCTTCTGCTTCCAACAGTGGGGTTCCCCCAGGAGGACCTACATTTAAAGTCAGGTACATTTTATATTAACACAGTGAGGCTTCCTTTAAGAAGAAAAACTGCCCACTCTTTGCATGTATTTAACATCTGAATGACCTACAATCACATATGTAAACACACATACAAAACCAGCCATAGAAATTCATTTTATGTATTTTTGCAACAAGGAAATTTACTGCATTTTTAAGACATGCCTCATAATCTCTGCTTTACTTTCCACCAAATGCTGTGTAATTCATAATTTTATCTGTTCTGATGAAATAATACATTTTTCATAAACCATATTTCAATGTGAAGTCATTTACAAGTTCAAAGAGTAAAAAGGAAAGACTACCCATGAAAAAAAATGAGTCAGAATCTTCCGGCAGCTACTGTCCCTCTCATTATGGCCATGAGTCACGCTTGTTATTAGTACACTAACTGATCAAAGAACCCCATGGATTTAGCACTGACAGGATAACAGCCACTCAGTCCTTCAGTTCTGTGTTCACTAGGGCATGATAGTAGACTATATCCTACACCAGATGCAATCAGTCAACATCCTCAACATTATATTTCAAGATACACTTTAATATTATCCTTTCACCTGTGTCCATGAGGACTGTCAAGTAATTTCTTCTCTTCAGTCTTTATGATAAAAATTTTGTATACCTAAGGCACATGGAAGCATTAAGTCCCTAAGAGATGCAGACCAATTTTCTAACAGTTGATGACACTGACACGATTCATTTTGCACTTGTTTTGTTAGCCATCTTACCACAGGTGAGTAGTAGAAGGGTTCAGAAAGAGTATACTTGTGTGTGTTTAATAGGTAAGAAGCTAATTTCAGCTTTCTTGATGTAATTTTTTTGGTGTCTAACTTAATGCCTGAGGTCAAGAAATACATTTTGGCATAAGGTTTTTATTCATAGCTTAAACGGCATGTTTCCAAGCAATCATGCTCCACACACACATTTCTCATTTCTCACTTGTTCTGTTATCTAGCCTTCATTTTCACAATCATGTTCCTAGCACCAAAGAGTGTGCACATCAGGAGCCCATTAACAGTGCATGCTCATTCTTTGGGTCAATCTGTGCACTCTTTGGAAATGAATGTTCTTCAATTGGGAAGTGTACATTCTTAATGTTCCTTTAATACCATTTCTTTGTAAAATCCGACTGCCTTACAGAATGGCTTCAAAATATGTAAGAGTCAAACAGAGAAGTGATTTTATACACAGGAACTTCCTATTGAAGCAACACAAAGAATCTTAAATTGAGAAAGCCAAAGAAAAGTAGCCACTGCTCTGGACACAAATAAATCAAATTTAAGGAAACAAATGAAAGCCATCCATACTGACTACAGTCCAAGTACCTCAGCTTCAAGGGACTATAAATAGTATGCAGCATGGTTTTGGGCTTTGGTAGCATTCAATAAATAAATAACTTTGATGAGTACAATAACTAAGTGAAACAGTCATGTTCCAGTTGTTCATTTTGTGAAATGCCTATGAAAATGTTGCAAAATGAATTCAGCAAAATAAATAATTCAAGTTACAGGACTACATTCATTTCACCCACACGTGCTTTCTGATGAGGATTTTCTTCCATCAGAATTCAGCGATTGGCCCAAGGAATTTAGACCGGGGACCCAGCCAGCGAAAATCATAAGGAATTACAAATGTCTGTATCCACTGAGAAGAGAGCAGCAGAGGGTAAAACATCTGCCAGTAGCCTCAAGAATAAAACACATTTCCCTTGCTGAAAGCAAAACAGCCATCAAGAAGGGCAGGGCAGAGAGGTGATTAGGGATAACAATGACATGTTCTCTATTCAAAATTTCACTCCTGGACACAAGTAAGAATAACAGAACAAAATAATTCTATGATGGGCCTACTGCTGGACAGACAACCATATTCAAGGGAAAAGAAGACAGACAAGAAGAACATTTTCTGTCCTGGGTATGATGAGCAAAATGAAGAGCAAATTACAGAAGACTTGAATATGGTGCATTAAATGCCAAAGCTGGTAGGAGGAACAGTGTTCTTCAGTTGAAGGAGATACTGCATTTCAGTGCAACATTTTCTAAGCCTCAGAGCATGCTCTAAGCACCTTAACAGCACTGGTAACTAAGAGTATGCATTTTCCATAGTCTTGTTTTTTGTAATTTGTCAGAACAAGAATATTTCTATGTAACTGTTCTTTTGCACACATGAAATCAGCAGAATAAGACACCTCCAGAATACATTTTGTTTTACTACTTAAAATGATGGTTCTATGGAACTCCATATGTTAAGTGTGTACCCTTTGTGCCTTTCCCACGTATATTTCTGATCATTTTTCTGTGTACTACACATACTACCCATATAACTGTCAATGACTTGTCACCTAGTAATACTTAATAAGGAACATGAACTGCAAAGCATCGAACCATACAATTTTCTGCTGCTTCCTGTCACTTCCCATCTCTTAAGTCCAAACATTCTCTTCAGTACCTACTACAGCTACTTAATTTTACAATGCAGAAGACTTGGGGTCCAACTTACCAACAGCTTCTGATATTGGTGGTGACTCCTGAGAGTTTTCAGAGTCATACTGTTCATTTTCAACAGTTATCTTTGAAGGAAGAAATAAATACTTGGGTCTTGTTGGACGCTCCTCTTCTCCCAGAACATTGATTGTGGTACCATCTCTTGGCGTTCGAACAAGACAGCTCTGCACTTCTGAGAACCCAACTTCACACACACCCATGACAACGGTTCTAGAATCATCAGTCTTCCTATCTGGATGTGTAAGTGAAATATCTTTTTCAGGTGTACTGTATACAATGGATGGCTGAGACACACCATTTTCTGAAACTGGTACCAATTCAGTAGCTGCGTTTTCAAAGGAACATTTTTCATTTGAAAATGAAATTATTTCAGGGGTACGTAGAACATTATCAGCTGAACCAAAATTGGTTTCCTGTCTTGATGATACATTACTTAGTGTCAGTAAGGCCTCATTTTGAGGCAATATTCCACTTTCAATTTTTTCTGTATCACAAACACTTTCCTCTTTACTTCGTGATTTCAGTTCATTTGACATTAAATGTGGTTTTTCAGTTTCTGATTTAACTTCAATGTCTTCTGTTATATCACGCACCCTCTCAGATAATTCTGAATCATCTGTTAAATGCCTATCATTACCAAGGCCTTCTTGATGACAGCTCTCACTGATTTGCTGACAGTCAATGGAAACTAGGTTTGTAATAACTGAGGATGTTTTGGAAGTAACTGTGGTTGCAGTTGGTACAGGTTGAGAAGTTTCATATGAAATTACAGTTTTCTTACTCTGAGGCATATTTGCAGTTGTAATGGGTTTAGTGATATTTTCCCCTGTCAAAAGACCAGATATAGGAGAAAGTGGAGAAACTATTTTTGATTTGTTTATGGATGTAAAACCAGAGACTATAGGTAGTTCTTCTGTGTTTGTTGTATGCTTATCTGTGGCACAGGAAAGAGTTCCTATAGTGCCAGATGTAGACTGTTCATCTGGTGAACAACTCACAGCATTGACATGCTGGGGAGGTACTGAAATCTCACTGGAAATGGAGCATTCTGGCACCTCTGCACGAGCAGTAGAACACATTTCTGGGGATTCTCCTTTATTAAAATCAGCATGAAAATCTTCCTCAACTATTGTTTCATCTTTTATCTCAATAATTTTTGTGGTGTTATCCAATAACTCAGAATTTTCATCATCTGTTCTACTTCCAGCCTTGTAGCTTTTTGCTAGTAATTCTTCACTGATATTTATTCTGGAACTTGAAACTGATGAATCTTGACACTCTGAAGATAAAATGATTTCAGTCTTTGCTTTACTCTCCATAATATCACCTTGACCAGTTTCATGCCCCTTATCATTATCCTCCAATTCTTGCAAATATTGCTGTAATTCCACATCACTCAACACATCCATTGCACTAAAACCAACAGGTACAGGTTTTATTGGTACTTCATCTGTATCTCCACATTCTCTTACTTCTGAATTATCCTTGTTCCATAGAATGTCACTAAACAAACTTGATTTTGATTCCAATGAATTTGAAAGGGAAGCATTGTGAAGCTGACCATAAACTCTTTCAGTGGAAACAAAATTCTCCTTTCTAGGCTCTTTTGACAAGTCTGAACTTATATCTTCAGCATGTATGGCACTGTCAGATGAAGACCTAAATGTATTACTTATCACACTTCCTTCTACCAAAATAATTTCACTTGAGTCAAGTGATGGCAAAGTTACCATGTTCTCATCTGTTTCTGCCTTATGGCTGACAAGATCCAGTCCTGTGCTGTTAAAACCTGATAGCTCCTCATTACTGAGCACTCCAGAACCATGGCTGCTGACAAGATCACTTGACACAAAAATCCCTGAAGTTTCCAGAAGATGTCTTCCAGATGCTGCAACATCTGGCAGAAATGTGAGGGCAGCTTTCTTGTCTTTACAAATATTCTGAAGGTCTAAGCCACTGGTTACTCCAGTAAAAAACTGTGGTGTTGAACTGTCACTATTAAGGATACTACCATCCCTAATTTGAGGGTTTGAAAATCTCGCATTATTGAAGCAACCAGATTTATTTGAATTGATGGTTGTATCCAGTAAGTCTGGTGTTTCATCTGATGAAGTATTATCACCAATGACAGACTGCCCTGAAGCATTTGCTTCATCTTGCACAGACCGTGAATAAGAAACAGGAATTAAATCAGCAAATGAACGATGGGCAGAGTTTTCATTTCTTTCACAAACATTAATCATACTTTCCCATTGAGTACTTGCTGACACAAGGTCATTACTGTGATTAATTTCTTGAAAGTCATCACTTACATTTCTTCCACTCAAAATTTGTGTTTGTATTTCTGTATCATTTGAAGGATACAACATTGGAGAACTATGTTCATACTTTCCTTTAGTATCCATATCCAGCGATGTGTCAGTATAGTTAACTGCACAATTACCATTCTCTTCTGACTCAGCAGGCAGATGTCTGGCTGAACTCCACGACGTCTGATTGCTATCAATTTTGACATCACCAACTTTCGTCTCAATTTTTCCAGCATTCAGATACTCATTAAGGCTAGAGAATACACCACTAACATTCAGTTTGTTTGTTGCTGATGCACCTGATCTGTTATGAACCACATCTTGCTGCCAATGGAAGTCTGCACTATCCACATTTCTGTGGACATGAATCCTATCAGAGTAATTTGCATTTTGTGCTGAGAGACTCTCTCTTCGTTCTGATACATTCATTTCTGTAGTGCTCTGGTTATGAAATACAGATGCCAAGTTCTGAGGCCAGTCAGCACCAGAACCATTCCTTACATGGCCATCACCACTAATATGTACATTTTCTGAATGTGGTACATAAAAATTAGCATCATCAATGGTTAGTCCAGGGGAATAATTTGTTGCAGATGAGAGCATTTTATTGTACTGAAGTGTGGAAGACTGAGGATCAGCTACAAAGTCTCCATCAGCTAGGCTTATTGCTTCAAATGCTTGTTTGCGGTAATGTGGTGATGAAGGCTGATAAAGAAGTGATTCCTGCATAGAGAAAAACAGCATTACCAAGAATATGTATGATGCAAAAATCCACATATGTTCATAACAAGTAAATAACAAAGAAATGGAGCAAGCAGTGCTTCAGAAGACAAATATTACCAAGTAAGGAATTCAAGCAACGTACACAATTCCTACGCATTGTATAAACTGCCTGACAGTTTCTGGCAAAGTGTGGAATTTGTGAATTTTGAGCACTTATTTTATACACAGCCCTTAATTTATTTGTTCCATATCATTAGTCATGTCCTGTTTACTGCCTTATTGCATAATACTGGGCTGACCTAGCAAGCCACCTACACAAACTGTTGCAGATGCTGTTGTGTCTGTGGTTATGAAGTCAAGCCACTCAATCTTCAGTCACAATGGGAATACCATTGCTACACCAGACGCTCCTATACGATGTACATCCTAAATACTGTTCCTACCATAATCACTGCAGTAAATACAGATGAAAGGTTCCTGATGTGTAATTTCTAAACATTAAAAAAAAAACTATTTTTTAATATGTAAAAACTTTTCAGCAACAGGTTCATTTTTTAGGCAGAAAAAGAACAATACACATACAAACTGAGGAAAAACCAGACAAAAGAAGTGCTAGATTGGAGACATCTTCAATAAAACTGTTGCTGTGATATGCAGAGCAAATGGGTGTCTTAGCAGCATCAGCACAAACTGCAATAAAACTGCTACATTTACATCCATGTAAGCCAACTATGGTTCATACACTATGTGACACAAATCTTGAAGCATAACTAAATTTTTCAGTAGCATGTTCATGCAGTGCATGGTGGAGAAACAGACCCTACATATTTTGCAAACATATAGGGTAGGTAAACACACAAAGTCTGGGTACTGATTTACTGAGTAACATAACAGGATGTTGAACGTCAAAAACATCAACCCACAATACCTTTGAAAAGCAGAAAATATTACAGCAGACCCTCATAGTGTGCAGGTTTGCACATTTTGGTGTACGTCCCTTTCTCATTTTTGGTCACACTTGTGTAAGCATGCAGTGTAGTATATAATGCCACGTGCGTCCTCCTGTCTCACTCAGCAGCTACATAGACATTGTGAAATACAGAATGTACACAAGGAAGTGTATGCAAATGACAAAGCTATCAAAGATCACCTCTTGCTTCACCAAGTCTTCTGTTTCCTCCTCCACCATGCACTCCACATTGTGTCATCACCCTGACAACTTTCAGGCACGAACACTGATGTCATTCCAATAAACACCAACACAAATATTTTCAAGTCCATAAATCATTAATTTACAATTATCATACTGCTTGTGTCTTGGTTCCATGAACTTCATTTTTGCCATAAGGTCTTAATTTTGCCCATCATAGTTTCAACATTCACAGGAGTTCTCAAGGATATAACCCCCACAACTAGCAAGGGTTTCTTGCATTTTTATTGAATTTTCTATAAAAGCTGCCAGTGCACCTTCTTGTTCTAGAAAGCAATATGTTTCCATTTTGTTACACTTACACTGTTATACGTAACTAATGAATACTAGTCCAAAAGTTTACTTCCTCAGTAGCACTAAACCATTCATTTGTTTATTCAGAAACACTTTAAAGGACAGTCGCACAGAAGCAGTAAGTGCAGTGAACATGGCACTACACTGATAATGGACACCTGAATTTGTGACTTGTTATTTGCGAGTCATGCAACAGAGATACTTTACATGGTACACTGTGGGCACAGATTAGTCACATTCACTTTTGTCAACCCAGTGTGTTATGTAAAGACTTCACCTTCACACACACACACACACACACACACACATATATACTTTCATAAAAACACATATATTCACCCTGATTTATGCAAACATTTGTATATAGACCCTAGTGGATTATATTGTACATTTGGTTTATGCATGCTGGCAAACTGTTGTGTGCATGGGTTTCATTAACAATTATCAACTACTGTGGGAACTGTATCAGACATGGCATGATAGCAACGCACAAACAAAAGCACATTAACAGAACTACATTTGCATGTTCCATTACAACTACTCCTTCAGTTCAACACATAACAGAACAATACAGTGCATCCCCTATTATCCAACCTCCACTTACACCACATTCTGCCTCACCCAACATGGTCACATCATGTACTGTGCACAATTCTGTGCTACATGTGTATACACTTGTGCATTTAATCAATTTACAATCCACTGTTTAGTTTACCTGAATAGAATTTAATTCTTCAAATAATAGTCCTGTATTCTGTCAGCTATACTGCAGAATAATCATTAATAAACAAAACTTGTACTTACCTACCACTTAATTTGCAATTAGTTTCACATTATCCAACATTTTCAGCAATCCAACTACCTACTGGCCCTGTTTAGGTTGGATAATTAGGACCCTATCAATGCTAAATGGTTAATGAATGAATAACTAACAGTCAAGACTTAAAACAAAAATAAACTTCTACATTATTACATATTACTACAGTGTGAAGATGCATGTTACCACATTATGGTGGGAGAAGTGTGTTGTGGCTATTTCTGTGAAGGTTACATAAAGTAAGCTCATGTCACATACAGGCTACTGAGCATTAATATAAGCTACCATGCAACAGCACTTGTGATTCTCAACTGGAGTCCCTGCATTTGGCCCATGACTTTTTGTATTCATGACATAAGTGTAAGATGTGTTCATAGCATCACAAAACAGTTTATATACCTTCCACATACAGATTTTGAGCAATGTACACCTCACATGGTTTGTGTATCAAATCAGAATTGTACTGTTTACAGAAAATTTCAATGTCACCAATGAGCAAGTGGACTTTGGAGTCCAGACATCCTTCAGGTATGCCAACAAGTTTACTTTGACAATCTGCTCACTAGCCAAAAACTTTGCTGAGAAACCAGTTGACAGCAAATTGATGTGGGAACTTATCTCTCCCAACTTCCAGGCACTACAAACTGGTTCAAGGGAAAGCCAATGACAATCAGCTTTACTCAAACACTTAAGTAATCTTTATCAGGTGGAATAAGGACAAATGTGTATTAATTAAATTGTTACCATTAATTTCTTCTTACAAGTAAACAAAAAATCGTAAATTAAAAAAAATAAGTATAAAGCTCTCTGTTCCATATTAAGACACTGGCTACAAAGAGATTCACTTTTCAATCAGACTTTAAGTAAGTATAATCTTAATTTTCATCTTTTTCCTTTCAACCATGCCACTTCATCAACTAAACATTGCTGCTGTATGCTAAAATATGACACTCTTATTTGTATAAGATCAGTATAACAGAAACCTAACTTACCCCAACAACAGGAGGCATGGGAGATGTGGATCCCTTTGTCAATGTCGTTGCCATCTGTTCTGCACAGTCTGTATAACACACAAAAGAGAATAAGTTAACACTAACTTTAGCCTACACAGAAAATTAAAACAATGGGTTCAGCCAGAATTTGGATGGAAATACTGACACTGTGCATGTGGAGTATGTGGTCATAACACACATTTTAAAACTATATTACAGAAAATGTACTTGTATTATTTACTCAAAATATATGCAAAACAAATAACCACTACTTGAAAAACAAATTAAGTTACCATTCCCATATTTCAGACTTTAAGTTCGGTTCTGCTAATAACAGCTGTCCATTTGAAACTTCAGGTTCTCAGAGCAGTGTTGCTTAAGGCTCAAGTCTTCTGGGATATACGCTGTGCCAGTGGGCGGGTAGTTCCCGCCGTTCTCAAGAATTATGGTACCTTCATCTACCAATCAAGCTTCCCCAATGACATAGCTGTCATATCCCATAAGACTTGACTATTCCACCTGCACTCCATTGTCACGTGATAAAAAAAAAGTTTGTACAGAGCTGTGAGCAACCAAATATGATCTAAACGCAGGATTTTACTGTGACAAACACAACATGTCTGACATTTTTGTTTCATAATATCTGTGCTCACATAAAATTCGTCTTCCATTTCTTTCCTATACTTCCTCACTTTTCGAATGAAACTGTGAACTCCAAGTAAGGCACACGAACACTGAACAACGGTGATACTACCACATACCACTAAGTTACGGCAAAGTTACAGTTTTAATCGTATGGCTGACACTAACCTTCATTGAACTCAAATTCATCTAAAACTTTATCTAGATCAACAGCAAATTTCTCCATTTTGATGTGGTCTTCGACTGTAAAGATGACAGGATACAAATGTAGAGAAACCATGTACATCAAACCTTACAATGCACAAATAATTTGCAACCGTAAAGAATTATAACATACGAGTTTTCTTCACGCCAAAATGAATCAAGTTGTCAAAATCGTGAAACCTGAAAGCATTAACATTACTGATACATTCTTATGGTACATAGAAATTACGCATGTCAAAAAACTATTAACAGTACAGAATATCTGTACGTTTATTTATTTTACAAAAAAAATTAACAAGATCCATTGTTACACAAACTGTATGACACAATTCACGGTATCATTTCTAACACCTACAGTGCACTGCCATGTATATACCCTTATAGTGCTATATTTTACCACCAAGAGCGCTACTTTCCAATCGAGTTCGACATTTCTGATCAGAGATGGCAGATATTTAACGTACCAACTTAAGTGTTTACCAGCTGGCGTGGTTACAGAATGTACCAAGTACTTTCTGGTTATAGAAATTTTCAGTATAATTCCATGGCATAAGTCTTGGCCCAAATATTATAAATTTACTTTGTTTAATTATCATAACCTGTAAAGTTAAAGTTGTCCCTGTGCATTCCATGCAAGTAGGAAGGCAGAGCGGAAGTACAGCTCCACTCATTCTTAGCCTTTGCAATAAACGGAGGTGGGGAATCAAGCTCGTACCTCGGCTCCCCCCCCCCCCGGGGTAAAACGTCGCCAGTATCCATTTAACACGAGCCTGGGTAGACCCTAGAGACAGTCTGATCAATTTGGAGAAGAGAAAAATTTCCTGCTCCTGCCAGGGTCTAACGGTGGATCACCCGACCCATTGACAAGTCACTGTACACACTACACACCCTCACCTCCTGTCATACATGTTTCATCATCAGTACCTAATTTTATGAAGTATATTTTGTCACGGGTTAATGTATGTTTATTTGGAATATTCCATGGTATTATCACTGTAAATTTATACAGCAATGATTTCTCACTCATGAACTGTTCCAGATATTCGCTGTTGTAGTTAGCCATGTTACCTGGTGAACTTCTTTTATGTCTACAGCTAACAGCTCCTTGTGGCTGACAAAGAATGGTACAGGATCTATCACACTCCAGTACCACGTAGCATGTACCTTGTGTGGTGAGACTTATGCAGTCTGACTCATCTTTATGTTTTGCTTTTCTAATGTGGTGTGTCCCCACCCTAAATTGGTCGAAGACAAAGCACAAGCCTTCTGATCTAATGTGTAGCAGCCGAAGAGAAAAATCTAACAACAAAACCTATTAATGTGACAAGTTATGCTATATACAGGGTGTCCCAGGATGAATGTGCCAGACTTCGGGAGAGTATTCCTTATGATAAAGTATACCGATATAACCCAAAACAACTTTATCCAAAGTTGAACGGTTACGGAGATAATGGCCAGAGAAAAGTGGGGGCTTCTTGCGGTTCCAAATACTGCAACCTGCACAGCTGATACGTCACGTGACAATGCGAACGTGCTTGACAGTGGAATGCAGTGTTCACTGTGCCTGCGTGACGCTTTGCGCAGTCAGCCATGTTACGTCACCGCAGGGCTTTCTCATGTATAGTGCTTGTAACCCCAAGGACAATTATGACATGAGTGCGAGTGTTTTTTTAGTTCAATGTAATGGCTTTATGTCTCTCACAAGTTAGTTTGATGTTAAGTACAGATATTCACATAACAGAAACCACATATTCCTGCCAGTTTTAATATGATATCCCAGCTGGAGTACAGGCAAGCGGCAGACGTCGAGGACATCATCGTATCACCTCCCACGGACGAACCCTACACCACCCTCAAGACCGAGCTAGTACGCCGCCTTTCATCATCCCGTGATCAACGCGTGCGCCAGCTCCTGACGCACGAAGAGATGGCGGACCGCAAACCGTCCCAATTCCTGCGTCACCTAAAGAGCCTGGCACCGGACGTGCCGGACGACTTCCTGAGAAGCATCTGGTCCAGCAGGCTTGTCCGCTGCCCCAGACAATCCGCCAACGTCGCAGGTTCCTGGGGATGCTGAACTTCTACCGGCGATTCCTACCTGACGCCGCAGCCAGACAAGCACCTCTACACGCCCTGCTCGCCGACCCATGCACCAAACAGTCGCAGACCATCAACTGGACACCAGCGCTCAGCCAATCCTTCGAGGAGAGCAAGGCTAGTCTGTATCGCGCCGCCATGCTCGCTCACCCAGACGGCACCACTCCAATTGCCTTGGTGACAGAAGCCTCGACCACGGACATGGGCGCAGTATTACAACAACGGAAGCAAGAAGCATGGTAACCCTTAGCATTCTTTTCAAAGAAGATGAGCACGGCGCAACAGAAGTATAGCTCCTATGACGGAGAGCTGCCGGCGATCTACGAGGCCGTGAAACATTTCAGACACATGTTGGAAGCACAGGACTTCGTGATCTTCGCCGACCAGAAACCACTACCCTACGCTTTCAGCCAGAGGCCCGACAAGTGCACCCCACGACAGTTTAACCACCTCGACTACATCTCACAGTTTACGACGGACATACTCCACATCTCCGGGCAAGACAATGTGGTCGCCGATTTTCTGTCTCGCGTGGAAATAATCTGCACATCAATCTCTCCCGAGGTTTTGGCCGAGGCGCAAGCAACAGACGCAGAATTCATCGCCCTTCTGCAAGGGACCACCGCCCTCCGGTTAGAGAAGATCCAGATTCCCGGCTCAGATGTGGTTCTACACTACGACACGACCACAGGTAGGCCACGCCCTACGTTCCCGAAATCCTCCGACGGAAAGTATTTGACTCTCTCCACGGTCTCGGCCACCTTGGAACAAGGGCAACAGCAAAACCCATTTCTCAGTGATACGTGTGGTCAGGCGTGCAGAAAGATTGCCACGCCTGGGCACGAGCATGCCAGTCTTGCTAGTGGTCGAATATATCCAGGCACACTACCACACCACTGGGAGACTTCGCCCTGCCTACATCCCGGTTCCAGCTCCTGCACGTCGACATAGTCGGCCCACTTCCGATATCGGACGGCTTCTGATACTGCCTTACGGCACTAGACCGCTTTACGCGCTGGCCGGAAGCCATTCCCCTGCTGGACATTACGGCGGAGACGGTAGCCCGAGCCCTGCTTTCCGGGTGGATATCTCGTTACGATGTCCGCAAACCATCACCACCGACCAGGGCCGGCAATTCGAATCGCAGCTGTTCCATTCCCTGGCCGGCATGTGCAGCATCCATCTGTCCCGCATGACGGCTTTCCATCCAGCCGGCAATGGCCTCGTGGAGCGGATGCATCGTTCACTCAAGGCCGCCATAATGTGCCAGGCGCAAGAACGTTGGCCCGATTCCCTTCCCCTCGTCCTCCTCGGCATGCGTACGGCTTTTAAGGAGGACCTGCAGGCGTCCGTAGCCGAGCTCGTCTACGGAGAAACTCTGCGGATTCCAGGCGAACTTCTGACAGCATCGCCTACCGCCGGTGATCCATCGAAGGTCATTACCCAGCTCCGACGCCACTTCGAGCAATTGCGGCCGGTCCCAGCGGCGCGCCATGCATCCCCGGAGGTTTTCATCCACAAGGATCTGGCAGACTCTACCCACGTCTTCCTCCGGCAGGATACACTACGGCGCCCCCTGGATCCGCCCTACAGTGGCCCCCATAAGGTCCTGGCACGCACAAAGAAGACGCTGCGGATCGTCATAAACGGCCAACATGTCACGGTGTCAACTGGCAGGGTAAAGCCCGCCTGCGTCATGGCGGAGCCCGACAGTCGCACGCCTGCAGGCTTTGTTAATGAAGGGATACTACACACATTTCTGATAACATTATCGCATCTCTGGTACAGATTCATAGCATGATAGTACAACGTGTTATGTGTCACACTGTAAAGAGATTTATTTAATGATGAGCATTTAAGTTGCTACTGCTGTTCCTTCCCCTCTAAGCAGTGAGGCTATGCCTGCATGGTACACATCTTCACTATGATTACAGGTGGTATGATGAAAACACAAGGGTGCAGAACGTTCAAATTCTGCTTTTTAAAACATTCAACTGCTACTGTCAATCTTAGGTTCTCTTTGAACACATAAAAATTAAAATATCTACAGCTATATTTTTGTTCTGTAGTGAACCAAAGCTTATCTTGCAGTGTGAGGAAAAAACAGACTCAAGGTTCTGGGACTGAAATATTGGGGAAAATACCTGGGCTGAGGAAACATTATGTAACAGAAGAAGGGAGAAACCCCTTTTCTCAAACACCTTCAGCCTATGTTCCTACCTCTGTGTGAACGACCAAGTTTCACACCCATAAAAAACGATACGCAAAATTATAGTTCTGTGTACCTTAAGGATTTAGAACCCTCTCTGCTGTATCTCTTCTTCCATTCAAGGTATATTCTTGAAACTCCATACCTATCAATCAGCCCTCTTGGTAAAATACCCTTGTAACTTTCATCGCGATCGGCCAATAATGAAGGGCACTTTACTGATGGAACAAAGAACCTTGTCAGTTTTATCTCTTCTTCCGTTAAAGGGATTTTCCTGAAACCCCATACTCAACAAATCAATCTCACCAAGAAGCACTCATCTCCAGTGGCCTACAACACCTGTAATTTTGGTCCAGATCGGTTGTCCGTGAAAGGAACTTTACTTGCAGAACAAAGTACCTCCTCGGCTATATCTCCTTCTTCATTGAACGGATTTTCATGAAACTCTATATCTAGCACTCAGGCTACTTGTCCTACAACACTTGTACATTTATTCGCAATCAGTCTATTGTGAAGGTCAGTTTATGTGAAGAACTAAGTACTTTCTTGGCTGTATCTCGTCTTTCACTCAACGGATTTTCTTGAAACCCCATAACAAACACCCAGCCGTCATGGCCAAAACATGTATAAGATTGGTCGCTATCAGTCTGTAAATGAAGGGCACTTTTTGGAGAGCAATGTATCTTGTCGGCCGTATCTCTTTTTCCATTCAAGGAATTTTCCTGAATCTCTGTACCTAACGTTCAACCCCATGACATACAACTCTTGTGAGGTTGGTGACGATGGGTCTATAATGAAGGGTATTTTGCTTGTAGAACACTGTACCTTTTTGGCTGTATCTTTTCTTCTAATCATAGGATTTTCCTGAAACTCCATATCCTGCACTCTTCCCCCATAGCCTACAAGAATTGTACGTTTATTTGCGATCGGTATAGAAGAAAGTGCAGTTTGCATTAAGAACACAGTACCCTCTAAGCTGTATATCTCTTCTTACATTCAAGGGATTTTCCTGAAACTCCACATCGAGCACTCAGCTCCCATGAACTACAATACTTGTAACTTTGTTCGTGATTGGTCTATAATGAAGGGCACTTTACTTCAAGAACTGAGTACTTCCTCGGCTGTACTTCGTCTTTCATTAAAGGGATTTACCTGAAAATCCATAACTGTGCCTCAACTCTTATGGACTATAAACTTTGTAAGTTTCATTACGATCAGTCAAGAATGAAAAGCACTTTCCATTAAGGCCACAGTACCTTTTCTGCTCAATCCTTCCACCCAAAGATTTTCCTCAAACTCCACATCTAACATTCAGTTCCCATGCCTTAGGACACTTGTAAATTTCGCTACGATCGGTCAATAATGATGGGCACTTTAGTTTAAGAACTGAAAACCTTCTCAACTGTACCTTTTTTTGCATTCAAGGGTTTATCCTGAAACTCACTATCTTGCACTAAGCCCCCATGGCCTATAGTACTTGTAATTTTGTTCCCGATGGATTTATAATGAATGGCGTAAGTTCTGTCACAGCCATTCTATAACAAAGGGCACTTTACTTGATGAACTAAGTACCTTCTCGGCTGTATCTCTTCTTCCACTCGAGGGATTTTCCTTAAAATCCATATGTAACACTCAGCCCCCATGGCCTAAACCAGTTATAAGTTTGATTGCAATATATTAATATTAAGGGCACTTTACGTGAAGAAAACAGTACCATCTCGGCTGTATCTCTGAGACAATTCAAGGTACTTTCCTGAAACTCCATGTCCAGCAGTCAGCCCCCACGGCCTACAGCACTTGCAAGTTGGGTCGCGATCAGTCAGAAAAGAAGGGCATTTTATATGAAGAACACATTACCTTCTTGGCTTTATCTCTTCCTCCATTCAAGGGATTTTTCTGACAATCCATATCTAGCACTCAGCCCACATGACCAACATCACTTTTAAGTTTTATTCACGAACTGGCAATAGTGAAGGGTACTTTACTTGAACAAAAATTACCTTCTCAGCTGTACCTCTTCTACTCTTCATTGGATTTTCCTAAAACTCCATATATAGCATTCTGCCCCCTTGGGCTACAAAGCTTGTAAGTTTGGTCGTGATCGATCAATAATGAGGGGCAATCTACGGAAAAACACAGTACCATTGTGGCTGTATCACTGTCTCAATTCAAGGAGTTTTCCTGAAACTCTATGTCCAACACTCAGCCCCATGGCCTACCACACTTTTAAGTTTAGTCTCTATCGTTTTATCAATAACGAATTCCTGTACAGCAAATATTTCTCCCCGATAATAGGTAGAATTTGTGGATGGAGGAGTGAGCAATAAGAAACAGACAGGTAAAAGACAGACATCACACGTTCAGTCAATTATATGAAAAATTCTTTCATCACCCAGGGTTTCAGATTTATATGAAGGTGTAAAACTAGTTGGTACTGGAAAATTCCACTAATGAAGCGGCACAATTCATTTATTTACCCACTGTGTTATTTAACTTTCAGCTGTACTGATAACAGTTACCCAACAAAGTTATACTACCTCTGTCATCGTCGTCATAATCATAATCATCATAATCATAATCATCACCATCATCGTCATTATCACCTCCATCACTCTTATTACTTTTTTCGTGTGCCGGTTTACTGAGCCCTGTTATGAACATTGCACAGTATGATTTTTTCCCTAGGTCTTCCTAAACTTGTTTCACTTTGGGACAATATTTTAGATTATATTAGGATCCCATCAGAGCACAATTCATTCATGTGAACATTCCAATTTATTCTGTATGGTTCTATGAATCCTGTCATTTGGGAAATATGTAAACCATTCCTATAAAATGAAAATAAATATAATTTGAAATAGTATTTCAATTTAAAGACAAATGATAACTATTCATCTGCAAGTTCCAATGAATAAGCTTCGAAAAGTTGCTAAGACCTTCATGATGTATTAACCATCTGCATCTCTTAAACAGCGCTATTAATACTTTGATATTCTTTTAGCACATTTCTGGTTGCTGCTGCTCAGCGTACGCACACGGCAAAGGGTTCGCAGCTGGTCAGCGGATTCGGAACTGCAAGGAGAGACAGTTTCTCACCTTACGCAAACTGCAGAGGGTTCGCAGCTGCTCGGCGGACTCGGCATTGGAGATATTCAAACCTGCTCAGCGTACGCACACCGCAGAGAATTCGCAGCTGCTCAGCGTACTCGGCACTGCAGGGATTAACAGCCGAAAAACGTACGGACACTGCAGATGGTTTGTAGATGTTCAGCGGACTGGGCACTGAAGGGATTCACAGCTGACCATCGTACGCACACTGCAGAGGGTTCACAGCTGCTCAGAGGACTCGGCACTGCAGCGATTCACAGCTGACCAAAGAACGCACACTGCAGAGGGTTCGCAGGTGCTCAGCGGAATCAGCGGCGCAGGGAATCACAGCTGACCAGTGTACGCACACTGCAGAGGGTACGAAGCTGCTCAGCGGACTCGGCACTGCAGGGATTCAGAGCTAACCAGCGTACGCACACTGCACAGGGCTCGCAGTTGCTCAGCGGACTCGACACTGCATTGATTCACATCTGACCATCTTACGCACACCGCAGGGGGTTCGCAAGTGCTCTGCGGACTCGGCACTGCAGGGATTCACAGCTGACCAACGTACGCGCACTAAAGATTGTTGGAAGCTGCTCAGCGGACTCGAAACTGTAGGGATGAAATGCTGACAAGCGTATGCACACTGCAGCGTATTCGCAGCTGCTCAGCGGAATCGGCACTGCTGGGATTCACAGCTGACCAGCGTACGGACACTGCAGAGAGATCGCAGCTGCTCAGCGGACACGGCAATGCAGGGATTCACAGCTGAACAGAAAACGGACAAAGTAGATGGTTCGCAGCTGCTCAGCAGACTCGGCACTGCAGGGATTCTGAGCTGAGCAGCGTACGCACACTGCAGGGGGTTCGCAGCTGCTCAGCGGAATCAGCACTGAAGGGATTCACAGCTGAAAAGCGTACGCACATTGCTGAGATTTCGCAGCTGCTCAGCGGAGTCGGCAATGCAGGAATTCACAGCTGACCACCCTACGCATTCTGCAAAGGGTTCGCAGCTGCTCATAGGAATCGGCAATGCAGGGATTCAAGGCTCACCAGCGTACGAACACTGCAGAGGGTTCGCAGCTATTCAGCGGACTCGGCACTGCAGGGATTCACAGCTGACCAGCGTACGCACACTGCAGAGGGTTCTCTGCTGCTCAGCGGAATCGGCACTGCAGGGATTCACAGCTTACGAGCGTACGTACACTGCAGAGTGTTCGCAGCTGTTCAACGGACTCGGCAATGCAGGGATTCACATCTGACCAGCGTACGCAAACTGCAGAAGGTTTGCAGCTGCTCAGCGGACTCGGCACTGCGGGGATTAACAGGTGAGCAGCGTACGCAACCTGCAGAAGATTCGCAGTTGTTCACCGGAATCGGCACTGCAGGGATTCACAACTGACCAGCGTACGCACTCTGCAGATGCTTCGCAGCTCCTCAGCGGATTCGGCACTGCAGGGATTTACAGCTGAAAAGCCTACGCAGTTTGCAGAGGGTTCGCAGCTGACTTAGCACTGCAGGGATTCACATCTGAACAGCGTACTCTCACACTGATGCAGCTGAGGTGATCAGAGGTAAAGCTATCCATGCGAACGTTAATCCGTCAGAAAGTTACTCTCGTAATGACGTAACATCTGCCCTGCATTTCCATCTGTTGACGCACTGCGGTTAACGTGTCGTTCAGCAGTGCTCTGGCGGGTAAACTGCAAAACTAAATCTAAAGTACTTCGACCTTACAGTATGGTACACAGTCCGCCGTCATTCAAGTAAGTCTACAGTTACAACATTCTTTCAAGCCGTTAACACGTCTTCCGTCCTACACAGACCACACATATCACGTTTCTGCCCTCAACAACTTGTACAAACTCTTACAGGAATTTAAACTACAACATCAAATATCTAGTTACATTTCATGTTACATGAGGAATTATAACTTGCTATTGTGTATGTGTTGAATTTAAAAAAAACATATACACTCAAGCACTGACAGGTTAAAGTAGACCTGTCCATGCCATGAATAGAGGGGGAGTGACTGTACACCTACATTTATTCCTAACACCAGCACTAGGTGCACATTATTTATCAACTTACAACCCTGGCCCTATTATGCCAAAAGGGTACAACCTGTTCAACCTGGTGGGCCCCTTGACTAGCCTGGACACATTTGGAGGAAACTCCTTACCCCACTCAACTATCAGAACCTGCATCATGCAGCCCGTACATAGTCTGGTCACTTCTGACTACTCTAACACAGATGGGAGGACATCAAAATGTATCTTCCCCAAATACGGCCTGCAGCTGCGGACTACACTAAACAAACTGAACGCAGGTTATGGTTGCAGCCTCTGGGCTGTTCACAACAAGCTTAGTGACTTGGGAATTTTCAAGTTAGTACTGAAAACTGGACACAATTCTGACTACAACAAATTCTTCCCTGTGGACACCATCATGTCCTCTCAGATAACTGAATGATTCCTTCTGTCAACTCTGTTACTGCTCAGCTCTATTTAAGCACCTTCACTATACAGGTCTAATCACAGCACTATTTACTCTATAATGTAGCATTCCGCCCTAAAATACATAATGCTGCCACGGCTTTAAAAAATTATTTACTAACAAAATGTAAGCAATTTCCATACACAGACAGCTGCACACTCGCTACCATTTGGTACTGAAGCTTAAGAAGGAATGGATCTATATTTCTAATGCCCTAAATGACATTCCTGGCAGGGTGTTTAGTTTATCACAAGGCACTTTTACATGTTCCTTCTATTTTAAACTGTCTAAATACAGCATATGGCAGTTAAAATATTTTGTCACTGGTGTTAAGAATATTTTATTTCATTTTTACATCAACATTTATTCCACTTTACAACATTTTTCTCAAACAATTTTACTCCCCTTCTTCATTTTTATGCCATTAAACCCCTGACTGCCAACTATATCTCATCTGATCATACAGTGGACCTAGTATAGGTTAACTAAAAATGAAAAGGCTACGTCTTTCCAAGTCATTTTGTCTCTTGGCAGTAAATTCACAGTTGCAGTCACTGAGGGTGATGCAAGCACAGTGCTTCCCCTAACATCAGCTTGCCTCCTCACTCTAACACCAGAAGCTGGTAAGTGGCAGTAATATTAACAAGTACACACACAATGAGCTAACCATGACCTGTTCTCAGTGTGTCTGTATGTTTATCATGCTTCCATGACATCACAACATATGTATAGCATATGTTAACACAGTAGCAGATACAATAACCTGATTGTAAGAGCTTTCCATAAATGGCTCCACAATTGAGCTGAAATTCTTAGATTTCTGATTAACTAACATACTTACTTCACGAAGCACGAACAGCTGATGGATACCGTTAATGACAGAGTCACCTTCCATGCTACTAACTAAAGTGTGTATAATGTGAGAATATTAATACCATAAACTGTAAATTTCAATTCTGTTAAAAAATAAGTTCTTTAAGGTGTTGGTCCATCTATAATACTGTTTCCTGTAACAACAGAAATAGCCAGTGGTGTAAACCTGCACTGGATGTCAAGCATGTAGTTGTTAAGTTACTATTGATGTTAATCATACTGACAGCCGCAGCTTGTTGCATTTACAACTTTCAAGCACTGATTCGATACGCTTTCCTTTCAAATTTCTTTTACTCAGTAACCAAAGCAAATGAATATATCTACTGCTCAATCAGTGGTCATGCAGATTTCCAAGCACTTGGACACACTTTCCATGAAAGTAAAAAAGAACTGCAAGCATTATGAAAATATGCAGAGCTTAACAATATAAGATAGCTCATATAGAATTAAAAAAAAGAAAATTTAATGAAGCTAATACTCAGGAATTTCATTATTTATTAAATCATGTTACTTGGCAGGAAGTCTATGGAGAATCAGAGATAAATGCTAAATTTAGTGCTTTCATGCAAGTATTTCTTCATTGCTACAATATTGCCTTTCCAATTAAAACAGTGAATATGAGAAATACAATAAAAAAGCAATTGGATTACTCAAGGAATTAAAATTTCCAGTAAAAGGATGCGACTACTTGACAAGCAAAGAAAGACAACAATTGTGGAAAAGAAGGATTTGGAATATATAGAACAGTATAGAAAGATTTACAAAAGGGTAATACAAGAAGCAAAGAGAAGGGAAAATGATAATTATATAAGTAGTTCTGAAAATAAAGTAAAAGCAACATGACAACTAATAAATAAAGAACTCAGAAAATCCTTCATAAATAACAAGAATATTGAACTGAAATTGGGAAAAAGTAAAATATCAAATCCTAGTGCTATTTCAGAGTTATTTAATTCATATTTTGCTGAAAATATAGAGAAACTGACAGACCAAAATAGTGGAACACACTCAGCCTTCAATACGACAAATTCAAAAATCATTACATGTCCACAAATAATGTATATTATCCCAGTAACAGAAAATGAAATAGAGATAGTAGTAAAGAATCTTAAAGGGGAAAGTTCATCAGGGTTTGATGGTGTAGCGGATTCCGTTGTAAAGAAATGTGTGCAATTTATAAAGAAACCACTAGCCGATATCTGTAACACTTCATTTGCATCAGGCACTTTCCCAGAA
>Ga0123353_10001846_pt1 | contig 26095 bp, 17 predicted proteins | sample TergutLab28metaG_3_FD_92763 | JGI IMG/M metagenome (GOLD analysis project Ga0123353, IMG submission 92763) | Labiotermes labralis P3 segment gut microbial communities from Petit-Saut dam, French Guiana - Lab288 P3 | ecosystem: Host-associated > Arthropoda: Insects > Digestive system > Gut ...
ATGGGCGATACAGGATTCGAACCTGTGACCTTGCGGGTGTGATCCGCACGCTCTAGCCAACTGAGCTAATCGCCCGTGTGTGCGTCGCATTATACGGCGGACGGCGGGGAATGCAATGGGCTTCGGAAAACAAAATTGACTGGTTTTCGGAACAAAACCACGGTATAGATTCTGGCAATTCACATCACAGGAGTTGAATTATGGCACAGGCGGAACGGGAACCGGGCGAGTTTGCGGCGAGTTTGGCGACGGGCAATGAGGCGGAGTTTGCGCGGGCCAAGGCGTGGCTGGCGGTGTTGTTGTCACCCTGTCAGGCCGGCGACGCGGCCGTCCCGGCTGGCGATGTCGGGGCACTGGACTGCAAGGAGTTGTTCCGATTTCGATACGCCGGACAGGATTCGCCGAATTTTCTGATGTCGTGGAAGCGGGAGGCGTCGTCCAAATCGTTGGACGAGCGGCGGATCGAACACCGCGTGATCTGGAAGGACCCTGCCGGCCGGTTGACGGTTCGGCTGGAGTGCATCGAGTACCGCGATTTCCCCGCCCTGGAATACGTGCTGTACGCCCGCAACGACGGGCCCGACGACAGCGACATCCTCGAGGAGTTCTACTCGCTGCACGCCCGATGGCTGGCGCCGGGAACGACCAGCGTGCTGCACCGTTCGGACGGTTCGCATGCGGGGCAGCACGACTTCGAATACGAACCCATCCGCCTGGCCGTCCAGCAGGGGTATCACAGTTTCGCGGCCGGTCAGGGGCGGTCCTCCAACGACCACCTGCCGTTCTGGAATTTCCAGACCGACGACCGGGGGATCATGGTCGGACTGGGCTGGTCGGGCCAGTGGCACATCAATATCTGGCGGTCAGCCGACCGGGACATCAGCATCGCCGCCCATCAGGAAACGCTGCGCGCGAAGCTGCACCCTGGTGAGGAAATCCGCACGCCGCGGGCGCTGCTGATCTTCTGGCAGGGCGATTCGCACATGCGAGGCCACAACATGCTGCGGCGGTGGATTCTCACGCACCGCACGCCGCGGCCGAACGGAAAAATGCTCGTGGGCCCGTACTGCCAGTCGTCCTGGGGCGGATGGACGACAAAGGAGCACCTGGAAACGCTCGCCACCATCGAGGGCAAAACCAAACACGAGTATTACTGGATCGACGCCGGATGGTACGGCTACGGTCAGCCGACCATCAACGAGCACGTCGGCGACTGGCACGCCTGGACGGGCAGTTGGAACGTCAACCCGAACGTCCACCCCAACGGGTTCGGCCCCATCGTGGACGTGGTAAAAGCCCAGGGCAAAAAGTTCCTGCTGTGGTACGAAACCGAACGGGCCCTCAACAACAGCGACTGGTACAAGCAGCACCCGGACTTCTTCCTGGGCAAGGCCACTCCGCATGGAAACGCGTTGCTGAATCTGGGCAATCCGCAGGCGAGGCGGTTCCTGACGGACTTTGTCTGCGGCCAGATCGCCGAGAACCGAATTGACTGCTACCGCCACGACTTCAACACCGACCCGCTTCCGTTCTGGCGCGCCGCCGACACGGAGGACCGGCAGGGCATGACGGAAAACCTGTACGTCCAGGGGCTGTACGCGTGGTGGGACGAGATGCTGGCGAAATTCCCGCACCTGCTGATCGACAACTGCTGCTCGGGCGGCCGGCGGATCGACCTCGAACTGATCGGGCGGAGCATCACGCTGTGGCGGAGCGACTTCCAGTGCTATCCCGAGGCGTTCTACGAAGGATGGGACGAACCGTCTCAGGTGCAGTTGATGGGGCTCTCGTACTGGGTTCCGCTCTTCGGCGCGGGCGCCCGATGCAATTGCGACACGTACAACTTCCGAGGCCAATTCGGGGCGGCCCTGACGCTCAACTACGTGGGCTTTAACGTTCCGCCCGGCTCGCGCGACGAACACTACGCGTGGTATGCGAAGATGGAGGAGCAGTACCTCCGCGCCAGGCCGTTCTTTTACGGCGACTATTACCCGCTGACGTACAACACGGTCAATCCCGACACCTGGGCGGCGATGCAGTTCGATCGGCCGGACCTGGGCGAGGGGCTGGTGCTGGTCTTCCGCCGCTCGAAAAACCGCTCCCCGGAACTGACCGTCTCCCTCGACGGGCTGGACCCGGCGGCCACGTACGAACTGGAAGACGTGGACACCGCCACCCGCTGGAGGGCCACCGGACAGGACCTCCGCGACGGATGGACCATCAAACTGGACCAACCGCGCACCAGCCGGCTGGTGTTCTACCGCAAGAAATAGGTCCGCAACCCGGAAGCGGTAGAGGGGTGGCATGAGCCTCGCGATGGTTTGTCGTTTTGCGCTGTAAGGCGTTGTATACGTGAAAACGTTTTCACGTCCACAACGCCCTACAGCGCAAAACGGCAAGCCATCGCGAGGCGTCTTACGAGTACCTTGTTCACTCCCCGTGTCACTCCAGCAGGTCGTCGTCCTTGGACGTGCTGCCCGGCGCGGGCGTGGTGGCGGTGACGCCCAGGATGGTGGGGTCGGTCTGGAGTTTCGGGTCGGATTTCGACAGGCGGCCCGTTTTGGGGTCGGGTTTGTCGGGAATTCGGAGCTTCGCGGGGGCGCTTCGGCCGTCGTTGTCGATGTACACGCTACAGGCGGGCAGGTACTCGACGGAGATTTTCTCCCACTGCTTGACGGGAATCCGCACGCGGCGAAGCACGCGTTCCTGGTTGGCGATCCGTTCCCATCCGCCGTGCTGCCACTTGAAGTACCACAGTTCCACGCGCCAGATGATCTCCGGGCCGTCCGGTCCCGGCGGTTCCGGGAATTCGTGGTAAAATTCGCGGTCGGGGTCTCGCAGCAGTTCGACCAGCATGGTGGCCGACGCGCCATGCCCCTTGACGTAGAACACCCGCCCGTAGTCGAAAAAGTCGTTCTTGCGGAGATCGAGGGTGTACTTGACGATCTCGTCGGCGTCCTCCTGTGAGAAGTCGTGCGGGGCTTCGTCCGGCGGGAGGTTCAGTTGTTTCCGGCGGACCTCGGCCAGGCGGATCAGGCGGGCGTCGACGAAGGCCAGGTCGATCCCCTCGATAATCCGGCCGTCGCGGAGCCTGGCGCAGATATCATACGACGCGTCGCCCTTGAGGTTGGTGAAGGAGAAATCGCCCGTCTGGGCGTTGAACGAGGCGGGCTTGATCTTGAGTTCCTGCTCGGTGTCCGACACGTAGCGGGGAAGGGCGTAGACCTCCATGACATCCTTGGCCGGCGCGATCGTCCCGGTGATTTTCCCCGCCTTGGGCGGTGTCGTCACCGGAGGATCGTCCACCAGTTTCACCTGGGCCACGCACGCCAAGGCCGCCAGAGCTATGAGAAGTCGCATCGGATTCTCCTTCTCCTCGTTCGGTTCGTGACAGTACTATACCTTGCCCCCTCGGACCGAGCCAGCAAAAACAGGGCGCGGGCGGTGCTATGTGTGAGTCGCCGCGCCGCGGCGGCGAGAGGCCGGATGATATTTAGGCTTGGTTTGTGCCTTTTCGATCTTCTTGCGGACCTGGGCCAGTAGAGTGTCCGTCGACGGGATCGTTTTCAAATGGTCGAAATAGGCGTCCATGGTCTTATGTTTCCGCCAGATTTTCTCGCGGATAGCGCGGATCTTCTCCACGGGATTTTGTTCGTCAGTCATGATTCATCTCCAGCAAGCGCTCCGGTGTTAACACCAACGTGGGTGAAAACCCTTGTTCCTTGATTACGTTTCTGATGCTGTCTCGCAAATGGGGATTGTCCAGGTGCGTCTGGTTCCACGTCGCCAGGTACTCCATTCCGTGAAACGCCGCCAACGCCAGGTGCGCGGCGTCGGCCTGTGCTTTGTCCGGGATGGGAACTCCGGTGGTCAATTTCCCAGCCAGCGCCCCGGCCTTCGGATGATCGGGTAGCACGGGCAATTCCCGCACCGCGATAAGCCGTTCCTGGGCCGCGAGAGGGTCGCCATCGGCGATTTCTTCCAGCACGGACGGCGACACAAACAATTCCCACTCCCCTCGCCGCGTCCACCATTCCCGTGTCAAGTGCTGCCGCGCCAGCGTGATCAAATCACGCGATGGCCACGCGGTGAGGTAGCTGATCACCGACGACTCGACATAGACGCGTTTTTTCGCCATCCAGCACGTTTCCGTTTCTTTCCCACAGTATACTCGAACGCCCAGCCATCGCGCTTGTTTTTCTTTTCCGCCTTGCGTCCGGTGGGGTCGGTGCGATATCCTGTGGGGTGTTGTCTCAACTCCAGGTAACGATTGGATCATTTGGCATGACTATGCATTTTCGTTTGGCCATGGTAGCGGGTCTTTGCCTTGGGCTGGTGGCGGTTTCGGCGCGGGCGAATGACGTGACGTTCACCGTGCAGGCGGCCATTCTCACCACGGTGGTCGAGGACCAGTGGAACGTGCGCTACGTCACCGTCGTCAACGAAGGCGACAAGACGGCGGACATCCGCGTGCGGTTCGACACCAACAGCGCGCCCCTGCGCGTGGGCGGCGCGGGCGAAGGATTCAGCAAAACCCGTTACCTCCTCGAAGGACAGGTCGCGCCCCGTAGCATCCGGCGGTTCGTGATGGCCGTCCGGCCTCACAAACCGGACACCGTCGGTCAGCGGATGGGCATGGACACCCTGGACGAAGTCTACGTCCTCGAAAACGCCGCGGGAAGAAAACTGGGACAATTCCCCGTTCGCGGGCTTATGGTACCCTCGATCTTCCTCCAGTCCGGCACGTCGGACGAGGGGGTCGGCGTGAGCTACCTGGTCGGCTGGGACCGCGAGTACCCCGAGACGCTTGTCGAGGAGAGCGATAAGGAACGCAAAAACGAAGTGCGCGGTGTGCATGTGCTCGACATGCCCGACCGGACCTACGCGTACGACATCGCGCAGATGATGGTGATTTCGGGCATGGATATGGAGACGCTTCGTCCCGCCCAGTGGGAGGCGCTGCTCAACTGGGTCCGCAAGGGCGGGCTGCTGGTGTTGGCCGGCAATTCGCTGCTGCCCGACATGCTCCAGGGCGAACTGGGCGACCTGGCCGGCGTGAGCGCGTCGGGTCTGCACTGCATCGGTGAGCTGCGCGACGTCACGGACGTTCGGCGGAACGAGATGATTGTCGCGACGGCACCGGAGAACGGCTCGCACGTGAAGTCACTCCGGTCCGCGCTGGAACTGCCGCTGAAGGAACGCACGATCGTATTGAAGGACTCCCCGTTTCCGATGGTGCAGTTGCTGCCCGACACCGCGCGCGTACTGTACACCGCCAACGGCATGCCGTTGATGACGGAGAAACCCCTGGGCAACGGCCATGTGGTGACGCTGGCGGTTCCGACGGTCGCGCTGAAATCCGGCGCGTTGCCTCGGTTGTGGGCGTCGGTGCTGGAGCTGCGCGACACGGTCGCCCCGATCCGCAACGACGGGCTGTTCCTTCGGAACGACCCCGCGCGGGAGACGCTCAACGCGATGCAGCCGCCGCCGTTGACGGGTGGGCGCACGGCGGACGTGGTGCTCAACGAGACCGCCGGACGACCCGGTCCCATACGGGCGATTCCGGTGGGGATGCTGCTGGGCGTGACGGCCGGCGTGGTGGTGATCGGCGTGGCGCTGTGGTTCAAACGTCGCGGGGAGCGGTTGTGGCTGGTGTTGTTGCCGGTGGCGATGATCGCGGGCGGTGTGATGTACGGAATCGGTCTGGCCAGGACCGATCCGCCCCGCACGACGTTCGTCGGGTTGATGACCTCCGGCGGTGACGGCCGCGCGATGGTACAGGAAATGGCCATGTACTACAGCGGACCGGCCGAGGAGACCGTGACGAGCATGGGGTCCGACGACGCGCAGAGCGTGGTCATTCCCGTCAGCGGGGCCGGCAGCGGATCGCTCGACCTGACGCGCGTCCGCACCAGCGCCCCGATGGGGTTGGTCGGGCTCGACCCGCAGCCCAACCAGCGGTACGGGTATTACATGCAGTCGGTGATTCGCACCGAGGGGCTCTCGGGATACCTGACGTTCGGTCCCGACGGCGTGCAGGGCCGCGTGAAAAACCATCTCGGGACCGCCCTGAAGGATCCCGTGCTGTACGTGCACCTCAACACCGCCCGGACGCGGGGCGACGGCATGTTGCAGGGGATCACCGGGACCGTCGCCCACCATACGCGGCAGGCGTTTCGGATGGAGGACCTTCCCGCCGACGCGGAAGCGCCCCTCGTGGTCAGCGCGGCCACGCGCCTGCAATCGCCCGATGCCTTCACCACGCGCATGACGCTCACCCCGTCGGAACAGAACCGCGTCGCGCTGGTGCGGCAGGTGGTCGCGTTGGGCGACGCCGTGAACGGGTCCGACCCGCTGGTCGTCGGGTATGTCGAGACCAGCGCGCTCATCCCGGAGTCCCATCAGCCCAAGGGGTGGCGTGTGGTGGCCTGGCCGGTGAAACTCCAGGCCCCTCCTCCGGGAACGAAGGTGCTGATTCCGTCGGCGTTCACGCGCATGACCATGACGGGAATGAACTACAACAAAGGCGCGTTTCAACCGCTCGGAATGGCCGGGAACGGGACGTTTATCGTCCGCCCACCGCGGGTCATCGGGGAACTGGACAACGCGACCGCGCACATCCGGCTGGACATGCAGGCCTCTTCGCACGACGTGACGGTCGCGGGCGTGACGGGGTTCGCCTCCGACAATTCCGGTCAGGACGTTCTCCTGAAGACATTCAAAAACGCCACCGGTCTGTGCGAAGTGGACGTTCCCGACGCGCAGGCGTATTACCAACCCGGTCTGGGATACGTATTTCGGCTGATCGTCCGTCCCGCCGCCGGCGGGGACGGAGACGTCACCCTCTGGCAGACCCGGAGCCTCGAAGTCTCCCTGGAAGGAACTACCCGTGAGTGATAACAACGAGATCATGATCCGCTGTGAAGGTCTGACGAAAATCTACGACGAGTTGCAGGCGTTGGTGGACCTGAACCTGTCGATTCCCAAAGGCCATGTGTTCGGATACATCGGGCACAACGGCGCGGGAAAGACGACGACGATCCGCATCCTGGCCGGGTTGCTGAAACCCTCCTCCGGTCAGGCGTGGATCGCCGACGCCCGCGTGGGTCCCGACCGCGACCGCATCAAGCAGCTCGTGGGGTACATGCCCGACAGTTTCGGCGTGTACGACCAGATGCGCGTCTGGGAGTACCTGGACTTTTTCGGGGCCGCCTTCAAAATCCCCAAGGGTCCGCGCCGCGACCGCATGGAGCAGGTGCTCGAGATCACCGAGGCCGCCTACATGCGCGACCGGTTCGTGGACACGCTTTCGAAGGGAATGAAGCAGCGCGTGGGGATCGCCCGAACGCTGATGCACGACCCGGCCGTGCTGTTGCTGGACGAACCCGCCAACGGTCTGGACCCGCAGGCCCGCGTCGAGATGCGCATCCTGCTGCGGAAACTGGCGGCCGCGGGAAAAACCATTCTCGTCAGTTCGCACATCCTGCCGGAACTGGCGCAGATGAGCGACTCGATCGGCATTATTCACCAGGGCAAACTCAAGGCGGCGGGCCTGATTAACGATGTGCTCGCGCAGTTGCAGCGGGACCGGCTGCTGGAGGTCAAGCTGCTGTCGAAGGCGCCGGCCGCGTCGGAACTGCTGCGGGCCAACTCGCGGATTTCGCGCCTGGACGAGGCGGACATGGAGATCGCCCGGGCGTTGCGGTTCCGTTTCAGCGGGGACGACGACGCGATGGCGCTCCTTCTGGCGGACCTGATGGCCGCCAAGTTGCCGGTGGTGAGCCTGCGCGAGGTCCCGCTGAGTCTGGAAGACGCGTACATGTCGATTTCGGGCGTCGGCGAGGAGGAGGCGCAGGCATGAGCAGACTCGTACTGATTATTGTGTCGGCCATCGTGGCGGGCGCGGGCGGCGTGCTCACGTACGCCTCGTCGCAGACGGTCCTGGGTCCGCTGCTGGTGATGATCGGTCTGGCGGGCGCGATGATCGTCGCGGCCTTTGGAAACCCGATCGTGCGCCGCGAGGTGCTCTCGAGTCTCCGCAGTCAGAAGGCGCTGGCCATGCAGGCGCTGTTCCTTCTGGTCATCACCGCGCTGGTGTACATCAATTGGCCCGCCAACGGCATGCAGGACGTCGGCAGCCAGCAGGCCAGGCAGATCTTCAACATCCTGGCGATCGGGCAACTGCTGATGATCGCGATGTTCGCGCCCGCCTTCACCGCGGCCGCCCTGACGAGCGAAAAAGAAAGCGGAACGTTCGAGTCGGTTTTCACCACCGCCCTGAGACCGTGGGAAATCGCCGCGGGAAAAATGGTCGGGGCGCTCACCTTCCTGATCCTGCTGGTCTTCTCGGGAACGCTTGCGCTCTGCCTGCCGTTCCTGCTGGGCGGCATTCGCGGAAGCGACGTGATTAACTGCCTCTGCATTCTCATGGTGACGGCCGTGTATCTTGGCATGATTGGCCTGTCGGTCAGCGCGATCATGCACCGCAGCTACCGGTCGATCATCGTCACGTACGCCATTCTCGGCGGCGTGCTGTTTTTCCTGGCCTTACCCGCCTGGCCGCTGAGCGGGAACTTCATGCACAGCGGCGGGCCGGCCTGGCAGGGATTTTTCCACGTCGTCGGGTCGTTCAGCCCGATGCAGGCGATGCTCTCGCTGGCCTGGCCAAGCAGCGAGTACGCCCGTCCCGGCGTCGGAATGCCTCCCTTCCACGTCACGTTCATTCCGGTGGCCCTGATCGTCATCTTTGCGGCCGCGGTGTTCTGCCTCCGGAAACTGCACGAACCGGTCGCGCCGCCCCGACCTCGCGAAAAACTCCGTGTCATCGAGCGTGACGGGAAACTCACCGCCCGCGACGTCGTGTTCCTCATCGACCCGCGAAAACGCAAACGCCCCATCGAGTGGTGGCAGAACCCCGTGTTCGTCAAGGAGTGCCGCACCCGTCCCATGTTGCAAGGCCAATGGATGATGCGGGCGATCTGCATTGCCACGCTTTCGTCAATCGTGCTGATGTTCATCATGTCGCAGGTGGCCTCGGGACTGTTCGAGGGAAGCGGCGGGGTGAACCAGTCCAGTTCGATGCTCTACGCGGTGGCCGTCCTGATGGTGGTGCTGGTCGTGCTGGTGGGTCCGGCGCTGTCGGGCGGGACGATCTGCGGGGACGTCGAAACCGGCGTCTGGGACCTGCTGCGGACCACGCGGATGTCCTCCTGGCGGATCGTCTCGGGAAAGTTCCAGGCCGCCATCATACCCATGGGCCTGTTGATTTTGGCGACTTTCCCCAGTTTCGGCGTGCTGCTGTACGTCGAGAGCAACATGCCGATGCTGCTGGGGATCCTGCGTGTGATCCAGGTGGTGCTGGTGACGATGATCTTCACGGGCGTGGCGGGCATGTTCTTTTCGAGTTTGTTCCTGAAAACCTCCGCCGCGACGGCGTGGACCTACGCGCTGATTATCGGCATGGGCTTGCTGACGCTGCTGGTGCTGCTGGGACAGGACCGCTTCTCGGCCGATTTCGTGACGAGTATCCTGATGCTCAACCCGGTGGCGGCGGCGCTGGACGCGGCCGGTTTCCAGTTCGCCGCCGGTGGCGGTGGAAAGATGATGACCATGTTCACCAAGGTGTTCCTCATCGCGACGGCAGTAATGGCCGTCGTGACCGTCGGACGGGTGTTCCAGTTGCGGCGGTCGGTGCAGTAGAAAGCCAGTAGCCAACAGCCAGTAGCCAATAGGTACGGAACGACGACGGCGAAAAGACGTAATCGAACGACTTGCCCGGAAGGAAAACCATAATGCGTCGATGGACGATCATATCGGCAATGTGTATAGCGGCCTCCGCGTGGGCGGAACCTCCTGTTATGCCTCCGTATAGTACGGAGGGTGATTTTTATGGCCGATTCGGTAGCAACCGCAACGTGGAGTTGGTGGCGGCGCTGCTGAAGGACAAGGATTTCACCGTTCGCGAAAACGCGGTGATGGACCTGGGCGAGATGAGGAACTATACGGCCATCCCGCACATTCGCACGATGGCCGGCGACGAGAACCCGCTGGTCCGGGCGGCGGTGGCGTTGGCGGCGGCGAAGTATCCCGCCGACCGCGCGGGCGATATCGTGAAGACCCTGCTGGCGGACAAGGACTCGACCGTGGTGTTGTCCGCCCTGCGCGGTGTCCGCATGATGAAACTGACGGAGGCGGAAAAGGACGTTCGCGGCCTGTTGGCGTCCGACCGGCCGATCATTCAATCCAACGCCCTGGCCACGCTGACGGCGCTGGGCGTTCGCCCCAACCTCGCGGACGAAACGATCAAGGCCTTGTTTGATAGCCCTTCGGCAACGGTCCGGAAACGGATGATCGAGAACATGATGCTCTGGGGAACATGGAAGTTGGGAGGCGACAAACCTTCCGCTGCCGTTCCCCCCATGGAAAAGCTGCTTGCATTGGCCAAGACGGGCCCGTCGTCGCTTCGCGCGACGGCGCTGGCGGCGGTGGGCAATTACTGTCTCGTGTTCGGCGGTAGCGACGGCAGGGAACTTCTTGTCCAGTCGGCCAAAGACAAGGACCCACAGATTCGCCTGGGCGCCCTGCTGGGTCTGGCGAACGTCGAACAGACCGACGCGATCGCGCCGTTCCTGGCCGACGAGTCGGAACTGGTTCGCCTGGCCGCCATTCGGGCGGCGGGAACCTTGAAAGCCACCGACGCCATTGACGCGCTGTTCGACCTGATGCTCGCCGCCCCGCTGAACGAACTGGAGGCGGCCGACTCGCACATGGCCGCCCGGGACAGTTTGATCGCCTTCGCGGGAACCGATTCGAATGGCGCCGCCATTCGGGCCGCCCAGGAGTTTCCCCGACAGGTGGCCCTGTATCGGCAGTTTCAAACCGACGTCACGACGGCGCAGGCGGAACTGGCCGCCGTCACCAACTCGGGCGACAAGGTCGCCAAAAAGGCCAAAGAGGCCGAGGTGGCGACACTCACCGCACAGTACCGCATGGCGTACCGCAACATCCGCGCCTGCGCCCGAATCCTGGGGGCCCATAAGCACAAGGCGGTGCTTGACCAGCAGATCGCGCTGCTCGAAGCCGAACCCACCGACTCGCCCGTGCTGGGCGATTTGATCTGGTCGCTCGGCGCGCTCGGAGACGCCAAGGCCCTTCCCGCCCTGGAGTCCTTCATGGCCAGGAGCGTGAAACTGGCCCAGGAGTATTTGAACTCCCTGTTGCAACTGCCCCCGCCGTACGTGCCGTATTCGTCCGAGGGGACCGCGCAAGGTCTCACCGCTCTGTTCCGGCTCGACAGTCCGAACTGGTTCGCGCACGCCCGTGCGCTGGCGACGATGAAGGCGGCGCACAATCGTCTAGACCGTCCCGTTGAGGAAGCCCTCGCCGCGTACAAGGCCCGGTACGAAACCGCCTCTGACATCGACAAGGCCCAGATCGTCGCCGACGTGACGGAGATCATCGCCGACGCCAACCACCGTCGGATGTTCCGGGCCGTGTCGATGCGCCTGGCGGGCGAATGGAAGCTCTCCGCCGCCGTCGCGCCGATGACGGACATCCTCACCGACGAACGTCCCAGTCGCGTCATGATGCACCTGGCCGCCTGGTCCCTCTACCAGATCGACGGAAAAGAACGGACCGTCGGAGACCCGGTGGACTCCCCCGGTGACTGGATCGTGCTGGAGAAGTGACGACGGTGTGGGATTTCTTTACCACAGACACAGAGAAACACAGAGGGGGAACAGGGTGGTTGAGAAACGCTTCGCGATGGCTTGCCTCTTTGCGCTGTAGGGCGTTGTGGACTATGGAACGTTCTGTAGCCCACACCGCCCTGTAGCGCAAAGAGGCAAGCCACATCCATATCAAGCCTCCAATATCAATCCACCTTGCCGCGCCCGCGACGTCACCATACAATCCGCGGCATGAACGAGGCCCGGTCACCGGAATCCGTTTTTTCGCAGCCGCGGGTGGTCCGCGCGCCGCTGGTGTTGCCGGCCGTCGCGATGGTGTGCGGTGTGGTGGTGGGACGGTGGGTCGGTCTGTCGACGGGGGCGTACCTGGCCGCGGGCCTGTTGTGCGTCGCGGGGTCGGTGGTCGCGTGGCGGCGGGCGCATCTGCACGCGGTGGCGACGGGGCTTCTGCTGGTGGGCATCGTGGGATTGTCGGCGGCCTATGCAAGAGGACAGTGGCAGGGCGTGGACGAGGGCGACGTCGTGCAGTTCACGCGGGACGACGCCCTGCTCGCGCGGATCGAGGGGCGCATCGAGACCGCCCCGGCCATTCTTCGCGACGCGGACGGTCCTCCGCTTCCGTACAAACGGTCGGACCGCACGGTGTTCGTGCTGGCGGTGGAGCGGATTTACTGCGCGCCGGACTGGCGTCCTGTCGGCGGGCTGGTGCGCGTGCGCGTCGACGGACCGTGCGAGCGGCTTCGCGCGGGGCAGCGGGTTCGCCTGGACGGTTGGTTTGGCCGATTCGGCCCACCGCGAAATCCCGGTCAGGCGGACGCCCGCGAACTGGCCCGGCAGAACCGTGTGCTCGCGTGGGCGTCGGTTCCCACCGCCGACGGTGTGGAGGTGCTCGGCGGTCCGCCCTCGGCGATGGAGCGGCTGTACTGGAACGTCCGCTGCGCCACGAGGCAGCACCTGGCGGCGACGAATCAGGAAGACGACGGACGGTTGATCACGGCCTTGATCGCCGGCGACCGTCACCCCGCGCTGGCGACCCTGAACGAGTCTATGAAGCGCAGCGGCGTGGCGCATTATCTGTCCATCAGCGGAACGCATCTGGCGATTTTTCTCGGGTTTATCTACGGTTTGTGCCGGTTGGCCCAGTTGCGGCCGCGGCCGGCCGCCGTGGTGGTGCTGATCGTGCTGGCGGCGTATGTGTCGCTGACCGAGCCCGGTCCGCCGCTGCTGCGGTCGGCGATCATGGCCACCGCGCTGTGTCTGGCCGTGTTGTTTCATCGGCAGCACTCGGCGCTCAACGCGTTTTCGGCGGCGGCCATCGTGTTGCTGCTTCTGGATCCGCTGGACCTGTTTTCACCGGGGTTTCAACTGAGTTTCAGTATTGTGCTGGGCATGATGCTACTGTCGGTTCCGCTGCGTGACGCGTTGTTTGGGCGGTGGCGGCGTCGACGCGGGTTGGCGGTGTTTCGCGACGGCCGCCCGGCCCGACGGTGGCTGACCCACCGCGCCGCCGAGTGGGGGATGACGGCCGTCGCGGTGGGGTTGGCGGCGTACCTCGCGTCGGTTCCGCTGGTGGCGTATCATTTCGGCCTGTTCAGCCCGTACGCGGGACTGCTGACGATTTTGCTGGCGCCGCTCATCACGGCGGTTCTGGTTCCGGCCTACCTGTCGTTGATGCTGCTCTGGCCGCTGCCGAACCTCGCGCACGCGGTGGGGCAGGTGGCGGGATTTTTCTCCGATGTCGTGGTCCGGTGCGTGTACCTCATGGAGTATCTGCCGGGCCTGTGCGTGCCCGTTCGGCCCGTGAGCGTGGTGTGGGTGGTGCTGGCGTACGCGGCCTTGGGCGCGTGGTTGATTCGCGACCGCTTGCCGTGGCGATGGGGCCTGTCGCTGGTGTTGACGCTGACGCTGGCGGGTCTGACTGTGCACACACAACGCGGGGCCGAACCGCCGCCAGGCGCTCGGCTTCATGTGCTCGCCGTCGGGCAGGGACAGGCCGCCGTGCTGCATCTGCCCGACGGGTCCACCGCCGTCTTCGACGCGGGAACCGCGGGCGGATTCGACCTCCACGCCCACACGCTCGAACCGTTTTTCCGCGCGCAGCGGCTGGCGTGGTCCGACACGATCTTCGTCTCGCACGCGCACCTGGATCACTGTAGCGGGCTGGTGAGCCTGATCCGCGACCACCCGCCGAAAAAAGTCTACCTCGGGCCCTATTTCACGCCCGACCGGCCGATGGAGGCCCCAGCGCAGCAGTTGCTGGCGATGTTGCGGCAGCGGGGAATCGCCACCGAAATCGTGCGGCCTGGGCAGCGCGTGACGCTCGATCCGCGCACCCATGTGGACGTGCTGTGGCCACCGGAGGACTCGCCGATCGTCCGCGACGTGAACGACTCGTCGCTGGTCCTCAAAATCACCTGCGACGGACAAAGCGTCCTGCTTCCGGGCGACATCGGGGAAAAACCGATCCGGGAACTGCTGGCCTGGTCCACCGCGACAACGCAGCCGGCGGCCACGAGGCCGGCTGCGGAAAAACCCGCGCCCGCCAACCGTTTCGCGCCCGCCAACCCGCTCCAGGCCGACGTGCTGATGCTGCCTCACCACGGGGGATGGAACTCCGCGCTGCCGTCGTGGCTGATCGCCGTCGGGCCCCGGCACGTCGTTGTCAGCGGCGGACGCGACATGTCAGCCGCCCTGGAACCGACCGGCCCGCGAACCGAGTTTTACCGTGGCCTGCTCTCGCGCGAGTACTACCCCACCTGGTGGCACGGATGCGTGAGCATCACGTTCGGCGAGGGAAACGTCACGGTGCAAACCATGCGATGACGTGGCGCCGAACAAATTGCCTCTCCTATAATGGAATGTCCGCGGGGGTCGCACCGGAGGTTCTCATGACTGCCTTTTCACAAAACGTGCCGCCGCTGAGCGTGGCGGCTGGCGTGATGCCGCGACGGGCGACCTACTCATGGGGGGCGATTATCGCCGGGGTCATCATGGCGTTGGGGATTTGGCTGCTGCTGGGCGTGCTTGGGGCGGCGGTCGGACTGAGCGTTCTGGGCGTGACGTCACCGGGCGAGACGGGAATGGGCATGGGGTTCGGCGCGATGATCTGGTGCGTGGCCAGCGGATTGGTGGCCTTGTTTTTCGGCGGGTTTCTCGCCGGGCGATTCAGCGGGCTGTGGCGTCGCGCGGACGGGCTCTGGCACGGGGCGATCATGTGGGCTTTGGCGGCGATCGCGGCGACGCTGATGCTGGCCTTGCTCGCGGGAACGCTGCTTCCGGGCATGACGGCAACCGCGACGGGCGGGTCGCCGGCGGCGGTCCAGGCCGGTGAACATCAAACCGGAGCGGTTACAGCCGGCGGGGAACTGCGTAAGACGGCTGAGTACGCCAACGGGGCGGTCGTTCAGGCGGCCCAGCAGGCCCAGGCGGGCGGACTGACCGTCGGCGCGGCCTGGGGCGTCTTCGTGCTGCTGCTGCTGGGTCTGGTCTCGGCCATGCTGGGCGGAGCGGCCGGCATCTCCCGCCGCGACCTGACCCGCCCCATCGAGGCCATCAAAACCGGTTTGGCGGCGTAGAGGAACGACGACAGGGTGGTCATATTCGACCGATTCGTTCACCGGCTTGCCTCTTTTCGCCGTAGGACGTTGTGAACGAACACGTTGTAATTCACACCTTTCAACAGCGAAAAGAGGCAAGCCGGTGAACGAATCGGTCGTGTTTCGTACGTTCTAATCGCATTTTTTTTGACAATTTTATTGACTGACCAGTCAGTCATGCGTAATATTCTGACGGAAATAGCCGATACGTAAAGCAGGAAGGATAGCTACGGAGTCGCGTATGAAAACGGATGTGCAACCGAGCGAGCGCCTGGCGGTGAGGCGGAAGGAGATTCTCGATGCCGCCAAGCGGGTGTTCGAAGCCCATGGGTACGCCGCCACCACGATGGAGGCGGTGGCGGAGGAGGCCCAGATCGCTAAGGGTAGTATTTACAACTACTTCAAGAGCAAGCACGATCTGTTTCGCACCGTGTTTCTCGAGGATTTACCGAAAAATTTCATGGATGTCACCGCCCGATGGGCCAGCCAGGGGTCGGCGGCGGACAAGATTCAACGGTTGCTGGACCTGTGGTACTCCCGCCTCCAGGAGCACAAGCGGACGGGCAAGCTCGTTCTGGAGTTCTGGTCGGCGGCGGCTCATGGGGAGCAGGAAGAATTGGCCGAGATGTTCGGGACGGTGTACAGTCACGCGCGGAGCGAGGTCGCGGCCGTGATTGCCGAAGGGGTCGCCAGCGGTGATTTTCCGTCGCACGTTCAGCCTGGCGTGGCGGCGGCGCTGATTCTGGCGGTCTTCGACGGCATGATGCTCCAGGCGTTGCTGGACGCGCGGATCACTGTGGATGAATCGTTTGTGACGGGTTTGAAAAAGGCCGTCATGGCCGGCCTGACGTCGCCCCAACCGGCGGCCGGGTCTATTCGAGGTACGGTATGAGTCAGTCAACGGAAACGGGCGCCCCCCACCATGTGGATGTTCCCACGAGTTCGATTTCTTCCGCGCGTTTGGAGAAGGTTCCGCACGCGGCCCCGGCGGCGCGTGGGCCCTGGCGGATCGTCAAAAAGTTCCTTCCGCTGCTGGTTCTGGTGGCGGCGGCGGGGGGGGTGTACGGGATCAGCCAGATCCCGGACAGGCCCAGCGACGTCAAGCAGATTCCACCGGCCCCGGCGAACGTGGACGTGGCGACGGTCCGCACGATTGTCCCGGGTTCGCCCGGCGCGGCGGAGCTTCGCGACGTGTACGAGCAGAGCGGGACGGTCTCGCCCAACGCGGTGGTGAGCATCGCCGCGGAGGTTTCCGGCGTGGTGAAGACGCTCCACAAGAAAAAGGGCGACGTCGTGCGCGCGGGCGAACCGCTGGCCACGCTGGACACGGAGTTCATCGACGCGGAGATCCAGGCGTTGGAGGCGAGCATTCAGTCCCTGGAGGCCAATCTCAAGGCCCAGGAGGCGACCATTCGCGGGTTGGAGGCGAAGGTCGGGTTCGATCGGCTTGATCTGGAGCGTGTGAAGGAGTTGCACAGCAAAAACGCGGCCCGGATTTTCGAGGTCAACACGGCCGAGACGGCGTTGGAGGGCAGCGAGGCGTCCGTGGACGCCGCCAAGGCCGGTCTGGAGGCGGGTAAGGCCTCCCTGGATACCGCCCGCGCGAACCGGGTCGCCTTGCAGGCGCGTCTGGCCAGGGCGGTCATCAAGGCGCCGGTGGACGGGATCGTGGACGGTCCGCTGAAGATGGGCGAACCGGGCGTCGGGCGGGACATCCAGGTGGGCGACCTGCTCTCGCCGGGAACACCGCTGTGCTCTATCGTGGACGTCTCGACGATGAAGGTGGCCGTGGACATCCCCGAACAGGACGTTCCCGCCTACACCGTCGGACAGACGCACGAGATCGAGCTTGGAACGTTCGGTTCCATCGAGCCCAGGCGGTTGCAGGCCACCATCACGTATATCAGCCGCATCGCCGACGGAAGCGCCCACACCACGCGGATGGAGTTGTCGATTCCCAATGACGACGATTCGCTCCACAGCGGGCAGATGGCGACGGTCCGGTTGACGCGGCGCGTGCTGGATCAACTCATCCGCATCCCGCTGGACGCCGTGATCCCGATGGAAAACGGAAAAGCGGTGTACGTGGCCGAGGGAGCCCGCCGTACCGCCGACGGACACATGCTCGCGACGGCCAGGGAACGGGCGGTCGTGCTGGGCATGTTCAGCGGGCAGAAGGACATTCAGATTCTCAGCGGACTGTCGGACGGTGACGTGCTGATCCTCCCGCAGGGAAACCGCTATGTGTCGGACGGACAGGACATCCGCATCATCCGCTGGGAAGATGCACAGAGTAAGCCAATAGCCAATAGCCAGTAGCCATCAGGGCTTTCGATGCATTGTCGTAAAAGCAAACATTCCGTTCGAGAGAGTGGTCCCGATGCTTCGCGGACACGAGGAACCTTTGTTCATGGCAGAATCTGCCGTGTTCCATGTGTCACCGATCTTCGAGTCCGCGAAGCCACGAGACCGCTCTCTCGAACACATGGGACACGTTTACCCTCGGGCTACGAAAATCCTATTGGCTGCTGGCTACTGGCTTTATCGAGAAATAACCATGATCGTATCCACATACAGCATTAAGAACCGTATCACCGTCGCCGTGCTGGTGTTGTTGATTTCGCTGGCGGGCATCTTCAGTTACGTGACGCTTCCCCGCGAGAGCGCGCCGGACGTTCCGATTCCGCTGGTGCTGGTGATGACGGTCTACCAGGGCGTCTCTCCGGCGGACATCGAAAGCTCCATCACGCAGAAGATCGAGAAGAAACTCACCGGAATCAAAGGCGTCAAGGAAGTTCGCTCCACCAGCGCCGAGGGCATGTCGATGGTCCAGGTGGAGTTCGATCCCGATGTCCGCATTGAGGACGCGCTCCAGTACGTGCGGGACAAGGTGGACCAGGCCAAGAGCGACCTGCCCACCGACGCCCAGAGCCCCATTGTGCAGGAAATCAACGTCTCGGAGTTTCCGATCCTGTACATGAACATCTCCGGGCCGATTTCGCCGGTGACGCTCAAGGACATCGGCGACCGCCTCAAGGACGCCATCGAACAGAACGTTCCCGGCGTGCTGGGCGTCAGCGTGTTGGGCGGTCTGGAACCGGAAATCCGCCTGGAGGTCGACGCCGACCGCGTGGCTTTTTACGGGCTGACGATCCCCGAGGTCATGTCGCTGGTTCCCAGCGAGCACGTCAATATCTCCGCCGGCGGGCTGTCGACGCCCGGAACGAAATTCAACGTCCGCGTCCCGGCCGAGTTCAAGGAAGCGCGGGACATCACGCACATTCCGATCGCCAATCGCAACGGTCGGCAGATTTACCTCCAGGACGTCGCCCGCGTGACGGACACGTTCAAGGACCGCGAGACGATCAGCCGCCTCAACGGAGAGCCCAGCCTCACCATCGCGGTGCAGAAACGCACGGGCGCGAACATCCTCCACATCGTTGACGGTGTTAAGGCCGTCGTCGAGGAGTCCAAGTCCCGCGTCCCGCAGGCGGTCCGGTTCACCTACACGATGGACCGGTCCACCGACATCAAGGACATGGTGTCCGAACTGGAAAACCACATCGTCACGGCGCTGCTGCTGGTGATGGTGGTGATGCTCGTGACCATCGGTGTGCGGGCGAGCCTGGTGGCCGCCCTGGCCGTTCCGCTGTCGCTGTTCATGACGTTCGCCGTGCTGGAACTGCTGGGGCTGACGCTGAACATGGTGGTGCTCTTCAGCTTGATCCTCTCGGTGGGCATGCTCGTCGACGACGCCGTCGTTATCGTCGAGAACATCTACCGACACATGCAGATGGGCAAAAAACGGTTCCAGGCCGCCCGGGAGGCCTGCGAGGAAGTCGCCTGGCCCGTCATCACGTCGACGCTCACGATCTGCGCCGCGTTCTTCCCGATGATCTTCTGGCCTGGCGTGATCGGAAGCTTTTTCAAGTTCATTCCCATCACGATCATCATCGCGCTGCTGTCGAGCCTGTTCGTGGCGCTGGTGGTCAGTCCGGTGACCTGCACGGTGATTCCCGGAAAGAGCGAGGAGGGGCACGGGAACGGCCCGATCCTTCGCGGGTATCGGCGGTTCCTTCGGTTCGCGATCAGCCACCGCGTGACGGCGCTGGGGCTCTGCGCGTTGCTGCTGGTGGGCATGGCGATTCTGTACGGTAAGAAAGGTCACGGCGTGGAGTTCTTCCCGGAGCTGGACCCCAAGAATGCGGTTATCAACATTCGCGGGCCCCAGGGCACGACGCTGGCACAGACCGACGAGATTGCGGCTGAGATCGAGCGGAGGCTGATGCTCCGCCTGATCACGCCGGACAATCCTGACGGGGAGATCGAACAGATCGTGACCAGCCTCGGCTCGTCCTCGGGCGGGGGCGAGGCGGTGATATTCGGCGGCGGCGCGGGCGGTCCTCACGAGGGGAACATCACGCTGGTCTTCCCGGATTTCGAGCATCGCCGCCGTCCGTCCTCGGACACGATCGCGGAGATTCGCGCCGACCTGACGAATATCGCCGGCGCGGAGATCAAGCTGGAGAAAAAGGCCATGGGACCGCCCACCGGGGCGGCCGTCTCCGTGCGGTTGATCGGCGAGGACCTTAAGGAACTGGCCAAGCTCAACGATCAGGCCCGCGGCATGATCACGAACGTGGCCGGTCTGGTGAACCTGCGCAGCGACATGGAATTGACCCGCCCCGAACTGGTGTTCCACGTCGACCGCGACCGCGCGCGCATGGCAGGCGTGGACACGGCGACAATCGGCCATTACCTCAAGACGTCGATTTTCGGGACGAAGGTGGGCACGTATCACCAGTTCAACGACGAGTACGACATCACGGTCCGCACGCCCGAGGGGCAGCGCGCGAACATCCCGCACATGTTGCGGCTCCGCGTGCCGAATCAGTACGGTCAGGCGGTTCCGCTTTCGACGGTCGGCAATTTCGATTACAGCGGCGGACTGGGAACCATCAACCGCGTGGATCAGAACCGCGTGGTGACGCTGACCGCCGACGCGGAAGGACGCCTCGGACCGGCCGTGCTGGGCGACGTGCAGGAAATCCTCAGCCGCCACGGTCGAAACCGCGTGATCGAATCCGACGTGACCGACTGGCAGACCCTGTCGCAAGCCCTGGGTGGCGACAGCGAACTGGCCAAGCGAATCGGAAAGTATTTTGGCAAAAACAAAAACGCTTCCAACGACGCCATCATCACCATGTTGAAGTCCGGCGAAATGACCGCCTTCCTGCAAGGACTGAACACCGCGCTGGCCGATCCGAAGCTGGTGGACGAAAAACTGGCGGAACAGATGGCTCTGAACGACGAAGCCCTCGCGCTGCTGGCGGCGCCGAAACCGGGTTTCCTCTCGCCGCCCAATGTCACGCAGGCCTACCACGACCAGGTGTTGCGGCGGAACCGGATCGCGCTGGAAGCGCTCGCCCCGGCGGCCTTTGTACCGACCGTCAAGCTCGAGCTGCCGACCAATTACAAGGTCGTGTACGCCGGGCAGGACGAGGAAATGCAGAAGGCGATCAGTTTTCTGCTCAAGGCCGGCGTCGTGTCGGCCGTGCTGATCGTGCTGATTATGGTCGCGCAGTTCAACACGCTGTCGGTTCCGTTCGTCATCATGATCACGGTGGTGTTCTCGTGGATCGGCGTGCTGCTGGGGCTGCTCGTGACGGGCACACCGTTTGGCGTGATGATGACGGGGATCGGTGTGCTCAGCCTGACGGGGATCGTGGTCCGCAACGGGATTGTGTTGATGGACTACACGCGGCAGTTGCAGCGGCAGGGGCTCAGCGTCATCGACGCCTGCGTGGAGGCCGGGGCGATCCGTCTTCGCCCGGTGCTGCTGGTGGCCGCCTGCACGTCGCTGGGACTGGTGCCTATCATGCTCGGTTGGAGCTTCGATTTCCACACCTTCCAGATGCACTGGGAAAGCGAAGCCAGCGAATGGTGGAACGGTATGGCCGTGGCGGTGATTTACGGCCTGACCTTCGCGACGGTCCTCACGCTGGTCGTCGTGCCCTGCCTCTACGTCATGATCTTCCGCATGACGGCCAAACTCGGTCTGGGCGGTTTGAAGAAAGGCGACGAGGTGGAAGCGACCGAGACGGCGGAGTCGGCCGCGAAGGCGTGATCGTTCGTAAAACGCGTCGCGATGGCTCTGCCTTTTTGCGTTGTGGAACGTTGTGAACTACGGAACGTTCTTTCGCATACAACGTCTTACAACGCAAAAAGGCAGAGCCATCGCGACGCGTTTTACGACGTCGATTCCTTTCGATAAATTTTCGGGAACTTTTTCCGTCTTTTCGCGTCCAACTCTGTGGTGTTCAAAAACGCGGAGTTTTTTCACAGGAGACTGTTCCCATGAAACGTCATTACGTCGTGGTTCCGGCGGTGTTGATCCTGGTGTGTCTGGCGACCGCGATGGGAGCGGCCGCCCAGGGGGTTCTGGTGCCCGAATCGGCCGCCAGGCTGCCCCGGCCCGAAACCTCCTCGCGCATCGCGCCGGTGGGGCCGACGATAGAGTATAGAATCAGCAAGATCGAGGTCGACGCGAAACTCACCGACCAGATCGCCGAGGTGCTGGTCTCGCAGTCGTTCGTGAACACCGGTTCGCGGCAGATGGAGGTCTCCTTCGTCTTCCCGCTGCCGTACGACGGCGCGATCGACCAGCTCACGCTCATGGTGGACGGAAAGGAATTTCCCGCCACGCTCATGAAGGCCGACAAAGCCCGCGCGGTCTACGAGGGCATCGTGCGGCAGAACAAGGACCCCGCCCTGCTGGAGTGGATCGGAACGGGCATGTTCCGCACGAGCGTTTTCCCCGTTCCCGCCGGCGCGACGCGGACCGTTACGCTCAAGTACACGCAGCTCTGCCGGAGGGCGGACGGGCTGACCGACTTCCTCTTCCCGCTGGGTACGGCGAAGTACACGGTCAAACCGGTCGAGAAAATCTCCGTCAATCTCACCATCGAAAGCGCCGACCCCATCCGCAACGTCTACAGCCCGACCCAGGACGTCAAGGTCGAACGCCCGGCCGAGAACCGCGCGAAGGTCGCTTGGCAGGCCAATCACGTCATCCCGACGTCGGATTTCCGCTTGCTGTACGACTCGGGCAAGGGCCAGCTCACCACGCGCGTGCTGAGCTACCGCCCGATGACCACCGACGACGGGTATTTCCTCCTGCTGGCCAATCCCGCCATTGTCAAGGTGGACAAACCGATGCCCAAAACCGTCTTCTTCGTCGTGGACACCTCCGGCAGCATGAGCGGCGAGAAAATCGTCCAGGCCCGGGAGGCCGCCAAGTTCCTCGTCAACAACCTGCGCGAGGGCGACTCGTTCAACATCATGTCCTTCGACAGCATGATCACGCTCTTCGAGGAGACGATGCAGCCGTACACGGCCCAGACGAAGAAAAAGGCCCTGGCTTTCGCCGACGGGCTGACCGCCAGCGGCGGAACGGACATCAACACCGCCATGACGCGCACGCTGGAACTGCTCGCCAACGCCGACGACCCAAATCCCAAGTACGTGTTTTTCCTCACCGATGGCTGTCCGACCGTCGGCGTGCAGGACGAAATGAAAATCGTCGACAACGCCAAAAAGGCCAACAACGTGAAGGCCCGGATTTTCGCGTTCGGTGTGGGGTACGACCTCAACAGCCGCCTGCTGGACAAACTGGTGCGCGAGAGTTTCGGCCAGAGCGAGTACGTCAAACCGGACGAAAACATCGAGGAGCGCGTCAGCCGGCTGTACACGAAACTGGAGTCGCCCGTGATGACGAACGTGAAAATGACCTTCACGCCGGCCGAGGGATCGGAGGCGTTCGTCAAGTCCGGAGCGATGGTCAATCGCGTCTACCCCGCCGCCGCGTTCGACCTGTTCGCGGGCGACCAATTGGTCATCTCGGGCCGCTACAAATACGCCGGAAAGGGCATGCTGAAGATCACCGGCCACATCGGTGATGGTCTGACGCAGGAGTTCGAGTATCCGCTGGAGTTGGCTGCCTCCTCGCCGGATTCGCGGTACGCGTTCGCGGAGAAACTGTGGGCCCTTCGGCGGATCGGCGAGATCATCGACGAACTGGACCTCCGCGGGAAGAACCAGGAAATTCTCGACGAGTTGATTGGGCTCTCCACGAAGCACGGGATTTTGACGCCGTACACGTCGTTCCTGGCCGACGAGAATTCGTCGCTGGCGGCCAATGAGGAGAACCGCCTCCGCGTGGATGCGCGGTTCAACGCGCTGGCGGCGAACACGCAGGGACAGGCCGGCGTGGCGCAGCGGGATTTGAAAAACCAGCTCCAATTGGCCCAGAACACGGTGGTGGTGATTCCGCCGCCGACGGCGACGCCGGCCGAGAGCATGGGCGGTGGAAGGGGCGGCGGCGGGACGTCGAATCTGCCGGGGACGGTTCTGCGTCGGACCGACAAGCAGCAACGGGAACCCTCGGGCGGGGTGTCGCTGGACGAGTCCGACGTCCAGGCGGCGATGGACGCTGCCGTCTCCGCCGAGGCCCTCGCGCTGGGCGGTGGAAAAGACAGCGCCAGCGGCGCCGGCGGTGCCGGTTGGGGTAAAGGTTCCGGCCAAGGTGGGATGGCCAGAGGCCGCCTCACGGGCAAGGAAGCTCTCTTCGATGATGCGGAGGACGCGTCGGGCAAATACAACCAATCCGGCGACGCGATTGGCTGGGACGCCAACAGTGGCCCCATCAGCAATCAGAACGCCGCGGGCAACAGGCTGAGCGGTAGCGGGTCGTCCAGTCGCCCCGCGGTCGCCAACGCCAAGCCGGTCTCCGCCAAGGAACAGGTCCAGCGCGAGCAGACCAACATGCAGCAGAACGTGCGCCAGGTGCAGAACCGGACGTTCTTCTACAAGGACAACCAGTGGGTGGACTCCTCGCTGACGGCCGCCCAGCAAAAGGCCAAACCGATGAAAATCAAACAGTTCAGCGACGAATACTTCGACCTGATCCGCAAGGCCGAGAAACAAGTCGCCCCGTTCCTGGTTTTCGACGAAGCCGTCCTCCTGTGCGTCAACAACAAGATGGTGCTGATTGAACCGTGAGGATCCGGTTTGCGCTGCCCGACGGTGAAATCGTGCCGCACGTTCGAGGGAACGGTTTGGCCAATAGCCATCAGCCAGTAGCCACCAGGGTTTGCTGTACGGAAATGTAAAAGCGATCCGTTTGTTCGAGAGAGTGGCCTCCATGCTTCGCGGACTTGATGATCGGTTGGATTTGGATGTTCCTGCCGATCTCCGAGTCAGCGAAGCATGGAGGCCATGGGTGTGACAAAAATTTCTGGCGGAGGTCATTCGGTTGGTTTTCATGTCGAAAACAACCGAGTCGCCTCCCCAGCCCCGCGCGACGGGCGCCGGCACACAGCCGCGACAGCGGCGTCGTGTTTAGCCCATGGTGAGCGGTACTCCGCGAACCATGGGAAAACGGCCATTTTTCGACATTGTAGCAACGTTGCATGGCCCGCGCTCGGTCTTTTCGAAGTCGGAACCATGCAACGATGCTACAGTCTCCATTTTTCCCAATAAAATCGTGTCTGACGCCACAGGCCACATATCATACCGACGCGTGAGCACGGCCTCGAACGCGCGCACGTTCCATTGTTCGCGTCGTTCGATGGCGCCTTCACACATCGGCGTGACTTGCGGCCTGTGGCGTCAGGCACGATGACAATTTCAACAACGCCCGTCACCCCATGGTTCGCGGAGTACCGCTCACCATGGGCTAAACACGACGCCGCTTCGCGGCTGTATGCCGGCACTTCGACACGAGACCGGGAAGGCCACCACAAGGTTTTCCACGCGGAAGGCCGTCCACAACCGCGTTGAAAATCAAGAAGTTACATCGTACCAGAAAATCCAGCCGCACCCGGGCCATCACATTTTTTATCCAAGGCCGGAATTTCGTAGTGAAACACCTCTTCAATTTGTTTATGGAACGTCCTGGCAATCCGAAAGGCCAACGGTAGCGATGGGCTGTATTTGCCCGCTTCCAGTGCGATAATCGTTTGTCGTGTAACGCCCACGCGGCTGGCCAGTTCTTCTTGCGTCATCTCGTTCTGGTCAAAACGCAGTCGCCGGATGCAGTTGGTGATATCAGCCATTGTCAGCCTCGATTTGTCTTCCGTAAAGAACCAGGATGGCCAGGCTTCGAACGACCTTAAATGTTATGTATCCGCCCATCGTAATAGCGGAGAGCACATGGACGGAAACCTGCGATTGGCCACGCCAGGCAAATTCTATAAACCACACGCCCATGCAGCCAAGCACGAACACCAGGTACGATGCCATGCCGCCAATCAACGAGGCGCGTTGGCCGATGTTGTGATCGCGCTCATCTCCACGCTCACCTCTTCCAATAAGCGGTGTAAATCCACTCAATCCGAGGACACCAAGTGCGCCCCACGCAACCGAAAATCGTATGGCCAGGCCGACGACTACAAACCCAAGACACGCCACCCCAACCACGCCTAACGTAAACCATGCCCGCTTCTGTTCCGCGTTCATCACGATCTCCTTGTAAAAATCATTATTCAAATAGTAATCTTTAATATTCATATTGTAAAGTTTTATTTACATTCAAGAAGGGGAATTTTGACTTACGAATCTCTTGCTGTGCTGGAACCGTTTGCATGGGCGAGACGCCCATGCGACTCACGGGCAAGATGCCCATGCTACGGCTAGTAGGCCATCACAATTGAATTTGTGGGTATAGTCGTTTTAGTTTTATTCGAGCGTCGGCCGTGGTGAAGCGCCAGTCGATGCCTTTTTGACGGGCGTTGCGATTCACGTTCCAGGCTG
>Ga0123353_10001847_pt1 | contig 26094 bp, 8 predicted proteins | sample TergutLab28metaG_3_FD_92763 | JGI IMG/M metagenome (GOLD analysis project Ga0123353, IMG submission 92763) | Labiotermes labralis P3 segment gut microbial communities from Petit-Saut dam, French Guiana - Lab288 P3 | ecosystem: Host-associated > Arthropoda: Insects > Digestive system > Gut ...
ATTGCCGATCTGTCAAGTGACATACCGGCAACGCGTTTCGGGGTAACCTGCACCACACAAGAAGCGGTGAAGCCGCCGTCAGCCGTCGTGACTGTAATCGTCGCGGCGCCTACGGCGACCGCCGTAACCACGCCGTTTTGAACGGTTGCGGCAGCCTCGTTATCCGACGACCATGTAACGCGCTTGTTCATGGCATCGGCCGGGGCAATTTCAGCGACCAGCGTTTCTGTTTGCCCGGCGGCTATCGAGGTCGTGCCTTTATTAAGCGAGACGCCGGTAACAGGTATTTTTAGTATCGTATCTAGCATGGCGCTAAACAGGGCGTTGTCCGCCGCGTTGACTTCCGATTGCTTATATGCGGTTTTCAGCAAATCCTTCGCCGCCGCAAGGGCGTTTTCAAGCGTCTGCCAGGCGGCCGGGCTGTATAGACCGCCGCTGTTACCCGCCGCGACGATTTCTTCCGCATCCGCTATAGTGACAGCGAGTATGGAGATGTCCGCAGTGACTAGAGTCGCCAAAAAGTCCTCGATAGCCTGGGCAAGGGCCACGGCTTCCGCCAGAATATCTTCCTGCGAATACTTCGGTACAAAAGCGTTCGGAAGAAGGGCGCTCGCCGCAACAACGCCCGCGAAACCGGCTGGCGGAGCGTAATTTACGACCGGCGCCGACAGTGACGGCGCAGCGCCGGTTATCCCGTTGTTAATAAGGATAAACACGTCAAGGCTGACATTTATATTTGTCGAAACCGGAGAACTGGTCCTCCCGGTACTCTGTATCGAGATAGTATGCGTCCCGACCGTCGGCCATTCATACGAGAACAGTATTTCGGACACCTGCTGGCCGGAGGATACAGCGGCATCAAACAGGTCGACCTCGGTCGAATATTCATTTGCTGTGCCTTCGTCTATTATCACCCTCGCGATGCCCTGATTGTTCTCCTTGCCGCCGCACCAGCGTATCTCGCTGCCGGTAAATGTGAATTCAAGTTTGGTCCTGGTATTGACAAGATATGTAACCGACCGGTTATGGGCAGTTGCCGTCCACGGCTGGTTCCTGTCCGTCCAATAGTCGGTCCCCTGGACCCCGCCGATAAATGCCATCCCCGGCTGCCCTGTTTCGATATCGTGATATGTAATCAAGTTTTCATCCAGGGTCAGCTTGTTGCTTGTAGCGGTATTCATCTGCTGGCCGCCCTGGGTAAGCGTGGCTGTGCAGTAAATGGTATTCGCGAATTCACCCGAGGCGTTGTATGTGCTGCCGTTCGCGCCTGCGATAGCCGCCGTCTTTCTTTCGGGATCCCCGACTTTGAGCCGGTACCATTGGTACGTATACTCGCAGTCAGAGCCGTCGTTGACCGTGTTGGGGGTCGCCTTAAGCTGCTTTCCGCCCTCATTCGTTATAGTCACGCCGACAAGGGTAGCGATATTGGACACGGGGCTTTTCGTATCCAAAAAGCGCAACCTTACCGAGCCGGTCGTAGAACTATTCACTGAGCCGGCGCTCCCCATGTAGTTCCCCCAGCCAAGGTCCGGGTAGTACCATCTCTGGTTAATAATCAGGCGGTTGGATACCGGGTCGACGCGGGCAGCCTGGGTTGCACTGGTGGGGCTCGTCGACTCCACCCTGACGGTAGCCTCAGTGCCGGCGAAGTTGACGTCGTAACGCCATATATATTCGCGCATGGTTTTAAAGTCGTTTGTGACAATACCGTCCGCAGAACTGTTATTCGGGAACAGGAAGTAGTTTTTCATATCGTCCTTCCAGGCCCATTGCGGCAATACGCCATACTGGTCGGGGGGGCCGAGGCGGCTTCTTATCGCGAAGCCTTCGTTACGCCCGATATGATCTTCGGGATAAGCGGTGTATAGCCCGTTTCTGAGCCAGCTTACGCCGCCCACGCCGCCTGCCAGATTAAAGTTGACGCCGAGTTCGCGCAAATTGTTTATCGTCCAGCCCGAACCCGAAAGGGCATAGCTTGTCGTCATAATGCCGTTGCCGGATATTCTCACCGTAAAAGTAATGTTTCTGTTGGTACCTTGAGTGCCGCTGAGCGTCACAACGGCTTCATCGCCGGAAATCGTTGCCGACGGCGCGGGGGTGGCTGCCGTCCAAGCCGATACGGCGTCGGAGCTGCCGCTGATCGCGTGCAGGCGCGGGCCGCCCGTTATGAGCGTCTTGCCGCCGAATTTCGCGCTTGTTATTTGCGCTGTGGCAGTATTGAAGACAACCTCAAAATCACTCCCCGTAACAGTTATGGTCCCGGTTCCGGTTGTGATTACCGGCGGTGGCCCGCTTATGGGCTCAAGGGGGTACGTATAAGCTTGAAGTTTCAAGTTAAACTCTTCAACCATCAAACCGTCAAACGGTGTAAAGAATTTGATGTTGATAACTTCGGCGCCGCCCAAAGCCGCGTCGGTAAAGACTAAGTTCCCAGTGGCGTGAGGCGCGATATTCGGCCCGTTAACGGTGACAGTAGTGCCGCCCACCGTGTATTTTATCTCAAGCTCGCTGAAATTTGTGTGGTCAAAGCGGTTTCTCACCGGTATAGTCAGCGTATTCCCGCCCGTTACGGCAAAGACATCCGTTTCTTCGCGTCCGTTAATGCGTATGGGCGAATAGGCTTTTTTCGTAAGGAACGCCTCTGGCTTCAGGCGCATAAACGCGTCAAGCACGCTTCCCCATTCGCCATAGCCTGCCGCCGGACCGGACCCGTGGCGCTGATGCCGCTCGGATGTCCCTGCCGGAAGGAAGAACACATCGTCTATGCCGCCCCAAAGCGCGCCGCCGAGGCAGCCGTTGGTGTTGAACATATTGTCCCAGAACCTTTTAATGCTATCTCCCCAGAAGTTCCTTACGCTCATGTCGGTCCTGAGCTCGAAACCGTAATCGTAACATTTAATATGCCCGTACTCGTCGTGAAGGACGGGATAGTTCGAGTTACCCAGGTTGCCGCTATTATAGCCGGGGTAGTGTGAGCTGTATATATCCCAGGGCCGCGGGGTCGAAGTAACGTAACCTCCGTCAGGGTAGCTGAACATTAACGGGCGTGTAGGGTCAACATCCCTGGCGTAATTATATGTCACCCTAAGCCCCGTAGTCTGGTCAAAGTATGACTCGTTGCCCAGCGACCAGATCAGTACGCTCGCGTGGTTTCTGTCGCGTTCGATCATATCGGTGAACTGGACAATATAATCCTCAGGCGGCGCGTACCCGCCGCCGTTGCCGCCCCATGTGCCCCTGAAAGCGACGGCGCTCTCCTGCTCGACATACATGCCATACTCGTCGCAGGCTTCCAGTATATGCTTCGACGCGGGATAGTGCGAGGTCCTGATATAGTTGATATTGGCCTCTTTATAGGCTTTAATCTCGGCCCAGTCCTGCTCCGCCGTAGTCGAGCGCCCTAAATCATAAGACACGTCATGGCGGCATGTGCCCCTGAGCTTGACCTCTTTCCCGTTTACATAAACCCTGTTTCTGTCCGTGCCTTTCGCGCCGTTATAAGTGATCTCACGGAAGCCGATCTTTTGAGAATTCGATTGAATAGCCGTGCCGCCCACTGATAAAGTGGTTTTTAACGTATAAAGGTTCGGATGCTCCGCGTCCCATTTGAGCGGCGCGCCAACGGGTATCGTTATCTTCCTCGCCTGTGAAAGGCTCGACGAGTTCGCGGCTGCTTTAAGCATTTCAACAGCGATATCGCGCTCCTGCACAAGAGCGTCATACGCGGACTTGGCATACTGCCCGTTTCCGCCCTCAGCGCCGATTGTATCGTCATATAGATTGAACTCATTATCCTTTATCAGCTCGTTTGCTTCGTCGATAAGCGCCTGCAGCGCCTGTATATCCGGGTCGTCATAAACCGGATTCTGAAAATCGATATCGCCGGAGACGACCAGGCTCCCGTCTTTGCCAAACAGTTCGACTTTTAGCTTAGCCTCATCGGAAAACATGCCCAGTTGCGCGGTAACTTCCAAATCAGCGTCTGTATAAGTCAAATCTGTGAAAACGGTGTTTGCGTACACCCTTGCTATATAGTCTTTGGGAAACGCAAGCAGATAGACGTCGCGGTTGATGCCGCCCATGTTATGATGCGCGTAATCGCTCGCGCCCGACGGGTCGGCGAGGTTTTGATTGTTCGGGTTCCATACGCCGATCGCATTGTTGCTCGAGCTTTCGCGTTCAATATCGGCAATTCCGACAGTCAGCGTGACGCTTTCGCCCGGCGTGACGTAGTCGGTTATATCGGCGTCCCATGTGGTAAAGCCGCCGATATGCGTGCGTATGTAGTTGCCGTCGATCCAAACGCGCGCGTTTGAGTATACCGCGTCAAAGCGGAGCAAAACGCGGTTCGATGCGTAATCAGCCGGTATAAATATCTGTCTTTGATAGTAGTATTCCCTGTTGTTGATGATATCAAAGCCCTGCATAACAAGGCCGCCCGGAACAATTACATCTTTCCAGTTCCTGCCTTCAAGCACGGATGGGTCAAAGCTTTGGTTTGCCGCCCTCGGAACCGGAATGCCAGCGATGCCGGTGGTAGTCACGCCTTCGAGCAGGAATTTCCATGTGCCGTCCTTAGTCGTCTCGTTGAGGCTTATAACAGGTTTAGCCACACCGACTACCATATCCGCCCCAAGCGGTATTTCGGGCGATGCCCACGCGGATGAGGCTATATCCACATCCTCGACAAGATATTCGGCCTCGGCGGATACATTCAGCGCTGTCAAAGGCAGCAACATCGCGCCCGCCAGCAACACACACATGACTCTTTTTACCAGTTGTCTTTTCATCTTTACGCTCCTTAAATTATATTTGTATATTATTTATTCTTGATTTCATGGAATACTGTTTTGGGGATATAGTCTTCCCAAAGCATAGCCTTTGCGCTCCCGATGTCTGCGCCAGACAGGCCGTCGATGTTGAAACGATAAGTTTCCCAGCCGGGTTTCACGGCTTTGTTTCCGACATAAACCATCATGCCCTTTTGATTATACGCAGCGGCGAATACATCAACGCCCTCTCCCGTATAGCTTTTCGGCTGTTTGACATTGACCGTGAAGCCGGATTCGTCTGATGTAAACCTCTTGATCCTCCAATTTGCTACGCTGACGGTAATTTGCGCGTACACATCTGGGTTTGACTTAAGCGTAGCCGTAACTTTTACCTCTCCCTCGGCAACAGCGGTAAGGACGCCGTTACTGTCAACAGACAGTACGCCGGGGCCGCTTAAACTCCAGTCGACATCCGCCGTGAAAATATAGCTTGGTGAGATATTTAGCTTAAGCTGCTGCTGATCTCCCGGTGACAGATACATCTTTTCGGAAGAGAAAGCCAACTCCCTGATAACACTGTCGTCATAATTTCTAAAGACGCGGATTCTGGCTGCCGACGCGAAATTATAAACGCCTTCATGTATTTTTATCTTTACATGAGTTGCACCCGGCACAGGGTCGAACCCTGCGTATTTCCAGGTCCTGTCATTGGGCCATCTGCCCTCGTATACCCTTTCATATGTTAGCCCGCCGTCCGTGCTGACAAGGATATCGAATTTTGTGATCGTTCCGTTACTGCTCGAATCCTGCCTCGGCAAATAATCAACGCCTATAACAGATGCCGGTGAGGTGAGCTGCAAAACTATCCACATGTCCGGGTCGTTGTCGTTTGTGTGCCATATCTGGCTCGTACTTTCTGTAAGCACCCGAGAGGCGTCATAGGTTGAATTGTTCTGATAACGCGACGAAGCGGTCGCTGAACTGACGCTGGCATATGCCGGCAAAATAATCTCGGCTTTTGCCATTGCAGCTTCGCTCGTCATGCCCACGGGGTTAATCGCGATAACTTTGTAATAATACACGGTAGCCTGCTGGCAGCTGTCGTCCACATAGGAATGCTTTTCCGTCAGCCTGAGGAAGCTGGAAGTGTCGCATAAGAAGCCGGGATTGAGTCCGCGGTATACCATATAGCGGGTGTTTTCCATTTCGTCAATACTTCCGTCCCAACTGATGAAAATATTTGTGACGTTTTGTACCCTGGCCGTCAAATTGGCGACGGGATCGGGAACCGGCGTGTCAATCTCAAAATCGCCGCTAAATGTCATCGTCCAGTCGGCTGATTCGTTTATTTCAGGAGAAATAACGACTTCAATATAGTTCTCTACGCTGTTGTAATACATCTTGAAAATCGCGTCGCTGTCGAGTTCAAAGGCGCCCGGCAGGACTGAGCGGTCCGGCAGGGAGATTATAGCGCGGTATTCATCGTTCTCGATCAAATCGAATGTACCCGAAAGAGCCCCTGTCCCGCTGTCAAACTCCACATTCCGCACGTCCAGCAGCCCCTGAAGGATGTGGCGGTTTGTTGAAAGCACCTGGGGAACGCCTGTTTGTTCACGGACTGCCAGCACCATAGCCTCGCTTCTGCGGAGCCCTTGCGTAAGCAGGCTGTCGCCGCTAAAGCTTCCGACATATCTCCAGTTCCAGAAATCCCATACCTGATAAGTCTTGTCTTTATCGAGGCCCAGGCCGCCGAAAGCCGTGTTCTTGCCCAAGTCAACGGTTATAGCCTTGGGGTTGGTCGTGTGGTTCCAGAGTAGTAGAATATGGTCGTCCAGTGCTCCCGGCAACTGGTAATCATAAGCCTGACAGACATTCACTGCCAGGTCTGAGATTCCAGCCATGTCGAAAAGCCCCAGAGGGCGCGCCGACAGGCAGTTGTTAGGCATTGGCAGCGTCCTTGAAAAATCATAGATGGATTCCGGCGACATGCTGGCAAGTGACATCGCAAGGGTCGGTTTTCCAAACATGAGCGCCATCCCCGTTACCTGGCCGCGCCGGATATCGGCATTGGACTGGTCGATCAGCTTCGCGTCCGGATAGACCATTTTTAACGTCCTGTTTTTGTACCACTGGTAAATACCCTTTCTTATCAGCGGCAGTTCAAAGCTGGTATCGTCCGTAGCGCAGCGCTGCGAGTCTATTAAGCCGATCAGCACGTCGTCGCCGTCGCTCATCCAGACATTTTCAAGCAAATGGAACTGATTGCCGACGATATTTTTAGGTATGGCGAATATGTTGCGGTACGCCGAAACGGCTGTCGCGTAAGGGTCTTCATAGCCTTCGTTTATATCGAGTAAATATCGCCATCTGTAGTATGCGGTAAAGTTGTTGTTCTCGGCATACCACTGGGTGCTCCTGCCTTGAGTGTCCCTGTAGTTAAACGTACCGGAGTAGTCGTACATCAGGTGCCCCAAGCCACTGTCCCTCATATTTGGATAGACATTGTTCTCCAAATGCGCGATAAAACCGGCGTCCGTATAGTCCGCACAGTTATACGGGTCGTTGCCGAGCATATGCTCCGGGTACTGCTGGCAATAATCGTCGGAGCGGTAAGTCGGCTGACAATACAACCCGCCTTCGCCGCCGACTGCGCGCATAGCGTCTATCCAGGACTTAAGCGTCGGATAATCGTCAGTCAGATGCCCGAATTCCTTCCATTTAGCGTCATTCCACCAGAGCTGTTCGTTGCTCCTTGTATATATATCCGGCTCGACGCGGATGTTGGGTATAGCGTAATTTGTCAGGCCCAAATCCCTGGAGCGTATCGCTTCATCAACGGCGAAATTAGCCGTGTTTTCATACCAGACTCCGCCGCCCATGCCCCAGCCTTTGTCCGGGTTAGGCTTATGGCCGCCTTGGATATACCAGAGCGTTTCATAGAAATATTTATCAATCGGCTCGAGCTTGACACTCATCGCACGTGCCTGTTCTTGCGAAAAATTCTCGATATTGTCATAGGGGTTTCGCTCGACAAAATCAATATATGCCTGATCGAACATATAAGGTGTGGCGCTTGAGCCATCGACCAGCTTGCCCCTTGAGTCGAAAAGCTGGATTTTGGCGTCTATACTGGTTCTGCCGCGGTTTGTTAGGTGCTGGTAGGTGTTATAGCTAGTGTTGAACCGGTTACGGAACTCGTATGTTGTGAGCCCGCCCAGGGAAAAGGCTTCCATTTCATCCAGCGATTCATTGCGGTACGACAGAATCATATTGTTTCTCGCGTCCGACATCCCGACGCCCCTCACAAGGCTCGGAGTGCCCCAGTCGCTGTTGCCGGACAGGGCGCAGTGGTCCGTTATGGGGTTGGGCCCGACGAAAATCCCTCCGCCATCAGTTCCGGAAGCGACCAGGGGGCAGACATCCATCACTTGGATAGCGTTGGCTGTCGAGTTGATAATGCCGTTTCGCAAAATAATACTGCCCTTGCTGTCCTGTAATGTAACATCCAGTAATATCGATGGTGATCCGGCCATCGCGCCCGTTAAGCGGAGGGTTTTCCCGCTCAGGCCCGCGACAGTTTCCGGGGCAGGTCCCTGGCCGCCTTTAATAAGAGGATGGATCGTCTCGGATGTAAGCGAAGAAGCGATATTTACTTCCGCAGCAGTAAATTGGAAATCCGTGCTGGACAACCCGTTGACCGCGAAACTCGCGTTAAGGACATATGGCTTGCCATTTTCCTGGCTGTACGCCGAATATGTACCGTTTGCTCTGTTGAAAACTACCTTAACCAGGCTGTTCTCAATAATGGAAAACGGCCCGTTCCCGGAAATCGTCGTTGTAGCCGGTATTGCTGCTGACGATGAATCCAGCACCATATAAACCGCGCTCGATTTCTCGCCTGACGCTATATGCGTGGCTGTTACGCGGAAAACACCTTCGACGGAGCCGACAGTCAGCAATCCGCTTTCCCCGCCGATTTGCGCGAGCGCCGTGGGATTGCCGTCAATATCCGAAACCGACCAGGCTACCGTCTTGTCGCTTATAAAATCAGGGGATATGATCGCGCTCATCTGAACCTGCTCGCCAAAACTCCTGATGCTGTCGCCATCCGCCGCCGACACGGCTATTTTGTTGATCTCAAGCGAGTCAAAGAATATGCCGCTTAGCACGGCGTTACGCGCAGAGTAGCCGCCGCTGTTGTTCCAGGCCATATTGGTGATAACAATCGAGATGCTCCCCGATAACGGCACAGTGACATACTGCCCGTTTTGGAAACCTTGCAGGATAAGCGGAGCGCTAACCGGCAAGCCAGTATCCTGATTATACGCGTCAATCCTCATAAATCTGTTGGATTCTGCGAAATAAAGGGTTGCTATACGCTCTTTATCATTATTCACATTAATATTCACAGTTATCGCGCGGTCGTCGCATCTATAATTCAACTTGGCCGCGACGCTTCCCGCTTTGTCCGTTATCCTTGCGGCGCTGACGCTGCTGCTTGCGGTCAGGTAATAACCGAACCTATACTGCGAGTCGCTCCCGACGCCTCTGCCCGGCCCATTTTGGCTTGCGTAGATATAGCTCACCGAGTCCACATAATCAGGCAGCTCGGCGCGGTCGGCCGCTACCGGCTCCGGCTGAGTAAACGCGAGATTCGGGTTTGAGGTATTGTCAAAAGCGCACAACACATAACCGTCGCTCCCATAATAAGCGGCCCAGTTGCCTTGAGTAACTGTATCTACAGGCATTACCGGGAGGGATCCATCGTAATTATAAAGGATGATTTCAGCCGCCGAAGTATAGCCGCTTATGCTTTCCCGGTTTTGAAGCCTCAAGTGCGTGACATTGTTTTGAGTTGGGAATGTGGCGAACTTCAAAGTCCGGTCACCGGCCCAGATACCGCTGTACACCCTGGAATACGTACTCCCATTATCATAGCTGACCCAGATTTCATAAGAAGTAATGACGCCGTTCGCGTCGGTGTCCTGCCTGGGCAGGTACGACAAGGCGTTGACCGAGCCGGGGTTTGTCAGCCTTAACGAGATATAGCCGTCGTTGCTCGGTGAGTTGTCGTGCCAAATGGTGGAAACGCTGCCATCAATAGCGTTGGATGCGGGATACCCCGAATAGGTTGACGAACCGGTAGCCTGATTTACGGCTACCGTAACCGGCTGAATCGGCGCCGCGAATATTTGGATATTGGCGCTCAGAAAAATAAATACAAACGCAAGCACTAAACATAAACCATTTTTCACTCTGAATTTTTTTCTCATATCATTTCCCCCTTTAATTGTTCATATGCTCCCCCTTAGATTGTTCATATGTCCTAATAACAAGGATTATAACACTCAGACTGGATAAAATCCAGCTATTTTGTTTAGATTTTCAGCTAAATTATCATAATAATGTGTAAAATATTCGCTATTGATGTGAATAATAGCTATAGTTATGAGAAGTCAAATAAAGAAAACTCAAACTAACCCTTATGATCGGAACGTTCCAACCATGCCGTTTATCGCTGCTAATACGTATCAACAATATTGTTTTGTACACAGTTATAGATTTGGTGCAATAGAACGGTAATTTAATCAAAAAAAGCAAAATATGGATTAAAAAAGGAGAATATATGCATAACAGATATCGTATGTAACAAATCCGTAACACGTTTATGTAGACTGAATATTAGGCAAAAAATGGAGCGATATTGGAAGCATTTGGCTGATATGTGATTTCTTTATACTGGCTTGATGGTTCGATATCAAAAGAAAGGGACAAAGAAAAGGAAAAGGCAAATCATTAGAAAAACGATATCTATATTACTGGCATTGATAATTATCAGTGGTACGTTCCCGACACTCGCATATAACTATAACGACGCGCCCCCGTTCCCAGATGAAGAAGTACAAACAAAAGGCTATGAGGTGTATGAGAACGGGTTTAAAGTTGAAGACGAAAAGTACTTGAAAATATTTAAGGACAATAGCAATGAGCCGTTTTCTGTGGGACACTACGGAGAGACGCCTACAGATTGCAGACCCTTGGTGCTGCATTGTGGAGATTTGATAATCGAATTCAATCAGGAGTTATCGCAGTTCATACGTATCGAACTATGGAGCGAAGACAGCCAAGATTATTTGGGCTTGCTAAATGCCGGGGAAGCGACAGGTCAATGGGGGACACAAGGCGATTCAGGATCGCTATACCCATTTGACCCGGAAAACGGGATAGATGAAAGGTATCGTGTTGCTAATCAGTTTGTTTGGGATGGGAGATACTACGATACAAAAAGAGAAAATTGGATATATCCAGCAGAAGATATAAATGGCGATGTGATTGCAGATATATACAATTACATCATCGTATTCCAGCCAACAGCGGAGAATACAAAGCGGTTCAGGACAGAAATGCTCATCACAATCGACTATACAGAGCAAGGGCAAATTGAGGCCGGGCAGATACTCAGCAGGGACGAATTAGGCTGGTACGGGGATCCCGTATTCATGCCTAACGGGAATTTCACTTGGAATTATACTGATATCGCTGTATATGGGGCGCAACCACTCGAGTTTTCCCGTAATTATAACGCCTTGGATAAGAGTGACAGCGAAGTCGGTTATGGGTGGCGGCATACATACTCTGTTAGTTTTGAAGTAACAAAATACTTTGCTACAGCCAAGTTTGCAGATGGTTTTAAATATATATTCAATAGGCACGGCGATGGGAGCTTCATTCCACCTGAGGGCGTTTCCGCCACTGTTGAAGCTTTTGGCAGTGGCTATAAGCTTACAGAGCAGAACGGCACGAAATACTACTTCGATGCAAATGGCTACTTATTAGCAATAGAAGATGTTGGTGGTAACCGTACGAGTATAACCAGAAATGATGCGCAAATAACGTCTGTATCAAATGACAGTGGGACGCTGACGTTCACATATTCAGGAAACAAGATTTCGAGAATAACAGACCATACAGGGCGAAGCGTCAGTTACACATATAATGGAAACGGCGACCTTGTTTCATTCCTTAACGCGGACGGTGACACGATTGATTATACATATGATAGCAACCATCGCATTACAGAAATATCTGACTTTAACGGGAATACTTACCTGAAAAACGTTTACGATAACCTCGGCAGAGTGACTGAACAATACATGGCTGACCAAGGCACTACATATTTTGATTATGATTTTACCAATCGTGTATCAACGATAATAGCCCCGGACGGAGCTGTATGCAAATACTACTACAATATTGACCGTCGCATAACTGCCGTTGAAGATATCAACGGACAAATGATATATGAGTATGAAAATGGACGATTAAAAAAGACGACAGACAGGCTCGGAAATTCTACGACATATACCCGTGATGCAGCAGGAAATACGACTTCAATAACATATCCTGACGGGAACATTGAATATTATGAATATAATGCGTTGAATCTCGTTACCAAAATAACAGCAAAGGATAATACTGAAACACTGTGTGGTTATGATAGCCGTGGTAATCTGACATCGTACACTGACGCGAGGGGAAATAAAAGTACATACACATACGATGAAAATAACAATATGCTTACCAGCACCGATGCGCTTGGCAATAAATCTGAATTCACATACGACAGCAAGGGAAATATGCTGACACAGACTGACCCGCTTAATAATGTGACCAGATACGAGTATGACTCTCAAGGTCGACTTGTATTACTAACAAACGCAGACGGCAGTACAGTTGCTTATGAGTTCACGACAGCAGGAAAACTAGCAAAAATAACTGACGCTGACGGCAATGAAACAGACTATACTGTTAGTGGCAACGGATTTGATACTGGCAATACTGACCCGATGGGATTCTCAACGGCAACAGAGTATAACGAGCAGAACAGACCGATTGAAGTCACCGACGCCGAGGGCAATTCGACCACATATGAGTACGATAGCGTCGGGCAACTTAGTTCAACGACAGATGCTCTTGGAAACAAGACCAGCTATACGTACGATCGTGCGGGGCGCATGTCCTCTATGACAGATGCCAGAGGCAATACATGGTCATATAGATACGACGCCGAAGGCAGGATGATTGCGTCATCAGACCCTCTTGGCAATAGTTCATCCATTAATTACGATAATATGGGACGCTCTGTATCAAACACAAATGCCCGAAATGCTAAAACCACATATGAATATGACGCGATGGGGCGCAAAACAAGGATTACAGATGCATATGGCTATTATTCTCGGAATGAGTATGACAATAACGGAAACCTCATTAAGCAATATGATAAAAAGAATAACAAGTGGGAATATACCTATGACGCGAATAATCGCATGGTTGAAGCCATAGATCCATTGGGATATATAACAACGTATGTCTATGATGCTAACGGGCAATCAACAAAAACTGTTTCCGCGCTCGGCGCGCAGCCCCAAAGTGTCTATGACAACATGGGAAGACTCATTAAATCCATAGACCCCGAGGGGAATGAAACGGTTTTCGAATATGATATCCTCGGCAGACAAGTTAAAACCATATTCGCCGATAATACTTTTGCATGGAATGAGTATAACGACAATGGCTGGCTTGTGAGGTCGATAGCTAAAGATGGGGGCATAACGAGTTACACCTACAATAAAAACGGTCGAATGCTTACGATCACAGACGCGTTGGGTGGCGTAACAAGCCATGTGTATGATATCCTCGGTAGGACAGTATCTGTCACCGATGCGCTGGGCGGCGTCGTGAGTTATGATTACGACGAGAACGGAAATACATTGTCGGTCACAGACGCATTGGGTGGCGTCACAAGTTACAAATATGACAAGCTCAACAGGGTGACTTCCGCAACAGACGCGTTGGGTGGTGAAACACTCACAGAATATGACGAGAATGGCAATGTTGTAAAAGTAATAAATGCTGATGGCGGCGAGATTATCTACAGCTATGATTTGCTCAATAGGCTAAGCAGCTTCACAGACCCTGAAGGTTTCACAATAACTTATACTTACGACGGAAACGGAAATCAGCTAACTGTTGCTGACGGGAGGGGTAACACCAGTTCCACTGAATATGATGCTCTCAACAGGGTTGTCAAGCAATATGACCCGCTTGGGAACTATACTTCGGTTGTTTATGATGCTGACGGGCGTATGATAGAGTCAGTAAATGCCGAGGGCGCTTCGACCTGGTACGAATATGATTTCAACGGTAACGTTGTTCTTGTCACTGATGCAATTGGAAATAAGACAAGCTTCAATTTTGACAATATGAACCGCGTTTCGACAATAACCGATGCTCGTGGCGCTGTAACGACGTATACCTACACAGCTACAGGACAAGTGAAAACAGAAATAGACGCGCTTGGTGGCGTCAAAGCATATGAATACGACATGCGGGGCAATCTCATTAAAGAAACAAACGAATTGGGTAACTCGACGAGCTACACTTACGACGCGCTTTCCCGCCCTTTGACGTTGATAAATCCGCTGGGGAATAAGGACACTTTCACTTATGATGCTAATAGCCGGATAACCTCTGTTGCCGATAAGAACGGTAATGTAACCACATACAAATACGATGCAAACGGTAATATAATTGAAACTATAGACGCGCTCAATAACAGCAGCTACTTTGAATATGATGCTATGAACAGGCTTATTAAGGTCACACTATGGCGCAAGGATACGCTTCATAACGTTAATGAAGGACAGGTCACATTATATCAGTACGATAAGCGCGGATTATTGACCAGAGAAATAAACGCCTCTAATAATTCCACGTTCAACGTTTACGACGGTAACGGTAATCTGATACAAAAGACTGATGCCGAGGGTTACGTTACAGAATACAGCTATGACCCTCGCAACATCGTTGAAGCCATCAACTTCACAGGCGGGAAAGAAGCTCAGTTCGCGTATAATAGAAATGGCGAACTTATAGCTATGATGGACTGGAACGGTACTGTCAATTTCACGCTTGATATTCTGGATAGGATTATATCCGTCAATGACCATAACGAGAAAATCACGAGCTACACTTATGATGCTGTTGGGAATAAAACAAGCATGATATATCCTGATGGCACGACGGCAAAATATGAATATGATTTGCTAGGCAGAATAACTAAACTGACTGATGCTGAAAACCAGAATACAGTTTATCGCTACGACGCGGCGTCACAGCTTGTCGCTATGGCATACCCCAACAATTGGAACGAGAGTTTTCAATACGATCCAGCGGGACAGCTTCAAAGGCAATATAATGAAGCTCCGAGTAAAAAGGTCAACGATTCAATTGAACATACTTTCACTTATGACAAACAGGGTAACATTACTCGCAGGACACGTTCCAGCGCTGGCGGGCAGAGCAGATTCGACCTAAATCATGGTTACGATGCTTTAAACAGGCTTGTCTCGACGAAAGATAACACAAATAATGGCAACAATGCAATGACCACTTATCAATATGACAGCCTTGGAAATCTCATAAAAGAAATCACCGGAAACAATAAAGGTAGCGAGTATTGGTACAATAACTTGAATCAGCAGGTCAAAAAACAAGTTGACAATAAGGATACCTACACGTATACTTTTGACAAACGAGGGAATCTCATAAAAGGCGTTTATGACAAGAAAAACACTGTTGTTGAAACATATGTCTACGATGCAACAAACCGTATGGTCAAGGGCGTTAACGAAGCAGGGGAGGAATCTCACTATATCTATAACGGTTTTGGGCATCTTGTGGCAAACGAGTGGATAATTGAGAAAAACAATTACGGCTACACAGGAGTAGATTCCGGCGCGTCACCTCAAGTCAGCGGCAACGTTGTCTGTGACCGGCATAAAAACTCAACGGGGCAAGGTCATATCAACCCCACCGGAAAGGGTCACACGACAGGCGGTACGATAGGCGGAACTGTGCCGAAGATTGACAACAAGAAGTTTGCTGTCATTCACAAGGATTACGTTTTAGACTATACAGACCTGCTTGCGAACATTCTGATGGAATATGAGGGTGGTAACGCAGGGCTGACGTATCGCTACACTTATGGACTCCAGAAAAATAACGTGGTTATCTACGGTATTTTGAATGGCGTTGGTAGCGTAGCTCAGAGCTTCACATATCCGGGCGGCAAAGAGAGTATCGTCAAGCTGTATTATCATCATGACAGGCTCGGTTCGACGGATTATCTGACTGACAACATTGATGGAAAAGCCACCAGTTATGTCACGTACGACGACTGGGGCGCTCCGACGATGAAGCCAATTCTCAAACTTGGCCAACGCCAGCTAGACCTTGTAACAGAGTACACTGGGCATATGTACGATCCGCTGATGGACATTTACTACGCACGGGCGAGGATGTACGATGCAGTGAATAGGCGGTTCATTGCAGTGGACTTGATTGGTAATAATATCGCAAACACCATAACTTACAATAGATATGCCTATGTCTGGAATAATCCAGTTCTGTTGATTGATCCTTATGGGTTAAATCCATTACCAAGACTAGCTGGAACTTCAGCAACGATTACAAACGCATATGGTGTTGTCGCAACAATACCAACTATCTATATATCTGGAAACACGTGCTATGTTGACTTTCTTGAAGCCTTAATAGCATATGGAGTATCACTATCTGCAACTAATTACACAAATGCCTACTCAACGATTGACTTAGCCTCATCTGTAAGAGCGGGCTCTAGTCGCGCAGGTCATATCTATTCTAAACCAAGCAGCGGAAGAGCAAGAAGAAGAGCACAAGTGATTTTTACTTTTAACAGCGGCAGTAGCAGTAGAGGTACAGTATACTTCAATACACAAAGCTACAGTGATGGAGCATATAGACAGATTGCCAATTATGTAAGTAGTGATTTCTATTACCAAAGCGGCAAGTTTCTAGTTCCTCTGGATTATTTCCATCAGTTGATGTGTGCGATTATTCAAGGTAGCAGTAGTAGACAACCCGTTATTAGTATGACTGAAAGTGCTGCTAGAGCGGCTTTCGACAAATACTTAGATGGAGAGATAACTGAAGATCATCCTGAGTACATGTTGGCACAAAAATGGTGGTCAGGCGAAGATACAAACAGCACTGTTGCTTATAGATCGATTAAGCAATTTACATCCGAATCGTATAGAGAATTAGATGATGCTTCGGAAAGAAATTACGGAATGAATAGATTCAGAGATGTATCAAGATGTGGCTACAACTATAACCGATACGATAAAAAAATTCTGGCAGTCGTAAATTATTTAAACGATAGATTCAGTAGAGATGTGGATCCAAGTCATATCAAAGCCATTGCAGTTTATGAGACACATATGGGAAATTATAATGGATCAAGTTCAGCCAATGGCAGTGTTGATGTTATGCAGGCGCTAGTTAGTACAGATCATGCAATTCGACGATTGGCTGCAAGAGGGCATTTTGATCCTAATGAGGCACGAAACTTAATTCCAAGTACAGGATACGGTCTATTCCATAGAATGTATCCCGGAGGGACATATACCACAAGCAGGGCAACTGTTGATATGAGCTTCATGGCGGGTACCATATGGTATATGCACAAAGGATCATTCGCTAGATATAACCCTGGTAGTTCCGTTTACGGGGGTAATGTTAATTTTGTTCTTAGTACAATGAGGTGATTGAAATTAAAGGAAAAATGTTATTGGGATTGGGACTATTCATTTGCCTTTCTGTTATCATGTTAAGCTGCTCTGGAGTATCACGATTAAGCACTACTGATACTGATTGTGTCGATCCTACGCCCGGGTTGTCTTATGATTCAATACAGGAGTCTCTTATAGTCAGAGAGCCTGACAATCCACCCAAAGTGTATTTTGCAAGATCAGATGAATATGATATTGTTTATGCCGATTCTATGACTTATCCATCTTTAGAGCAAATAAATGAGTATCTTATGAGAAGAGAAGTACGGGGTGTTTTAAGTGATGTTTGCATATTATTGTCAGACGTTCGTGAGGGTTGTTATGTCGTAGTTGATTATTCTGGAATAGAAAAGGAAGTTCTTTATTATGAAAGGTCAATAGGATTCGTCGAGACTAATATTGGTGGTCGCAGAGATTTATTCTCAATCAAAGAAGTATCGTTATCTCAGGGTGATTTTTTGGGAGTCTTCAGCGCAAGTAGTATGGGAAATGGGTGCTTTTATCTTTACAACAACAATGATGACTGCGATCTTGCCTATGCACTTGAAGATGTTTTGGTTGTGGATTTGCACATGGACTTCAGGCCATACGAGGAACTGTCACAGTCAGTGCAAAATCAGTTAAGTCAGATAGGCATTGAAGGGGGTATAGTATCTTGGATATATGCTAATGGGCGTCTCGAAGTTATATTCGATGATTACAATTTTGATGGGTACACAGACATAAGGTTTTATGGCATTAGGCAAACGTGCGTATCACCAGATGACGGGCATGAATTTTCAGTCATCGCTGAAGAAATATACGTTTGTACTTTTCTATTTAGACCAGAATTAAATGACTTTTCTTTGGAGCAGGAACTACTTATCCCTTTATCCTTGAATTAGAGTAGCACGTACCTAAACACGAATCACTGCAGTATGGTATGTTAGTTGTCAAGCGACTGCTGTGCCTTGAAAAATCACCTGACCATCAGCGTGGTTCCATGCTGTCGCCGCTGACCTTGACTCTTGACTGCGAAGTCCGCATTTTCTGGCACGGTTTCATCAACCTCGAAATCAACGTAAGCGTAACTATCGAGAAACGACCCAGCACCCGCCGCTACCAGGATATCGTAAAACCTGATGTATTCAGGCGGCGATTCCGTGCAGACATTCTCGGATTCTGAGAACACAGGGTTGCCGGGAAGTAACAAAATATATTCTTCAACACGCTTCTAACCAAGCGTGTTGAGTTTTGCCATATTGCAAAACTCAGTTTTGGTGTCCCGCTACGTGGTAATATAGAAGCAAGCGAAAGGGTAATAGTGTAAGCGTCAAATGTTAACGCTGGAGCATTGTGTTGTGAAACAGGCAATGTTAAATGCGCACGAATAGCCGAAAAGGATGCGCAGTCAAGGATAATCGAGGACGCAAAAAAACACTGTGATATAGATCTGAGTAAAATTATTGCTCAATACCATACCGTTCAGTTGTCGGTTCAGTCACACTCGCATCGCTATAACGGTAACTGCCCCAAAATGATAGAACAATTCCTGTCGAAATTCTACAAGTTTATCAGCGTTTATTTTTATTGATGAGTGCTCATAGAAGCTTGACAAGCGTCATTGACTCCTGTAGTATTCAAATAAGCTTATCCATACAGATTTTGTACAGATTTGTTTGTGGATTAAGCTAAAAAGAGGATTGATGTTGATTGCGCTTTGTTGTTTTTTGTTGAGCTGTTACCATCTTTATCTTCGAGAGGGAAATAGCTTGGGGGGACAAAGAAGAAAAAAAGCGCGGAGACCATCCTCAAAAATATAATAATTTGAGAGGAGAAATGATGAAAAGAAAATTAGCTTTATTCATGATGGCAATTATCCTTATCGGCACTTTTAATTCTGTTTTTGTTATTGCGGATGATCCCAGCTTAGAAATCGAGGACGTCAATATTACGTCGCCGGTATGGGCAACACCTGAAATACCGCTGGCGGCGGACACGGTGACCGGCGTTGCCAACCCTGTTATCAACCTCAACGAGACGACGAAGGACGGCACATGGAAGTTCCTGTTCGAGGGCATTACAGCCGACGGCATTCCGGGTATTCCGGCCCCGCTCGCTACCGGCACCGGCACAAACCTCACCACTAACCCACCGGTTCTTAACACCGAAGACCAGAGCTTTGACCCCGCCGTGCTTGAAGGCAGGAACTGGCAGAATATAGCTGTTCCGGGCAATGTTCTTATGCAGGGCTTTAGTATTTCTAACAACTGGGAGTATTACTACCAAAGGGAGCTTGCAATACCTGCGGATTATGCGTCGAACCGCGTATTGCTTCGCTTTGGCGCCGTTTACTGCAACACCCGCGTTTGGATTGACGGTCATTACATACGTACGCATATCGGCGGCTTTACAACATGGGATGCCGACATAACCGACTATGTGACGCCGGGTGAAAGCGTCACGCTGACGGTTGGCATAGCCGATATTCGAAGCACTTCACGCGGCATTTGGAACCCGGGGCAAATCAATATCGAAGATCCGTCTTCCGCCAGCCGTTACGCCAGTTTCAATATTGGCGGCATCAATCGCGACGTATATTTATTGGCGTACCCCGAAGACTATATTGCCAGGGTATATGTAGACACTGTTTTTGACGAGGATTTTGTTGACGCCGATTTGAAAGTTACCGCGCAGTTAGGAATGGTTTCTGACAAAGCGACATTAGAAATCGAGCTGTTTGACAAGGATAACCAGCTTGTAACCAGCGGAGCGATCGATTTTAATAAACCGACTGGCAGCGCTCAACACCTTTCGCAAGCGAAAAAGATAACGATACCCGTCACTGCGCCTTTGCAGTGGGATGCGGAGCATCCGAATCTCTATACGCTTAAAACCGCGCTGTCGGTGAGTGGCAAGATCCTGCAAACAAATTCGCAGAAGATCGGATTTCGCGAGATCACTTACGGCGGCGCGAGAGGTATGGATATCAATAAAGTCTATGTAAACGGCAAAGAGGTCAAGCTGAGGGGAGTAAACCGCCACGACGTGTCGGTCGATCTTGGGCGCGCGACCACGGCGGAGCAGGACTGGTTTGATATTCAGGGCTATAAAGAACATAATGTCAACTTAGTCCGAACCTCGCACTACCCTGTCTCAACGCACCTGCTGGACGCCTGCGACGAGATTGGCATGTATGTCCTGGAAGAAACCGCGGTCTGTTTCAAGAGTTCACTGACCACAAACTGGGCGCCTGAGTGGTGTTATGTCGACCAATTTACCGAAATGATTGAGCGCGACAGGAACCGCCCAAGCATTATTCTGTGGTCTATGGGCAATGAATCGCGTTTTGATGCGATAGGCGGCAGGACGAATTTTAATTACATCAAGTCTGTTGAGACTTCACGTCCCGTACAGACCAGTTATCCCGATCAAAATCAAGCCAGCAACTGCGGTTATATCCCTGTAGGAAGCGAACGGCCGTGGGATGTATGCAGCGTACACTATATCAACTGGAACGTCGTCAATAGAGTGGTCAGTTGGAATTGGGGAGCTGTTCCCACCGGGGACGGTGTTAAGTATGGAAACACGGCCGGAGCCGGCAATACGAATTTCCCGCTTATGCACGACGAAGTGACGCATCCAAAGTGCTACAATACGAACTTTGAGGTAAACAGAGACATGAGCGGAAGGAACTTCTATGGAGAAACCATCAAGATGTTCTGGGACGGCATGTTCGCTACCGACGGCTGTCTCGGCGGCGCGATTTGGGGCGGTATCGACGAAGTATTCCACCTTCCGGGCAACAAGGCGACAGAAACGGCGACAGGATACGGATATTGGGGAAGTGTATTTGACATATTCAGGCGTCTTAAACCCGAGGCATACGTTACGAAAAAGGCCTTGACGCCCGTGCGCATTGACGGGATGGAAGAGACGGATGTTTTCACTGTGATCGGCAACACGCTGACAATACCGGTATATAACAGGTTTGACCACACGGATTTCGCTGAACTTGAAATCGAATACTCAATAGACGGCGGCGCGTTCAAAGCATACACGGCGCAGCCGCTCGCGCCTCACGCAAAAGGCAATATGGTTATTACCGATGCGGGCTTAAGCGGCGCGAAGAATATCCACATGAAATTCGTTACGTCATTTGACGGGATTTTGGTCGAAGAATTTATTTTGGCCCTTGAACCAAGCGTATTTACCCCCGAGCCTATAAGCGGACCCGCACCGTCAATCGCGGATGACGGAGCTAATGTAATCGTCAAGGGCAAGGGCTTTGAAGTGGTATTCAGCAAGGCAACCGCGCAGATAACAAGAGCGTCATACAAAGGCGACACCGTTATTACCAGCGGCCCGCGCCTGCATGTTATATCGGGTACAAATGGTGGCACTGAACAATTTACAACCTTTACGGGAGAAATAACGTCGGCGGTTATTGTCGGCAATGAAGCCGTTATAACGCTTACCGGCAATTACGGAACCAACAGAAACGTTACGTTCACCGTAAAAATATCCGGCAACGGCATCATTACGACGAGCTTTGCCATTACGGGTACTTGGGCTACGCTAGGCGTTGCGCGGCAAGATTACGTCAATAATCCAAACTGGGTGCGGGAAATCGGCATCAGCTTCGGCCTGCCGACCGCCTACGACGGCGTCAGCTGGATTAGGGACGGGTTATACTCCATGTATCCCGAAGACCATATCGGCCGCATCGAGGGTACCGCGCCAAAGGTCCGCCCGAACCACGAAAACGAACCCCAGCCGTTCGGTAAAGCGCCGCCGTGGGCATGGAAAGACGATATGAGAGATTATTGGATATTCAGGGGTGTCAACAACCCTCAGGACGGTATTGTCACAAACGATTTTAAAACCATGCGCGAGTACGTATGGAGATATGACGTCAGCTTCGCGGGTACAAAAAGCATCGTCAGGGTGGAATCGGGCGACGCCCGCAACACCGCTGTCCGCGTCGACCAGGTTACCAACCGGTTGGTAGTCAATATGAAATGGTGCTATCCGGATATAAAGAGTTGGTACGGTAACTATGACCGTTCCGATTACGGCACGACAATGACCGCCACGACGATACCAAGCACCAGGACGGTAAGCGTGCAGCTCATGGATCCGGCGGATTTATCAATTAACGATGATTACAAGATATATATGACGGCAAAGCCTGGAACCGGCGACGTGTATAATCCTGAATTCTCAATAAAAAATCTGACCGGCTCTGAAAAGGATATAACAATAATCCTGGCGGCGTATGTCAACAGAAAAATGGTTTCCTTCAACATGACCCCCAGCACGTTGGGCGCTAATGCATCAGTGCAGTTCCCGACCTCTCTGGACAAAATCGAAGGCGCGGAGTACAAGTTCTTCATATGGGATGAGGCATATGTACCGCTAACAGAAGTAACGTCAGTCGAATAGGCGCTGTTTAACAGAGGCGCAGCCGGCAGAGCACTTCGCCGGCAGGGAACGCGCCACCCGGCTAAAACGCGAATAGCAGCATCAGAAAAGAAACCCGGAAAGACTAAGGAGCTGTTGATAAATAAGTTGCGCAAGATTGCCGCCGGATTTTTGTCGTCAGGTGGCGCGGGAAAACCGCAGGAATGCTTGCTGCCTTTCAAGGTTTTACCACACCGCATGGCGGCAAAAAGACAAGTCAAGATGTGCAAGTTATTTATCAACAGCTCCTAAGTTTACGGGTTTCTTTTTTCGCGGTGTAGCGGGCGGTTCATAGCCTTTAGCGCTCTATTCTTTTCTTGCAGTCAATAAGCGCAAAAATGTCAGCAAACTGTTCTGTTGTGATTATTTCGAAAACCACCGGGAACGTAGGTACCTTACCAATTGTTTTGGCGTCAAAAACCATCTGCCGCGTTTTGTCGCTGATATTGGCGTTTAAAGCTTCCGCGCGGCTTTTTTCCTTAAACCAGACCACAACGTTAAAGAATCCATCAAAAACGTGAAGCCAGTATAAAGTCTTTTCTTTCTGAGTCCCCCTCGGCGTTGTCCACCAATGCTGACCTCTGGCGAACCACGCCTTGTGCGGAGTATACCATTGCCACTCTTGCTCCATCTCCAGGCTGGGCAGCTCCTCTTGGAAGATTTCATACGCAACGTAACTTTCGCCCAGCGTTTGCTGCAACAGTTCGCTTGTAGGCGGCACTCCGGGTTCTCTCAGCCGCAGTTTATCGTGCTTGTCCATTATCCATGCAACTCCCGTCCTATTCTGAATTCTGGCTCCTGGCTTCTGACTCCTTGCGCTCAGCAGAGCGCATTAGTAACACAACGAGTATATCAACGTTAATATGACAACAGCGCGTCATATTACATATTAAAAGTGTTGCTCGTATATTTTTTTCGCCTTCTCCTGAACTATTTTTCGTATATACGTAGGCTCAAGTACCTCGATGAACTCGCCGAAAGAAAGGATCGTGCCATAAATCCAATTATCCTCCGGCCAACATACTGAAATGATATAGCTTCCATCATCCGTCTGCTCCTGCACAAATGCGGCGAGCTCGTCAAGTACACGATAGGCCATTTCCGGTTTTACCAGAAGCTTTAAAGTGACAAGCGGCTTTTGCTTAGCCGATGGGAGACTGTCGGTTTTCAGGGTGAGTAAATCCCTCTCGCCGAAGGTTTCATCAGTGACAACCAAAGCCCGAATACGGCTCAACTTGAACAAGCGCAAGTCTTTTTTGGTCAAATCATAGGCTTTCAGATACCACGCCTTAGACTTAAACCAAAGCTGCGTTGGCTCGACTCTCCTGTGTGTTTTTTCGCTGTAAGTGCTGTAATAGTCAAACTCTGCAATCCGGCGTGAGAGTATCGCAGTCTTAAAGCCGCCCCAAAAATCTTCGCGCCCAAAATTCCATTCCGAAAAATCCACTTCAAGCCAGTTTGCGGCGGTCTTATTAAAAATAGCGGACAATTTCTGTAATAACTGCGCCGAATCCGACGTCTGGATTTGGGCAAGCCCATGAAGCATAGAGAGTATCTCGTTTTGCTCTTGCTCGCTGAATACCGATTTGCTCAAAACAAAATCGGGCAAAAGGCTGATTCCGCCCCCTTTGCCTTTTTCCGTAAAAACAGGGATACCCGCCAAGCCAATAGCATCAATATCACGATAAATAGTCCGTGACGAAACGCCAAAACGCTCAGCAAGTTCCTTAGCGGTAACGCGCTCTTTGTTCAGTAATAGATAAATGATTTCAAATAATCGGCCCGTCTGCAATCTAATCACCCAAAACAATTATACCACATAAATATGACAACGGTATGTCATATTTTTCGAACACAGAGGGACGGTTCTGTTGTGTTATATTTAACACAACAGAACCGTCCCTCTGTGTTCTAAAGGCGTCATTTGACGCTTATACGCACCGTCCATCCGTCTACATTTTCAAGATACTGCGAATCGCCGATCACGACGTTGACGCTTGATATTGTTATGTGATCCGAAGTCAAATCGGGGTTGAGTTCAAAATCGGCCAGAGCGACAAACTCAACATGACAAACCAAAACCTGCTGCCCACTGAAACCTTTTTCAAAGTCGGTCATAGTCGCCCCGACGAGCAGATACCATTCTTTATCTTTAGCGAAAATCGTTGTGATCTCACCAATATCGCTGTATAGGCGCTTCCCGTACTTAATAATATCACTGTCAAAGTTTATGTCGAATTGATAACCGTAAACGTCGTCCATTTTGTCGGCAAAAACATTTACGATAACAATATCGCCGGCCTGGACCGCCGTCGCGATATTGCCCAACGGTACTTGCTGCGCGCTTAAGTCGACGAGAGAGTCAGGATTATTATCATCGCTGACAGGATCGTCTTTACCGGGAAAAATCCACATAGAAACTCCTATCGCAGCGACGCACAGTATACACAAGATGGCAAGATACCTGTGCTTTTTGTTTTGCGTTATCTTTTTTATGAGCTTTATCATCACACTGACCTCTTCATAGTATTTGGGGAAATCACTGCACGAGCGCGCAGTGCGCCGCGAAGCGGCGTGAGGGCTTTTTCGCCTTGCACGCAGGGCGGATTCACTGCCACCCTACGAAATCTGCAATTCGTGGGGCCCCCGCAGCGCCCGACATAGCGTGCAAGACGTTGAAAAAGCCTGATGGGTTGTGGGGCGGAGCCCCACGATGGGAGCGATTACTTTATCATCTGCGCGAGAGTAATGATATCCTGTATGTCGATCACGCCGTTGCCGTTGAAGTCGAACTCCCTGTACAGCGCGTTCCACTGCGGGTCAGTTGAGTCGGTGCCGAATATGTCGATGATGTTTGACAGATCGATGAGCGTATACTCTCTGCTCAAACTGCCACCGCTTGTGAACACAGCGTCTTTGCCGGTTGCGGTCTTTATCGACTTATCGCCGTTTTCGTCTTTCAGGACGTACTGCACAGAAACTATTACGTCGACAAGTTCGTTAACTAGAACGGCGTCGTTATTGGCGGAAAACAGCGCCTTGCCATAATTGAGCGTGTCGTAATCGTCTACCATAACGGTGATCGATACGCTGTTATCAGCGACGACGGTATTGAGGGAATTAACGCCGTCCGCGGGTGTAAATCCCCTGTAGGAGAACTTGGAGCTGTCGAATGTGTAGGTGATGATCGCCGCGTTGCTGCA
>Ga0123353_10001848_pt1 | contig 26089 bp, 14 predicted proteins | sample TergutLab28metaG_3_FD_92763 | JGI IMG/M metagenome (GOLD analysis project Ga0123353, IMG submission 92763) | Labiotermes labralis P3 segment gut microbial communities from Petit-Saut dam, French Guiana - Lab288 P3 | ecosystem: Host-associated > Arthropoda: Insects > Digestive system > Gut ...
GAACCGCGGCATAGACCTTGAATTTGCCCCAGTCGGGCGACCCCGCCAGACCCAAATGACCGCCCGAACACTCCAGCAACGCCGTCACGTTCTCCACCGTGTGCTTGGTCAGCCAGGCGGCGCCGGCAACGTTCTGTTCGAAACTCGCCTCCGTTCCCACCACCGCCGCCAGACGCTCGACCCCCGGATGGCCGCAACGGCGGAACTCGTTGATCCGCATGCAGCTTCCGTCGGACATCGTGAACAAGGCCGTCTGGTTGCTGAAACGGTTCCGCCAGATGTTGCTGTCGGGCCGATACACCTGGTCGTCCTTGCGGTCCACGAATCCGTGGCAGGACACGTGCGTCGCGTACCCGCCAATCACGGAAATCACCTGGCCAGTCGAGTGCGTCGGATAATGCATCGGCGGACTGCCCGCGTGCTTGAGCCAATTCTCGCCGCCGCGCCATTTCATCACGTCGTAGAGTCCGTGGTCCCAGTCGTGATAATATTCGCCCTCGGCATAGACAAGATGGCCGAACTCGCCCCTGGCGACTTTTTCGCGACAGTACATCGCGCCGGGATAATAGTAGCTCGTCTCGCCCATCATGTAAATTTGGCCGGTCTCCTCGACCGCCCGGACGATGGCGCCGATTTCGTCGATGGTGATCCCCATCGGCACGGCCGAGTAGACGTGCTTGCCCGCCCGCAGCGCCTGGAGCGCCTGAGGCCCGTGCATCCAGTTCTGCGATATGATGACGGCGGCATCGATGTCCGTCGTCAGCAGATGGTCCAGCGACGGCGAGGTTTTCGCGATACCGTGCTGGGCGGCGTTCCTGGCCAGTTTTTCCGCGTCGAGATCGCAGAACGTGATCTCATCCACCAGCGGATGCGCCTTGTACAACGGAACGAAATCCTGCGCAAACGCCCCAAGCCCAACCAGACCGATTTTGATGCCCATGACCCTGTGGTCTCCTTTTCTCTGTGTTCCTCTGTGCCTGTGGTAAAAAAATCTCGCCGCCCGGGAACGCCCCCTTCGTCACTCGCGTTCGGCCGCCAGGAGCAGGACGTTGCAGAGCAGCCGCCGGGCGTCGGGGGTGGCGAGTCCGCGGCAGCCGTAGAGGGTGGGTCCGGCCGCGGGGGCGGTGACGGCCTGCGGGGAGGCGAGCACGCGAAGTTTGCCCTCGACGGTGCCTCCGTGAAGGATCAACCGGGGTTTCTGGCGTCCGTTTTGCAGTACGGCCGTCCAGGCGGGTTTGGTCACGTCCGCGCCGCTTCCGCCGGCCAGGGCGCCGGTCAGCAGCGCGTGATCGGCGGGCAGTTCGCGAACGTTCTCCGGCCCGCACAAGGCCTGGGCCAACTCCAGAACGGTCTGGGTCTCGCCGGCCTCGCCGGTCGCGGCGTCCAGGAACAACGTTCCGCCGGCCCGCAGGAACTTCGCGAGCGTCTGGCGTTGTGTGTCGTTGATTGAAAATTTTCCCGACACCGGCAGCCACAGCAGGTCGATCTCCGCCGGAACGTCGCGCGTCAGTTCCACGGCCTCGGCCTGCCGGACGCCCAACGACAACGCCCCCGCCAACGCCGCCCCCACGTGCGACGCCGCGTTCGGAAATCCCGACCACGCCTCGCCCAGTTTCACGCGGGCAACGACGATCTCGCCGGTCACCCGGCCGGTCGGCGACGACGCCCCCGACGACGCCCTCGCCAGAAACGGCGACGGCAGTTCGCCCGAGTCCGTCACGTATCGCAGCACGTTCACCAGCAACGCCGAACTCTCCATCCGCTTGCCGATGTGCCACACGCCGGTCACGTCGTCCTCCAGCACGGCCGCCCGCAGCCCGGTGAAGTCGCGAAGCCCCGTCAGCCCCACGCGAACATTCGCCGGCAGCGGCGCGATCGTCCGCAACGGATGGTCCGCCCCCACGGCCGTGATCGACAGCCCCGGTGACGCCTGAGCCAGAAAATCCGCCGCTTGCTGCGCGAGTTTCTTGTCCCCGCCCAGCGGCTGAACGAGCACGAATCCGCCGGCCGCGAGATACCGCCGCAGCCCGTCGTTCAACTCGGCGCCGAACGACGCCGCTCCGTCCCACGTCATCAGCACCATCGGCAGCCCGCACTGCGCGACGTCTTTCGCCAAAACCCGCCGCCACGTGACGGGCGTCTTGAGCGACCGCCCCACCGCGCGGCAGGCGTTCTCCACACCGTACGCGTCGAATTCCGCCCCCACCGCCAGCCAACCAATCGCCTCGCTCTGCCGAACCCGCGCCAAACACTGCACCGCCAACGCCGTCGGCAAAATCGACGCGCCAGGCTGACCGCCGCCCTCGGCCGTCACGGACGCGTCCACCCATCGGCCGCCCTCCTGCTGCCCCGCCGCCAGCACCGCCGCCAACTCGCGATGAATCGGCCGACCCGACGACTCGCCCCACCCCGACAGCCTCGCCGCCTGCTGCAACCACAATTGGTACTGCCCGATGTAATCCTCGCCGAGCCCGGCGGGGTATTTCGGAATCTTCGCGAGTGAATACTGCTGGTCGACCCAGCCCCACCCTCGGGCCAGGATTTGCCGATCGGTTTCGGACGGCGGATTGGGTCTGCGGGGTGGTTTGGGTAACGGATTCTCGCCGGCCAGACGCAACTGGAGCACGTGCAGGCTGACCAAGGCCGCCGCCGTGGTCGAACCGTAGCTGTCAGGCCGAAGGGCCGACCCGCCGACCGGCGGATCGAACCCCCATCCGCCGTCGCGATTGGCGAACGAGACCCACCACTTCCACGCGTTGCGCCACACCGTCGGCGCCACGGTCGCGCCGGCGTCGGCGGCCTCGTGCAGCGCCAGCACCGCCGCGGCCGTGTTCGTCGCGTCGGTCCAGTCCGCGCGGGTCGTCGGATTGTCCAACCCATACCCCCACCCGCCCGATTTCTGCTGCTGCCGGATCAGCCACGTCGCGTCGGCTTGGAGTTTGTCACCGTAGTCCTTCGGCGACAGCCTCGCGTAGACACGCGCCCTCGCCGCCCGGACCTGCACCGTCCGCGGGTCCAGACCGGCCAGATACGCCACCGTCTTCTTGAGTTCAGGCCGCTCGAGCGTCTGACCGGCCTCCAGCGCCGCCAACGCCACCGCCGCCTCCGCCAACCCGCGACCATACCGCTTGACATGCGCCGGGGCCGTCTCCCACGAACCGTTCTCGGCCTGCCGGGAATACAAAAACGCCAACCCCGCCGACACCGCCCCATCCACCCGGTCCGCCGACACCTCCTGCCCCATCGCCGACGACGACACCGCCACCACCACCACCGCCGCCCAGAATGTCCACGCCCGTGTCATGCCCATAGCGTACCACATGCCGGCAAATCATTCCACGTGCTAGTCGATAATCCGCGAGCGGTAGCGGATGCGTTCTTTGTTCATGGACTCGCGGAGTTTTTCCTTGAGTTCCTGAGGCCGCGGGATGGCGAATGTCGCGCGCGGCGAGGTCACGTCGTCCGAATGCAGCACGATCACGCCCGTGCCAAACAGCCGCCCCGCCACCGTCTGCGAAAAATTGATGTCCGACCCGCGGTACAACGGAATGTCCTCCTCGTCCCGCGAAATCAGCCCGCGAATGATCACCACCCGCTGCGACGTCAGCCGCAACGTCGTCATCCACGACTGCACCCATGCGATCAACAACCCGAGGTTCCATCCAAGCAGCAACACGTACAACAACCCATGCCGCCCCAGACAGGCCTTCACCGGCACGCGGCCTTCAAAAAACACCACTTCCTTCTCCCCTTCCCGCAACACCGACCGGCCCGTTGGCGACGCTGGCGTGTTCGTTTGTGGCGTTGGCGTGCTGGTTGGCGGCTCGGTCGTGCGGGTTGGCGACGTGGTGGGCGTGTTCGCTTGCGGCGTAGTCGTATTGTCGGTGGCCATGGCGTTCCTCTCCCATTACGGTAACAACCCGAGCGGCGAGAAGCAAGCCGTGGAGACGGGGAGTGGATTTTGATGCGACCCGCGGACAAGGGGGCGGTGTTAGAATTCATGTGCACGTTTTCAGGATTTTACCGATGGGCAAAGTCATCATCATCGTGGCGGTCCTGTGTGGTCTGGCTGCGTGTCAGAAACATGATGACAACACGGCGGAGCGCAACGCGGCCGGCGGCGTGGTCGTTCGCGCGACGGTGACGACCAGACCAGCGAGACCGGAATTCGTCATGAACGGACTGAACGACGGCGGACTGGCCGACGTGAACACGTCGATTGTCTGTCCCCCCGGACCGAGCGGACCGCACGCCATCAGCGTACCGGGCCCAAAGTCGGTCAGGAATGGGCGGGACACCGAGATTTGCTTCGTCCGGCTGGAGCACGGCGGCAAGGCGTGGAACGACGGCATGACGACCGACACAGGCCGGGCAGATCAGAATTTCCTGGAGTATCTCCATGATGTTACGGGGATCAAGATTCGCGGACCGGAGTCGATTTCGATCGTGTCGCTGAAGCTGTACAAGAAGGGCCAGGCGCCGCCGTTCGTGTACCTCACGGGCCAAAGCCTCGCGGACATCACGACGTCGGAACGTAAGGCGTTGCGGCAGTATTGTCTCGGCGGCGGACTGATTTTCGCCGATGGCGACGGCGGTTCGTTCGATACCGATTTCCGCCGCCTGATGCGCGAGGTGTTCCCCGATCAGCCGCTGGCGGACATCCCCAACGACGACCTGATTTTCCGCGAACCGTACGCGTTCCCCGACGGCGCGCCGACGCTGTGGGGCCAGTCCAGGGTTCGCGCGTCAGGCGTGCGGGCGCCGGGCACCAGCCGCCTGTGCGTGTTCTACTACCCCGGAAACCTCCACGACGCCTGGAAATCCGGCCACAGCGGCCTGAGCGCGGACAAAACCCGCGGCGCCTACAAATTTGGCCTCAACGTCGTCTCCTACGCGTATACCCACCACCTGGACATGCACAAGTGAACATCACTCCCTCGTCGCCGTCGGGCCGTAATGGTGGAGCGTTTTGACGTAGTTGGCCCGCTCGAACGCCGTCGGTTCCGCGACGTGTTTCTGGCTGAGGACGCCTTTCATCTGCTCGATGCTGTCGTAGCCTTTGTCGATCATGTATTCCTCCAGTCCGCGGCGGAGCAGTTTGAGGTGGTCGATGCCGTTTCGCAGCAACGCCGTCGCGAGCATCGTCACGTCCGCACCGGCCAGGAGGAGTTTGATCACGTCGTCGGCCGTGTGCACGCCGTTGGTGGCGGCCAGCGAACACCGCAGTTGGTCGCGCAGAATCGCGATCCACCGCAACGCCAGGCGAATGTCCGCCGACGTGCTCGGCCCGTGCGTGGGGTCGACGTCGAGATGCTCGATGTCGAGGTCGGGTTGCAAAAACCGGTTGAACAGCACCAGTCCGTCGGCGCCGGCGGCGTCCAGCCGGGTGAGCATGTTCGCGGTGGCGGAGAAATACGGCGAGAGTTTCATGGCCACGGGGACCGTGACGGCCAATTTGACGGCCTGGAGGACCATGAGGTAGACCGACTCGACCTGCTCGGCCGTCAGTCGGGGGTCGGCGGGGATGTAATAGATGTTGAGTTCGATCGCGTCGGCACCGGCATCGGCCATTTTCCGGGCGTAGGAAATCCATCCGCCGGCGGAGATTCCGTTGAGCGAGGCGATGACCGGCATCCGGACGGCCCGCTTGGCCCGGGCGATGTGCGTGAGGTACTCCGCCGGACCGAGTTCGTCGTGTTCCTGCCGCGGGTAGTAGGAGAGGCTTTCGGCGAACCGGTCGGCCCCGTAGTGGAGGAAGAACTCCAGTTCGTCGGCATCGTGGGTGATTTGCTCCTCGAACAGCGAGTGCAGCACGACGGCCGCCGCCCCGGCCTGCTCCATGTGCCGGATGTTGTCTATCTCCAACGACAACGGCGACGCAGCGGCCACCAGCGGTGACGAAAGTTTCAGCCCCATGTAGGTCGTGGACAGGTCCATGCGGTCCCCCTTTTTCGGCATTCTATGCGCGAAATCGAGAATTTCCCTAACCTTGTGCCCCGCGGCCGTGTCTCGAAATCAGGAATTTTTCCCGTGTCCGTCTTTGCATGACCGCAGCCACTATATGGTGTTCGATGTTCTCGGCCATCGCGACAGATGGCGTGTCCATCCAATCGGTCTGGCAAAAGTGGACATGAGGGGAAATTTCTCTTGTCAATATGGCGATGTTGTGAGACGCTTTAGTCTACACATTCAGTAAACAAGAACGTCCGGGGAACCGGACGCCAAGGAGAACCTCATGGTGTTCGATCTGCTTTACCGTTCGGCCCGCGATGCATCCATATCCACACAAACCGCCCGGCTTGCCGTTGTCGAGCCGACGCTCACGGAACCGCGTTTCGAGAATATGGAGGTCCGGCTGCTGCTGGACGTCAGCCCGACGGAGTTCAACCAGATTCGGACGATGTACCCCGACCTGGGCCTCTCGGCCACCATGGGCGATTACAACATCATCGAAATCACGGCCGGCAACCTGACCGAGGGCAACCTCCGCGACGCCATCGCCGAGGCCGGCGGCACCGCCAAAAGCGACCTCATCGTCATCCGAACCACCGCGTCGCAGCATACGATCTATCTCACCAGCGAACTCGTCATCGACTTCGCCGAATACAACCGCGGAAGCGTGACCATCGTCTCCCTCGGTGACGCGCCGCTGACGCTGGACGCGCAGCAGAACTCCAGAGTCCTGAACATCGACCATTCCTCTGCCGTGGTCTCCCTGGCCGGGCTGACGATCACGAACGGGTTCGCCACGGACGAGGGCGGCGGAATCTACAACAAGGGCACGTTGACGGTGGCGCATTCCACCATCGCGGGAAACACGGCCTTTGCCGACACCGAGTACTCCGACGTCTTCGGCGGCGGAATTTACAACGACGACGGAACGCTGACGGTGACGCATTCCACCATCGCGGACAACACGGCCTACGCCGACGCCTCCTACTCCTCCTACGCCGCCGGCGGTGGAATTTACAGCTACGACGGCACGGTGACGGTGACGCATTCCACCATCACGGGAAACACAGCCTCCGCCGACAGCCTGACTTCCTCCGAGTACGGCTCGTCGGCCACCGCCGAAGGCGGCGGACTCTACAACAACTACGGCACGATGACGGTGACCGATTCCACCATCACGGGAAACACGGCCTCCGCCGACAGCCCGGTTGCCTCTGAATACGGTTCGTATGCCTACGCCGAAGGCGGCGGAATCAAAAACCGTTTCGGCACGATGACGGTGGTCGATTCCACCATCACGGGAAATGAGACCACCGCCTTCTCCGCCACCTCCGTGGCGTCCGCCGACGGCAGCGGAATCTACAACGGGGACGGCGAGTTGACGGTGACGCATTCCACCATCGCGGGGAATACGGCCTCCGCGGACGGTCGTTATGCCTCCGCCTCCGCCGGCGGAATCGGCATCTACGGCGGAACGGTGACGGTGACCTACTCGAGCATCGCGGACAATGCGGCCTCCTCCACCTCCGCCGAACTACTCGCCACCACCGCCGGCGGCGGAATCTGCAACAACGGCGGAACGGTGACGCTGGCGTATTCCACCGTCACGGGAAATGAGTCCTCTGCCTCCTCGCTCGCCTGGGGCGGCGGAATCTACAATATCTGGGGCGAATTGACGATGACGAATGTGGCCGTCACGGGAAACACGGCGTTCGACGGCTATACGTCCGAAGGCGGCGGAATCTACAACGAGACGACGTTGACGATGACGAATGTGCTCCTCGCGGGGAATGAAGCCAGCGTCGGCGGCGGACTGTTCAATGTCGGTTATGGCGAAGACATGGTAACGGTGACCAATTCGACCATCACGGGGAACACGGCCCTCATGGGCGCCGGAATCTTCTATTCCACCAACGGGAATGATGACGTGATGTTGACGCTGGCGAATACGATTGTCGCCGGCAACGTCACCACGTTCCCTTTGTTCGAAATCTACTGCCCCGCGGGGGTCATCTATGGGTATAACAACCTGACGACCTACACGAATTGGTCCGGCGGTTCGCGGGACAATCTGGTGTACGACCCCGCCAAACCGCTGTTCGTGGACGCGGCCAACGGAAATTACAAACTGGCCGCCGATTCGCAGGCCATCGACGCGGGCGATGACGATCTCGCGTACGCCGCGGGGCTGGATGTGCACTCGCGGGACCTGGCGGGCAAACCGCGGTTTTCCGGCGGGACCATCGACATCGGGGCGTATGAATACGACTTCGGTTTTGACTTTATCGCGTCACAATCCTCGGTGTACCGGGGAAATGTCACCCTCGAATGGTCGCTTCGGGAGAACGTGGACGGAGTGCGGCTGACGTGGGTCAGCGGGACGACGTCCGTCGTGCTGGGCACGTTTTTCGGCGACGGAAGCTATGCATGGAACACCACCGTTCATGCCGATGCGCCGGGTATTCTGAGGGTGGAAAGCCTGGACGGACGAGGCCGGGCGATCGCCAAGACGGAATGGTCCGCCACGATCATCAACGATTCGGACATTGCGGTGCATCGCGGGGAGGTCGACGCGGACGAAACGTGGGCGGCGGACAAGGTGCATCTGGTGATCGGTCGGCTTGACGTGCAGGACGGGGTCTCGCTGACCGTGGCGACCGGGGCGGTGGTCAAGTTCTGGAAGAATTCGTATCTCTATATCAACGCGGGCGCGTCGCTGGATATTCTGAGTGACGCCGTGTTGACCCGTTCCGAGGATGATTTCGTTTCCGGCGACACGAACAAGGACGGCAATCTTTCCACGCCGAAAAGCGGGAACAGTTATCTCCGCGGCCCGGGCACGATGCATGTGCATTCGTCGGTGGTGCAGAAATACATGATTCAAAGCTATTCCGGCACATTGGCCGCCGATGACACGTGGCTGGGTGACGGGCAGGTGTACCGTATCACCGGAACGATCACCATTCCGGCCGGCGTGACGTTGACGATTCTGCCGGGCGCCATTCTGAAGTTTGACGCGAACTGTTCGTTGATCGTCCAGACCGGCGGAACGCTGATCGCCGAGGGCAGCGCGGCGCAGCCGATTGTATTTACGTCGATCAAGGACGACACCTACGGCGGCGACACCAACGAAGACGGCGACGCCACCAGGCCGCTGGCCGGCGACTGGAACCAGATTCGCGCCAACGGCGGAACCATCACGTTAAACCACACCCGTGTTTCGTATTGCAGCAACGCCTCCGACCAGGGCGGGATCTATGTCAACGGCGGATCGGTCACGTTCGACAACAGTATAATCGAATATACAAAATACGATTCCTTGCATTGTTCCAGCGGAACATTGACGGCCAGGAATTCCGTGATTCGCGAAACCTCGGTTGCGGTCGGCTACTATTCCGGTTCGGGGACGACGCTGATTAACTGCGTCATCGACCGCGCGACGGTCGCCGTCCGTGGCGGCGGAAAAACGTTTATCAATACCGTCTTTTCCAACATCACCTCCACGTTCTCGGAATCCAGCGGCGGAACGTTCCAGAACTGCGCGTTCTGGAATCCCAGGGGCAGCGGCCCGCAGAGTTTTTCCGCCGCCGGTTCCAACGGAAATTTCTGGGCCGACCCGATGTTCCGCGACGCGGCCAATGGCGACTATCGATTGCGGGCCGGATCGCCGCTGATCGACGCCGCCGACGGCACGAGGGCGACGGTGACGGACATCCTCGGATCGCCGCGGGTGAGCGATTCGCATATGGTGGACAAACGCGGCGTTCCGGACACCAGCGGAAACTATGTGGACATCGGCGCGTATGAATTTACGGATTACGCGACCTCGACGATTGATCTGGAGCCGGTGAATTTGCAGGCGCCGTCGTCGGTGTCGGCCGGGGAAAAGATCACCGTTCAGTGGACGGTCCGCAACAACGGTTCGTCACCGGCGGCCGGGACGTGGACGGACCGGATCGTGATGATTTCGGCGGCCGGTCAGGTGGTCGTGGTGGGCGACGTGGCGCACGCCGGCAACATCGGCGGAGGGGATTTGCAGACGTTTTACGCCGAACTGACCGTGCCGGCCGTGGCCGAGGGCGCGTGGCGATTCGCGGTCCTGGTGAACGTGAACCGCAACATGTTCGAAGGGACCAACACCGAGAATAACGAGTTCCGGGCGGCGGGAACGGTGACGGTTTCCGTGGCTCCGCTGGCGGGGGCCACCCTGGATTTGTCCGTCGTCCGAGGTTCGCCGAAACTATATAAAATCGAACTCCCCGCCGGCGAAGCGTTGTATCTATCGGCGACGTCGACGGGCGCGATTTCGATGTTGCTGGCGGACGGAAGAGCGCCGACGGCGACGTCGTGGGATTACGCCGCCGCTTCGGACGGCAACGGAACGTATGCCGCCTACATTCCCCCGTCGGAAACGACGCGGACGATGTATCTATCTATTGCGACGGATACGGCGACGGCCAATGTTTCACTCGCAGTGTCCGACGCGACGCTGGCCGTCGCCTCCGTGCGGCAGTCGACGGTGTCCAATGCCGGCGTCTCGACGATCGGGTTCCTCGGCGCGGGGTTCGATTCGTCGATGAGCGTGTCGCTGAAACTGGGCGGGACCACCATTCCGGGCACGCTGGTCAGCATTTCGTCGGGTTCGCTGGCGTCGGCGCAGTTCGATCTGACAGGCAAGCCGGCGGGCGCGTATGATCTGGTCATCACCAAAGGCGAAAACACCGTGACGCTCGCCGGCGCGGTCACGGTCGCCGCCAGCAGCGTGGGCGCCCGGCTGGCCGCGTCGTTCGACGTTCCCGACGCGGTCCGCACCGGACGGGTGTACCTCGGGTACATCGTGTACACCAACACCGGAGACTGCGACGTCCTGGTTCCGGTCTTCACCCTGTCCAGCCGCACCGGAACGCCGATCGGCCTGACACCGGACTCGCTCGTCACGGGCGAAGAGATTTCGATTCTGGGACTCGGTTCGGCGGACTCCGCCGGCGTGTTGCGTCCCGGTGAAACCGCCCGCGTCGCGTTCTATTTCAGGGCAACGGACAACACCAATGTCCACTTCGGAACCTGGTGGCAGGACGAGACCGCCGACCCCATGCTCGACAACGACCATTGGGACACCTGGTCCGAGTACCATCGCGACATTTCCGAAGCGGCCACGCGGCTCGGGCTGCGAGGCTATTTTACGTCGGACTTCAACGAGGTCCGTTCCTTCACGGTGGCACGAAAGCTCGGCCAGGACACGACCGGACTGTCGGGACAATTGCGCAACGCGCAAACCGGCGAAGCGGTCGCCAACGCCAGCATCGTCGCCGAATGGATCGTCGACGGAGAAACGAGATTCGACCTCGCGACGACCGACGCCAACGGACATTATGTGTTCAACTACCTCCCCGCCGACGCGACCGTCACGCTTTCACTGTCGAACACCGCGTACGATCTTTCCGTGACGACCGTCCACATCAGCGACGGGCAGGATGTCAACGGGTTCAACCTCACGGCCAGACCGTATGGAAGCATCTCGGGGTTTGTACGCGCCGCCGACGGCCGCGGGATCGAAGGGGCCTTTGTGCGGGCCACAAATTCCGCCGGAGACGTGGTCGTCGCGGAGACCGATTCTCACGGAGTTTTCCTTCTCGATTCGTTGATCTGGGACACCTGGACGGTCGAAATCCGCAGTTCCGGCCTTTCGCTGCTGTCGCAAACCGTGACGGTCAATTCGTCGCAGGTGTCGAACGTTCCATTCACCCTCGCGACCACCGGAACGATTTCCGGGCGCGTGCTGGACAGTTCGAGCAGACCGCAGGCCAATACGGTGGTCAATGTCCTCAACGAACGCGGTGAATGGGTTGCGGTCGGGGAGACGGACGCGTCGGGCAATTATCTCATCGAGAATGTCCCGGCCGGGACGTATCGAATCGTGGCGGTGAATAGCGCGCTGTCCTGGGCGCCGCGGGAGATTACCGTCACCGGGGGCGAAACGGTCACGATGAATCTGACGGCCTCGTCGGTGGCCTTGTCCGGAAAGGTGTTCGTCTCGGCCGGCATTCCCGCGACGGGCGGAACGGTCGTCATCTACACCGCGGGCGACACGGACGAATTCGTCCTGCTGTTCACGGACATCGGCGGTGACGGCAGTTACCGGTTCGATTCGCTGGTGCCGGGTGACTATCGTATCGAGGTCTATACGGAATCGGGAACGGCCTTTGTGCCAATCACCATCGGCGGGTCGTCCGGTTCGTTGGACATCACACTGGCCGCGCAGACGGAATTCTCCGGCCAGGTCAATTTCGGTTCGCCCATTCCACCGGGTGCGGCGATCTACGTGGTGATAGTGTCGTCCGATGAAACCGTGAAGATTCTTGCCCAGCTCGACGCGGCCGGGAACTTCACCGTCGGAAAAATTCCACAGGGGAATTACACCGTCAAGGTCGTCTCGGGCGAAGACGTTCTGGCCGAACAGGACGTGACCCTCAACACCGCCGTGCAATCCGTGCAGATCGAATCGGCGCATGTCTTCCCGGTCCAATCCGCGGCGGCCGAAGCGAAGGAGATGCCGGGCGCCACGATGACCCGCGGCACGGGTTCGTATTCGGTCAATCAACTCTACAATTACTACCACTCGTTTGAGGCGCATGGCGGATTCGCGCGTTTCATCAGCAGCCTCATCGAAATCCCGGACAATTGCCCCAACTGTAGCTGCACCGACGGCAACGACGCGATTTACGGGGACAGCCTGAATCAGGCCGAGAGAGCCATCGACGCATACAACGAGCTCGTTCGGTACGTTGTTCGGGGGCTGGAAGCGGTGATCTGTATCCAGGAAGCGCTGGCGTGGCTGCAACCGAACATTGAGGCCCAGTTGGGGATCGAAAGGCTCTTCACGCCTCCCGTTCCCGTTCCCCAGTGGCTTGCCGCGTTGGACTGCGCGGCCGATGTCGTTAACCTGGCGCTCGCGCGGAACTGGAAAGATGAGACGGAGGCGATGGCTTCCGTGATGGCCGATGAATTCAACTTCGCCTGGACGCAATTTACGATCCTGCAAATGCAAGGGGGCTATACGTTCGCGGGAATACGCGAAAACCTCCGGAACGCCATGAACAATTTCCGGAATCTCGCGAGGGCGTTGGAGAATGGAAACTATGCCATTGACCGCATCGAGTCGTGCATCGCGCACATCGAGGAAAACAACGCGAAGTACCAGCGATGCAACTGCGAACGATGCAGAGAAAAACCCAAGGACTGGCCGGAAGACGATGACAACCCCGACAATCCGCAGTCCGAGGACCCCAACGAAATCCACGGTCCCGTGGGGTACGACTTCGAAACGGTCAACACCGGCACGGCGGACGAGCCGCTCCTGGTCATCACCACGCCCAACTGGATCACCGGCAACCGCGGACAGACGATTACGGTGTACTTCGAGAACAAGTCCTCCGCGACGGCGGCGGCGCAGGAAATCACGATTTCCATGCAGATGCCCGGCGGATGGGACTGGAGCACCTTTACGCTGGGTTCGGTGTGCATCGGCGGGCAGATTTTCACGCAAATGGCCGGCGATGCCGACGGAACCTGGTATTTGCGGCAGGACTCGACCGGCGACCAGATTCAGTTGACCGTGACGTACGACGCGGACACCGGATCGGCCTTGTGGTATATGCGGTCGTACGTCGAGGGCGCGCCCTACGGCTTCCCCGTCAGCGCGTACGACGGATTCCTTCCGCCCAACGACGACGCGGGGGCCGGCGAAGGGTATATTACGTTCGACATCCGCGTTCGCGACGGACTGGCGACGGGAACGGTTATGGAATCCCACGCGGTCATCGTCTTCGACGACAACGCGGAAATCGTCACCAACACGTGGAAAAACACCGTCGACTCGAACGTCCCGACCAGCCGCGTGACGGCGTTCAACTCGTCCCATGTCGGGGCGCAATTCACGGTGCGGTGGTCCGGCAGCGACTCCGCCGGCGGCGTGGCGGGCAGCGGCGTGGCGGGCTATGACGTGTACGTCTCCGTCGACGGCGGCGAGTTTGTGAAATGGATGGACCGGACGACGGCCACCAGCGCCACGTACAACGGACAGGTCGGCAGCACGTACGCGTTCTACAGTGTCGCGTACGACAACGTCGGACACGCGGAATCGGCCGCGAAGACGGCCGAGGCGACGGTGACGGCCACGGACACCTCCGACCGCGCGCTCGACAAAACGGTCATGACGGCCACCAAGAGCACCGTCCCCAAGACCACCGTGGGGGCGCAGAGTGTCACGCTCCAGTGGGCCGCCCCGAAACCGCCGAAGACGGGCTCGCCGGCCGCCGCCACCGAGATCGACGGCTACTGGATCGAGTGGTATGCCGGAAAGTCGAAAACCCCCGCCGACTGCCTGTGGATCAGCGCCGACGACGCCGCCGTCGCGGGGAACAAGTTCGAAATCGCGATCACCGGTTTGCAGCCGGGCGGGTCGTGCTCCTTCCGAATCTACACCACCACGGCCGCCACGATCTCCACGAAGTACGCCAAGGCCTCGGCCAAAACCAAGGCCATTCCGGCCCCGACGTCGGTCAAGGCCAACGCCAAACTCGCCACGATTCGCACGGCCACCCTGACGTGGAAAGTCTCCAAACCCGCGACCGTTCCGGCGGACATGCAACTGGTCCGCTATGACATCTACGCGAACAACACCAACGGCGAGCCCATCGGCTTCGTCCCCGCGGGCGGTCCGCTGACGTTCACCGCGGAAAACCTCTCGCCGAAGACGGGCTACACGTTCTACGTCGTCGCCGTGTACGCGCCCGTCGACGAAGTCCCGTCACCGTCCAACGAAATCCGCTCCGCCAAACCGGTGAAGGTGAAGGCGAAAACGGCGAAATTCGTCGCGCCAAAACTCACCAGGTTCGCCGCCGGCGCCATCGACGCCACCCGCGTCACGCTCGGCTGGAACCCCATCGTCGGCGCCGACAACTTCATCGTGACCTACGCCGCCAAAGGCGAGACAACCACCACCCTGACCTTCGGACCCGGCGAAAACACGAACTACACCACCGACGACGCCGGCAACATCACCGGCGTGACCATCGACGGCCTGTCGCCGGGAACGAAATACACCATCACCATCCAGGGCATGAACACGGCCTTGAACGCAAAATCGGCCATCACGAAAAAGGCGGTCACCACGCTGAAAACCCCGGTCGCCAGGGCCGCCGTGTCCATCGCCCTGTCCTCGGCCCTGCCGAACTGGGAACCGCTGACCCTGCCGAACGACGTAGCGGCCTTCCATCTTGGAACCCGGTAGGTCCGACGATTGCGCGACACTGAGGCGATATATTGCGAAAGGAGCACGGCGCGGATGTCAACGCCAAGGACAATGAAGGCAAGACCCCCTCTCCGTGGCGCGCGATGACAACACAAAGGAATGGCTGCGCGATAACGGCGCGCGCGAGTGACGGCCGCCCTGCCGCGTGTCGCGGGCATCTTGCCCGCGACACGCGAACCGAAAAGCCCTGCATGGTATCCAGCGGCTAATCCCCGCAAAAATCCCGTCGTTTTCCCATCTTCCCATTCATCCTGTGACGTTTTCCAACTCCGCCAGGGTCTGCGTGAAGTCCGCCGGCCAGGGGGCTTCGAGTTTCATGATGGCGCCGTGGCGGGGATGGTAAAACTCGATCGTGTGGGCATGGAGGGCCTGGCGGGTGATGAGGGGGCCTTCGGCGATGTCGGGGCGGCCCTGGAGTTGGCTGCGGTAAAGCGGGCCACCGCCATACATTTTGTCGCCGATCATTGGGTGGCCGATGAAACTCATGTGGACCCGCAGTTGGTGCGTTCGGCCGGTCTGGGGATACAACTCCACCAGTGTGAAACTCGCCCGGCTGGCGCCGGCGTTCGAAATTCGCCGAAGCACTTTGTAGCGCGTGACGGCGTCCTTGACGGCCATCGGAAACGCCCGGCCGGTCTGGCGGTGCACGGCGTATTTTTCGCGAATTTTGGGGTGTTTGCCGATCGGCGCGTCGATCACGTCCTCGTCCAGGTCCAGCAGCCCGTGCACGATGGCGGTGTACGTCTTGTGAATCTTCCGCAGTTCGAACTGCCGCCCCAGCCGCCACAACGCCAACTCGCTCTTGGCCACCAGCATGATGCCCGTCGTGTCGCGGTCCAACCGATGCACAATCCCCGGCCTGAACACCTCGCCGCTGGTGGGCAACTCCTTGATGTCCCGCCAGTTCTTGCGAAAGTAAAACGCCAAGCCGTTCACCAGCGTGCCGGTCCAGTTTCCGCGGGCAGGGTGAACGATGAGGTTGGCCTGCTTGTTGATGGCCAGGAAATCGTCGTCCTCGTACACGATGTCCAGCGGGATGTCCTCGGGCGGAATCTCCATCGGCTTGGCGGCCGGCACGGACATCTCCACGACGTCGCCGGGTTTGAGCACGTAGCTGGGCTTGACCGGGCGTTGATTGACCGTGCAACTGCCCTCGCGGATATAGTCCTGGATGGCCGTCCGCGACAGCCTGGGCAGCCGCCCGGCGAGGTATTTGTCCAGCCGCCGGTCGGGGCGGCTTTTCCAAATCTGAATCCGAATCCGCTCCAGCCCGTCCTCGTCGGTCTCGAGGGGCGTTTCGACCGCCTCCAGCCCGTCCTCGTGCACCACCTGCGGCGAATCCAGTGACTCGTCCAATTTGTCATCCGCGTCCGTCATATCCTGACGATCATACGAAACAACATCGCCAATAGATACAAAATGGCTTGCCTCTTTGCGCGGTAGAACCACGTCGTGCACGAAAGAACGTTTTGTCGCACACCACGTCCGACAGCGCAAAGAGGCAAGCCACTTCCACGTCTTGTATGTCCTACACCCGTCTCCGCCGCAGCAGCGCCAAACCACCCAGCGCCAGCAGGGTCATCGTCGCCGGTTCGGGAACGGGCGGTATCAGCGCGGCGGCGGCGTGAATTTCCAACTCCCGTATCGCGCCGCCCTGAAGGTCCCACACCACCAGGATGTTGTCCCAGTACCCCGGATTCTCAAACAGGAAATCGCACGGATCGGAACTCCTGCCGCCAGCCCGGTGTGCGGGATCGAGAGTCGTGTAGGAATACTGAAGCGTCCAGCCGGCCTGAGTCAAGGCCTCGATCGTGTTGTCCAGGTCGGCGGGATTGATGAACTCGCCGTTGCAGGTGTACACTTCCCAGTAGCCGTCCCATCCCTGCTCCGAACTGCCGCCGATCGTGAAGGACGTCATCGGCGTCGAACCATCCAACGCATAGCCGATATACGCCCGGCCCTCGCGGCCGCCTTCGGGCTTGGCATGCAACTCGCCGCCCGCGTACAGGATGCCGTCACACAAGAGTCCGGCGTTTCCGCTGGTGGGGCTCGCCCAGACGCCGGATTTCATCCCACTGGTGTACTGGGCCTTCACCAGTCCCGGCAGGGTGAGGACGTTGAACCCGTCGGTGTAGCTGACGGTCTGCCCTTCGGCCAGGAACACCTGAAGTTCGTTCAGGCGAAGATAGCCATTGGCCGTGTCTCGCGTCAGTCCCGACGCGACGTAGCGAATACCGTAGGCGTTCACGGGCGTTTCCGTGAACCAATTCTGACTGGTCCCGCTATCGGTTTTTCCGCTGTACGTGGCGCCGGGGGCAAACGCGTCGTTGTTCGTGTTCCACTGAACCCACTTCCCGCCCTCCTCCAGCGGAGCGGTCAAATATTCCAGTTTGAGCGTGGCCGGGGCCGTCTGCATCTGCACGCACCAGGACCCGATCGTGCGAACATCCGGTAACATCCAGGTGTGCGTGTACTCCTCCAGTCCGGTCGCGGAATCCCCGCACTGAACCTCGTCATTCCACGCTCCGCCATCGTTGGCGCCGTTTCGGCCGTTCCAGGTGCCCAGCCCAATCACATTCTTTCCGTCAGTGCCGCTGTACTCCCGTAACACGTTGATGTACGTGACGTCCGTACCCGAAATCACCGTGTTCTTGTTCTCCGCCGCCCACGCGCCGCCGGCCAACAGACCGCCGAGCACCGCCGCAACCATCCAATATCCCGCTCGCGACATTTGTCCTTCTCCTTATCGTGACTTCGTATGACCCGGAAATGAGTTCCGCGAATTCCGCCGATGTTCACCGTCTCCGCCGCAGCAGCGCCAGGCCGCCTACCGCCAGCAGGGCCATCGTCGCCGGTTCGGGCGCGGGGATCGGTTCGGTCGTGGCGAAGGCCATCAGCTCCATGATGAGACCGTTGCCGCCGCCCGAGAACGCGACGACCTTGATGTACTGGGCCTGGAAGGGATCGTCGAACACATGCTTTCCGCCGACACTACCAAGCCCAGACAGCGGATCGCCCCAGCCGCCAAAGTTTTCGCCCAGCGGGTCATCCATGGCGACATACACCTCCAACACGTCACAGGAACGCTGCATGCTGAGTTGAATGGCCGTCAACCAGGCGGGGTCGTCGAGCTTCCACACGGCCTCGGCCGGATCCGTGGCGGAGACGCCGTTGTTGGGGTAGGCTCCGTTGTGGAGGTTACCGTCCGTGGCCCAACTGGCAGGGCTCCAACTCTGCCAACCATTCGTCAGAGACGCGATCGGGGCCGCGTCCTTCAGGATGTTATAGCCGCCTTCGCGCTGCGGAACGCCCTTGAGCTCCTCCCCCGGTGCCGCCGCTGCCGCCACGTAGGCCGAAATCTCCGAGATCATCACGTGCTGCGTTTCGGTTGTCGTTGCGCCCCAAACCGTGTACTCGATGAATTTTACGTCCGTCGGCGCAAACGGAATGGTATGAATTCCGGCGGCGGTGATGGTGGGGGTCGCCAGCGGAAGCACGCTCCATGAACCGTCGCCCGAGGAAACTCGAAGCTGGTAGGTGATGCCGCTGCCGGTAGGACTCAAATAACCGACGGTGATGGTGTTGAGCGTGTAGACCTGATCCAGTTCAATCGTCGCCGTGGCGTAACTGTTTTGGATGGACCGCAAACTCCAACTACCGTAACCGCCGTCGATCAGGCACTCGGGGCCCGCTGTCGCGGATTGATTCGTCACGCCCGTGCCCAAGACCGGCGTTCCGTAAAACGACGACATCGCCTGTCCGTCCGGGGTCAGCCGGTACACGACGTTCACGTCGTAGTACTGGCTGCCTTCCGGTCCGGCAAGCCCGTAATTCGTCGCCCACGTCGAACACGTCAACACCAACGCCGCCGCCAGAACCATCGCGTTTTTCATAAACGCCTCCTTGTGAGCGCCATCAATGAGCACACTCCGCCACGTGAAATGACGACACCTATGCGCCTTTCCGCAGAACATGCGTGGAAAAATGACGACACCGATAGTATAACCGATCCGGCCACATTGCCAAGGTAAAAAGAACAGGACAAACGAAGCGCTCCGCCCGTTGTTCTTTCTCCGTTTTCCTCGCCGCCGACGCGAAAAAACTCTTGCCGCGGCCGCGACAGGTCGGTATCATAGTTCGACTTGCCGTTTACTGGTCGTTCAGGACGACGAAACAACACAAGAAAATACGAGGCTGGATATGCACTACCCGCACAGGATGTCGAAACGTAAGAAGGCCCGCAAACACGGCTTTCGCGCCCGCATGAGGACCTCCAAAGGCCGAAAGATCGTCAACCGCCAACGCCGCATCGGACGGTCGGTCAATACGGTCAAGTAGGAAGCGCGACGCAAAACTGGCTTGCCTCTTTGCGCTGTAGAACGTTATGTACCCGCAAGCGTTTGCGGGTACATAACGTTCTACAGCGCAAAGAGGCAAGCCATATTTTCGTTTCGGCGTCTTCGCTACTCCGCCGATGCGCGAATTTCGCTGAGCAGTCGCAGCACGACCTCGTCGGAGGTGATCCCGGCCGCTTCGGCGTTGAACGTGGTGATGATGCGGTGGCGGAGCACCGGCAAGGCCATTTCGCGGACGTCTTCGGTCGTCGCGTGATACCGCCCGTGCAGGATCGCCCTGGCTTTTGCCGCCAAAATCAAATAAATGCTCGCCCGCGGACCGGCGCCCCAGTGCACCAGTTCGTTGACGAAATCCGGGGCTTCGTTCTTGGCCGGACGGGTCGCCCGCGACAAATCCCGCGCGTATTGATACACGTGGTCCGCCACCGGAACCCGCCGCACGATCCCCTGCAACCGCTGAATGTCCTCGCCCGTCAAGGCCACCTGGAGGTCGGCTTCGTACGTGCCGGTCACCTGTTTCATGATCTGGATTTCCTCATCGGCCGTCGGATAGTCGACGGTGATGTTGAACATGAAACGGTCCAACTGGGCCTCGGGCAGCGGGTACGTGCCCTCCTGCTCGATGGGGTTCTGCGTCGCGAGGACGAAGAACGGTTCGGGCAGTTTGTAGGTTTGTTCGCCGCAGGTGACCATGTGTTCCTGCATGGCCTCCAGCAGGGCGGCCTGGGTTTTGGGCGGTGTGCGGTTGATCTCGTCGGCGAGAATCATGTTGGCGAACAGCGGCCCGTGGACGAACCGGAAGACGCGCTTGCCGGTGGTGCGGTCCTCTTCGAGCACGTCGGTTCCGGTGATGTCCGAGGGCATGAGGTCGGGGGTGAACTGGACGCGTTTGAACGACAGGCTCAGCACGCGGCTGATGGTGGAAATCAGCAGGGTTTTCGCCAGTCCGGGCACGCCGACCAGCAGGCAGTGCCCTTTGCAGAACATGGCGATCAGCACCTGCTCGATGACATGTTTCTGCCCGACGATCACGCGTCCGAGCTGCTGGGTCATTCGCTGGTAGGCGGCATTGAGATTTTTGACGGCCGCGACGTCGTCGGCATTGCCCATGTTAATGTCGGACAGTACACGTTGCTCACTCACGCGATGCTCCTTGTGTTAGACTATGTTGGATTAAACCCGCGACAGGCGACAATGTTTCGCGACGGCTTGCCTCTTTGCGCTGTAGAATGTCCTGCAGCGCAAAGAGGCAAGCCGTCGCGAAACATTTTTCGAACATCTTGACACGCCCCCACCGTTCCGGTCATGCTGGCGAGATGAAGTCAGCCGTCGAGAATGCGATCCTCGCGATGGTGGGGATGTTTTTGGCCTGGGCGATCCCTGGGGCTGGGCACATGTTGTTGGGACGATGGGTTCGCGGAGCCGTGATTTTCGTGACGATCGGGGCGTTGTTCTGGAGCGGCGTGCTGGTGGGCGGCGTGCTGACGGTCGATCAGCACAACGCCCGCTGGTGGCTGGCCGCCCAGATGCTCACCGGCGTGCACGGCCTGGCGGGGTTCCACCGGCAGCGCGAGGCGTATCACCAACTGAAGGCCGATCACAAACTGGACGACTTGCCGACCGACCCGCTCGAACTGGACGCCCTGCTGCAACAAGAGGGCATCGCGCTGAACGACAATCCCGGCGACAACATTGCCCGCGCGTACACCGGAATCGCGGGGATGCTGAATCTGCTGTGCATCACCGACGTGCTCCTGCTGGGCCTGATGGGCGTCCGCGGCGAACGCGGCGAGGAACGTGACGCGGGCGTCTCGCCCGCGCGTCCCGCGGGCATCCTGCCCGCGCAAAACGCTGCCGGTTGGCAAGACGTTCCGCATGGCCCGTCCGTCGCGGGCGGGACGCCCGCGTCACGGGAGGGCCCGCCATGACGCCGTTTATCCATCCGCTCATTCTGCCCTTCTGGGCGCTGCTGGCGATGCTCCTGCCGCTGTGCCTAGCCGTGGCGATCATCTACAAAACCGTCCGTGTCCCCGACGTCCGCCGACTCGCCCCGGACGTGCTCACCCTTTTCCTCTACATGCTCGCCGGCCTGGCCGTCCTCATGCTCGTCGGCTACGCCATCGTCACGTACTGGTAAAAAATCGACAAACGGTGTATTCTCTCTACTGCCCCGAGAAGTGGGCGAAAAGGAAAGGACAGGACAATGTTCGAAAACAAGCGTATGAAATGGATCGTGGGTCTGCTGGTGTTGGCGATGCTCGTTCCGCTGGCCGGATGCAGCAAGTCGATTGTGGGCAAGTGGGCGGACAAGGACGCGATGATCGAATTCAAAAGCGACGGAACGGGAACCCTCGGCGACAAGGATGCGATCATCAGCATGCCCTTTACGTGGAAAACCGATGGCGGAAAATTGACGATCTCCATGGAGATCGTCGGTTCCAAGGATGAAACCATGGGCGAATATTCGGTTTCCGAATCAACGCTGACGCTCAAAGACCCCTCCGGAAGCGGCGAGACCAAAACATTCACGCGAGTGAAGTAGAACCGGGCGCACGCCGCGTTTGCGAGTCGCTCCACCTGGACACAGCCTCTGGCAGTTTGCGTTGTGGATTGTTGTGTACGTCGAAACGTTCGCGCTGTACAGCATCCTGCGACGCAAACGGCCACGGTTGTGTCCAGGCGGGGCACTTTTTTCGCGAATTGACCGAACCAGCACACCGCCAACGCCCTACCAATAGTAGCCGGAGGTTGGGTCATGGACTACGAACGCATTGTGCTGGACATCGAGACGCAGCGGGATTTTTTTCTGCCGTCGGGGAGTCTGTACTCCCCCGCCGCCGCGGAGGCCGCCCGGAATATTTACCGCATTTTCGAGTGGGTGCGGGCCAACAACATTCCCGTCATCAGCACGGTGCTCCGCGTTCGGCCAGGGGTTCGCGGACCGATGGGCGAGCGGCCTCATTGCGTCGACGGAACCAACGGCGAAAAAAAACTCCCCCGAACCGTGCTGCCGCGACGCGTCAATCTGGGCCTGCTGAACTCCACCGACCTTCCGGAAAATCTGCTGGGCCGCTATCAGCAGGTGATTTTCGAAAAGCGGAACACGGACATTTTCGCCCACGCCCGCGCGGAGCGGCTGCTGACGGAACTGCGGGGGTCGACGTTTATTTTGTGCGGCGCGGGCGTGGCCCAAGGCCTGGTGCAGGCCGCGGTGGGGTTGCGGACACGGGGGTTTGGCGTAATCGTCGCCCGCGACGCGATCGTGGACTTCGGCCATCCGCACGCCGACATGGCCCGTCTCCGTATGCAGGCCAAAGGCGCCATTTTCGCCCCCACGGCCGACATCGTCGCCACCCCCATCCCGCCCAAACGACGGGCGTTCCGAACGGCAGGAACGTCACGCCCACAGATTTTTTAGCGGGGATTATGGAACGATAAGATTGATGTACATATGGCTCTGCCTGTTTGCGTTGTCAGGACGTTGTGCGCTACAAAACGTTTTGTAGCGTACAACGTCCTGCAACGCAAACAGGCAAAGTCATATGTACATTGGCCGCACTCTTACGCGTCATTCCCGTGTGAAATCGACGTCGTCTTCGTCGCGGATTTCGTCGGTGGGGCGGCGTTTTTTCGCCTGTTTTTGTTCGCGGCGATGCTCCTCGTAATACTCGGGGTCCTGCCGGGTCGGCAGGGCGGTTCGGCGCGGGCGTTTGACGACCGGCTTACCGGCCGCGATCGGCGCGGGCGTCGGCGGGACGGGGGCGGGCTGCTCCTGTTCGCCCGTCAAGGCTTTGCCCCTGGAGGCTCGCCGAGGTTTTTTCGCGGCGGGTTTGTCTGTCGGCGACGGCGAGGCCGGTTCGGCGGCGAGTTTGGCGCCCGACGCTTTGGCGGCCTTGGCGGCCGGCGCAGCGGCACCGCTGGCGGCGGTTTTTTCGCGAGGTTTGCGGCCTCGTTTTTTCGCCGGTTCGGCGGCGGGCTGGGGCGCGGGTGCCGGTGGCGCGGGCGTTTCACGTGGCACGGGCGTCTCGCCCGCGTTGGGCGCTCCACTGGGTTGGGCAACAGAGGACGCCACGCCGGCTTCTCCCGGCGCGGGCACGATGCCCGCGGGACGCGCGGGCGAGACGCCCGCACGTGGGGCACCCGCGTCGCGTGGTGTGGTCGTGGTGTCGGCCGATGGTTTGGCGGCAGGGTCTTGTCCTCCGAACAGCGCCAGCCACGGTTCGGGCTGTCCGGCGGCGGCTGGCGCTGCCGGTGGCACAACGACCGGCGCGGTCGGTGGCACAACGGCGGGCGTTGCCGGCGCGGCGGGCGCGGGTTTTTCCTTCCGAGCGGGTTCGCCGCGTGGTGCGGCGGATTTGGGTTCCCCGCGGGCCGGTTGGCTGGATTTCGCGGCCGCCTGCGCGGGTTTCGCCCCCGGTCCGCCGTGCGGCGGCGTTGGCGTGCCCGACGGTTGGGCCTGCACCGGCGCGCCGGACGTCTGAGGCTGCCGCTGCGGTTGGGCCTGAGGCTGCCGTTGCTGCGGCTGGGGCCGTTGCTGCGACGGTTGCGGTTTGGCGGAGGGAGGCAGACTCGCCGCCTCGCTTGGTGCGACCGGCTGGGCTGGTTGCCCCGGCTGGTCGGGTTGGGTCGGTTGCCCCGGTTGGGCCTGGCCGGATTGGGCTTGTAGTTGTTCCTGGCGTTTGCGGTGTCGTCGTCCGCCTCGGCGGCCTCGACGGCGGCGGCGTTTGCCTTCGCCAGGTTGGCCCGGTTCGCCGCCCTCGGACGGTTGACCGGGCTCGCCGTCCGGTGCGGACGACGAACGTGGCGCGGGCGCTTCCTGTGGCGCGGGCGTCCCGCCCGCGCTGAGCGCTCCACGGGGCTGATCGCTGGAGGACGTCTCGCCGGCTTCGCCAGACGCGGGCAGGATGCCCGCGGGACGCGCGGGCGAGACGCCCGCGTCACGGGGAGCTTCCGTGCCGGACTTGTCGTCCGAGGCCTGCTGGCGTTGGCGTTGTTTGAACAACCAGCCGCCGTCTTCGTCGTCCTGGTCCCAGTCGGCGGCGGCTTCGGCGGCGGCGAAGTGGGCGTCGTTCACCGCCTCGCGGCGAGCCTTGTCCGACGCCGACCCGGTCTCGGCGCCCTCGCCGCCCTCGGCGGATTCGTTCTCGCCCTCGGTTTCGACCAGCGGTTCGCCGCCCATCCAGTCGCCGTCCTCGTCGAAGAAATCCTCGCCCGCCTCGGCCGGAGGGGCCGGCGGCAACACGCTCGACAGCGGAACCGTTTCCACCTTCGTCCGGTCCGGCGCGGGACGGAGCGGCTGATCCCACGACACCTGGCTGCCGCGGGTGTTCGTGCACACGATCTGCAACTGGTTGCCCGACAAGGCCGGGTCGCCCTTGATCACGATCTTCTTGTTGCACATGGCTTCGAGTTCGAGAATCCGCCGCCGCTCGAAGTTCGACAGGTGGTTCGCCACCGACGGCGTCACGGAGACCTCGATCACGGCCACCTGGTCGTTCGTGCACGCCCGCTGCAAATTCCGCATCACCAGCAGCGACTGGCTTTCCTCGCTCTTGACCAGTCCGATGCCCTCGCAGTGTCCGCACGTGCGGAAGATGCTGCTCTTGAGGCTCGGCCGGACGCGCTGCCGCGTCATCTCGATGATGCCGAACGCCGAAATCCGCAGCACCTTGCTCTTGGCGCGGTCGGTTTTCATTTCGTCGCGAAGCACACGCTCGATGGTGCGGCGGTTCTTCTCCTCGCGCATGTCGATGAAGTCGATGATGACCACGCCGCCCAGGTCGCGGAGGCGCAGTTGCCGGGCGATTTCGCGGGCGGCTTCGATGTTCATTTTCGTCGCGGTCGTTTCGGCGTCGCTGTGTTCGCGGAAGCGGCCGCTGTTGACGTCGATGGCCACCAGCGCCTCGGCCTGGTCGAACACCAGCGACCCGCCCGAGGGCAGTTCGATTCGGCGGGCGTAGATTTTTTCGATCTCGTCCTCCAGCCCGACGTCGTGGAAGAGCCCTTGTTTTCCGGTGTAGAGTTCGATGTTATGCGGCGTGCGGGGCATGGCGACGTCGAGGAATTCCTTCGCCTTGGCGGCGACGTCCTGGCTGTCGCAGATGATGCGTCCGATGTTGGCGTTGTACACGTCGCGGATGGTGCGCGTGACCAGGTCGCTCTCTTGATAAATCTCGGCCGGCGACTTGCTGTTGTTGATCCGATGACGGACGTTTTTCCACAGCCGCAGAAGGTAGTTCAGGTCGCGTTGGAATTCCTTTTTCGGGCGGTCGATGGCGGCGGTTCGGACGATGAACCCCATATCCTGCGGCGGGTTGAGTTCGGCCAGGATGGCGCGGGCCTTGTCGCGGGCGCCGTCGTCGTCGATCTTCCGCGACACGCCCAGGCGGCTCATTCCGGGCATCATCACCAGCAACCGGCCGGGGATCGAGATGTACGTCGTCATCGTCGGGCCCTTGGTTCCGATGCC
>Ga0123353_10001850_pt1 | contig 26086 bp, 20 predicted proteins | sample TergutLab28metaG_3_FD_92763 | JGI IMG/M metagenome (GOLD analysis project Ga0123353, IMG submission 92763) | Labiotermes labralis P3 segment gut microbial communities from Petit-Saut dam, French Guiana - Lab288 P3 | ecosystem: Host-associated > Arthropoda: Insects > Digestive system > Gut ...
TATGGCCCTGGGGTTGACTCAGCCTCTAACAGAAATGAGTACCAGGAGCATTTCCTGGGGGTAAAGGCGGCCGGTGCATAAGGCTGACAACATACCACCATCCTGTGCCATTGTCATGAAATATGGGAACCTAAACTTCCTGGAACCCTGAGGGCCACTCCGGGCCTGTAACAGGAATGATTTACCTTTACCTTTACCTTTTACCTTGTTCAGGAACAAATATGTTTTGAAATACTTTGTTTTGCAACACAAAGTGATATAAACAGTACCAGACCTACAAATGTGACTTATTTGGCACTGAAATGCTATAAAAAATAACAATACAAGTAATTAGATCACTTAGTAGAATGTAAAAATATGCATATATTAACCTCTCTTTCATAGAAACCAGTAGCATTTGTGTGTATGGCTTATTTTGTTCCTGGCCTCAAAGAAATCAAACTGTTTTAGTATATTCCACAAGTCCAGATCCTGGTCTTACCAAGCAAAAACAAATTACAGCAATTAACCTGACATATAGACATTAACATTTGTTATGTTGACAGCTCTGATAATACACATTATTGCTATACCTTAGAGAATATACTTACCTATCCTCAAGAACAGTTATCATGGGCTCAACACCTGTTGTATCAATGACACGAATCTGATCTGCAAATCTTATAGCATCTTCCAAACGATCTATCCCTTTCTTATTAGCAAAATCCACCAGTGACAACCGTTCTAGTAGTTCAATGGTTTTTTGATTTATCCTTGTTGGAGAAGGGAGGTTATGTTCTTCTATTCTCTTCACGACTGGTTCAGGAGGAATCTTTGAATTCAATAACCTTGCACTTCCTTGGAAACCCCAAAACTTCACTAATAATGTATTACTTTTCATCAGCTTGTTCATGTCAACTAAAGTGCCAGTATATCTGAAATGGAAAGTGTTATGATGCTATGAGTTCATACACACAAATAGGACCATACATATGCACAAAAACATGGGAGCTGGGATGGTGTAGTCAGTAGAATGACTAGGCTACAGGCTGGATGATCTGGGGTTCAAATCCCAGCATGTAAAAGAGGTTTCTCTTCTCCAAAATGTCTGGACTGAATCTGCAGCCCAGCCAAAGTCCTGTTCAGTGGGTACTGGGGGGGCTGCTACCCTAAAAGTAAATCAGGTGGTGCATGGGTCAGACCACCCATCTCCATCTAGTCCCAACATTATTAAGCAGTGGAGCTATACCTCAACTCCCCATATATGTCTCATGGTGTGTACTGTGACAATTTTACCTTTACCCTGGCTTATATTTACATGCCCACACATGTACAAACACACACACCCTACACATGTATGTACCAGTAAGTACATTTGCACATACACTTATACAAACATGTTTGCATGTGCTCAGACACCCCCTCCACACACACACACACACACACACAAGTACACATACTTGTTTGCACATGCACACTTATGCCCTAACACACACAAACATGTATCTTTGTACGTGTGCATATACAACTACACACTACAAATCACCAGGTTACACAAAAAAAGGAAAACTGTAATGTCAGATGCTTTTGTTCTACATTTTCTAACAAGCTCCTGAACCATGTGTCACAGAACACATATGATCTGCACTTGCAATGATGGCATTAAAATTATGGCCCTTGGGACATGATGCCACATAACTTTCCGGATAAGTAACAATGTTTTAGAAGAACCTGTTACATCTTTAGAAGATAAGAGCACTAATGGTATTTACCTACCAACCGATAAGTTTCACATCCTACGAGACTGAAATCTTATTTATGTGCCAATATGCATATAAACAGATGATGGGAAAATCAAGGATTTTAAAAACTGTACTGCAATTTAAGGGTAAGCTAGTCTTACCCATACTAACTAAATCAGGTGAGGGATGACCTTCAAATCAAATACAAGGGCATACAAATGCATATTCAGTTACAACATACACTGTTTACTCGCTGCTAATGGAATACGTATCCTAATAGTCTTCTGCACTTCTTCTAAAATTTTGATTTAAAACGCTATTCTAGAATTTCATATGTCATATTCAAGTTTATACATGCACTTGTTAGCATGTAACATTATGTATTTAAATTTTAATACGATTTCTGATGTGTCAGCAAAACGTGGCACAAAATCATAACAGGCCGGTGCGAATCGAATGCCACAAGCTGTTCCGCGGGGGGGGGATCCAATTTAGGGGCCACCACTCGCACCCATATACAGCATTCGGTTAATTTTAGTGGTTTATTAATGACACATCATTCTCAAGAGTCTTATACATACCACTTACCCTTTCGTACTACGCGTACTACCATGTGCTGTAGGTTCAAAGATATCCCCCTCTCGGGCTCAGAAAAATAGTCTATTTTCAGTTCAACATTGACTGCTACGTGAAATATTTATCCCTGATTTTTCGCATCGTGTAATTACTACTTATCACTTTTTGTCTCCGTTATAGCTGTGCGTCTGATTTCAAGGCATTCTAAAAAAAGGTTCTACACAACGGATTGCACACACTGTTACACTCGATCAAAGTTCATAAATCAGAAATGACGTACTAGATGATGTGTGGTCACATATCATGTATTGTGTGGTTATCAACATTACGTGGTACAATATGGCAGTTATTGGCACGTTGGTGCTATTTTCCGGCATTGTTTTTGTTATTTTTGTGTTAGGTATTCACAATTTTTTGATAAGTAACGAAGAAAATGGATGTGACATGACTTACATGATAGAATACCCTCAATTTGTTGTAAGTTTTTTGGTAATTTATGCCAATTAATTTGACAATACAGTTGATTCACTGCACTTTGTAATAAGTGAGGTTAAACTGGTCTACAATGTTATGGTGAATATGTATGAGGTTACGTGAGCGACATGAATGCAATAAACCTAGGGTATGTGTTAAATTGTGGTTTGGTATAAAACGTAATATTTTTCCTTGTATTAGCGTGTGTCACTGCGAAGTGACACAGTTCGAAGGTACCCCCGGTATGGCTTGTATGCATATAGTGAAGGACAAACAACGTGGCAACTGAGGCAGATGAAGTTTACCGGTATTCCAGTTTTGTTCATTCCAGGAAACATTGGGTCATTTAAACAAGGTAAACATCAACCTTTGTTGAATCATTTATATTCTTTGAATTTGGAAAATTTACCAGTGAGGACCAACTTATTTTTCCAGCTCGTTCACTGGCATCTGTGAGTCATTGGAAGACAATAAGCTCTCATACACCTTTCCATTTTGATTACTTCGCTGTGGACTTGAATGAGGAGTATTCAGCTCTATTTGGTGGTGTTCTCAAGGAGCAGAGAGATTTTGTGCACCAGTGCCTTCACAGCATTCTGGCACTCTATCGAAAAAATGAAAATAAACCTACTTCTGTTATCCTCATAGGACACTCTATGGTTTGTAATTTTATTAGACTCACTTTCATGTGGTGCTTTTGTGCTATGAACATGTTCTTTAGCAGCAGAAAAATTAGCTTATTAAGTGGAATGTATGATATTTAATGTAATACCAGTTGCAATGTTCTCTTTACATAAAATATCATATATATGTATATGTATGTATATTTATTTATTTATTCTGATTACACATATAGGCATGTAAACTTTTCTTAAATTTTACTAGAATATGTGTTTATGCTTGCAGGGTGGAATGGTAGCAAAAGGTCTGTTTCAGGATCCCAGTTTTGATAGAAATTTGGTTCGTGTAATTATCACTCTTGTAACTCCACACAAAGGCCCTGTGCTTGCACTTGACTCATTCTTGGCAAAATATTATGAGAGTGTCAATGCATATTGGAGAACCAATAGAAGAGCAGGCAGTGAAGGAAATCTGAGTCATGTCACATTTGCAAGTATTGGAGGAGGTCATAGGGATATTCTAGTTAGGTCGGGATTGACTGAGATGGAAGAAGCCGATGTTAATGTTGTGGTAAGTTAGTGTGCTTTATTCATACTGATATTAATTTTGTCAGTACCAGGTAGTGGCACTTTTTTTGCACCTGGTTGAGCTTTCAGCCTATTATATACTGGTGACTTGTTATTTTCTGTATTAAGTAGATGAAGGGTATGATGAATGAATAATTTTTGGTCTCTCCCCCTTACAGTTTTTGTATATATTTATTTTACACTGTTGTATCGAAGGCTGTATATCATATAGTATGACTGGTAGATGATGAATTGGAAAGGATTTGGGAGGAGGTTGTGATTTCTTAAGAGAGGCACTATCCCTTAATTTGCCTTGAGGGACTGATGAAGGCTAAGAAACCTCAGTCAGGATAGCTGGTGTCCCAGCACCTCTTGAATTCAGTCTTAGAGCATCTTGTATGTGGTATGGGCAACTTGGGGGAAATGTGGTCTGCATGTGGGGCAACATGGAATTAAATTCATTGAATAAATAAAGAATGAATAACTGTATGTGTAATTTTACCTCTGCATTTTTCTATACATGTACAATTAAAATGGAAAAATTTTAAAAATTTATTTAATTCACATCCTTGCCTAGGGTGTCACTATTTTTCACACATTTTTACAAGATGAATTAGTAATGTAATGTATGTCTCTATAAATAAACATCTCATAAGTTTTCAAAATTTCTTTGGTGTTCTATCTTGGCTTTGCCAGGGAAAGAGGCTAAGATACATTTTCTCGTTTCAAATGTCTCTGTGGTGAAAACAGCATTGTGTTACAGGCAACTCTTTGCCTGCATGCTGCAGGTATAGCTGGCTTTGTCTGGAGTGTTATTTGTACACCAGCCTATCAGTGATGGATTTTATTGCTTCTTACAGAGCACAGCAGTTCCTACTGTGTGGCTGTCGACAGATCACCTCTGCAGTGTATGGTGTAAGGAGCTGGTGTTAGTGATTGTTAGAACTCTGTTTGACATTGTGAACCTCACCACAAAACAAGTGTCTGCAAATGTGCAGGAGCGCAATTCAGTCTTCCGATACCATATGTTACAGGTACTGTGAAACTTGTACATGCTGCTTAGTCTAGAGGACTACTCTAAGGTATTTTCATTTCATTTTATATGGTCTAATTTCTTTTTCATACGTAGTGTCTCAGCTGTGTAGGACTTGAGATTCTCATAGCAGTGCATGTCAAGATTACAGACTACTTGTGTGTTTGAGTGTGTGTGTGTGATGCCCTGTAATTTGGTGGATAGATATCAGTATTCTCAAGAACCTGTTGCTGCCATCCTCAGTGCTGGACAGGCTACTCTGAAAATGAAGGCACTAGATTCTTCAAAAACATTGATACCTGTCTACGAAAGTACATGCATAACAAACAAGAAGGCTGGATATGCATAGAGAAGAAAATCAGCTAGATGCTACTGAATGATTTATTGCACTTATCATCTGCACAACATGTTTCGGGCACTTATATGCCCATCATCAGGAGCTCGAGACTATACTTGTGTTATTACCACATATGCCTTGGTTGCTGGTGGTCAGCGGTCACCTGACTGCCGACCACCAGCAACCAAGGCATTACACACCATATGCGGTAATAACACAAGTATAATCTCAAGCTTCTGATGATGGGCATATAAGTGCCCGAAACATGTTGAGCAGATTGTGAGTGCAATAAATCATTCACTAGCATATATATATATATATATATATATTTTTTTTTTATTCTGTATGCATCTACAACGATGCATGGACAAACATACATCAAAGAAGGTTGGAATTTAATTGTGTTACTGCTCAAGAGATTTGGATGGTCTTTCTGGTGCAGAACTGTTATAATGCCTGTTATGTTTTGTTCTCTACAGAGAACAGCAGGAAAACGGTTCGCCACCTCATTCCATCCTCATACCGTGTACTTCGACTACAATGCAGTCTGGAAGGAGAACATACAAAGACAGTTCACATTTCGTGAACTGAATGGAATAGTTACTGAAACATATTTCATGATCCGATTGCTTGATGATGTGAAGCATGAATTGCTAGCGGTTGAAGTGATCAACGTTGATGACAGGGATTGGGTGTTTGCGTGTGTTGCTGACATGGTTCACAATGCAGTCCGGATGTGGTGAGTATGGAATTTGTCACACGTGAAACAGAGGCCATGACACATCCTTATATATGTATGGGTCTTTAAGTTGTGATGCTGCAGATGTGCTTGTAAAAAATGGCCATACCAAGACTGGTTCACTGCTAACAGCAGGCATATGTAGTGTCGTATAATGAACACTTTATGTAAGGCTCAGGCCATGATTTGCTTTGGTTTGTACTTCCTGTTGTGAAGCATATAAACTAGAAATAAAGGAACATACTGTCAATTGCAACTCTGTTTATATGGCTATTTAATATACTGCATTTTTCAGCCTCGCTCATACTCATGTTCATGTCATTTATTTTTCTGTAAATCTTTTTACAGGATACAGAAGTAGTCATATTAATAACAATAAAAGAAACAAACAAACATAGAGTAGTATCTATACAAGATTGAAGAGAACATTTTTGTCAGTAAAGAATAATATACAATAATAATATACAATACATTTAAAATATAAAGAAACAAAATCTAAAGTGTTTAACCTAGCATATCACTTTGCGAATTTTGAAATATGATTTATAAACAATCAGAGCATCACTCATTTCCATTTAGAGTCAAACTACTCTTCCAAAAAAATAAAAGGAGTTTGTTTGAATAAATCTTTTCAGGACTTGTCTTGTATGGCTATCATCAGGTGTTTCAGATCACAAAATACTTTGAGGATGGAATAATTGCAACGGTAATTTTCAATGGTGGAGTAAGATCTTATTCCTTACAGTTGAAATAGGATTTATAAAGAAAAAGGTTTTTACTTTTGACATAGGTATGTTTAATGTGTATAAGAACACATACATGCAGGTCTCTCTTTACCAATTTCTTTTTGTACAATTTCGCTTTAACATGACTTAACTTTTTTCATAAATTTATGCAGTAATGTTCAGTTTAACGTGATTTGGCATAGATGATACTTGATAATTTTTGGTTTAAAGTGATGTGGCATACACATTCTGTGGTTACTGTTATCTTGTGTTGGAGGCTAGCAGTAAGTGATGTCACTGTTAGGCCATCAATCATGCCTATGGATTGATAATGCTGGTGATATAATCACACATTTAATCTACAGGTCTGTATATCCACTAGTGGTCTAGTCATACACTGTGTAGGATGAGGTTGTCAATCCCCTAACCCAAGGAAATACGCTGCTTTAAATGGGAATCTTATTTTCAATTTGCATGACATTTTTCAGGAATGTCTTCCTGGTGTAAAATAAGACCTGCCCATATTGTAAAATTTCTGTAGCCAGTACTTCTGTTGATCTTTTGTATATGACGTTTAATTGATGGTATAATATAACAAAAGATTTTCTGCATGTGACAGATGCCATTAATTAAACTTATTATACATTCCTCAGCATGTGTAGTGGCTGCAGAATTTTTAAAATATAACCTTCTTATTGTACTTTAACAATACCTATGTCAGAAATATGAATGTTTTTTCTTATAACTCTTATTTACACTGTGAGAAATTTGATCTCATTATTCTGTCATTGAAAATTACTTTTTCACTTATTCTTCCCTCACAGTATTTTGTGATTTGATATGCCTAATGATGGCTGTAGAAGGCTGAAACATGTAGCATATAATATATTAAGCAACCATGTAAATGAAGCTGTCATCGACAGTATATTCCCTTATTTCTACCTGTGGTTTGCTGTTCTGCCATTATATCTGTAGACAAATAGTTGTGAATATGACTGGAAGATGGCAGCAAACATTTGCTGTTCTGTAGTTACATATGTTGGTTATGAGTTAGTAGCAAAATACGGCATTGATAGCAGTTACATATAGAAACACACGGTGACACTGAAAGCGGCTCTGGGCGTATGCATGATTCATCAGTTTTGTGGTTAAGTAAAGTATCTCAGCATACATGTATATCAGACATTGAATATGTTTTGAATTAATGTGTATAACAGACTGAATTATAGAGGTTAGTTACTTGTTGCAAAGTTAGTTTTTATTACCTAAAAATGTTGCACAGAAAGAAATATTGCATAATTAGTAGACTTTTAGCTCACAACTTGTGTGTTAAAATTTAAGCTGGTTGTTATGTCCATAATCGTTAGCTTTGTGAGCAAAAGGGGAGCACAAAGAGCAGTAAAACATGGATTTCACTGTGCTTGAATCAGTGTTTTTCTCGATCCTGTTCATGTTTTTGTCGGTCCCACCAGAACTTCCATAAGAAACAACATTAAATCTTTCTCAAATGTACGTTTTTGTGCCTCCTGCTCATTCCTGTATTATATATTAAAGTGGAGCATAAATTGGCAAATTGATTTATTTTAAGTACCTCCAATTACAAATTGGAAAGTTGGAGGGTGGGGTGGAGTGTTTTACAGGTATCAGTTCCTAAGTTATATATTGTCTTCGTGCCGTATGTGGGCTGGGCACAATGGAGTAACCGGTCGAGGTTCTGAGACGGGTGGTTTCTTACAACATGGTGGTGAGGAATGGACCAGTGTCAGTCATTCAGCCAGGTTACTCCACTGTACACAATGTATGATGTATTAAAACGCCCACTATTTAGACAGAATGCATACATGTTGGCTGCCATCAGCAGCATTTGACAGAAAGCAAAGAGGCAGTATATTACTTTAATGGGCATGCAGAAGGAATGAACGGGATTATATTTTAATGCAATACACTGGCCAAGATTACACTTTTAATGTCATGTATTGACGCTGTGTGTGTAACTTCAGTAACTGCATAAATGTTCATATTCTTGAGTTTATAGTCATATGATTTGTCCCTTCAGAAATGTAAAATCCAGGTTAAAATTGGATGTGAGACACTCATTTGTTGGAGTATGAATGAAAAGATGCATTAGTGGCATAGCTTTATGGGTTTGATACAGTTGCTGAGTTTGAGTGTTCTTTTTTCAGCCACAGTGGAATAAATTTGTCCAATGAGACCAAGTTTTTACCTTCACGCCAATTCCAGAGGAAGTTTGTGTACCTAAATTTGGCAGCCTTGAAACGTAGATCATTTACGCATGTTGTCCTACGAGTGAAACCAACCAGAGGAATGGTAAGCGTTAAACATTTACACATTGGTAGGGCTCACTATGTTTTGCCCATAGAGCAGTGCAGATTATTTGCATTAATGCCACTTCTTCCATTTGGAAACAATGGAAATGAGGTAATATACTTAAGTAAAAGTGCATCTTTTGAAATTCTATTCAGAATCAATGTACTCCGATATAAGACAACCCTGCACATAACATGACTCCCTTCAAATCCTCAATTGTCAGGAAAGTACACACAATATGTATAACTTGTGCATGATAATAAGGTGACCTTGCATATTTCAGAGGATGAATTAGGGAAAAATTCTCATCCTATATTTGGGTAAATATGATATGTAAAGGTGCCCCTGTGCTTAATTAAGCATCATGCTGTGAATGTGTACAGGGGACTGCAAGTAATGGCGTAACTAGGTCTTTCAATGCGTGGGATGAGCAAGTGCAATGGCCGCCCTTTGCAGAAATTATGAACTTTACCATATCATGATTATTGAATTTCCATGTATTAAGCCCAATTCAAAATTTGTAGAATGTTGGAAATAATTTTTTTTGTTTGTTTGAAATATTCATTTTGCCATACATTTTACTGCTTCTTTGACTTTGCTGCCTTGGGCAGCCCCACTACTCCCCCCTCCCTTCCCACAGTGACACCCCTGACTGCAGGAATAGCCCCACATATAAACTTAAGCTCTAGATGAATGTGAGCCATCAGCTTCATGCTGCTGTTTTTTGCGTGTGGTCAAAAAGCCCCTTCAGTCTGTCTTAAACCTTGGAGAGGAGTCCAGATAGTCCTCACATCATGTCTGGTTGTGTTGGTCGAGAGAACGCTCCCTGGTACTGGAAACTGAAACCAAGGTGTTCAGCCCATATCCAGTTCTTGTACCCATAGACCTTTTAACCTTCAAACAACCTGTGTTTGCAGATGCTAATGCAAATTAAAACAACCCTAAAATTCATTTTATGTTTTTTTTCATGTTTTTACTGTGCAATAATCCAATTTTATTAAAATATAACCAACTAATTGCACCAACATGTGATTCTAAAATCTTATTTACACGTTAAAACACGTCACTTGGTTAAAATACTTCCTACATCTCCTTCATGTTTCAGCAAAGGAGCACAGGTACAACCTACACAGCTAAACACATGCTGCTGCAGTACCATATATAGTAAGCATAGAAGCATTAGCAACTTCAAAATAAGGCAAAACAAAACTCCCTGTAGATGGTCTTGACAGACTGAAACATGTAGGAGTTGTAGGAAGTATTTTAACCAAATGACGTGTTTTAATGTGTAAATAAGATTTTAGAATCACATATTGCTGCAATTAGTTGGTTATATTTTAATAAAATTCATTTTATGTATTTAGGTAACAAGGAAATTTGCTGCATTTTTAAGACACACTGCATCATCTCTGTTATGTTTTCCCACAAGGCGCTGTTTATTTCTTAATTTTATCTTTTCCTATTCCAATAATACATTTTTGTACACTGTGTGCTGAAATTTAAATTTAACCCTTTGTTTAAAGGTTAAGTGTTGAAGCTAAATTGAAAATAGTTTTCAAGATTAGAGCCCTCTGAATTGTGATTCCGTGCTCTTAGGTAGACATTACCAAAGTCGGGGAGAAACCTGCTGCCTTTATCTTCATAGTAGAAGAGTGAGCAGCACAGTTGAGCTTGCTAGAGATATAGGCAAGGATGGTATGGTGTCTGTGAGTGAATCAGTGGGAATCAGTGGTCCTGCAATAAATAAAAAAAAAAAATTGCAAGGGAGAAAATTTAGAAATGTAGGAGGAGGGAATGTGGATAAAACAGTGGTGACAATCAGTAATGTGTTTAACCTTTCAACTGTTCGTTGGAACAAAGTGTGCTGTTTCTCCCATGATCACCAGAACCTTAAAAATAGCACTTTTTTTTTGTTTACATTTAACGCGTTGTTTCTCAGTTGTTACGAAATCTTGTTGTTCTACACTAAAGGAAGTTTTTCCTGGCTTCTCGTCAAAGATGCCTGGTTTTGATCGTAGGGCAGTGTGTGTGGAACGTAGTGCAGGCACTCCCCAACTTAACGACCAACTGAAGTTAAGATACATTTCCTTAAGAAAATTTAGTTTCAAACTAGTATAAAAATATGATTAAAGTTTTGTTTTGAACTGTTTTCCTTTACTTTGTTCTTATTATTTTGTAGCAGAAAGACTACTTGCTGGAATTCCCTTCAGTGTGCTGGAGGGTGTACAGTCCACCTCATTTCTTATTTTTAACTTACGACCAATTTGACTTACTTATCATGTGTTCATAAAATATACTGTTTTGTAAGATGGGGAGTACCCATAGTAATGGGACAGGTTTTGTTCCACATATTTCATTTTCTCCTGTCGTATCATTGCTGCAAATTGTGTTCAGTCAACCTACCACTGACATAGTGTGTAGTCTAGATATTGACAGAACTGCTGATAAATGACAAAACAGGAAATTGTAAAACTAATTGAAGCGACAGTACAAGAATAAAAACCCCACTTCTTACAAAGATTTGGCGTGCAACGTGTCAGATATCGGCTGTGTATTTCATTAGAAATTACTGTATTACGCGTATGTGGGGTGTACCAGTAGGAATCTGCCATTCTTTGGTAGAATGTTCCTTAGGTTAATTTGCATTGATATCACCAAACATATCTGTATCTGAATTTAAACTGTTATGGAGACAATGATACCAGAAAAATGTGGTCAGTCTTCTTGTGGTTCCATGTACTGTACTTGTTTAACATGTGTTATTTGTACACTGTGCAGTTCTGTCTTTGAGACAGTCGCCAAACCAGGCAGAGGCAAGTGTGCTATCTAAAATGGTGGGAACCTTAGGGATGATTTTTATGGAAATTGTTACTGTAATGTCCATTAGTTCTTCAGTACGTAAGTCAGCATTTCAGGAACTGCAAATTCCCCCTTGTTTTAATATGTATTTGGTAATCAGTAAGCGTATAACAGCCCGCATTCCGTAAAACTTATCTTGTGATTATATCAAAAACTATTCAGCTTTGGATATAAGTACCAATATATTTGGTTGTGTTGATGTCTTTTAACGTCAGGAACATTCTCCCAATGTGTGACAGATTATTTCTGATTTACCCTGTATAATCTGAGGCTTTCATGGTGACTGAACACAGTAAAACTATCTTGGGCTACCAGCCATGTCAAGTGGTTATATGTCAAACAAACTACATTTTCAAGGACCACCTCCATCCTTGACATCAGGGACAAAGACATAGATGGTTCTTATAACAGTGGTTTGTTTTCTATATAACCACCTGACACAGCTGGTGGACTGAGAGGGGGCTATTGTTCATGAAGACAGAAACAGTGCTGAAGACATCTTTGATAACAACTAAGGAGTGAAATTGACAAAAAGTTCATAAACAACTCCTGATCAGAAACAGATGGTGATTATCACTCAGATTGACATATTATTTTCTATCTTTCATGTCAGTTGATGGTTTATTGCTGTGTTCTTAAAACGCTACTATTAGACTGTCTAAGCCATATGATTTCAGCCAACGTACTGTTTCTGTAAGGTCCATTCTACGATTGACCTTCCTTCTGTATCTGAATGTCTCAAGTGGTCTCTTCCTTTCAGGTTATCTGACTAAGACTGTTGTTGCATTTCTTATCCTGCCTATGTGTACTACATGCCCCACCTGTCATAGCCTTCGTGATTTGATCATGAAGAATTAAGTGGCATCAGATCTGTCCTCATATGTCATTGTGTTCTGGGATGATGTGTTCATTTGGCCAGTCACTGTGAGAAAACTTTCTGGTCTAGTATTCACACCTTTTGTTTTGCATTTACTCAGGTGGATAATAACTGCCAATGACAACTGGTTTTGTGTATTGGGTGGGTTAATGCATAAAACCATCCAGTATACAAAAAAGAGTTGGAGTTGACAGTTATTATCCATGTGTGTGTTTTCTTCATCACAGTGGGATGTCCCACAAAAAAATATGCATTTACCACCATACTATTTAACACATTGGCTGCCATTGTGAATTTCTCGGTTATTTGCCTTGGGGGGCTACATGTAGAGAGACATGTGGTTTTTGCATTGTTGAGTGTTGCAGTTTCCACAAACAATAGTGAACACATTCCTCCAAAGTTTGTGTAAAACCAACAGATATGTGGTGCTAATGCAGAAAAATATCCAAGCTTAAGAATGTAAGTGGCCTGGAAGAGACTGAATTTCACCATGGCAATTGGGGTGTTAATCTAGTTACACTTGTATTTTATTTAATAAGTTCTGACATATATTTAAATATGTTTTACAAGGTTCAACTCAATGTTGATGTCCATTCCGCTTCAAGCCGTCGCATAACTGTTTCTTTGCCAAAGTGGGTGTCATTTCTGTCAAATTCAACAGTGTTAGACTCCACAGTGGACCATGCTGTTTATTATGAACTTAGCCTGCCAGGGTTTGAGCAGACCTGGCAAGCATATCTGCTTTATATTCAGCCAGAAAACTGTCAGAAGACTGCACATCATGCCGTGGTGACAATGCTGGTGCCCTGGCATAGAGAAGATGTACATGTCCACATAACGTGAGTGTTAAATGTTATGAGTTCTTTATCTATCAGGTGAAATGTGATAACTCAGTACAGTGACTGATATGGTTGGACTGTCATGAGTTCAGTTCACAGTAGTAAGCTCAGACAATATTTTGTTTGTCACCTTATTTTGTCACCAGCAGCAGGCTGTACCTAGTACCCAATCCAGTGGGTGCCATAGTGTCCTATTAATCTCTTGCCACCATCTAAAGCTGAAGCTTAGGGAAGGTTGAAGCTGTATCTCCACAAGAGAGCCACGGTCCACAGTGGCCATTAGTGCCAATACTTCATGCTTTCTGTATAACTAACAGTTGAAATTTTCAAGCATAATACATTAAAGCCCAGTATCAAGTATCCCAAACCATTAACCAGCCTTAAATATGTTATTACCACAATAAATAAGACAGCATGACAAATTTTCTGTGAAATGAGCTGTTTTGTTCTAACTGGGTACACTGATCACATAAATGTTTATCAAAAAGTAATGCCATTTTTTTTTTGTTACTGTACATTTTTATTTGTGTGCAAGATGAATGAATGTACATATTGCTTATTATAGAGTTGGAATAATTACGTGATTTAAATGATAGTAACCGTTTATTCATAATTCCCGGTTCATATTCACACCATATGTTTGACAAAAATTATGAAAACAAAGAGTGAAAAATGCACCATTTTGCTCATAAATGTTATTTGTGGCATCTTGAACACTGTTGTGTGATGCAAAATTTTTGCATGTGGCATATCATAATTAATTTCATATTCAAGTTTGCATTTGTGTTTTGAAAGTCTTATTGATCCTTATCAGTTTTACAGTGTAAAATGACATTGGTTATATTCTAGTTGAGAACTGCCACATGAAAGTCATTGGTTAGGCTTGCTGACATTCTGCACATCTTTTGCAGCAGTGCTAATAGATTTACACCTTGAGGGTTGTGAATGAAGTAAAACCACATTAATCCTAAATCATTTAATTCATAATACAACAAAATTCCTTTAGTCTGCCATCTGATAATCCAGAAATCCTGACAGTCCAGTAGTTGAGAAGAGTATTCCTAGTACTTTTTTACCAGCAAAGAGTTCAACAACAAAACAGGCAGATATCAGAGACATCTTCAAAAAGGCCTCCAGGAGTGTCTATACATTAACTGTTGTGGTATCTTCTGACCCCTGGTCTCCTGCTTCATCAACTTCTTCACCTGTGAAGACTCCAGAAAACACAGAAGAGGATCCACATGACTCTGAACAAGTAGATGAAGGAGATATCCCAATGAAACTCAGATTAGTTGTACAGTCTGAATATCAGAGTAGTAACAAGTAATTAGTTGTAAGAACTTAGGTCAGTATGAGTACTGTCTGATAATTCTAATAAGGACTCTTAACATAATTACCCTTCTTGGTAATTATTTTACATGTAGGAGGTTTTTTTAAAAGTTGGACTTCATTAGGTTATGAAATATTTATGTGTTCGTTGCTGTGAAAATTTTTTAATATAAATGTGTATGAAGGTGGGTAGTTTGGTTGTTATTAGTTGTTTAATTCATCTGAAGAAGGAAACAGTTACTGAAGTGTTGTGTCATTGTTGTGTGTTACAGTGGAAAGATTCACCATCAATATAAGTGATAGAACTGACATTATACCATTTTTCAAGAATTTATTTGATTCAAATGGAAAGAGTGTTCGCTATTAGTTTATTTTTGTGTCATATTCATGAGTAATGTTCTTTCTTTGCAGAGAAAGTATTCAACAACCATTACGCTTAAGACTTCAGTCTCCAAAACCTACAATGTATAATTCAAGTGATGCTGTTAAAGTCACACTGGTTCTGGATCCACAGTGCAAATACTCTGTGAGGTGAGATACAGCATCAAATATGTGTTTGTTGGCTGTGGACTGCCAGTGTCTGAGTCAGGTTTAAAAACTGGGTAGTTGATAAACGAAGAAACCAAGCAGGTTGGTGTAGTGGTAACATTCGAGACTTGTGGTGAGAATGTGCCCAGTTCAAATCAGTAACACGATGTAAAACCAGAAGGACAGAGGCCACTTGGAAAATTTGGACATAGATAAAAGGATTATACTAAAATGGCGTTTATGAAATAGGATTGTAGAATGTGGACAGGATTAATTTGTCTTAAAACAGGGACTGTTAGTGAAACTTCACTTTCCATAAAATGCAGATAGTTCCCATGAAGGATTGTGCCTTATGAAGTGGGATGAATAATGTATGTTGTGATTAAGTCTCTTTCTAAATGATATTTTTAACAAAGACCTATCAGTGATATGAATGTTACATTAAGCAAAATTTAATATTTGTGGTCAGAAGGACAAAGGTTTCATAGTTTCATTTTTAGTTTCATTTAATTTAAATTTTTAAACTTGCATTTGTGTTCAGTAAGGATGACTTTCACTGTGGTTTCAGTATGTCTCTATGCACTGAGTGGAAGCATTCATTATAAAATATGTTTGCATTTTTTATGCTATAATTTCAGAATTCAGAGTGGAGTGCTGGACAGTTTGGGGCAGCTTGCTCGGTTTTACAGTCCAATGATGTTGCCATACCTGGTGACCATATTGCTGCTGACTTTGCGTGAACAGCTACGTACCCTGGTGGAGACTGGTCAGTGCGTTATGTTTCACACAGCTCTAAGTGCTGGGGCGAAGCCGTATTATGTTCTTCCTGCTGTGAGGATTGGGTCACGTGTACTGGGGTACGTGCAAACTGAAATGATTTGTGTGGGACTTTACTAGGTAGTCTCCCAGTGGGGGAAGGGGGAAAAAAAAAGACCAAGCATGTGGTATCCAAAAGAAAGGATACCCGTTTTTCAAATTAATTTAAAAAATAATACAGTCAGTACTATGAACGGGTTAGGGGTTTGACAGCTGACAAATTAGGGCCTCTTGTCTACATTGTCAAGACTTGCTGTGGAACCTACTGGGCCCATCATCCAGTGAGTACACGAGCTCCTCTTGTGGATAAAATTACCAAGATATGCGGCTAACCACTCATATTTGTCTAGTGGTGAGATTCGGAGTGTTTGAAACTATACTCCAGTCTCGTATATATGTTCATGGTGTGGTGCTAAAGACCTGCATTTATACGTGCAAGCACACGTAGGAAAACAACTAGAAATTCATATTATGTATTTAGGCAGCAAGGATATTTTGTGATTTTAAGCTTTTGCCGTGTTCTGTATGTAATGTGTTTTCTTTTGGGTAATTCCCAGGCGTCTTGAGTTCTAATAGCTGATGTTTCGGAACACTCTATCATTTCCATCTTCATAGGCAGGTGGATGAAGCGTTCATCCACCTGCTTATGAAAATGGAACTGATAGAGTGTTCCGAAACGTTGGGTATTAGAACTCAGACGCTGGGGAATTACCCAGAAGAAAACACATTACAAGGACATTTTGCTTCATTTTAAAGACATGCTGCACACTCTGTTTTATTTTCTACCACACGCCATTTATTTCACAATTCTATCTTTTTCTTTTCAAACAATACGCACATTTTCATAAACTGTGCACTAAAATCTGAATACCCACCCTAGTGGAATAAAAGTTAAGCATGGGGCGCACATCAGGCCTTAACAATACTGTGGTAAGGTCACAGCAGAAACTTGGATAGGACACAATAATGTGATACCAGTCTTCTGTGTGTTTGTGCGTATGCATGACTGAATGTTTGATTTGAGTTGGTAGTGCTCCTGCTCTGTATTCAGTAGGCCCTGGCTTCAAATTTCAGTTGGAGACTAACTGTGTGGACTGAGGATTTTTTTTTTTTTTTAAATTTTTCCCAGTCTGTCCCACCTGGTGCCACCATAATCAAGTAATGCTATGACTTTTTCCTTCCACATCTCTCAGATTTATCATTTGCTAATTGTTCTTCCTTGTGGCAATGTGTTTTCTGCCTTCTGATATACCATGCTGAAGCAAAGGTAGAAGGGATGGGAAGACGAGGAAGAAGAAGTAAGCAGCTACTGGATGACCTTAAGGAAATGATAAGATATTGGAAATTGAAAGGGGATGCATGTGATCACTCTCTCTTGTGAACTTACTTAGGAAGACTACGGATCTGTCACGAGACAGATTATGTGATGATGAGTCTGATATGCTGACAGTACTGTGAAATAAACCATCTGCATAAATGAAACTCAAATTGGTGAAATTCTGCTGTTAGGATCTTAATGTGCATTTGTGACTAGACATCGATGCATGAAAGTTGAAGAATAAGAGACCAACTTGATGTCATTAGTTATTAGGTTTTATTTCACTTCTTCTATGCTAAACATGTTTCGGACACTAATACATCCATCATCAGGATCCTGCGACTTTTCTATTGTATCACTATCTTGGTCATGTGTTCTTGTTTCGATGTGTGTTGGGAGTTTCGGTGTGGCTGGGTTGGGGTGGTATCCGTGTAGCAGGTTGATGCCTGCTACACGGATCAATGTCTGAAACATGTTGAGCATAGAAGAAGTGAAATAAAACTTAATAACTAGTGACATCAAGGTGGTCTCTTATTTTTCAACTATCACAATGATGCACGGTCCAACATACATAAGATTGATGCATGAGTTTCATTAGTGAAGTTCATGTGCAAGGTGATCCTGGTTGTATCTGTGTTTCACTATGCACTGTGCCTTCAAGGTGTTCAGTTCCATGCGTTCTTAACTTTGTCACTAGTAGGAGGTGGGTGAGAAGCTCTATAGCCCGGCTGTTTTACCCACTACAACAGCGCTACCAAAATCCACTGGATGGAAGGCTGTGTAGGCCCCAGAGCCAGTGCAGACACTGTGGAGAAGATAAATTTTTTTTCCCTTCTAGGAATGAAACCGTGACTTATAGGTCATCTATCCTGCAGCCTATTTACTCTGCCAATATACACATGAATTATGAGCAACCTTACATGCAGCTTCTAAACACTGTTCAAATTTGATTATGGTAGTTGTGATAGATTTTGCCTGATAACCCAAGTGGTTTGCTTTACGTTTTCTGAAACAGTGTTTTTTTATGCTTTACAGTTGGAGTGTGTTGATGAAGTTTATGCATCCGCTGCTGCCGCTGCCTGATTTAGCGATTCTGCAAGAGCAGAACCTGGATTTTCTGCTTCTGCCCATTTACCTCTACATTGTAGCATATGGAGCAGCATACCTCCTTGGTTTGGGTGTCTGGCTGGCTGTTATCTTCAGTGGACACACGGCACACAAGATTGCTCTGAGGTAATTCTTCGTATAACATGAGCATGTCAGTTGCCTGTACGTGTGCCTGGAAAGGGCTAAAGTAACATGTCTCTTAGTACATAAATTCTTTTAATGGAGATTACAACTTCACCCAAAAGCTGAAAATTAAGTCAGACTGTTGAGAGAACTTTAAGCTTGTTTATAATATTTGAGGTTTTCATGACAGTGAAGATTCACATTGTGTTCTGCTTTTCTACTTTATGACAACGTGTAGTCTGTTTTGGTGGGTAGCGGCAGTTGATAGGAAGATACTGCCCTTCTCATGGATTGCAAAGTGTCATATAACCACAAAATTAATTATAACTTTCTTAATGTTTTTGTCCACAATGAGGTAAGAGCCGAAGGTTTGAGGACTGGTTGCATTGAGTGCTCAACAGACATAATGTGGCTGTGCACTACTAGTTTTGCTGCATTGATTGACTGTGAATTAATGTACTGGTGTTACTTTAACAGAATGTTGTGGCTTTATGCAGTTGATGTTTAAGTGTGCTTGTGTTGAGTGCATTCTGTGATCATTTGTAGCTTAGTGAAGTGGCAGACCTGAAGAAACAGTTTTAAAATTATTTATTCTGTGCATTTTGAATCACTATTTTCATTTAAATACAAACTAAATGCACTGACAATACATGATACAATAGTCCCTTAACTCCTAAGTGTTCCAGCATAACCAATGCCATCTACAGGGAGTACATGCCGAGTTTAAAACCATTAACATTAAAATGGATTATATCTGTGAATTTCAGAACTGTCATATGAAATAGCTGTGAAATTTATAGGTATAATCCAGTTTAGCTGCTAATGGATTTAAACTCGGCGTGCACTCCCTGATGACGGCATGGTTGTACCAAAACATGTTGGAGTAAAGTGCATTTGGATGGTACTGAAATGAATTAGTAATGCTGAAGAAACACGTAATTTGCTTCAAGTTTTCTTTTTTTTTTGCCTTAACATTGATATACCTGTTATTGAGACTTATGAAATCCCTAAAAAGCCTCGAAAGATGATGCTGTGGGCTTAACACAAACCTTTCAATGGTGTTTATTTTTCAAAATGGACAAACTTTTGTTGAGGTTTTTGAACAATGTCAAGACTGACTGGTGAAATGAGGAAAAAGTGCATCCAGTCATCCATGGGGCATATGGAATATGATTAATGGCATTTGGAACACTCTAGGCATATCATACAATACATGCTGTCACATTTAAATAGAGATATAAACAGGAGGCTTATTACTGCAGAGTTTGTGTCCTCTATACTGAATAATAACCAGAAGCAAAACTGACTTCTGTGTGCAGAGATCTGCATGATCAGGCCAAGAAGGGCAGAGACTGCCTTTTCTGGGTAATAACAGGAGATAAAAACTGACTGAAGTTAATTGGAAAATTATTTGAGGATATCATGGAACTTCAAGCTGAATCACAGGCAGTGCTGGACAGCATCATGAAGCAGGATTGCTAGAGATGTTTCCAGCATTGAGAGAGGCACTGGACCCAGTGTGTAAATTCACAAGGTACAGTACCAAACTATAACTGATGTAAATCTCAAATATTTGTGTTGCACCAGTCTGGAAACTTTTGGTTCACTCCTTTTATGTCTGCAGAAGGCTGCATATGCCATAGAATACAAATTGGGTACATGTTGTAGTATTACCATTAGAGGGAATTATGGACATTGTGTTGATAGTGAGGTTGTACTTTGATAATAATTTCTGTATATTCCAATGGCTGTTATCACTTTTCTCACATCATACAGCAGTGAGCACGTTTGTGAATGTGCATATTTGGAACTGGAGTATGCCTTTCTGCTCTTGATGGAATGTTATGACAAGAAGTTGCAAAAATGTATTTGCTAACTTCACTATGTCCATTTGTCAACATACAACAGTTTTAGTACCACAAAACATGTGATCATTAAACTTGATATCAGGGGTTTTCCTTCTGTTTTGTCAGCCCCTTCCAGTTTCAGTTAAAACTTGGCGGAAATAATGATCATTTGGGTGAAGACACACATTCGTTCGTCTGTCTTTAGCGTCATTCATTAAAAATTTATCAGAATGAAAAATGTTTGTAACAAAATTTGCAAATAACAATGAAGCACACATTTTATGTTTGGTTTCCTTTTTGCCCAATTCCCATAGTCTTTAAGAAAGTTACACAGAATAGAGTGAACTTGCTGTGCATACTGGAAATGATACATTATTTACATTGCACAGTACCACACAGTGACTGTAATCAATAAAGAATCATCATTGTACATATGAGGACACAATTATCTAATCTATTATGCTTTACTTTTTGTATAATAAATCTTGAAAGAATAAGAAGCATAATACTAGCTATGTGTCAACTTAGAGATTTGACCTTTCACATTCCATGATGAAACAATAAGACATCACCCTGGTGGAGCTTCATGACACACAGGCATCATTTGTATAACCGGTATTGGCTTAGGATCATGCAAGAAATTTTGTAATAGTAACTGGTGAACTCACATACCTGTGACAAGTGGTATGGTACTTATGGGGTTTGATTTTCAGGTGTTGTTTGTTTTAAGGGGCTAGTGGTCAACTTGCTTGACCTGCAATCATCTATGCGAACATTTGTCGGAAAACACCCTTCGAAATTAATTTCGTATATGTAGGCAACAGGGACATTTACTGCATTTTTGAGACATGCTGCATGAGCTCTGTTTTGTTTTCCACAAAATGTTGTTATTTCGTACTTTCATCTTGTTGTATTAAAATAGTATATTTTTCATAAACCATGTGCTAAAATTAGATACCCACACTGGTGGGATGTGGGTTAATACAATTTATAAAAAATTTTGAAACTGTCTTAAAATTATACAGTTGACTTCAGGAGAAAGAACTTCAGACGCATGTAAATGCAAAATCCCTTACATTTTAATCTGCTTAATTTAGTATGGTTCTCTATGAAGATAGGTAATTAGAGGCCAGTAGGTACTGGAAACAATAAGTAAATAAATAAATAAATAAAAAATGAAGTTGTCTCATGTACAATGTGTTTTTTTTTATCATGCTGCGCATGTGTTTCCTGCTTGTTTGTGTTTGTACTTGCTGTAGCATTTAACATTATTGTACGAATCAGTTCATTTGGAAGGCATCACATTCATTCTAAATGCACTTCATTTCACAGGTTTCTGGCCAAGTCCCTAACAGGAACACTAACCGTGTCAGAATGGGCCATGGCAGGACTGTCCAAGTTGCCTGCAGCAGTGGTGGCATTCCTTATTGCACTTATGTACAGCACATGTGGTGCCCTCAGCCTGTGTGTGGGTGCAGCCTTTTTTTTCCTCAAGGTACAGTACTGGTGATTCACTCTGTGCTGTGGCTGTCACTGGTGATTCCCTCTGTGCTGTTGCTGTCACTCACATTGGTATCACTTTAAAATGAATGTGTGTGTTGGTTTAAAATATTCTGGATGATCTTATGATGGTGAACATGACCTTTGAGAACCGGCATTTGTACAGTGATACCTCGGCTAACAAGTGACCCTGCTAACGAATTTTTCGGCTAACGAAGATTTTTTCGCTGTTTTTCGGACTCGGCTAACGAATATGGATTCAGCTAACGAATGTTTTAATGGATGCGCGCGCTAACATAGAGCAGCAAACATGAATGGTTGGGCCATTCCAGGAACTTATCTTTTCCGTCTGTATGTGTGTTTCGGCTAACGAATGTGATTCCGGAACGAATTATCTTTGTTAGCCGAGGTATCACTGTATATGCGAACTCGCGTAGAAAACACCCCTAGAAATTAATTTGATATATTGAGGCAGCAATGAAATTTACTGTATTTTTAAGATGTGCTGCGTAATCTATGTTATATTTTCCACACAATTCCATTTACTTCTTAATCTCAACTTCTTCTGTTCAAATAATGTATTTTTTTTGTAAACCGTGTGCTAAAATTGAAACACCCACCTCGGTAGAAGAAAGGTTAAGTTCATAATCATCTGGTATGTCACACTGTATCACTTGCTAGATGGGCACCAACATTTTGGAGCAGTCTGCTGCCTGTATTGTTCAGTCTAAGTTCCCAGTAAAGGATTGGTGGCTGGGGTTTTAAGTTTTTATTGGGATGAACAGGGTGCTGGGCTGTGGGCTGAGTGGCTGAGGAATTGTGGCTTGATTTCTGTTGAGACAAAGGGATTTTTTTTCATCTTCAAGGTGTTTAGATATTTGGGAACAGCTTTAACAAATCAAAATTCTATTGCGGAAGAAATTAAGAGCAGATTGAGATCAGGAAATGCTTGCCATCATTTGGTGCAGAATCTTTTGTCTTCCAGGATGCCATCCAGAAATTTAAAGATCAAGAGATATAGAACTATAATTTTGCCTGTTGTTTTGTATGGGTGTGAAACTTGGTTGCTGACATTGCTGGAAGAAAGTAAGTTGAGGGTGTTTGAGAACATGGTGTTGAGGAGAATATTTGGACCTAGGAGGGATGAGGTAACGGGGGAATGGAGGAGACTGCATAACGAGGAGCTAAATGATCTGTACTCCTCACCCAATATTGTACGGGTGATAAAATCGAGAAGCTTGAGATGGGCTAGGCATGTGGCGTGTATGGGTGAGGAGAGGGGGGTGTATAGGTGGGGAAACCAGAGGGAAGGAGACCACTGGGGAGACCTAGGCGTAGATGGGTGGATAATATTAGGATGTATCTCCAGGAGGTGGGATGTGAGTATATGGACTGGATTGGGCAGGCGGACGCTTGTGAGTGCGGTAATGAACCTTCGGGTTCCATGAAATGCGGGGAATTTCTTGACTAGCTGCAAACCAGTTAGCTGCTCAATAAGGACTCTGCACCATGGAGTAAGTAAGTAAGTAAGTAAGTCAAGGTGTTTAGACTGTCTCTGGGATATACCCAGCCAACTGGTCAGTGGGTACCATGGACACGTAATCTGGGGCTAAAGTTTAATCTGAACTGACCACTCACCTCCATCTAGTGCTGAAGTTAAGAATGTAGCTAGACCTGCATTCCACTAAATGTCTTCATATTGTGTACAGGGAGAGATGCATCTGTGTTGAATATAGTGATCGCTGTATTGTAGGATTCAGTGCAGAGTTAAGTGTGTTTAAATGTGTTATTTAACAGTTCTGTCAGATGGTGAAATTATGTGGTATTTGTTATGAATGAATGTGTGCATGCAGCATTGTTGGAGTGATACTGACACGGAAGAGCGAACGTACATACGTGAAAAGCAACCTGCCCGAGTACCACTTGGCCCACCAGAAATCCTACGTTGACTAGCCTGAGATTGAACCCATGCCTTTGAAGTAAGAGGCCAGCAACTAATTGCATGAGCTCTTGACTCAGCCGTGGTGGTGCAGTTTTATTTGGTAGATGATGTTAGTGTATTGGTTGGAAGCGTACATGCTATTAAAAAAAAACGCAGAAGCTTTAGTAATTGCTAGTAAGGAGACTGGACTAGAAGTAAATGCTGATGAAACTAAGTACATGGTCATGTCTTGAGATCAGAATGCAGTACGAAGTCACAGTATAAAGATTGATAATAGTTCCTTTAACAGGGCAGAAGAGTTCATATATTTGAGAACAGCCTTAACAAATCAAAATTCTATTCAAGAAGAAATTAAGAGCAGATTGAAGTCAAAGAGTGCTTGCTGTCATTTGGTGCAGAATCTTTTATCTTCGAGTTTGCTATCCAAAATTTTAAAGATTAAAATATACAGAACTATAATTTTGCCTTTGTTTTGTATGGGTGTAAAACTTGGTCGATCATGTTGAGGGAGGAACGTAGGCTGAAGGTGTTTGAGAATAGGGTGTTGAGGAGAATATTTGGGCCAAAGAGGGACGAGGTCACAGGTGAGTGGAGAAACCTACATAGTGTGTAGCTTAATGATCTGTACTCCTCACCCAATATTATTTGGGTGATAAAATCGAGAAGAATGAAATGGATGGAGCGTGTAGTGCGTATGTGGAAGAGGAAAGGTGTATACAGGGTTTTGGTGAGGAAACCTGAGGGAAAGAGACCACTTGTGAGACCCAGGCCTAGATGGGGGGATAATATTAAAATAGATCTTCAGGAGGTAGGATGTGGGGTGTGGACTGGATCAAGCTGGCTCAGGATAGGGACAGGTGGTGAGCGTTTGTGAATGGGTTAGTGAACTTTAAGGTTCCATAAAATGCGGGGAATTTCTTGACTAGCTGAAAACCAGTTAGCTTCTCAAGAAGGACTCTGCTCCATGAAGTAAGTAAGTAATTAAGTAAGATGGGTAATAGTGTTTTATAGGAACCTGCTGCCTCTATTCCTCATATCTCTCGCTTCAACCTGCAGACAGGGGCAGCAGTTTTGTCCGAAATGTTCACATGTATCCTCAAAACTACATGGTGGCGCATGCTGTAATAGTGTAATCTTAATCGCTTGCCTGTTCTTTTGTGAACAGAAGTGACACATCTGAATGGTGCAGACATATCCACTTCATTCGAAACCCAGTGAACTGGAGTGTTTTGGTTCACCAATGAATACTCCTGCTTGATCCAAGCTGGACTCTTGGTCTAGAGACAACCTATCCTGACAGGAATATCATAACTTCCCTTAGTATTTCTAGGCAAATTCTGCAACAGAATATATTAACCTTTATATTTCAGGCATAGGGATTCCCAGTTCATCCCACAGAGGGGTTGACAATGATGTTTCCATTCAGGGATGCCACTGTATTACCCAGGAACTGGAAATATTTAAATCTCCTGATGATATGGTTCTGGTGGCCATATTTTAAATTGTATTGAATATTACTACTAACACTGCTGATGCCACCACCTTCACCACCACCACCACTACAACAACTGTGTTGTTTGTAGCAAACATGGGCTTCTCTTGCAACCTTTCTTGTATCAACACCAAATTGTAATCTCCTGTCCCCCATCACTCCCACAGCATCTTTGGGTAGGGATCAGCCAAAAACTCCTACTGCCACACTTTTTGCAGCACAGTGATACCTTCACAGTTTGTAGCTTCAGTTGCCATATATCAGTGCATTAACCTTTTGGCGCCGGAAATATTTTTTTAAATTTTAGCACACCCTGTATATAAAATGTGAATAATACAGGAACCAAATACATTAGAATTATGAAACAAACTGCATTTTGAGGAGAAAAA
>Ga0123353_10001851_pt1 | contig 26066 bp, 21 predicted proteins | sample TergutLab28metaG_3_FD_92763 | JGI IMG/M metagenome (GOLD analysis project Ga0123353, IMG submission 92763) | Labiotermes labralis P3 segment gut microbial communities from Petit-Saut dam, French Guiana - Lab288 P3 | ecosystem: Host-associated > Arthropoda: Insects > Digestive system > Gut ...
AAAGAACGACAATTGCGGCGAAGGCGTGGGCGGCGCGAGAAAAGAAAGAAAGCTTGCGGTGCAACTTCGCAAAACGATGAAGAAACCGTCGGCGATGGCATAATGCATAAATTTCCGTTTGGCTTTTTCGGGTTTCGGATGAAAAATACGCCGTGATGCGGCAATCAATTTCATCACAAAAACGCTTTCTTCCCGCTTTTCCGAAAGCATACAGATCATCCCGGCAAGCAATGACAAAACCCGGTGCAGCGTCCTGATCGAGTTGAGTGACCGTACCCGAAAATCCTCAAAAGCATATTGCTGTTTTTTGAAGCGGAAATATTCCTCGATCCGCCACCGCATGAGATAAACTTCGGTAACGCTGTTTGCCAACCGCGGGTCATCGCTTTTCAAATTGGTCAACAACAACATCGGGTCTTTCCCCAAACCGTAAACAACTATAGTCGTTCCACCCCAAAACTGTTCCATCTTTACGGTTTTTTTCCGCTCCCGCTACGTCTAAAATGCTCACCATACGCAAGTATTCCTGCGCTTTTATCCTTGCGGGAACAAAAAAATCCTCGTAAATATGGGACAGTTTTGGGGTGAAACGACTATACAAGATTCATGGGAATATGCGGATATTTCGGTAAAGATACAGGGATGATCGACGTTTTGCAAGATATTGCTTTCCCTTTTCTATCTTTGAAATCAATACGGTATTTACCCTTAAATTGATTGGCGACCTCCAAAATATTCCGGGCTTCATCCTTGTACCGGACATGACGGTTTTTGGTCGCCCGGATGATGAACTTTTCCTGCGCTTTCAAGAAGTATTCGTAATATGTCAACGCATCGAAACCTCTGTCCAGCGTCCGTATACCGCCTTTTCCGAAGGTTTCGCTCAGATATCGCAAACCTTTCAACACTTCATCATTTTCGCTGATGAATCCATCCTCCGCAGCGGAATATACCCGGTCATATACCGGTAGCAGCGTCTTGGTCTGCGCCGTCAGCGCGGCGATCTCCAGCGTCCAATATCCTTTTTCAAGCTCGCCCGTGCTGCCGTCCCGGCCCCTCCAGCGCGTGGCTGTATGGCTTGGTCACATCCGACAGATCTATCACAAACACTGTCCAGTTATCGGCATGGCTTTTGACTGTTTGGGTATAGTTATCCAACAATTGTTGTTGTTCTTCCCGTGAAAAATCCCGCAATCCGCGCGACAAACGTTCTATCGTTTTTTTGAGCTTGATCCTTTCTCTCAACGCCCGTCCGATTTTGCTCAGATGGCAACTCCCGGACTCTGCAATCCCATAAAGCAGGCTGATTACCAACTTTTTCTCCGGGCGACCAATTCCGGCGCAAATTTTTTCGCCGAATTTTAAAATTTCTCTTTTCAAACACCATGCGAGTTTGGTATAATGGTTCATGTAAGACAGCCTTTCTTGTTTGGTTTTTGGGGGTTTGGTCATTCCCATTATACCGTACTGTTTGGCTGTTTTCATCTGTTTCAAAGCTCGCGCTATTTTTCAACATCACAACCTTCTCCGGTGCAATTTTGCCTCCCTTCCTTACTTCGGCGGTCTTGTGTTTTTATTTTTGGGGTAACTCAAATTTGCCAAGAACTTGACAAAACAAAATATTTAACTATAATGGCTTTGAGTAAAAATCCGAATCTGGTACTCAAATAGGTAGAAAACCTAATTTGGCGTTTTCAAAAAGACCCGTCAGGCATTGGTATGCCTCACTTTTTGGGAGAGCCGAGTGCCGAGTGAACTAAATCCGCGACTTTGACTCTGCCCGTGAAGGTTCGATTCCTCCCATCCCAGTAACGAAGAAACCCGTCTGTATCAACGATGCAGGCGGGGTTTCTATCTTCTGTTGCGCGGCCAAATTACATTGCCGCCGCCGTATCTAACGCCGCCAGCATCATATCGGTAAAGGCTTTTTCCCGTTCCTTTGCGCTGGTGGCTTCCCCAGGAACGTCTGAAACCGTGAGGATACAGAGGGCTTTTTTCCCGAGCCGGGCGGCGTTCATAAACAGCGCTGCCGCTTCCATCTCCACCGCGAGGATCCCCATCTTCTGCCAGTTGGCGGCCTGTTCCGGGTTGTCGGCATAAAAAGTATCGCTGGACAGAATATTCCCGACCCGGTAAGCCAGCTCCCGCCGCTCGGCACATGCGACCGCCGTCCGGAGCAGTCCGAAATCGGCGAGGGGGGCAAAAGTGCCGGGCAGATTATATTGCCGGGCGAAATCCGAATTGGTGCTGGCTCCCATGCCGAAGATGATATCCCGGATCTTCACATCCGAACGGATCCCGCCGGCGGTGCCGACCCGGATGATGTTTTCGACCCCGTAATAGTGGAACAATTCGTAGGAATAAATGCCCATGGAGGGCATACCCATGCCCGAACCCTGAACCGAGACCCGTTTGCCGCTGTAGACGCCGGTGAAGCCCAGCATCCCGCGGACCGCGTTATACTGAGTCACGTCGGTGAGAAAATTTTCGGCAATGAATTTTGCCCGGAGCGGATCGCCGGGCATTAGGACCGTTTTGGCGATCTCGTCGGGGCTTTTGGCGTTGATGTGGGGGGTGGGGATGTTCATGAGTGATACCTTCCTTATAATATAATCATGCAGTTGTAAAAATTAAACCGACAGGTTAATCGAATAACTTAACAGGTTCTTGCGCTACGTTGAGAATTATTGTACCCTTATATATGGAAGCAAGCTTGTTTACTTATATTTTAAGGAGCGGTGGAAATGTATATCAATCAAAACATAAAAAGGCTGCGGCGCGGGAAAAATATCACACAGGAAAAATTAGCGGAGTATTTGGGCGTCAGCACACAGGCGGTGTCAAAATGGGAGCGCGGCGAAACCTTGCCCGACATTACGATGATTCTACCTCTGGCAAGTTATTTTAACGTGTCAGCCGACGAATTACTTGGTTTAGATACAGCAAAAAAGGAAGCGAAAATCAAAGAGTATTTAAACGGCAATCAATTGCTATTGATGCAGGGGAGATGGGACGAGGCTACCGAGTTGATGACAAAAGCCCACAAGAAGTATCCTGACGACTTTCGTATAATCAACGGGTATATGCAGTTGATTAGCGGCGGCAATGCGGATAACCAACCGGAGGTTGTGGCCTCCCGTGCAGCGGAGTTAACGGGTTTATGCGAAAGAATTTTAGAGGAATGTACCGCTGACGATATACGGTATAATGCCGTGGATATTCTCGCCAAAGTCAATAAAGCACAGGGAAATGTTGACAAAGCGCTCGAATTGCTGGACCGATTGCCGGATTGGTCTGTTTCACGATATCAAAAATGCGAGCAGCTTTTTGAAAAAACAACAGATGAATGGCGGTACTGGATTCATTATAATTTTTTTGTATTATCTGATTTCGCCATCAACAAATTGGGAAAAATCATCTGGTTTTCCGGCAAACCGTTTGACGAGAAGGAAAGCGCGGCGAACCGGATCATTGAATATTTGTTGAAAATATGCGATGAAACAGAGTATGAGCCGCTGCATCATATCATTTTTACGGTCTATAATGAAATGGGGTGTCATTGCTACCGCCAAAATAAATTCGATAAAACGGTACACTATTTTGATTTGGCCTTGAAATATGCGGTCATGTTCGATGATTTTATCGCTTCTGACCGGCAGATTTTACAGAATGGCGGGCAGTTAAAAGACGGTATTGCCATGCAATGGGGAAATATTGAAAATGGGAAATGGAATACAGTCAAGCGGCAATTGGAATGGTACAAAAATAATCCGTGGTTTAATGAATTACGCGAAAGAGACGATTTTATGCCGATATTGAAAAAATATGAGTTATTTGCAAAGGATATCGGCTAATTCGTGTTTATCCCGGCAATATTTCGTCAATAAAACTGCTCCCCACCGGCCATTTGTCAACGCCCCCGGTCTCGAAGATCCCGTGATATTCCGCGACACTGGCGGCGATATCCGCCAAGGTGGCGCGGGTGCCGATATCGGCGCCGCTTTTTACCCGGGCGCCGGCGATCAGCAGCGGCACATATTCCCGGGTGTGGTCGGTGCCGAGGAAGGTGGGATCGCAGCCGTGGTCGGCGGTGATCATCAGCAGATCGTCGGACTTCAGCGCCGAGAGGAGTTCCGGCAGCCGCGTATCAAAATATTCCAGCGCCTTTCGATAGCCGTCGACATCGTTCCGGTGGCCGTAGAGCATGTCGAAATCCACCAGATTGGTGAAGATCAGTCCGCTGTTTTCTTCCCGGATCAGCCGGGCGGTCTGGTCGATGCCGTCGCGGTTGTTTGTGGTATGGAAGGAGCGGGTGATCCCTCTCCCGCAGAAAATATCCTCGATTTTGCCGACCGCGCTGACCTCCCGGCCGGCCCGGACAAGTGCGTCTAAGACGGTATCCTGCTCCGGCGCGACGGCGTAATCCCGGCGGTTGCCGGTCCGGGTATACTGTCCGTCCGCGCCAAGAAACGGGCGGGCGATAACCCGGCCGGTCGCCCACTCGCCGGTGAGAAGTTCCCGGGCGGTTTCGCAAACCGCATACAATTCCTCGAGCGGGACCACCTGCTCATGGGCGGCGATCTGGAATACGCTGTCGGCGGAGGTGTAGACGATCAGCTTGCCGGTGGCGACGTGCTCGTCCCCCAACTGGCGGATAATTTCGGTCCCCGACGCGACGCAGTTGCCGAGGATGCCCCGGCTGGAGCGCTTTTGGAATTCGGCGATGAGTTCCGGCGGAAAACCATCCGGAAAGGTGCGGAAGGGTTCCGGCCGGATATACCCCGCCATCTCCCAGTGGCCGGAGGTGGTGTCCTTTGCCTGTCCCGCCGAAACGCATTTGCCGAAGGCGCCGGTGATGGCACGGGCGGACGCTCTCGTAAATCCGGTCCCGCCGATGGCGAAAAGGCCGAGCTGTTCCAGATGAGGGACAGTTAAACCGCCGTTTTTGATGATATTGCCTATGGTGTTGGCGCCGGCGTCGCCAAACAGGGCGGCATCCGGCAAAAAACCGATCCCCGCGCTGTCCAATACGATCAGAATGATCCGTTTCGGCATATCATACCCTTCTTTCTGTATCAAATAGAAGAATTTTTCTTGATTTTCAAAAAAGGTCTGTTATAATGCAGATATAAGGTTATTGACGAGCGAAGTGAGAGTCGCGGCGCTTCAGCGCCATGACCGAACGAGCGAAGTCAACAAAGAGGTGAATACCGCGGGGCTTGCCCTGGAGTGAAAACCTCTTTATTAAGGAAACAGGTGAGGTGTTTATGGATAATTCGGAGATCTTTTCACGCATTGACCATACCCTGCTTAAAGCTGCGGCGGCGTGGGATGAAATTGACACATTATGCCGGGAGGCAATCCACTTTCAAACCGCGTCGGTTTGTGTACCTCCGTCTTATATAAAAAGAATATCACAATCCTTTCCGGAAATCAACATCTGTACCGTTATCGGATTCCCTCTCGGCTATACGGTCACCGAAGCGAAGCTGTTGGAAACCGCGGCGGCGATACAGGACGGCGCAAATGAGCTGGATATGGCGGTCAATCTCGGCGACGTAAAAAACCGAGATTTCGACCGGGTCACCGCCGATATTCGGGCGGTCAAACAACTCTGCGGCAGTCTGATTTTGAAAGTTATCATCGAAACCTGTTATCTTACCCGGGAAGAAAAAATAACCCTCTGTTCCTGTGTAACCGAAGCGGGAGCGGATTATATCAAAACTTCCACCGGGTTCGGAACGGCGGGCGCGGCGATGGAGGATATCCTGCTTTTTAAGGAGCATATCGGCCCGAATATAAAAATCAAAGCGGCGGGCGGGATCCGTACCCGTCAGGATATGGTGGATTTTATCCGGGCAGGCTGTGACCGGATAGGGACAAGCTCCGCCGTAAAAATTTTAAGTGGAAAACCCGGTGAAGGATATTGAATATTGACTGCAAAACATTAATCCGTGAGGCGATTATCGCCCGGGAAAACGCCTACGCGCCCTATTCTGACTTTTTAGTCGGGGCGGCACTGCTGACCGCCGGCGGGAAAATCTATCGGGGCTGCAATATCGAAAACGCGGCATACACGCCGACCAACTGCGCCGAGCGGACCGCTTTTTTTACGGCGGCCGCCGCCGGTGAACGGGAATTCATCGCGCTCGCTGTCGTGGGATGGAAACGGAACGGCGTTCCGGAATTTGTTTTTCCCTGCGGCGTCTGCCGCCAGGTGATGATGGAATTTTGCAGCCCGGAAACCTTTACTGTTATCACCGCCGCCGGGGAAGACAAATATAAAACGACGCTGCTGCGGGAGCTGCTTCCCTCCGGTTTCGGGCCGGCGAATCTCTCGGGATAAGTTTTACGAGGAGGCTCACTATGCCGAAGATGTATCATATTGATTTTGACGAATCCCACGGCGCCCGGTACGCGATCCTGCCGGGGGATCCGGGACGGGTGGAAAAGATTGCCGCTTATTTAGAAAACCCGCGGTTCTTCCACCGGAACCGGGAATATACCGCCTGGATCGGCGAGATAGAGGGTGAATCCGTCATGGTCATGTCCACCGGGATGGGCGGACCGTCAACGGCGATCGCTGTGGAGGAATTGTATCAGACCGGCATACGGAATTTCATCCGGGTCGGCACCTGCGGCGGGATGGCGGAACAGGTGGCCGGCGGAGACATTGTTATCGCCACCGGGGCGATCCGGATGGAGGGAACTACCCGGGAATATGTACCGTTAGAGTTTCCCGCCGTCGCCCATATCGACGCCGTCAACGCGCTGATACAGGCCGCTAAAAATCTCGGCTTCAGCTGGCACGCGGGCATCGTGCACTGCAAGGATTCATTCTATGGCCAGCACAGCCCCGACCGGATGCCGGCAGGCTGTGAGCTGACCGATAAATGGCGGGCCTGGATCATGGCCGGCGCCCTCGCGTCGGAGATGGAGAGCGCGGCGCTGTATATTACTTCCCAGATCCTCGGCGCCCGGGCGGGCTGCGTATGCAGCGTGATATGGAATCAGGAACGGGAACGGCGCGGCTTACCCAACCCACATGTCCGTGACAGCACCGACGCCATCAAAACGGCGGTAGAATCGGTCAGACTGATGATCCGGCAAGAACATCGCTGAACAGAAACACAAAAAAAGTTTACCTCCGGCAATTCCCACGGAGGTAAACTTTTTTAATTTGCTATGAACCCACTCAAGAAAAGATAATCATGCCGCTAAGGAAGAACGCGAAGCGTTCTTCGGGGGTGCACACCACAGCACTGACCCAGTTTGATAAAACCTATAGTGCACCCCGTGCGCCCCATTATTCCCAAATGATATTTCTGATATTGCGCTCGGTGATGGTGTAGATGATATAGTTGGGGTTCCGGGCGGCGATATCGTCGAGATTAAAGCTGTATTTGCCCCATTCACGCCAATAGGCCGACGAAAAACGGTCGGTGAGGAAATCATAGAAGGGGCCGCCGAAGGAATCCCGGAAAATATAGGCCGACGGGAGTCCGCTGCCGCTGGCGTTAGTGGAGTGTTCGTTGCCTACTACTGCGTGGTCGATCGAAATGTTATTCCCCATATAGACATTGTGGCGGCCGCCGGGCGGGACGAATTTGAAATCCACAAAAGCGGTGGTTTCCCTCAGTGACGATCTCTGGTTATCCAGATTGAACATCATCCAGATATCGCCCATGCTCCGCTGTTTGTTGGAAATGGTGAAATCCGAACGGGGGCGGGGACTGGCGGCGGGGTATTTGCCGCCGATATGCTTCATCAGCTCCTCATAACCTATCAGCGCGCCGTATTCGGTCCAGTGGGAGTCGGTCTTATGATAGAGCTTATAGCTATCGTTTTTCCGGGCCATAAAGGTATTGGTCAGATCAATGACCGTTCCGCCGCCGTCGCGGACAGCCTGAGAAAACTGGCGGAGAAGGCTGTTGGAGGTGTTGCCGCGCTTCCATTCGCTCGTCACTACCTCAGGATAGATTTCGGTGGGATTGGGGATGATGAAATAGATGATTTCGGCGTTGCAGCCTTTGGCTTTCAGGTCGTTGAGGCGTTTCTGGGTTTTATCCTTCAATTGATTGATCTGGGTCTGGTTGATCAGGTTGGTTCTCTCATAATCCGCTTTGTTATCTACAAAATAGCAGAACGACTCGGCGCCGACGATGGTGGCGCAGATACCGTGCTGCTCCCAGAGATTGACGTTGGTTTGCGATTTGACCGTGACAGTTTCGGTGTCACTGGGGGATTTCCCGGGGACAACCGCGATAATAGACAGGGTGGTGGTACCGTTTTTGATCGGAACTTCCACGATGAAATTGCCGAAATCGGAATTGGTCGTAATGGTGGAAGCGCCGCCGGTCACCGTGATGGCCGATCCGGGTTCGCATGAACCGCCGATAATCACATGGTTATTGCGGCTGTTTTTGCAGATGGTCAGGGAGATAAAGTCGGTCTGCGGCAGAGTGGCCGTGGTGGTCGGCGGCTTGGTGGTTGCAGTTGTCACCGGTGGTTTGGTGGTTGCAGTCGTCTGGGATTTGGTGGTAGCAGTCGTCTGCTGTTTGGCGGTAGAAGCAGTCGTCTGCTGCCGGGAGGTGGACGTTGTCCTGACCGTCGTGGTCGGCGGTTGGGTGATAATCTGTGTCGAGCCTTTTGCGTCCACAAATATGCTGGTGGTTGGCGGCGGGCCGGTGGTGGTGGCCACGGTGGTGGTCGGCGGTTGGGTTATAATCTGTGTCGAGCCCTTCTCGTCTACAAAAATACTGGTAGTCGGCGGCGGGCCGGTGGTGGTAGCTATAGTCGTGGTCGGCGGCGCAGTTATCACCTGTGTCGAGCCCTGGTCGTCAACAAAGATACTGGTAGTCGGCGGCGGCTCTTCGCCGGCTTCCGCCGGGATCACATTGCCCGACATAATATCGTCCACAACCCCCTTTGCCTTAGTGTTGTCGGGGGTGGCCAGCAGCACAATAAAATTATCGGTCTCGATCACCTGCGCGCTGTCGAGGATCGGCATCTGCTCGGGATTATACAGCCCGACATTGCCGCTCATCTGTTTCACATAAGCGAGACGGTCTTCCAGCAATTTTTTGACGGCGGAGGCCTTTTCGGCGTCCTCGAATTTGAAGACGTCCACCTCAAACACATAGTGCCCGTCGGCAAAATAGATGGCGAAATCCAATACGTCGGCCATTTCTGCCAATTCCTCATAATTGCCGTTGATCAGATATCCTATGTAGGCGGGATCCGCGGTTCCGGGAAAATACTCTTTCAGATCCGGGACGGCTGCCGGGTCAAACACCGCCAGAATGGTGTCCGCCACCGCTTTGGCGGAATAGGCGGCGGGGTTGACGCCGCCGCCGGATACGGAAGAATTGTTTTTTCCTCCGCAGGCGGCCAGCAGGCTTAACAGGGTAACCAATGCGAGAAAAAACGCGGTTCTCCGGTGCAGTTTGTTCCAGAAGTTCATGATGTTTCTCCTTTTTATGATTTTATAAACCGTAGTTTATTTTATAAACCAAAGTTTAGAATCCCGAAAATATTGCCGTCGGCATAGCTCCCGATATGCTCCAGCACCAGCACCCGGCTGATGTTTTTTTCCTCGACGATTTTAGCGGCTGAATCCTTAAAATAGCGCAGATCGATGATCTCGAGATCGTAATGATAGGCTAAGAACGGCACCACCGCGTGGGCGAAGCTGTCCTTGATCAGCAGCAGCCGTTCACGATCTTCCACCGGCCCCCCATCCGCGTTGTCGGCAATTTTCTTATTAACGCTGACCCAGCCGTTGTTGCCGCTGGTCGTGCCGCCGATGAAGGAGCTGTATTTATCTTTTTTCTCCAACCAGGACCGGTTATAAAATCCGGGATAGCTCTCGCCGGAATCGCGGATGGTGGTGATATAGTCGCTGTCATCGCCCGGGTAGCGGAAATAGTACATGGTATCGGGCTGGATCCATTTCATCCCCGCGCTGGACCAGGTGGTGCCGTAAAAGGCGTCGGAAACCTCCTCCACCGTAAAGGCGGAGAGCGGCCGGGGTTCTTCCCCGAAGGATTTCATGATTTCCGCGTAAGCATAATACGCGCCCAGCGTCGTCCAGTGGTGGTCGGTTTTGTAATAATACTGCCCGTCGCCGCTGCTCTCGGTCTCGAGCCTGAGCGGTTCCAGCAAATTGAGGAAACGCAGCGCCGGACGGATGGCGGTCTGGTCGTGAAAATGTTCCCAGAAGTCATGCGTATCCGGGAAATTTGCCGGCAGATACCTGCCCAGCACATCCATCGGCCGCCCGGCCGCCGCGAGGGTGAACGGGATCCCCCGCGCCTCCATCGCCGAAGCGAATTTTTCCAGATTGTCCAGATTGGTTTCTAAAATATCATAGTCCGGGTACGGCTCCCGCTTGACGATATACCCGCCGGAGCCCAGCACGACGTCGTTGTTCTCTTTTTTCAGCAGCCCGATCTCCGACATCCCCTTCAGCCCGACAAAAAAGTTGCGGACGGGGAACTGGTCGGCGTAGAAGCCGGCGATATCCGCGGTGAAACGGCCCTCGATAAGCCGGTCTAAGAATTTTCCCTGCTGGATCCGCTCCAGAAGGCTGCCCTCAAATTCAGACGAGATATCGGGGAACTGCTGCAGCATCCGGTTTTCCTGGTCGGAAAAGGTATCCGCGGGCTTGAGATAGACGGCGATGCCGAATCCGAAAATCACCAATAAGAAGGCGATAATGGTCAGAATATCGGTGATCCGCGACTGCTTTGCGGTCTGCATCTGGATCTCTAATAACGCATCCTGTTCGGTAGTTTTTTCGGGGCGTTTATCCAATAATTCCTTATTTTCCATGATATATTACCCTCCCCGCGTTAAAATCTAAAATACAAAAACGGATTGAATGAAGAATCAACGGGATAAGCGGTGCAGAGGATAAGCAGCAGCGCGCAGGCCGCACAGGCGGCGTTCCGGAGGACAGGGGATCCGGCGTAGCGGGAATAGAACAGCTTTTTCGGCAGCGGAGTGGCCGCGATAATCATAACAGCGAAGAAGAGCAGATTCCGTGTCAAGTGATATATCGTCTCCTGTGAGATGAATGACACCCCCGACCCGAACATGTTGCCGAGCCAGACCATACCTGCGCCCAAATCCTCAAAAACGAACAGCAGCCAGCCGAACAGGACGAAGAAAAGGGTATAGATATGCCGGAAAACCGCCGGAACTTTTTCCAACAATTTTAACAGGAAAGCCTTTTCGATGATCAGCAGAACGCAGTAATACATCCCCCAAAGGATATAGTTCCAGCTTGCGCCGTGCCAAAAACCGGTCAGGAACCAGACGATTAAAATGTTGACATAGGTGCGGCCGGTACCCTTCCGGCTGCCGCCGAGGGGGAAATAGACATATTCCCGGAACCAGGTGGAGAGGGACATGTGCCACCGGCGCCAGAATTCGGTGATGCTTTTGGATATGTAAGGATAGTTGAAATTTTCGAGGAATTTGAAGCCGACCATCTTGCCGAGGCCGACCGCCATATCCGAGTAGGCGGAAAAGTCAAAATAGATTTGGAAACCGTAGCAAATCAATCCGATCCAGCACCCGACGACGGTACGGTTATTCTCCGGCGCGTCCCGGAACACGGCCCACAGCTCGCCGGCGAGGTTGGCGAAGATAACCTTCTTGGCCAAACCGGCGATAAAGGTGCGTACCCCCGAAGCGAACAGGGCAACGGTTTCCCTGCGGTCGCGCATCATCTCGTCGATGTCGAAATACCGGACGATCGGGCCGGCGATCAATTGGGGGAACAACACCACATAGGCGCCGACCGAGGTGAAATTTTTCTGGACATTGGCGTCCCGGCGGTAGACGTCGATGACGTAGGACAGCGCCTGGAAGGTATAAAAGGAGATGCCGATCGGCAGTCCCAAATTCAACAGCGGCAGATTTTCCAGCCCCGGGATATGCCGCAGGTTGGAGACAAAGAAGTCGTAGTATTTGAAAAAGCCGAGGATGCCGATGTTGATGACAATGCTGATGACAAGGGCGGCTTTGGCCCGGCATTCTTCTCCGGACCGCCGGAAGCGGTCGACGTAATAGCCGCCGAGATAGTCCACAAAAATTGTGAACAGCATCAGGAACACATAGACCGGTTCGCCCCAGCCGTAAAAAACCAGACCGGTCAGGAAGAGGACCACATTGCGGAGCTGCAGATACCGCGCCGGCACGATGTAATACATCAGCAGCGTCGCGGGCAGATAAAAATACAGGAATTCCAAGCTCGAAAATACCATCCGGTCAAATTCCCCCTTTGTGGTATGGTTAGTATAGCATATGTGACGGGAAAAATCAAATTTTTTTAGTTGTGGGCGGGGTAGGCGGGCTATGTGGGCTGTGCGGGGCAGGGCAATTGAAATGATACATATTTCCGTCTTTCTCTTAACAAGGGGGCAAGGGGTTGGCCGCCCTTACAATCAACTAAATTCAACCGAGGGAATATTTCACGGGCGGAAAAATAGACGATTCCAAAAAATGTCAGCCGAGGAATATGCTGAAAAAGTTGCTTTTCCCTTGGCGCAGACGCTATATTTTATGTATGATGGCAATAGTACCATATAAAGAGAATAAAAAGATAAAATAACGCAATCCATCTATTGGCGGAATGAAGCCAAGTTCTATCCCCCCCATCAGCATCACCACAACCATCAGACACGCCGCACTGATCAGTCTGATCATTTTCTTTTTGCGCCGCGGTTCCTCTCCGGGTTCCGCTGTTTCTTCAACCATCTCCTCTTCCCACAACGTGGTTTCCCATTCTTCGGGTTCTTCCTCTTCAAATAGCGCCGGCTCCTCCTCAGGCAAAGCCTCCGTTTCGATTTTTGCCTGGATTTTATTAAACTTAGTAAGCTCACCGGTAATATCTCTTTCCGGTTCGCTCTCCGGAACAGAAACACCTTGTGGCCTTACCCCTTTCGGCAGCGGCAGCCGGTTCAACTCCCGCGACAACTCCTCCGCCGTCTGATACCGGGTTCCCGGATCCGGCTGGGTACATTTTTGGATCACCCGCTCCAATTTTTTCGACAGATATGGATCGATCTCCCGGATCGGCTGTATTTTATATGGCGGCAGGCGGGGATCGCGACCGGTCGCCAGATGATACAGCGTCATCCCGAGGTAGTAGATATCGGTCCGGGCGTCGGTCTGCCCGCTGCCGTACTGCTCCGGCGCGGCGTATCCGTGGGTTCCGAGATACGCGGTGTCGCCGGTGCCGGCTGTCTTATATTCCCGCGCCGCGCCGAAATCGATCAACGTCACGTTGCCGTCGTTTTTCAGCATGATGTTGCCGGGTTTCATGTCCCGGTAAATGATCGGCTGGGGCTGGGTGTGCAGGTATTGCAGCACGCCGCAGAGCTGGCGGCCCCAGCGGATCACGTCGGCCTCCGGCCGGGGGCCGGCGGTTTCCAATATCCTGTTCAGCGAATGGCCCTCGATGTATTCCATGACTACAAAATAAGACCGGTCGTCCTCGAAAATGTCGTGAATAACCGGCAATCCGGTATGCCGGAGCCGGATCAGTATCGCCGCCTCGGCGATCAGCCCGCCCCGCGTCCCGCCGATCAATCCGGAGTTGTTCTTGTAGACCTCTTTCAGCGCGCAATAATTATGCAGCCGCAGATTTTCCGCCAGATAGACGCAGCTGGTCCCGCCTTTGCCGATGACATTCAGGATTTTATACCGCCCGTCGAGGATGGTGTTGACTTCCAGCATGATGTTTCCCGTCCTTTATTCATAAGTTTCGCGGGGTATGACAGTGGGATTTCCAACTCAATTGACTAACAAACTCAGCTTGTCGATCAGGCCGGCGTTCCGGGTGGCCGAGACGTTGTTGACGAACAGCACGTCGGTGATCCCGTTGTCGGTGACGAAGGAGATCAGGTTGCTCTTAAAATACCGGTAATCCACGATGTGGACATACTGGTAATGGGTGATCAGGAACGGCGCGAAGGCGTTTCCGAAGCTCTCCTTGACGATGACGCAGGCCGACCCGTCGGTTTTCTCCTTGTTGGTGATCAGCGAATAGGGCTGGTCGCCGGCGATGAAGCAGTTGTATTTGCTGGAGGCGTTCCAGTTGGACACATCCTGGATCACCATCCAGTCGGTCTTGCTGCCGTTGGTATCGGTGAAAACAAAATCCGTCTCGGCCAGCGGCAGATAGGCGACGACGGTATCGGGATTGTCGCCCAATTTGGGATTTTTCCCGGTGTTGGAATAAAAGGAGCCGAGGAAGCCGGGAAATTCAATGGTTTCATACATACTCAGATCCGGCGCAAAAGTCCCCTTCTGTTTGCAGAATTCGGCGTAGGCGTAATACGCGCCCCGGGCGGTCCAGTGGTGGTCGGTGCGGAAGTAGAGGTATTCGTCCCGGTGGGCCCGCAGGGTGTCGTAGGGGTTAGCCGTCCGGACCTGCTCGCTCATTGAACCGAAGATATAGTTCAGCGCCTTCTGCTGGTCGTCGGAGGAGGTGACCTTGGCCCGCAGATCGTCCCGCAGCGTGATGTCGATACTCAGCGGCGCGATCACCGAATAGACCTGGGCGGTTCCGGCGAGCTTTGCGGCGGCGGCATTGACCGTTTCGATATATTTGTCGGCGGTGGAGCGGTTGAAGTTATAATATTCATAAGCCGCGTCGCCGGCCACCAATACCGCGCCGATGGTGCCCACTTCGATCGGCTCTTCATTTGCCGCGGTGGTTTGCTGCGGCTCGGTCGCGGTGGTTTGCTGCTGGGTGGTTGCCGTCGTCTCAGAGATAGTGGTACCGGTCGCCTCGGTCGTTTTGGCCGGTGCCGAAGGGGTGGGGCGGGCGGGATCCGGGATGTCGTCGCCGGTGCCGATATCCCCGTGGACCTCCACCGGATTCAGCCCATATAAGCCCTGCAGCCGGCCGTTCATCTCCACCATCCGCTCCCGCAGCGGAAAGGTATCCGAAAACCAGAGGGTGATATCCCGGGTATATGAGCCGTTCAGCACTTTATCAAAAGAAAAAGCGGGAAATTCCTGCAACATCCGGTTTTCGCTCTCCGACTTGACCGGCCGCCAGGGGATCAAAAACATCCCGGCGATAAAACCGGCAAACAAAACCGTATAAAACGCAATAACCTTATACAGCGGATACCGCAGCTCGCAGTTGCGGGCCAGCAGCGCCGGGGAAAATTTTAAGTTTTCTGAAAATTTGTTTTTCATAAAGCATCCACCTCAAAATTGAAAATATAAAAACGGATGATAGCTGTTCCCCACCAGCGCGAAGGTGGCCAGCAGCATCAGCAGCACCGGCAGCGCCGTCTGGGCGGCCGTATGGGTTTTGATCAGCCGCCCGTTTTCCGCCCGGGTCTGCATATACGCGCCGAGGTTCCGGGCCAGCGGGGTGACGGCGATGATTGCCGTTATCAGCAAAAAGATATTGTTCTGCCACGCCACCGAGGTCTCAAAAGAGGAAAACGGGTTGCCGTTGGCGCCGAACATCCCCTTCACGATGGTCCAGATTACCGCGGTATCCCGGAACTGGAACAGGATCCAGCCGAAAAAGACTGCCGCCAGCAGATAGATATGGGAAAACACCCGGGGGATTTTTTGCAGCCAGTCCCCCAAAAATAATTTTTCAACGGCGAGGAACAGGAAGAAATACAATCCCCAGAGCAGGAAATTCCAGGACGCCCCGTGCCAGAATCCGGTCAGCCCCCAGACGATCAGCAGATTCAGCATCGTCCGCCCTTTGCCTTTCCGGGAGCCGCCGAGCGGGATATAGACATAGTCCCGGAAGAAAGATCCGAGTGAGATATGCCACCGCCGCCAGAATTCGGAAACCGAGCGGGACGCGTAGGGATAATCGAAATTCTCCCGGTAATGGAACCCGGTCATCAGCCCCATGCCGACCGCCATATCCGAATACGCTGAAAAATCGAGATAGATATAGAGCATAAACGCCAGCATCCCCAACCACAGCATCGCCGCCGGCTGCCCGGCCAGCGCCGCGGCGCTTTCGGCAGGGGAGAGCGCCGCGGCGAGACCATCCTCTCCCGTCATCTTCTCAAAAATTTTCCAGCAGCTGTTGGCCAGCACCGCCTTTTTGGCGAGACCGACCGCAAACCGCCCGACCCCGCGGCTGACGTCGGACAATACGATCTGCCGGTCGGTCAGCTCATTTTGGATATGGGCATACCGCACGATCGGCCCGGCGATACTCTGGTGGAACAGGCTGCAGAACAACAGCAGCGACGCGAAATTGCGCTGGGCGCGGACCTCGCCGCGATAGACGTCGACGGCGTAGGAGAGCAGCTGGAAGGTATAAAACGAGATACCGATCGGCAGCATGATCGACGGAACCGCCGACGGGAAGCCGAACAGCGATTTGGTGTTGGTCAGCAAAAAGGTGCCGTACTTAAAGACACCGAGCAGCCCCAGATTCACCACGCAGACCGCGATCAGCCAAAATTTGGCCGAAAAACGGGGCGACTGCGCCGCCCGTGCCCGCTCGATCCCCATCACCAACAGCCAGTCGGCCAGCGTCATCAGCACCAACAGCAGCACAAAAGCCGGCTCGCCCCAGGCATAAAACAACAGCGAAAACATCAATAAAACGACATTTTTCGCCCGGATTCCGCGCACCGCGAAATACAGCAGCATCACCAACGGAAAAAATCCATAGACAAAGACCAGTTCAGAAAAAACCATAATATCCCATCATCCCATTCATTAATAGATACTTGTATTTTACCGCAATTCGTCGAAATGTCAATGTGAAAATTTAGAAGATTGTGAAGAAATACATATATTTTTATTATTATTTTTTGATATAAAAACCCCGCGGGGACAGATTCAACGTCTGTCCCCGCGGGGTTATCGTTTTATCCTGTTTCCTGTGGGAATTTATCGGACTTCATGCCGTATGTACCGCCGGCAGTTTTACAACAGAAATACGAGCGCGGCGGCCCCCGCTGGATACCGCGCCCGCATAGCTCAATCTGTTCAAATTCACGGAGCCAGCCGGCTCATGATAGCGTCACGGATCTGATCCGCGTTAAAGGCCCTGCATTGTAATGTCCGTCCCGCGATTTGCAAATAGACAGAAGTTTTCCGGGACGAAACGCTTTCGATCTGATCATATGTCAATTCAAAAGGGATGTACACAGACGGCTGCTTTACCTGCGTTTGCAGATAAGCGCCTTTCACCCGGTCGTCATACACGTCGATAAAACATCTTTTTGCTTCCCGTACCGCCAGAAATGGTATGTATACCGCCAACAAAGAAAAAAATCCACCCACAAGAGGTGCGCCTATTTCAAGTATTTTGTCTTTATCTGATTTAAATTGCCTGGTAAACGAGGAAGAATACATGGATAAACCGTTTTTATTAAGTGCCGTAATTCCCGCAATCAGAAAAAATACGCCCAAAATACCAAAAACAAGAGTGAAGGGAAGATAACGAGAAAATGCTTTGCCCGCGCTGGTGTCGCCTTTTAGAACTAATTTCATGGTCAATTCCTCCAAAAAATAAAATGATTCGGGAGCCGCCAGCAGGCCATTTCGCCCGCTGACGGCTCCCGCGCAGCGCAAAAAAACACACAGGGAATATTACACCCCGTGCGTTCTTAATTAAAATCAAGTGATTAAAATCAAGTGAAAATTCAAACCGCAAGAACCTCATTGACGGCACAATTACGCGTGTGGTATACTGTGGGGGCCAAAGTGCCGGAAAATTCGGTTGTTTTTGGGGTGGTCGGTTCACCTTTAAGACAGGGTGCGGATAGTGCAAGTATCCACGCCTGCTTTGGTATTTTTTTGTCTGCCGGGAGCACAGCAGGAAACGGGCGTCTCCTACAGACAGGGCGTTACCTGTCTTCAGCAAAGTGATTGTACCACAACAAAAGACAAAAAGCAAGAAAATTTTTTTTATTTTAAACCGGCGTTACCATTCTTGACAAATCCCTGTTCATGCTTCATAATAGAATCACTACAGATATGAAACAGGAGAACAGCCATTATGGGTAAAACAATCGCACAAAAAATATTAGAAACTCACCTTATCAGCGGCGATCTGACCACCGGGTCCGAAATCGGTATCAAAATCGACCAGACGCTGACCCAGGACGCCACCGGCACGATGGCGTATCTGGAATTTGAGGCGATGGGGGTGCCCCGGGTCAAAACCGCCTGTTCGGTGGCCTATATCGACCACAACACCCTCCAGACCGGCTTTGAAAACGCCGACGACCACCGGTATATCCAGTCGGTGGCGCGTAAGCACGGACTGTTCTTCTCCCGCCCGGGCAACGGCATCTGCCACCAGGTCCATCTCGAACGGTTCGGTGTGCCGGGGGCGACGCTGATCGGCTCGGACAGCCATACCCCGACCGGCGGTGGGCTGGGGATGCTGGCTTTCGGCGCCGGCGGGTTGGACGTGGCGGTGGCGATGGGCGGCGGGCCGTATTTTATCACCGTCCCGCAGATGGTACGGATCAATCTGACCGGCAAACTGCGGCCCTGGGTGGCGGCCAAAGACGTGATCCTCGAGGTGCTGCGCCGGCTGTCGGTCAAGGGCGGCGTCGGAAAGATTATCGAATACGGCGGGCCGGGCGTGAAAACCCTGTCGGTGCCGGAACGCGCGACCATCACCAATATGGGCGCCGAGTTGGGCGCGTCTACATCGGTGTTCCCCTCGGACGAGGTGACAAAAGCGTTTCTGGACGCGCAGGGGCGCGGGGATGTCTGGACGCCGGTGGAGGCCGACGCCGATGCGGACTATGACGAGATCATCGAGATCGATCTGTCGGCATTACAGCCGCTGGCGGCCTGCCCCCATTCGCCGGACGCGGTCAAGCCGGTGGCGGAGCTGGCCGGGATGCCGGTGGATCAGGTCTGCATCGGCTCCTGCACCAACGCGTCGCTGCGGGATCTGATGAAGGTCGCGGCCATTTTGAAGGGCAAAACCGCGCACCCAAATGTCAGTTTATCCATCTCGCCCGGCTCAAAACAGGTTTTCCAGATGCTGGCCCAAAACGGCGGGCTGGCCGATCTGATCGCCGCCGGGGCACGGATATTGGAGTGCGCCTGCGGGCCCTGCATCGGCATGGGGCAATCGCCCAACTCCGGCGGCGTTTCGCTGCGGACATTCAACCGCAATTTTGAGGGGCGCTCGGGAACCGCCGACGCGCAGGTGTATCTCGTCAGCCCCGAAACCGCCGCGGTCAGCGCATTGACCGGCGTTTTCACCGATCCGACCGCCTGCGGCGATGCACCGGCAATTACAATGCCGGCACAGTTCACCGTCGACGACAGCATGATCCTGCCGCCGGTCCCCGAAGCGGAGATGGCCGGCGTCGAGATTCTGCGCGGCCCGAATATCAAACCGTTTCCGGCGACGGCGCCGCTTTCGGATGACATCAGCGCGCCGTTAATCTTAAAAGTCGGCGACAATATCACCACCGACCACATCATGCCGGCCGGCGCGAAGATCTTGCCGCTGCGGTCGAATATTCCGGCGATCAGCGAACACTGTTTCGTCCGCTGTGATCCGGCATTCCCCGCCCGGGCCAAGGCGGCCGGGTCCGGCTTCATCGCCGGCGGGGTCAACTACGGGCAGGGCAGTTCCCGGGAGCACGCGGCGCTGGCTCCCCTTTATCTCGGCGTCAAAGCCGTCATCGCCCAATCCTTTGCCCGCATCCACGCGGCCAACCTGATCAACGCCGGCATCCTCCCGCTGACCTTCGCCGATCCGGCGGATTATGACCGGGTAAACCAGGGCGACAAATTGTCGCTGCCGGAGCTGCGGAAAAAATTGGAAGCCGGCCAACCGCTGACGCTGGTCAACAACACGACAGGTACAAAAATTCCGCTGGATACTCAGTTTACTGAACGCCAAGTGGCCATTTTGCTGGCCGGCGGACTATTAGATTACACCCGCAACACGAATCAACCGTAATGGTGAATTATGAATTATGAATTGGAAAAAAGCATCTCGATGTCGGTCATCCGCCGGTTGCCGCGGTATTACCGGTTTTTGTATGACCTCAAAGAGAACGGGGCCGACCGGATCTCCTCGCGGGAGCTGTCGGCGCTGATGGGGCTGACCGCCTCCCAGATCCGGCAGGATCTCAACTGCTTCGGCGGGTTCGGCCAGCAGGGGTACGGCTATCCGGTGGAGCAGCTCTACGATGAGATCGGGCATATCCTCGGGGTGGATACGCTGTCCGACGCGGTGCTGCTGGGCGCCGGCAATATGGGGCGGGCGATCGCTACCCATATGAATTTCGAGAGCCGCGGGGTCCGGCTGATCGGTATTTTCGACAATTCCCGCCGGGCGGTCGGCAAGGTGATCCGGGATCTGACGGTGCAAAAGGTGACCGGTCTGGAGGCGTTCTGCCGGGAGCGCCGGCCCAAGGTCGCCATCCTCTGTATCCCCAAGGAGGCGGCGCCGCATTTGGTGGAGCGGCTGCTGGCGCTGGGGGTGGCGGGGTTCTGGAATTTTTCACATTATGATATCGCCCACCACCATCCCGGGACGATCGTGGAAAACGTTCACCTCGGGGACAGCCTGATGACGCTGAGTTACCGGCTGGCGGAGGATAAATAGGGAATTATAAAAACCCCGGCCCCTGTCACGCGACAGGGGCCGGGGTTTTGTGAATTTTATTCATTATTCGGCGGGGAATTTATCGATCTTGCCGACTAATTTTTGCAGGATCAGCCGGGCGTCGGCGATGGTGATAATTCCGTTGCCGTCCACATCGGCGACCTCCAATTGCTCCGGCGTCAAAGTGATTCTGCCGATAATATATTGCAGTACTAACCGCGCGTCGGTAACGGATAATTTGCTGCCGCCGCTGACATGGCCGAGAGGATACAGCAACTGCCGATCCACGGCTATAACACCGTTGTCGTTATTGATAATATGGATATCTTCTGATGGTACCATAACTACATAATACGGATTGTCGCCGACTTCCAGCCCCACTTCTTCCAACTCAATCCTAAACATAATTTCGGTCAGATTATCCTGCAATATATCAATTTCAAAAGCCAAAAAATCTCCGGAAGCATCCGGCAGACCAATGCCGTTGACAAATACAATTTTCAGACAATCTGTTATGGTATTGTTTTCACATAAAAAATAATCATTTGAGATACCGTAACCATTGATACCCACCCGCCGGAAGGATATTTGCTCCGGATCGTAATAAATCGAAAACTCACCCTGGATGAGGTGATAGCCCTCCGGATTTTCATACGTGGTATAAACTGTCGCGCGCCCCCCGATTTGTACAGCGTCTGTTACCGTGACATTCAGATACACATCATGTTTAAGCTTAAGCTTTACCGAGCCGTTATTGACGACGGAGACACTTTCATTGGGTACAAGAACCACATCCCCGCCGACGCCGAATTCCAGCCCTACATCAGATAAAACCACTTCAAAATCTATCGCGGTCAAATCATCATCTAATAATTCGACCCCGAAGCATAAAAATTCTCCGGATGCCCTGGCTAAGCCGATATAGCTGGAGCTGGCAACGACGCAGTCCATATAGTCGGAGTGTATAGCGTTCACAACGAGAAATTCGCCTTTTACAAGATCGCCATAATAAGGTGAGATGCCATCAGCGTCAAAAAGAAAATATGTCGACGCATATTTTGTGAATTTGATCTGTGCCGGGTTGAAATAAATCTCGATCCTGCTTTGACGAAAATAATACCCCTCCGGGTTTTCATAGGTGGTATAGATTTCATAGGTCTTGTCGCCGGTCTTCACCACATCCGAAATAGTGATTTTCAGATACACCTCCTCCGCTGCCGCCGCCGTAATTCCCAGTCCCGTAAACATCGTCAGCGCCATGACCAGCGCCAGTGCCATTGAGAGTGCCTTTTTCATAACCCTTTCCTCCATTTTTTAAAATAAAAATCCCAAGAGCCGCCGACCGGTTTTTCCCGGCTGGCGGCCCCTGGCAGCACAAAAAAACACACAGGGAATTCACCCCGTGTGTTTGATGTTTTCAAACAATGACAAACCTCGTTGACGGCACTGTGCGCGGCGTGGTATACTGAAAGGGCCAAAGTGCCGGAATTCCGGTTGTTTTGGGGTGCTGGATCACCTTTGAGACAGGGCGTAGATGCTCGCAACATCCGCGCCTGCTTTGGCATTTTTTTGTCTGCCGGGAGCCGACAGGGAAAGCGTGAATAGATATCCCTGCCTTCAGCAAGAACAGTGTAACACATGTGAGAAGAAAATGCAATAGTTTTTTTGAAAAATGCGGAAAAAGACTTTTGTTCGATGAAATTTGTCCTTGTGTTTCACGGTAAAACATGGTATGCTTTCAAGCACAGAGGGGGCGAACCGATGGAGATCTGGGATGTGATGGACGCGGAGGGGCAGGTTACCGGGCGGACCATCCTGCGCGGCGACCGGCTGCTGGCCGGCCAGTATCATTTGGTGACCCATATCTGGATCGTCAACGCCGCCGGCCATCTGCTGATCCAGCGCCGCGCCGATTCATTGAAGCTGCTGCCCGGGATTTGGGCGGTGACCAGCGGTTCGGCCGTCACCGGGGAGGATTCGCTGACGGCGGCCCGGCGGGAGCTGCGGGAGGAGCTGGGTATCGCGGCGGGGAAAGAGGATTTTCACCTGCTGGGGCGGCTGCGGCGGCGTAATTCCTTCTGCGATCTCTGGCTGCTGCGGAGCGAGATCAAGGTGGAACGCCTGATTCTTCAGGAAAATGAGGTAGCGGAGGCGCGGTGGGTCAGTTTTCAGGATCTGCGCCGGATGGTGGACCACGGGCTGTTCCACAATTACGGCAATCTCTATTTCAAAAAAGTGCAGCAATACGTGCAAAAAGCCGTCTCGGGCGGGACGGGGATAAAAAGCGGAAAAACAAAATATAAAAATGGAAAAAACGCTTGACATACCGGGGAGAATATAGTATAGTGTTTGAGCGCCGCTGAATCCGAGGCGCCGATAAGCGCCATTAGCTCAGTTGGTAGAGCACCTGACTCTTAATCAGGGTGTCCTGGGTTCGAGTCCCCGATGGCGCACTGCGCGGCCCGGTGGGCCGTGTGCGATTTGAAAATGTAAAATTGAAAATTAAGGTATTGTCAATTGCAGCGCACAAAATATATTCACAGCTGTTATCCAGAATAATTTTCAATTTTCAATTTTCAATTAATATCTGGCCCGTTGGTCAAGTGGCCTAAGACTCCGGCCTCTCACGCCGGCAACACGAGTTCGAATCTCGTACGGGTCACCAGCATTCTCCAGTTATTATCTGCCATTGTTGGGGTGATGGCTGGGAAATTTGTTTAAAACATATTTCGGAGGTATTACATGGAAAAACGCGGAGATTATTTGTATGGCACACAGGATGAAATAAACGATTATCAAACGCAGCAAGGGGCTTCAAACATGGCGGCAGGGGCAATAGCGGGGTTGGCCGGTATCGCCGTTGTTACGGTTGTCATAGTTGCGAGCATTGCGAAATCATATCAAGAGATGAAACAAAGAGACCTTGCCTGCGGAGAACAAATTGAACGCTGGCATAATATGTACAGCAATCTATGGGGCGAAAAAAAAGCTGATTTGGTTCTGAATCGGGCGAAAAAAAAACTAAATTTTAAGACTATTCCGTTAATACTTATTCCGTTTTTTTTCGTGACACTACTTGCAATTATGGTTAACATGTCGAGTATACTTGATTCGATACCTGATGGTTTGAAAGATTTTTCAACCTTTACAAATGCTATAGAAACAATAAAAATTTCTGTTATTTATATGCCAATTCATTCTAAAATTATGATAGGCAGCGTAATTATCTTCCATTTATTATGGATGATGTGGTCTTGTTTCAGTCGATCAGAAAGTATACTGTTAGATAAATATCATGCAACGATATATAAAAGCTATCAAAAAATAAAATGTCCGCATTGCGGCAAAAAAGCTTTTGTTTTAAGCTTGGGGCAATGCCGAAAATGTTTTAAATTTATACGTAAATTATCACCTGCCGATACACAAGCCCTAAGCGAATATGAAATGAAAAATCACTATGATTTAATGACCTTTGAGGGAAACGAGTTTTTTTCTCAGGAGGTCGGGAGAACATTTAGTTGGATAAAAGGGTTGCCATATTTATTATTTTCTATTCTTGTTCCGCTTTTCTTGCTTGCAGTGTTTGGTTATTTAGAATTTCTTCTTTGGAGATACGTTGCAGCAAATAAGAGCATAGGAATAGGTTTTTTAGCTCTTTTTTCTCTCCCGTTGTTGTACCCTTTCATAGTGATTCCAAGCAAAAAAGTAGGCAATCTTTTCAACAAAGCTGTCGGGCGTGATATACAAAAATTTATTTCTTCTGTTAAGACAGAGCTTTTAAAACACAATAGGCCAACCGGCAATTGGGAGTAGGATCATTTCATCCAATAAAATTTATCGGCAGAAACATTTTTGAAAGATATATAAAATTATTTAAACACTAAAATGAACCAAAATGGATAGTCGTTGGCTCATATATACGAAAAATTTGATTATCTTCAATTTTCCAACCCAAAAAAGGAATGAAGATAGTGACGGGTACGGGTCACTCGCTGCTCACTGGCGTGATCGGCAGCATAAATAATCCTCCTTAGCTCAGTTGGTAGAGCATGCGGCTGTTAACCGCAGGGTCGTTGGTTCAAGTCCAACAGGGGGAGTTAATAAAAACCACCATCTATTGATAAAAGAAATTTTATTGATAGGTGGTGAAGAGAAATTAAGGGAGGAAAAAATCACATGACAAGTAAAGAAATGGATATATCCATGGGTAGAATGTATTTCAATCAAGGCTTTGATCTGTATACACGTAAGGAATATGCAAGTGCAATTGAGTTGATGGAGAAATCTTTATCGTTTTTTCATAAGCAACCCGCTGGGGAAGTGATTATTGACCTTTTAGGAAGTACAGATATCCTTTGCAAGTGTTTCCTGTTGGGGGCAAGCGATACATCATATGTAAGTCGTCTTTCCGGGGTAATAGAGCCATCATCTTTTATACATAAATTCTCTTGGTATTGGAATAAATTGCTATACTTAATCATGGGTTTTGACGAAAACGCACGCAGGTCTCCTTGTGAAAAAATTAACGCCTGGATGAAAGAAAACGGTTTTGAAGAATTCAATGTATTTGACGGCATAGAATTTGTGGAGAAATGCGTTTCAAAGAAAATTGATTTTGTCGAAGAATTCAAAAAAGACAAAAATATGGAATTGCAAAGAATATTGGGGCTGCTTGAACAAACAAATCAAGAAAGATTAAAACTCCAAGCTCCTTTAACAAAATCTAACAATGACCTTCCGTCCTGTTCAAAAGGATACTCCGATCCCACCTTCTATACCTGCAGTTTATGTTTTATTACAGATTGCAATAAAAGAATGGCACCTTTAATGCCACCGCCTTGACGCCTAATTTTTGTCGATTAATTATCAAATTTTAAATTCAACGCGCGAAATGTACACTTTTGTTTTCTATTTGCACCCCCCATATGCCAAAAACGCTCTACCGTGTGCAGGGGTGTGCATTTTATCACCGTATGATAGATTAGCCAATAAAAAGCCACCATCCGCGGATGGTGGTTTTTACTCTTTCAACCATATCATCAATATCAATAGCGGCGACATCACAGGGTTTGTATCCTTTTAGGTATGGCGTTAGTGACAGCGCCGTCATGGCGGCGGTGATCTGCTGGACCAGCACGGGCGACCGGCGCTTATAGCCGAAATGCTTCAACAGCCGCTGGTTCATACGGTTCAGCTCGCCTATGGCTTCCCGCTGATGGGGATAGAGGGGCCGGCTGTTTTTGCCCTGTTTCACCCGTATTGTCCCCGTGCTTTTACTTTGTACCGTCATGTCCATTGAAACCTCCTCCCGCGATTTATCAAATTTTTTATGGTCTCTTATAAACCTCCACAAATCCCGTTTTATCAACCAAGACATATCCGGCGTCCAAATGCTTTTGCACCAATTCTTTCGCGATATCCGCCGCCGGGTTTACCACCAAATAATCCGTCATCGGATATT
>Ga0123353_10001852_pt1 | contig 26058 bp, 20 predicted proteins | sample TergutLab28metaG_3_FD_92763 | JGI IMG/M metagenome (GOLD analysis project Ga0123353, IMG submission 92763) | Labiotermes labralis P3 segment gut microbial communities from Petit-Saut dam, French Guiana - Lab288 P3 | ecosystem: Host-associated > Arthropoda: Insects > Digestive system > Gut ...
CCGAGACGTACAACGAACTGACTCCGTTCGAATTGGTTTATTCCGGCAGTCATCGAATCACTGATATAGAGCCGACTACCGGACTCACATACGGGAAATTGGCGCTCTCTCCCACGCGAACCTACGCTCCGGTGATGTACGAGGTGCTGGCACAATGCCGGAAAGATATACACGGATTGGTGCACTGTTCCGGGGGTGGCCAAACCAAAGTGTTGCATTTTATTGAGCAATTGCGCGTGGTGAAGGATCGAATGTTTGCTGTGCCTCCGCTCTTCACGGCAATCCAACAGGAGTCGCAAACGCCATGGAATCAGATGTATCGCGTGTTCAATATGGGGCATCGCTTAGAGTTGTACGTTCCCCGCGAGGTTGCACCTCAAATTATAGCCATTGCCGGGCAATTCGCTATTGATGCTCAAGTGATTGGACAGGTTGAAGCGGCGCCTGAGGCAGAAGTTTGTATTGAAAGTTGTTATGGTCGTTTTGTCTATAAAAAATAGAAAGGAATGGTGTGTTTCTCTAACCTAAATTATTTTCCAAATGTTTTGCGATACTGTTGATTCCCAGATGATTGAACAGCTGCCCATCGCCCTCTTTCATGGAGAGATCATAGAGGTGAAGACCCCTTTGGAGGCAAGTGAAGCGCTTTACCATTTGGAGGGAGAGACCCTTTTGGGATTCGATACCGAAACGCGCCCCACTTTTTCCCCCCAACATGGGAAGCACCACAAAACCTCGCTGATGCAATTGGCTACCCAAGAGCGGGTATTCTTGTTCCGGTTGCCCTATTGCGGCGTCACCAACCGTATGGTCACCCTGTTGAGCAATCCCTGCGTCTTGAAAGTGGGTGTTGCTGTCAGGGACGATATCAGGGGGTTGTTGGCGTATCGCTCTTTTATTCCGGCAGGATTTGTTGATTTGCAAGAAATGGCCGAACCATTGGGTATCAAGGAGAAAAGCCTGCGAAAATTGGCTGCGATTATTTTGAACCTCAGGGTAACCAAAGGACAGCAACTCTCTAACTGGGACAACCGCATCTTTACTCAGGCACAACGCAAATATGCGGCGTTGGATGCCTATATCAGTCGGGAGATCTATTTGAAACTCAGTGAAGATTCGGGAAAATGAAGACGCCTGCTATCTACTTGAAGAGGGGGCGCGAGGCCTCATTGGAGCGGTTTCATCCCTGGATTTTTTCGGGTGCTGTGGCGCAAAAGAGGGGGGCGCCGGCAGAGGGTGCGGTGGTGGACGTTTATACGGCTGACGGCAATTATGTGGGAACCGGTCACTATCAGGAAGGCTCCATTGCGGTGCGCATTTTGAGTTTTGAAGGTCCCGGATTGCCTCCCGATTTTTGGGTTGAGGCATTAAAAAAGGCATACGCTTTGCGGGAACGCTTGGGGTTGTGCGGTGAAAGTGAGAGTTGCCGCGAAAGTGACCGGCGCTCCAAAACAACCGCTTACCGCTTGGTGCATGGAGAGGGCGATCATTTGCCCGGTTTGGTGATAGATTATTATCAGGGGGTTGCGGTGATGCAAGCCCATTCGGCAGGTATCTTTATGGCCAAAACAGAGATAGCCGAGGCGTTGAAAACGCTCTATGGAAAAGAGTTGTTGGCCATATTCGACAAAAGCGCGGGAACTGCCCCCTTTAAAGCAGGACTACCCCTGCAAAACGGTTACCTATTTGACGCCCGCCACCCCTCCGCTGCATCTCCACTTCTTGGAAATGATGCCTGCAACAGTTTACCCTCCGCTGCATCTCATGATGTTGAAATTGACACCTGCAACAGTTTACCCTCCGCTGCATTTACAGTTTGGGAAAACGGCTATCGTTACCTCCCCGACTGGGAGGAGGGGCAAAAAACGGGTTTCTTTTTGGATCAGCGGGAAAACAGGGCGCTTTTGGGGCAGATGGCAAGCGGAGCGCGGGTATTGAACCTCTTTTGCTATTCGGGCGGGTTTTCGGTGTCGGCTTTGGGCGGAGGGGCAGAAAGCGTTTACTCCGTGGACTCCTCTCAACGTGCGGTAGAGTTGTTGCAACAAAATGTAGCGATGAACTTCCCAAGCGACAACCGTCATCATGCAATCACAGCAGACGCCTTTGAATTTCTAAAAGCCTCCCCCAAAGGGGCGTATAGCCTCATGGTGCTTGATCCGCCCGCATTTGCCAAACATACCCAAGCCAAAAAGAGCGCATTACAGGCATACAAACGACTTAACGCCATAGCGCTCGACCGCATTGCCTCCCGCGGCATTCTCTTTACATTCAGTTGTTCGCAAGTAGTGGATAAAAACGAATTTACCCTATCCGTTTTCTCGGCGGCGGCCATCAGCGGCAGAAAAGTGCGCATCCTGCACCGTTTGGGACAAGCCCCTGACCATCCCGTCAACATCTTCCATCCGGAGGGCGACTACTTAAAGGGATTGGTTTTATACGTGGAATAAATTTTGACCGATATGCAACACATCAATCTTATCCCAACTACATCTAAAAAAGAGCGTTATGAATCGCTCCTTCCCCAAATCAAGGCGTTGCTCTCAGGTGAGTCAGACCCAATCGCCAACATGGCCAATGTGGCCGCCGCCCTCAAAGAGGCGTTCGATTTTTGGTGGGTCGGGTTTTATGTGGTGAAAGGCGATACGTTGGTGCTGGGTCCTTTTCAGGGGCCTGTAGCGTGCACCCGCATTGGGTATGGCAAAGGAGTGTGCGGAACAGCGTGGGCAACAGGTGAAACGCAAATAGTGCCCGATGTAACGCTCTTTCCCGGACACATCGCCTGCAGCGCCTACTCCAAATCGGAGGTTGTTCTGCCCGTCAAAAAGGAGAAAACTGTTGTTGCAGTGCTCGATATCGACAGTGAATTTCTCAACTCCTTTGACGAAACCGACCAATATTTTATAGAACAGATTATCGCCTTTTTGGGAAATTAAAAAAAAACGTTACCTTTGCGCTTCTTTAAAAAGTAAGGTACCTTGGCCGAGAGGTTAGGCAGCGGTCTGCAAAACCGTGTACAGCAGTTCGACTCTGCTAGGTACCTCATATTTGATCGCTATGACAAAACGACTATTCCTTTCACTGATTATGAGCATGGCGATATGTATGGTTGCCATGGCTCAGGGAAGATGGCAGCGGGGTGGGCAATCCTTTGAGTACACCGATTACCAACCCCTGTCCGGCAAACCCATTACTGTGCGCTATTACATTCCCATAAAGGGAGATGTTAAATCGATGCGCGTCCTCTTTGTGATGCATGGAGCCAGCCGTGATGCTGAGGTTGAAATTGAAACATGGAGGTATTTTGCCGAAGAAGACAAATTTGTAGTCATTGCGCCCGAATACAGCAAGGAGCATGGATGGCAAGAGAACGATTATCAGCGTGGTGGGGTGTTTACCAATAGCAAATCTGAAAAACTGAACCCCATTGAGAAGTGGACGTACAACACCATCGAAGCCCTTTTTGACGATTTTAAGCAAAAGACCGGAAACGAATCGGAAAAGTACGACATACATGGCCATTCCGCCGGCGGTCAATTTGTGCACCGAATGGTTCTTGCCATGCCGGATGCCCGTATCAGGTTGGCTGTGGCAGCCAATCCCAGCAGCTGGACCTATCCCTATATAGACGGACTTAAAGACAAACAGGGCGAAGTGTATGGCTGGCCCTACTCGGTGATGGGAACGCCCTTTGCCACCGAAGAGGCGATCAAGCGCTATTTTGCCGCGCCACTGATTCTTCTGTTGGGCAATGCCGACATCTCTACCACAAGTTCCGATTTAGACAAATCTGCCGGCGCACAGGCGCAGGGGCCTTGCCGTTTTGACCGCGGGAACGCCTTCTTCAAAGCAGTCAAGCAATTAGCCAAGGAGATGAAGACCGATTTTAAATGGAAACGGATTGAGGTCGAAGATGTGGGCCACGCCGGCCGCAGCATTGTTTATGGCAAAAGCAGAACGGTCAACGGGCAAAAGGTATTCAGCACCGACTACATCACCAAAACGGGCGCCTATTACGTCATCTTTAAGAAGTGAGCAATCAAAACGTACTCTTTATATAAAAAATATTAATTGTCAGCAGTTATTCCCTGTTCCGGTCGGAATTGGTAACTTGGCGTCTGGAGGTTTTGACATTTTCTGAAAAACGACCAAAGGTATAGGTTGCGTTTAAAGAAATGGTTCTGCCCAAGGTTTTTTCTTCGAGGTAACGGTAAAAGTCGGCAGCGCCATCTTCTGTCTTGCTTATCTTGTAGGTTTCCCATGGATTTTGAACGGAAGTCCATAACTTCCAGTTTTTCCCAAAACTCTGACCAAGATAAAGCCCGCTTCTCCATTGCATATACCGTCTTTTAGATTGCATATCAATGGATATACCCCAATTGGGATTTGCATAAAATATGGAACCGATTAAAGAGCCTCCTTTCCAAAGATTTACTGTGGTGTTTAATTGATAACTCTGATCCCAATAGTCATTCCTGTTCTCGGGATATTCGTACTGATGGTGGGCTAAAATGCTCATCAAATCTATCCGCAACCACGAAAAGGGATTGTAGTTTGCCAAGATATTGAAGCTGACCCTTAGAGAGTTTCCACCGTTGGCATAAGTAGTTACATACAAACCCTCTTGATCCACATAAGTATAATGATAGGCTGCATTGTCCGAATACCCGCATAAAGCCACCAAAGAGACATTTAAATCCTTATTCAGGAAAAAATTATACCTTAATGAGGTCATATAGCCCTGGGTATTATCCAAGTCGGGATTCCCTTTGCTGATTTGCCCGGGTACAGAATGGTCTTCGTAGGGATTTAGTTGATAAATCTCAGGCCGGGTAGTGCTTCGATTCAATATTAAATTAAAATTGCTTTGAGCAGTGGGGCGGTAAGTAAAACGCAAAACAGCCAGCCATGTATAATTACTCTTGGCGAAATCGGAGTTATCCATACGGAAAGCAATATTGTTGTGGGTATATTCTCCGGCCATTTCTGCCGTAACCATCCATTTAGCATCCCGATAGGTGTAACTGGCTTTTGCCGAAGCCATCTGTTGGATATAATCCATGATGTTGAGGGGCATTTCTGTGTCTCCCGCCAATACATTGCGTTGCCACGCCTCGCTGACGTATGGACGGTAAACATATTTCCCGGTTACAAAATAATTTTGTTTAGAAGACAGGGGATTGTAAAAGTCCATTCCTGCTGTGTGTTCCGCATTAACAACCTTACTCCGTCTGGCAACGCGGCTATCGAGCGTTTCATCTAAAAGGTATTCTGTATCTTGGGTTTGCAGGTCAATCTTGGTATCATACCTATAAGTGAAAGTCAATAAACGTCCGGGTTTGTCTTTAAACGAATGTTGGTGGTTAAGGCTGACTATATATTGATGGCTATTGGAGTTTGCTTGGGTATTGCCTGTCTGTTCCTGCATTGGGTTGCCTTCTGCATCAAAATAACAAATACGAGAAAACATATTGCCTATGCCGTTGGAGGGCGTTATTTTTGCCTGAAATGTGAGTAAATCGTGAGGGTTGAAATCGTAACTGGCTTTAAATTCGACATTCCCACTGTGGGAGACACCCGGCTTGTTACGGGTATAGTTGTTCATAAACCTGTAATCCGACGTGGCAAAGTTGGTCATGTTGGCCCAACTTTCTGAGCCATAGCAGTCGGAATAACGATAGCTCCCGCTGAGGTCAAAAATCAACCGGCCAATTTTGGAAGACAATCCAATGTCCCCGCTTGCAGTGTTATCACTGTGGCCATTTACACCCACACGTGCCGCAAAGCCATCGGGCAGCGATGATTTGGCTACAAAATTAATCACCGTTTGTCCGCTATGGCGACCATCTGGACTTGTAATCAATTCGATTTCTTTAAGATTGCCCGCTTTCAGTATCTCTTGCACATATTGGTTAGCCTCCGACAACAGCAGATTTTTCTTTCCGTTAACCGTTATGACAAACCTATCCTGCCCCATCACTTTTATTTGTTTGGTCATCGGATCTATCTGTATGAAAGGGATTTTATCCAATATTTGCAGTATGCTGGAGTGGGCGGCTGTACTGTCTTTTGATACATCGTACACCAATCGATCTACCTGCGCACGTACGATTTGCCTCCGAGCCGACACAACCACTTCCGACAACGCTACTCCTTCCTGAATAATAAAATTACCCAAGTCATTTGTTGTGCCGTCTATCTCCACGTCGTAGGCGCAATCTGTGTAGCCCAAACCTGAAAATTGCAAGGAATAATTCCCTTTGGGATAGTTAGAAGCAAAATGAAATTGCCCCTGTATATTACTGGTGGTAAAGGCAATAATTTTTTGCTGTTGATTGATTTTTTGTACTAAGGCTACGTTGATAAACATTAATCCCGTTCCCTCACTGTCAACTACTGTTCCGCTTAGTCCAACTCGTTGTTGGGCTAAAAGCGACAGGGATAACGTCCAACCGAAAAACAACAACATGAAATGTTTACTATTCATTACGTTATAAAACATTAAAGATTAAGTGAATTATATAAAACTGACCGACAAAAATAATAAAAAAAATGGATACACAAACAATTTATTATCAAAATTATAAAAACAAAAATTGACCAAAAATCGTCGCTGTCAAAGAAAAGAGGGGTAAAAGAGGAAGGACAGGTCAATCAGCGGATCGGCAGGTTAAAACAAAAATATCCATCCATCAGCAAGTTGTACAAAATAGAACTGAAATCAGATGAAAATATACCGTGTATTACAATTTAAGCAGACTAATCCGAAAATGAGAAAATAAGCCGTAGTCCCCCATAAATAAATCCAATGAAAAGCAATTCGCTTAGCATGAGATACATGGATGCTTATGGTTGGCAAGTTGGGTTAATTGAGTATCTTTGTCTTTCGTTTTATGCACGCATGCGACAATCATTTTTGGGCGCTTATACCTCCCGAAGCTGATTCGGCGCGTCTCATTTGCCTTTCTGAAACCGGAGTGGAACTTAAAGCCCTGCTCAAGAGCAAAAAAACTTATCCGATATCTGCTGAACTGTGGCGGGCTTTTTTCAAAACAAACAGAAAACTATACATTGGAATGCCATACGACAACACAGTATATTTGGTTAAAAATGACTCTATATGCTCGGCATTTCATGTAGATGCCGGAAGATACGCTATACCACAAGATTTTTACAATGATCCTTTTGAGACCTTCTCTAGGCTGCTACAAAAGGGATACGCCTCTGTGTACAACTTTCTAGAAAGCAGAGACTTCATTGTCTTGCAAATATCTATTATACAGGAAGATTTTGAAGGGGTGCTTTGGGGGATCAAGAATAAACAAGCAAAAAAGTGGTTTTGGAGTCAAATGCAAACTTGGCCAACCAACCAACAAATATCCGAATTCACTGCTTCTTACATCACGGATGATAATCGACTCATGATTTTGGTTTACCCCCATGATCTAAAGGAGCATTTACCATTTATGAAAAAGACACTAAATGTTGAAATAGTATCAACTGTCAACGAGCATGATAATCCTATTTTGATGGAAATTCGGTTGAATTCAAGACTTTAATAACATCAGGCAATGTTGAATGTGAAAGAACAAGCAACTAACACAATAAAAATGAGTAATTTTGCTGCATTGTGCGCTTTCCTCCCTTTCTTTCGTATCTATTCTTTACAATTGGGTTCAAGGCACAGAGGCATTTTGGGTATGCTCGTTTTCACTAAAAATGAAACGAAAACAATAATGCCCTCCAATTTTCAGATCACAGCAAAACCCCCGACAAAGTTCCCATACAAACCAGAACTGGAACTGAATAGGGCTACCTTTGCAAGGTAGCCCTATTTTTCAGATGGCCAAGCAGTTGTATCAATCTTGGCGGATGCAGCGCACAAAGCCGGCAGTGCAGGCGGATGGAGCGCGGGCAGCGGCGATGCGGACGGCGGCGATGCGGACGGCGGCGATGCGGACGATGGCGTTGCGCTTTAGTCTTGGCGGATGCAGCGCACAAAGTTGGCAGTGCAGGCGGATGGAGCGCGGGCAGCGGCGATGCGGGCGGTGGCGATGCGGACGATGGCGTTGCGCTTTAGTCTTGGCGGATGCAGCGTACGAAGTTGGCGATGCGGACGGCGGCGTTGGTCACTGCACAGAGAGAGGTGCCGGTGTCGATTCTGAGGCAGTCGAAGCGGTGCACGTTGTAGTTGTTGGCTTGGGAGATGTCGTACCTGTAATCGATGGTGGCCATGTAGGTGTTGGGGTTCCATCCTCCGCTCTGGCCGCGCTGGGAGTCGCCTTTGAGGCCCAAGCCGGAGGCGTTGCCAAGGGCGCCCGCGCCGTGATAGTCGAGTTCGGGGAGGGTGACGCCGGCTGCGGTGGACTGCGATACATAGTTGCGCATCATCTCCATCTGAACCCTTGTGGGGACGCCCCATCCGGTGGGCGAGAGGGCGTCTTTCCGCTCGTCGGCGCTCACAATCTGGGAGGTGGATTCAAAACTCTTGTTGATGATGGCGGAGTAGTTGTAGAGCACGCCCACATCGTTTCTTGCTGCGGCTGCTACGGTGCCATTGGCATCGACTTCACGTATTCTTCCTGCTGCGGCAGTGCCGAGTCCCTCCCCAAAGCCTACCGCACAACCCGGACGGCCAAGGTTCTCTTGCCAGCCGCTTCCGCTTGGAGCGGGATCGGTGGTGGCTCCGGCCGTACCGCTTGGGATGTTGGTCGGGATGTTCGCTCCATCTCTAAAACGGGTGGTGCGCAGGTTCTCGGCCATCCAATATTGGGTGCCAATTTTGACCACTTTGTAGGTATAATCTTCGGTGGAAATACCGTAATCATTGGCCGGACCTGAGCGATAGTCGCGCAGGATGTAGGGTTTAAGCTTGGCTTGCACACGGTTAGCGGGAGGTGCGCTGATTTCGATGGTGGTCATACGGGAGGCATCCTGATCGAGGTAGATCACAGATGGCTTGGAGGATACGCTCTCACCCGAAGTGTAGGTGGCCAAAATATTGGTTGGGGCGGTAGAGGAGGGGCTTGGATTCCACGATACGAAGTAGCCGTTCTCTACCACCAAACCGTTCGACAGGTCAACCTTGCCATCCACCATGGGGTAGGCTACGATGGTCTGCATACGCACAATTTCGGTTCCGCTCACGTTTTTGTGGAGGTACTCCTTACACAGCTCTCCGATTTTCAGTTCCTTTGCCTCGTCCCAAATCTCATAAATGTAGCAATCGGCAAAAGTGGCTCCGGAGATGTCGATTTGGTAGGGCAAACTTCCGCTTGACACCCCCTGTTCGACTTCGACCGTAGCGCTCAAGTTATTGCTGCTGACTGTAATCATGGCTGTACGGGGCGTGGCGGCACTGTTGACTGAGGTGGTAACGGTCACCACGGCGTCACCGCTACCGGAGGTGGGGCTTACGGTGCACCATGCACCTGACGAACCCACGGTCCAATGGGTGTTGCTGAAGATGGTGAAGTTATTTTCGCCTCCTCCTGCAGTAAATGTCAACGAAGTAGGTGATGCAGAGAGTGCGGGCGGAGCGGCCTCCTGAGTGATTTGAACACTTTTGGAGGCGACGTCGGTGCCGCTAACGGTAATGGTGGCTGAGCGTGAGGCCGTGGCGGGATTGGCCGTCACCAAGAGGGCCACGCTGCGGCTACCGCTTCCGGTGGTTACGTTTGGGGTGCACCACGCCTCCGAAGAGGTGACCGTCCATGCCGTATTGGAGTTGATGATCAAGTTCTGCTGGCTGCTTGTTGCAACAAATGTGATAGAGGAGGGAGACAACGAAAGCGTGGGTTCAGATCCGCTTTGGAATGCTTCTACATAACAGTTGTTGGCAACGCTGGCGCCATAAATGGTAATGGAGGCAGAGCGCTCTGTGATTTCGGGATTCGGGGTAAAGGTAAACAGTACAGTTTCCGAACCGTTCCCCTCCGTTTTATTGGGCGTACACCACTCATCACCACCTGTTGTGGTGACGGTAATCAGCCACCTGACGTTGGCGGTAATTGCCAATTCATACTGACCTGCCCCTGAGGCAGCTTGAATGATTTCTGTGGAGACGGTGGTATAACGGCTGTTGTCTTCTTCATCATTACAACTCCAAAGTCCAAAAACCAACCCGCAGGCCAAGAGTGAAAATAGAGAGATTTTTTTTAGTATATATTTGATTATCATAATATTAAAATATTTTTAGTGATTAAAGGTTCAATCATTACGCAGGCACCTGACGCTATGGCCTGCTATGGCCACATAAAAGCCGCTGCCTTGACCCGATGTTCCGGAGCCGGCAACGGTAATAATGCTGGTTACCGGATCCATACGTAAGCTGTAGAACCCATGTTGCAGGTGGTCGGCGTTGGTAGCATAGTAACTGTAGGTGATGGAACCTAATAGGGTAATATTGCTGTTCCAGCCACCGCTTGCGCCGCGCTGACCATTGCCCCTGATGCCGAATCCGGTGGCGTTGGCAAACGCTCCTGTCCCTGCGTAATTGAGTTCGTGTGCCGTAAGGTTGGTGATCACCGTGCTCTGGGAAGTATAATTGCGCAAGATATCAATTTGCGCTCTGGTGGGCACCGACCATCCTGCCGGCGAGAGCATATCTTTCAAATCGGCTGTGGGAAGGGGAACGCCTACTGCCGTATTTTGCCGCACTATGGCATTGAAGTTATACAATACACCAACCAACAATCTGTCTGCCTGCGCTGCCGGAGCATTGACGTCTAAATAGCGCGTACCTGCCTCTGTGCTGATGACACAACCCGGCGTTCCGGGAAGCAGCGCCCAAGTGGCATTCGCGATGTTGGTGGGGATATTCTCGCCATCATTATAGCGAGAGGTGCGCAGGTTTTCGGCCATCCAGTATTGGGTGCCGATTTTGACGATTTTGTAACTGAAGCTTTCACTACTCTCTCCTTGATTGTTGGTCGGGCCTGAGCGTTGGTCGCGCAACAGGAGGGGCCTTAGTTTGGCATACACACGATCTTCGGCCGCGGCACCGATGTTGATGGTGCTGAACCGCGTTGCGCCCTCATCAAGGTAGAGTTTTGTGGGCATAAAACCCACCGATTCGCCCTCGGAGTAGGAAGCCAATACCTCGTAGTGAGGCGTGGAGGAGGTGACGCTTGGATTCCATCCCACAAAATAGCCATTATCGACTACCAATCCTCTCGATAGATCAACCTTGCCGTTGGCGATGGGGTAGGCCACTACGGTCTGCCTGCGCACCACCTCCGATCCATCGTTCTTGTGCAGGTACTCTTTGCACAGTTCGCCGATTTTTATGTTGTGGTCTTCATCCCAAATCTCATAGATGTAGCAGTCGTCGAACTTGGCATTCGAGATGTCAATTTCGTAGGGATAACCGCTCAAAGGACTCTGTACCACGTTCAGCAAAACGCTCTCCCCATCGCCTGTAACGGTGATGGTGGCGGTACGGGTACCCTCCATAGAGGGATTGCGCTGAATATTAAACGTTAACGCAACGGTATTGACTGCAAGGTTGGTGATCCAGTCGCAGTTTGCCGGATAGGTAACGCGAGCCGAAAGTTGTTCCAAAGAGATGTTGGTGGTCAGGGGAATATATTCGTCGTGGCGGGCAGCGCCCACCGTAACGCTCTCGGATGGGAAAGAGAGCACACGCAGATAGTCCTGACTGACGTTGATGCGCCGAATATTGTCGCCAAGCGAAAACTCAACCCAGGTGGAACGGCGGATGCCGGTGGCGTTTGGTTTGACGGTTAGTAACAGCCTGTTTCCACTGCGCTGGATGATGCACCACATATCATCTATTGGACAGAAGGCAACCCATTTTCCGATCACCTCCATATTCATGTTTATGGAAACGGTTTGGTTTTCGCAGCTAAGAGAGAGGGTGTTGCCATCGAAAGACGCCTCTTCGACTGAGAGCGTAAAGTTGGTGTTGATGACGGTTTCATCTTCTTTGCAACCGGTGATGGCGGCGAACGCGAAGAGTATCAGCGCCGCAACCGAGCATATTCTTATTTTCATTTTCATATTCATTTTTTTAAATTATTCACGAATCAAACGTACATGATGGCCTGCCACAACGGTAAAGACATTATTGCCCCTTGTATTGGTTCCGGTGGCGGCTATGTTGGCATCCCCCGCCGTCATACGGAAGCAATAGTAACCGTGTTGGCACTGGGGATAGCCTACCGGCGACGGAGACGTATAGGTGTAGTCTGTGGAGGCATACATGGTGCTGCCGCTGTTAAAACCACCTGTGGCGCCGCGTTGCTGGCTGCCCCTCATGGAGAATCCGGTGGCGTTGCCAAAATCGGATGTTGCAGAGAAATCAAGTTCAGGAACAAAGACGGTGGAGGAGGTGCTCTGTGAACTGTAGTTGCGCAGAATTTCAAAATCGGCCTTTCTGGGCACTTTCCAACCTGTGGGCGCAATCATATCGGGGATGAAGTCGTTGCTCGACATACGCACGTTGAGGACGGCATTCTGTTTCACTATGGCGGTGAAGTTATAGAGGCACCCTACCGCCATTTTTGTAGTCAAGGCGGTGCCGGTGGCGTTGGCATCCAAATAGGAGGTACCTGCCTCCGTTCTGACGCAACAGCTTGGCTTAACATCTATGCCCTCCGTATAGGCATAGTCGGCATTGGCGGTGTTGGTGGGGATATTCTCGCCATCGCGGAAGCGGGTGGTGCGCAGGTTCTCCGTGATCCAGTACTGCGTAGCCACCTTGGTGATGGGATAATTGTAGTCTTCGGTGGTCTGTCCCTGATTGTTGGCAGGTCCGGAACGTTGGTCGCGCAAGGTGTAGGGCCTCAATGTAGTATAGACGCGCTCCTGGGGATCCACGTCAAGGTCAAAACTGCTCATCCGCGAGGCGCCCTGATCAAGGTAGATTACCGATGGCATAGAGGTGACCGGTTCGCCCACCATATAGGAAGCAATCATGTCGTAGGGTTGTGTGGCGGCGGTAATATCGGGATTCCATCCAAGGAAGTAGCCGTTTTCAACCACAAAACCATTTGTATGGTCGATTTTTCCATTTGCCATGGGATAGGCGACCACCGTTTGCATACGGATAGATGCTACGGGTGCGCCATCGGGGCGTTTATGAAGATACTCTTTGCACAATTCACCTACCTTTATGTTATGCTCATTGTCCCATATTTCATAGATGTAACAGTTTGAGAAGTTGGCTGATGAGATGTCAATCACGTAGGGATAGCCGCTCAGGGCGTTCTGCCTGATGACAATGGAGGCCGTTTGTCCCTCGCCCGATACGGTGATGGTAGCGTCGCGGGTGTTATCGAAAGAGGGGTTACGTGCGATTTGGAAAGTCAATGCGGTGGTGCTTGCAACTAATTCGCTGATCCAATCGCAATTTGGGGGATTGGTAACGCTTGCAGAAAGTTGATTGGGCGCAATGTTGGTGACCAAAGGGATAATCTCCCTGTGGGGCGTGGCGCCTACGGTTACGCTGCTGCTGCCCGGAATCGTGAGCACCCGCAGGTAGTCTTGTACCACAATGATGCGTTTCTTGTTGTTGCCAAGTACAAATTCGATCCAACTTTCACGAATCACATGGGTATTATTCTCCGCTACAGTCAGAATCAATGTCCCTCCGTCGGGCATGAAGGAGCACCATATATCGTCTGTGGGGCAATGGGCTTTCCATTTTCCCTCGCTTGCTTCGGTGGCAATATCAAGGACGACCGTCCGGCGTTCACCCCCAAAGGTGAGGGTGTTCCCACTGAATGACACCTCGGGGGAGGAGATTGTGAAGTTTTCGTTAAATTCCGGATCATCTTCTCTGCATCCGGTGAAAGCGATGACCATCAGGAGCATCGCTGACCATATTATCATATTCTTTTTCATGTTCATGGTGATTTTGTTGGTTAGGTTTCTTCATCAATAGAGGGCACCCAAGCCGCATAACCCGGATTTTGCTGGTCGCGCATGGCGGGATTGGCGTTCAGTTCCGTCAGGGGTATCGGGAAAACGGTACGGAAGTGCGGGCTGGCTGTTGAACCGAAGTTAATGGTGGCGTATGTATTTCCCTCAATAATCTGGCGACCGGTGAGGTTGCGCACCGTACGGAAATAGTCCCAGTAGGTGTGCCCTTCCATGATAAATTCGCGGCGGCGTTCGTCGAGTACATTGTTTGCGCTGGTGACGCTGGCTTGAGCTTTACGGCGCGGAACCGATACCAAAGAGGTGTAGTAAGTGGCCAAGCCCATCTCGTTTTTGTTGGCGTAGGCTTCGGCAAGGGTGAGGTAGATCTCCGGCAAACGCACAACGGGAATATTGTGCACGTGGTGGTAGGGATCGCCCACATACTTGCGGATGCACCTGTATTCGGGGTCAGTGTTAAGCCCCATATCGCAGATCAGGTATTGGCGAATGTCGGAGGGGTAGGTGGTCAAAAATTCATAACCGCGCACAACACCACTTGTTTCCCCCCACGTTAGCCCCAATTTGGAGTAACCAAGATTTTGAGAGACCAACCCGTCCCGCGCCTCGCCGGGTTCGTTCCATGTTGGGCGGCGCGACCAGTAATTCAGCGAATTGGAGCCAAGATTGTCGAATACGGAGTAGCCAAACTCCCAAACACTCTCGCTGTTGAAAGGTTTGTGGTAGGTGTTGGGATAACTCTCGTAGGGAATCATCCCATACCTTGACGCATACATGGCCACCCACGCTTCGCCCTCTTCAATCACCTTATCCCAATCTTCCAGATAGAGGTAGGTGCGGATCAGGAGCGCCTTAGCGGTGGCGGAATTGGCATGACCGGGGGCAACGGTGCGCCCCTCAAGAAGAAGTTCGGCGCGTGTAAACTGGTCGAGAATAAATTCATAACACTTTTCGGCGGTCTCGCGACGTACCACGTAGTCAAAGATATTCGATCCTTTCTCCACCGTATTGAGGATGGCTACACCCCACTGCCACCGTTCATTGTAGTTGCCATGTCCGGGAATAGAAAACCTTGGCGGAAAGGCAAATAGGCGCATCAGGTCAAAATAGCAGAGTCCGCGTAAAAAGAGCGCCTCGCCCTTGATGCGGCGCAACTCTTCGGTCTCGCCACGAACCTCGTCAATATTTTCAATCAGGATGGTAAGGTTACGGATGGACAAATAGATGGTCTGCCACAGAGTAGTTCCGTTGCTGCTCGATGTGGAAGATTCGGTAAAACGGTTTTCGACAGTAAATGAATAGCCGCCGGAGACGTTGCGAACAAAGAAATCAGGCCCTTTGGCTGCCTCAAAGAGGTAGAGGCGCGCTCCGTAATAACCTGAGCCGGCCATCAGGCTGTAGGCGCCTGTGAGCAGGGCGTCCATTCCCTCGGTAGTAAGGATAATGTCCGGTTCATACATGGCGAACGGTGTTTTATCCAATATGTCACTACATGAAAATAGCGAAATAAGAAGTATAAAGCAAACTATTTTTTTCATGAGATTAAAAATTAAGGGTTAAACCGGCAATGAAAGTAGCCGCTGAGGGGTAGCGGTCGGTAAAGCGATAACCTGATATCGATAATTCAGGGTCATAGCCTTTTATGTGCGAGAAGATAAACGGATTTTCAGCCTGCACATAGATAGAGGCTGAGGTCAACTTCAACGCTTTGCTTACACCCTCCGGAAGGGTATATTGCAACTTCAGGTTGCGAATTTTGAGGTAGTCGCCTTTTTTGAGGAAGTAGGTATAGCGTGTTGCGGAGCTTAGGTTATTGAGCCGCAGGGGCATAGTGCCATAAGGATTGTCGGGATTCCATCTGTCGTACGATTCAATGGATATGGAGTAGTCGTATGACCCATTGGAAGAGAGGATGTTTGCACCAAGACGGTCGTAGATTTGGTATCCCCATGCATAAGAGGCAAGTGCAGAGATGGAGAAGGGGCCGTAGGCATAGAAGAGGTTAAAGCCTCCGGAAACTTTGGGTATTCCCTGTCCGCGAATTTCGTACAGGGCATTGGTGGTGGCGGTATCGACATAGAGTTCCTTGGTATTGGGATCGGTACACATATATTGCACCTGACCGGTAGAGGGACTGACTCCGGCATATTCGCGCAGGTACCAACTATTTACGCTGTAGCCGTTGGCCATAAGTTGACGGCTATATCCATCCAATTGCTGACTCTGTAATCCATAATAAACTGACTTTAGCGTGGCGAAGTTGAAACTGATATCCAAAGTGTGTTTGTCGTTCTGTAAGGGCGTCGCCACGAGTTCAAACTCTAAGCCGCGGTTATCGATTCCGGCCTTGGTGTTCATGAGCATGGTGCGGTAACCCGAAATCAACGATACATTCACATCCTGCAACAGGTTGCTCGATTTGCGCTGATAGTAATCTGCCGTAAATTTGAGGCGGTTGTCGAACATACGCAGGTCCATAGCCACGTTCCAGATGCGGTTCCCTTCCCACGTCAGGTCAACGGTTGGACGGTAAGATTGGTACGCGCCTCCCTCACCCATATAGCCGGTCGTCTGAAAAGCGTCTCGCCACTGGTAGTATTGGGTGGGTATGTTGCCATTTACTCCGTAGCTTCCCCTGAAACGCAAGTAACTGATATACTTGCTAAATTGTCTGTCAAACCATGGCTCATTGCTGATTCTGTAGGCGCCCGACACCGACCAAAAGTTGCCGTACCTATAATCGGGGCCAAAGCGAGAGGAGGCGTCCATTCGGTAGGTGCCGGAGAAGAAATAGCGGTAGCGGTAGGAGTAGTCGGCCTGAGTGAATGCCGAGAAGAGCGAATAGCCATAGCCTCCGCCTTCCCACGAATCTATTTGGGAACCCATGGATGAGGAGGGTTTTTTGTCAGATACGAAGTTACTTACCGACATTTGGTTATAGGTATTTCCCTGATTTTCTAATTCTGCCCCTGCAATCACGGTCATGCGGTGCCTTCCGCGCCAAACCTTATTGGCCGTAAACTGGTTGGTAGAGGTGATTTTGGTGTTGTGGGAATCGCGCTCGGTGAGTGAGCCGTGTGAGGTGGCGCCCGAACCAAATTCACTGTTGTAATAGACATGGCGGCGCACTAAATTGTAACGCAGGCTGTTGGTGGAACTAAATTTGAGCCATGACAACAAATTATTGACCGTGAGCTTGCCTTGAAGGTTGATGGTGGTCTGCGGCCGCTCATTGATATTTTCGTACGCGCTCGCCACAGGGTTGTGGTGCGAATTGAGGAGGTTGGCGGGGAAGAAAAAGTTATACGACCCATCTTCCAAAAAAGCCGGTATGACGGAGGGAAGGATTACGGCGGCATATTGAGGCGTATTGTAGGTCTGCCCGCCCGATTGAGGTCCTGATTGCAGAGAGTGGGCAACGGACATATTCATCTCCCAATGAATCATCTGTCTATCAGATGCTGAAGTGAGTTTGAGCCGTGCCGAATAGCGTTTAAGCTGGCTGTTGATAATGGCGCCCTGCTGGTCAAAATACTCCATGGAGGCGTAGTGGCGCAACGATTTGTTGCCACCCTGCATCGCTAAGTTGAACTTCATAAAGGGCGCTACCCGCGAAATGAGATCGAACCAGTCGGTAGAGGGAAGTTTGTCGGCATCGGCGCCAAAGAAGTCATAATTTTGGTAGGTACCATCGGAGTTGGGCATGGCGTAGAGGGCATTAAAATCCTTATGGGCTACCTTCATCCACTGGTTGTAGTTCATTCCCTGAAAAGTATAAATGTTCTTGTCGCCATAAAGACGCTGCAACTCTTCTGCAAGCCCCAAACGGCCGGTGATGCCGTTCATGGCCAATTGCTGTTGCACCAAGTAGTGCATTTGCGCTTCACTCCAAAGTTCAGCGTATTGGGGCCCATTGACCACCTGAGGAAAGACCCTCAACTGGGAGACGCCCGTTTGCACGTCAAAAGTGATGTTGGTTTTGTCGCTCTCCACACCGCTCTTGGTGGTGATTACGATCACACCGTTGGCACCGCGTGAACCATACAGAGCAGCCGAAGCGGCGTCTTTTAATATGGTAATGTTGGCAATGTCGGACGGATTAAGGGCATTCAAAGGGTTCGACGGGGCGTAGTCGTTTCCCGTTTGGTTGATCTGCTCCCATACCACACCGTCCACCACATAGAGCGGTTGATTTTCGGCGTTCATGGAACCGACCCCCCGCAGGCGCACTTCGTTCTGTTCGCCGGGTTGTCCGCTGGCTGCCACGAGGGCGCCGGTGGCAACGCCCCGCAACGCCTGCTCAATGGTTCCGATGGCCCGTGAGCTGATCGTCTTGGAAGAGATCACTGCGGCCGAACCGGTATAGGAGTCGGCCGAGATTTCTCGATAGCCTGTAAGAACGGCAGCTTCAATCTGTTCGGCTGTCTCTTCCATAGTAATGTTGATCACCGAGCGGTTTTGTACCTGCACATTGACGCTCTTCATCCCAATAAAGGAGAAAACGAGCGTGGCTGTGTCGGCCGGCGGAACGGAGACGGAGTAGCGTCCGTTGGCATCGGTAACACTCACCTGTCTTTCGCCCCGAACATAGACACTTGCTCCTGCAAGCGGAAAACGATCGGCAGTAACAGTACCCGTTACGGTTCTGCGTTGTTGAGCAAAAAGAGAAGATACAAGCATCATCAGGAAAAGAAGGATGAATGCGGCTCTCCTCTGTTTTGTTTTGATTGGATTTTGATTCTTCATCTGCATAGAATTATTAATTAGGTTAGATTTTAAAGTCGATCACTGTACAACAGGTCGGCAGCGCCGGTGATGGCGGTACGTGCCATATTACGCGAACTGTGCGACACACCCACCACCTCTATCAGTTGCCAGTTAAAGGGAACTCCGGCCGCAGCTGCTGCATTTTTGGCATAGTTGTAGAAAAATTTTCCCCGTTCGTAACGGGAGGGGCCTTGCGCTACGGCTTCAAGGCTGACAGGCAACGAGGAGTCGCAATCCCTGTCGGTACACAGGTCCCTTGTCCCAATATGCACCACCATATTGCGGGCAAAATAGGCAGCAATATCGGCTGATTTGTATTGCGTACCCCTTAAAGAGTGGGGATAACTGTAATTTCCTGCTCCATAACCTTCAAGGCTCGGTACCATATAACTGCCCGAATTGGAAGCGATGGCCATGCGTATGCGCGCTTTGGGGAGGTGAAACATCAGACGGTGGGTGAATTGTCCGCCGGCCGAATGTCCCCACAAATCATACGTAGGGTTGGAATTGCCTGTTTGTTGTTTGATAAAGTCGAACATATTCTCAATCAGGCTTATGGTCCATTGCTCCTGCTGCACCTCCAACCAACTGTAATCGCTGTTCGACACCCCGCCATATTGATAGGCGCGGTTGGCAGGATAGTGCGTGGAGGAAAAGTGTGGTGCAAATACCATAATCTGACGTTCATTGGCAATATCCCTCCACGTATCAATCTGGTATTCAGCCATACGGTCGGCTCCATGCATGGCAAACAGGATGGGCATGGTACGCATATCGCAGTCCACCGGAATGTGGTAATAGAGCGTAACCGGCTTGTTGGCCAAAGGAGTATAAAAGGTGTATTGGATAGAGTTCGACCCGGGTTTCAGTAGCCCAGGAAGCGGCAATGGCTCCGCATCATCGCTTGAAGAGCAGGAGGGGAGGGAGAGAAGCGCTGCAAAGAGGAATAGGGCTATGGATAGGGTTAGTTTTTTCATATAGGTCTATTTTTGTTTGTATATCAGATAAAAGGCGCCTGTGGTCGTAGTATGGTCAACGCTGTAGGTCTGTCGATTATCTTTGGTTATACCTTTACCATATACCATCCCGGTTCCGCTGTGTGCGATGCCCTCGACCTCTACCAACCGCCAGTTACAGGGGGTATTCATCTCTTCGGCCCTTTGTGTGCTTGCTTTGAAGAACGCTTTTCCGCGCTCATAACGGCAACTCCCTTGAGCCATCGCGCCGGGCGCCTTGTCTAAATCATCCGCAGTGGTAGAGGTATCGGCCGTGCCTATATGGAGAATCATCGGCGTCGCCAAGTAACGTGTAACCTCCTCTTTGGAGTCAAATGGCGTCCCTTTCACCGAATAGGGCCACTCATACACATTGCCCTCTTCGTCTTGGAGGCCGTCAGCAAAAGGATACGTCCAGCTGCTCGGATTGGAAGCAACTGCCATCCTGATTCGGGCATGGGGCATCGCAAGCACCATACGGTGAACAAATTGTCCGCCTGCCGAATGGCCGTGGATGTCGTACTGTTCTGCTCGACTGCCGGTGCCCTCCCTAAAGTAGTCGAAAATGGCCTCAATGGTGTTGTAGGTCCACTTTTCCGGCGGGTTCAATTTTTTGTTGGCGCGGTCGGAAAACAATCCCCCACGCTGATAGTCGCTTACCGCCCATCCGTTCTCATCGGTGTATTCGGGGGCAATCACCACAAAGCCCTCCTTGTCGGCAAAACGCTTCCATGAGGTGATGCAACTTGCCGCATTGCGTTTTGCTCCATGCATCGAAAAGAGCACGCGCATCGATTTGATGTCACCTTTCTTGGGGATGTAATAACGTACTGTGATGGGCTTGTCGGCTAAAGGTTGGTAACCGGTATATACAAACGAGTGCTCGCCTCGCTGCCATGTTCCCTGGGCCATGACGGTTACAAATGCAGTAAAAAGCAATAACAGGGAAAGAAATAGTCTCTTTTTCAAGTCTTTGCCAAATTTTAGGTTAATAACGAGACAAAGTTACAAAAAAGAGAAGTAGTTGTTAATCAAATTCGTGATAATTCTTTGTAAAATTTAGCAAGATATTGATATTCAATAAATTAACGCGTTGGTTTTTGTTGTAAAATCTTGATGCACTCAACGCAGCAACCACCGCACGTTTTGAGAACTGCGGCAATAAAAAGGGTGAGGGTATCCATAGAAGCAGGGCTTTATCTGTGAGCAAGGTTATGCCCCCCTTTTACCTCTCCAAGTCTTCAAATTCTACATCGGAATAGTCTGTTGTGGTTTGGGTGGAGACGGGGCAGTTGTCCTTAATGTATTGGATCACCTCCTCAAGTCCTAAAGTGAATTTTTCGAAATCTTCCTTATAGAGGAAAATTTTGTGTTTGTCGTAAACAAAACGGCCATCCCTATCGGTACGCCTCTTGCTCTCAGTAATGGTAAGATAGTAGTCGTTGCCTTTAGTGGCTTTGACATCAAAAAAATAGGTACGCTTACCTGCACGAACGGGTTTGGAAAAAACATCTTCTCCGGGGTGATCTAAACCTCCTGTCTGGTCATAATTTTCGAAATACATAATTTAAACTTTCAAATATGTTTGCAAATATAAATTTTTTTTTTCCGTTAAAACCCTATCTTTGCAAAAAATTGATTTTTTTCTTTTAATATGATTAGTCGCCGCCTGATTCGAATCAAAATTTTTAAACTGTTATTCAGTCGTATATGCTCTGGATCACGGTCAATTTCCGACTTGGAAAATGAGTTGATGTTGTCTCTGTCAAAAACGGTAGATCTCTACTATCTCCTGTTATCTTTGCCTGTGGCGCTCAAAAAATATGCAATTTTAAAGATTGAGACGGGGCTTAAAAAGTATCATCCCACCTTTGAGGAGGTCAATCCCAACCGAAAATTTGTGGAGAATCGGGTGATTGCCGCTTTAGAAAGCGACAAAACGCGCAAGAGTCAATCTGCCAAAAGAGGGTTGCGGTGGAGCGATCATCGGCCATTTCTCATAAAACTTTTTGCCGACCTTCAAACCCGTCCCTACTTTTTGGAGTATATGAAGGGTGCGGATAACAACTATCAGGAAGATTTGACGTTGCTCTCCAAATTTTTTGAAATGGAGTTGGAAGATAATGATACCTTGAATGAAATCCTTGAAGATCAAAGTATTTATTGGGTTGACGACATCGGGTATGTGTTGGGGGTGATTATCAAGATGCTCTCTTCGCTCAAGGAGGGTGAGGCGCTCGCTCCGGTGGAGGCTTTTCGACAACCCGAAGATAGAGCGTATGCCATACGCTTGATGGAGCACTCGGTTCTTCATTGTGACGAATATATGGAGCTTCTTCGTACCTTTGCCCACAATTGGGAGGTGGATCGAATGGCGGCAACGGATATTTGCTTGATTGTTTTGGGGATAAGTGAGGTGGTTTGTTGTCCGACTATTCCGGTGAAGGTGACGATAAATGAGGTGGTGGAGTTGGCGAAGTATTACAGCACACCAAATAGCAGGGTGTTTGTGAATGGGGTGTTGGATAAGATTGTGCAACGGTTGCGAGAAGATGGGGCATTTGTGAAAGAGGGGAGGGGGTTGGTGGAGTAATTTCCGATTGTCAGTTAGAAGTAAATATTTAATAAATAAACAATTAAAAAGGATTAAGATGTTCAGAGTTTTATTACAAGAGACGCCGGCTCAGGCGCAAGGATTTGGAAGCTACAGTTTTCTGCTCATGATGGTGGCGATAATTGTCGTGATGTATTTGTTTATGATTCGGCCGCAACAGAAGCGACAGAAAGAGTTGCGGGCTTTTCAGAGTTCGCTGCAAAAGGGAAGTAAGGTGGTTGTCTTAGGCGGAATTTATGGGACGGTGGTAGAGGTGAAAGAGACTTCTGTGATGGTTGAGGTGGACAATAATGTGAAGATTCGGGTTGATAAAGGGTCGGTTGTTCGTGATCCATCGGACATGCCCCCCCGTTAGGATAATGTTGTGCCTTGGAATCACCGGAGGAATAGGAAGTGGTAAATCGTATGTTAGGATAATGTTGCGCCTTGGAATCACCGGAGGAATAGGAAGTGGTAAATCGTATGTATCGCGCATTTTTACTGCTTTAGGGGTTCCTGTATATGAGGCTGATTCTCAGGCGCGGTTGCTCTACGAGCGAGATGAACGGCTCAGACTTGCGCTGATTGCTTTGCTGGGAGGTGATATTTATCAAGATGGGGTGTTGCAAAGGGAGGTGATGGCTGCAAAAATCTTCTCTGACCATGCCCTTTTGGAGGAGGTGAACCGGTTGGTGCATCCGGCGGTGATGGCCGATTTTACTGCATGGGCACAACGGGAGGCGCCATACATCATTTTGGAGTCTGCCATCATCTTGGAGACCCCTTTCGTATCGGCTTTGGACAGGATTCTTACCGTTTCAACCCCTATCGCGCTTCGTTATGAGCGCCTTTTTCGCCGAGACGCATCCTCTATGGAAGATTCACAACGCCGGATGGAGCGGCAATGGAGCGATGCCATGCGGGAGGCTAAGGCCGACTTTGTGGTTTATTCGGATGGAAAAAGCCCGTTGTTGCCGCAAGTTTTGGAGATTCACCGCGTGATGACTTCTTTGATTACCTTTGCTTCATAATTGTAAGGACATAATAATTCTAAATATTTTAACCATGAAAATTGATTTAAAAAAGGTGTTGGCCGTATCGGAATATTCCGGGCTGTTTCTCTCGATCTCCGAGTCCAAAAACGGAGTGATTGTGGAGTCTATGGTGGATAAGAAGCGCACCTGTATGGGTTTGCGTGCCAAGGTGACATCATTGGCAGATATTGCTATATTTACAGAAACGGGAGAGTTGCGTTTGAAAGAGGTGTTTGAGCGGATTAAGAATTTGCCTCCTGAACAGGAGGTCCCGGAGCCTAAGTCAGACGTTGCGTTATTGCGCTCATTCTTTCAGGAGGTGATTCCCGATTACGACCGTGATCGCTTCTATACGTCGCACATGAAGAAAGTAGTGGAGTGGTTTCGGCTCTTACGAAGCAATGATGCGTTAGAGTTTGAGGAAGAAAATGAAGAGGAGGGAAAAGAGGAAGAGAAAGAGAGCAAGGAGGAGAACCCCATGGAGCGCTCTAATCGTGCAGGCCTCAGGCAGGGAAAGGGAGGGAAACTTCCTCGTGCAAACCAGTCGGGGATGTCTATGATGCGAAAGGGAGGGAGAGGAGAATAGAGGGTTCGCTGACGCTCGTAATCGTGGAGAAGATGCGAAAGACAGTAGTAATTAATACATTAGGATGTTCTAAGAATCGAGTGGATTCGGAGCGGCTGGCGCGACAGATTGTGGCTGCCGGGTTTGCAGTGTTTCACGATAGCAGTCTTGCTGCGGTTGATAAGGCGGACATATTGATCCTGAATACTTGTGGGTTTATAAAAGATGCCAAGAAAGAGTCCATTGAGGCGATATTTTCGGCAGTGGAAGCTAAGAAGAGGGGCGCAATTGGGAAGTTGTTGGTGTTTGGTTGCCTCTCTCAACGATATGCCCAACTTTTGGCTACGGAGATTCCGGAGGTGGATGCTTTTTTGGGAGCCAACAACCTCGCTTCGGTGCTTGGGGCATTAGGGCAAGAGTGGAGGCCTGGGTTGGCCACGGAGCGCGACCTCTCCACACCTCCCCATTACGCCTATTTGAAGATATCGGAGGGGTGCGACAGGAGTTGTGCCTATTGCGCCATCCCACTCATTCGCGGTCCGCATACCTCCACACCTGTGGAGACATTGGTACAGGAGGCGGAGCACTTGGCGGCCAAAGGGGTAAAGGAGTTGTTAATTGTCGCTCAGGACACTACCTATTATGGGCTTGATTTGAATAAGGAGCGATTGTTGGCGCCTTTGATGGAACGTTTGGCAAAAGTTGATGGTATTGAATGGATTCGTCTCCATTACGCCTATCCGGCGGGCTTTCCCCGCGATGTGCTTGAATTGATGGCAAACCATCCTAAGGTATGCCCCTATATCGACATCCCGTTGCAACACATTTCAGATAAGGTGCTTTCAGCCATGCGGCGCTCTATAGACGAGGTGCAGACACGGCGCCTGATTGAGGAGATTCGCACCCTTGTTCCCAACGTCTGTTTGCGTACCACCATGATGGTGGGGCATCCAAGGGAGGATAAACGTGCATTTGAGCAACTTTTGCACTTTGTAGCGGAGGCGCGTTTCGAGCGTTTGGGCGCCTTCACCTACTCTGAAGAGGAGGGCACTTACGGGGCGCAGAACTATAAAGACACCATTTCTGAAAAAATCAAATCAGAACGTTATCAACGCCTTATGGAGTTGCAATCGAGCATTTCCCTTGCGTATAATCAGTCACGAGTGGGCAAAAAAGAGCGCGTGCTGATTGACGCGGCTGAGGGTGCCACATTGGTGGGACGCACGCGGTTCGAATCGCCTGAAGTGGACGGAGCGCTCTACATCGACATCGCTTCGGCTTCGGATGCATCACTGTCAACAGCTTCGGGTGCATCACTGTCAGCGGCTTCGGGTGCATCACTGTCAACGGCTTCGGGTGCATCACTGTCAACGGCTTCGGGGGCATCACTGTCAACGGCTTCGGGGGCATCGCTGCCGACGGCTTCAGATGTCGCTGCGCGTCTCGTCGGCACCTTTCAGGAGGTGACGATTCAGCGTGCAGGAGATTACGACTTGTTTGGGGTATTATACTCTCCGAGAATATAATACGCGGTGTAGACACCCTGTATGTGTTCAAAAATCAGAAATGAAAAGTATTTATGAATACGCAATAAATGGATAGTAATTCAAAAATATTTCATATCTTTGCAGTGAGTTTTAAATGACACTGTATGGCTATAAAAGATAAAATATTATCCTATTCCATTGCATTTCTTCTTGAAAAAATTATCGAACAAAACAAGAAATGTTTCACGATTGGTGAAGCATATTCATTGCTTCCAAATTCAGCTAAGGATAATGTAAAGAGAATGTTGTGCAATATGACAAAGCGAGGTTTGTTGATGCGGGTAAAAGAAGGACTTTACTACGTTATTCCTTTTGAACAGGACGCAAAAACCTTTATGCCTGATTGGCACTTACTTGTACAATATCTTATTGGTGATATAGAATATTACATTGGCTATTTTTCGGCATTGCAAATACACAGTTTACCAACCCAGCCGAATTTGAGAGAGCAAATCGTTGTAAGTAAACAAATAAAACCATCTACGCTTTTTGTAAAAGAGATTCCATTTCAATTTATTTATCACAACGAAAAACATTTTTTCGGTAATGAAAAAATGTGGATTGACAGTTTCAACCGAGTACAATGCAGCGATTTGGAAAAAACAATTATTGACTGTTTGTTTAAACCCGAATATGCAGGTGGAATAACTGAAATTGC
>Ga0123353_10001853_pt1 | contig 26054 bp, 21 predicted proteins | sample TergutLab28metaG_3_FD_92763 | JGI IMG/M metagenome (GOLD analysis project Ga0123353, IMG submission 92763) | Labiotermes labralis P3 segment gut microbial communities from Petit-Saut dam, French Guiana - Lab288 P3 | ecosystem: Host-associated > Arthropoda: Insects > Digestive system > Gut ...
AGCTGCTCGCGAACATGCTGCCTACCCTTGTGCTGCAGCGCGTGCCGGACCAGCCCGAGCGCAGGAAGAAACTGGGCCTCAAGCAGACGCTCCTGGAGATCAAGGAGAGCTTTGCCATCGTGCGGCACAACAAGTGGTTCGTGCTGAACACCCTCGCACGGGTATTCACCATGCTCACCCCCAATGTCTCCGATACCGACTTCTACCGCTTCTGCGGCTTAAACGAGACGGTGGCGAACACCATTGAGGCATGGCAGGGCAGGGGCACCGGCGAACTACTATATGCCATCCGCAACTTTGTCACGGGCGCGCCCGGCTCCATATTGCAGCCCTTCGCCCCGGTGGCGATCAAAAAAATGCGCGGCCCGCGCAACATGCTGCTGCTCAACAGCGGCACCAACGCGGTTGTCTACCTGCTGCGCTATCTGGTGGGTGTGAAATCGGTCCCTGCCATCCTGTTCACATGGGGCGCCGAGGCGCTCACGAAGACACTGAGCCCCTGGGTCAATGTCTCCACCGATATCATCCACTTCGAGATGCTCGACTATGTGGAGTGGAAGACCGGCCGGCGCTCCGAGGGGGTGACTTCGGCGGTAAGCGGCCTGCTCAATAAAGTCGTACTGAACAACATCGACATGATTGTGGGCAACTGGGCGCTCAGGCGCGTGGGCTTTGATGTGACCCTGGGCACGAACCAGCCCGAGAGCTACATCAAATGGGCCACCATATTCTATTTTCTCAGCCGCAGCGTGGATCATCTGGCGGAAACGATCGCCTATTGGTTCTACAAGTATTCCACGGAAACGCGCATCCAGGTGGAGGCAGACCTGATCGAGCGGCGCAAGCTGGCGGAGCAGGCCTTGGCGGAAGCGGAGGAGGCGTCAGTCTGAATCCAAACGCATCAGTTCCCACAGCACATCCGGTTTCCGGGTTGTGATATTATCAACACCCAGGCGTAACATGCGCGCCATCTCCGTCGGGTCGTCCACGGTCCACACGGAAACGAGCAGCCCCAGCCTGCGCGCGGCCCGCATGACATTCTCATTGCAGCGTCTAAAGGGCATATTTAGCCCCACCGCGCCCACTGCCTTTGCCCGCAGCGCCATGGTCGTCGCCGCGAAGGGCAGCCACTGCGGCGTATAGACATTGAGATACCAGGGGATGCCGCAGCCGCGCACGGCCAGGACATGCCCGGCCCACCGCAGGCCGGTGAAGAACGCCCGCCCGGCCATACCGTAGCGCTCAATCAGCTCTCGCACTGCGTTTGTATTGCCATGTGCCTCCTTGATGTCAAGGTTGAAGAGCGCCCCATACGCTTGAGCCATGGTGAAGCAGCCCTCCAGGGAGAACGCGTTTTCGCCGGCGGGGCCGTCGTGGGACAGTACAGGCTTGCCGGCCGCGCTAAAGCGCAGATCGACCTCGACGATGCCCTGCCCGGCGAACTCCAGGCAGGCGCGCAGTGACTGCTCCGTATTCGGCACGGTATCCAAAGCGCCCGCATGGGCTGTGATGGTCGTCATGGTGATGCCCTCCCACAATATGCTTTATCTATTGTACCACGTCCATTCCTGTCTTGTCAACCAAGTCTATATGCGCGGTGGCCCCTTGGGAATTGACTTTGCACGCGGGATGGTATACATTTATTGCAAGCGACAATCATTATATCAGCAGGAGGTAAATCCCCATGACAAATATTATCCCGCGCCGCTTCGCCCACCGAGGTGTCGCTCAGGCCGCGCCGGAGAATACCCTCGGCGCGTTCGAGGCCGCCGCCGCCCTGGGTCTCGAGGGCATCGAGCTGGATATCCGCCTTTCCCGCGACGGCATGCCTGTGGTGATCCACGACCCGAACCTGGCCCGCCTAACCTGCGGCCACCCCGCGGGGTACAGCATTGCCCGGGTGGAGGACCTCGATTGGGAGGCGCTGTCCCGGGTGGAGATCCCCTACGCCAATCACACCCTCGCCGAGGAACCGCCCGCCGACGCCGAAAACGAATTCCTCGCCCTGCTGCCCGGGCGGGTGCTGGGGCAGGAGTGGGGCCGGGATTATATCACTGCATATGAGAAAGAGCCGCGCATGGCGAAACTCATGCGCCTGTCGGACTTCCTGGAGTGGTTTGTGGACAGCGCCCCGGCGGCGATGGAGGCGGAGCTGGAGATCTGTGCGGACGGGCTGGCGAAGCCGGTCTTCGAACTGCTGGACGGCCACAGAGCCTGCCCGCGCTGCATCGTATTCTCCGGCCACCCGATGCAGATCGCCGAGATGCAACTGCTCGCCGCGCGGGAGGGCAAACCCAACCGGCTGCGCCTGGGGGCCAACCTGCGCCAGATGACGCAAGACGTCCTGGAAGACATGGAGGATATGGACCTGTTCGAGATCGGGCTGAACCCCGGGCGCTTCACCCGGGAGGACGTCCTCATGCTGGAGCGGCGCGGCATTTCGGTTTTGGCGAATCTGATGGACACGCCGGCCTGGTGGGCGCAGCTGCCCACGATGGGCTGCTATGGGTTCAAGACGAACTACGCGGGCGCGTATAGCAAATACAGAGGCGGCTAAGATGCCGCCCGTTTTATATGTTTATATAGATAAAAAACTATGCACCCTTTCCGCCGGGCTTCATATGATATCAATGTAAGCTACAGGAAAGGAGGCTCACAACATGTTCGGTGGTGGTGGATGCAACAGCAATATCCTGTTCCTGATCCTTATCCTCTGTCTGTGCTGCGGCGGCGGCGGCAGCAACTGCTCCAGTAGTTACGACAATTGTTGCTGCAGCGGCTAAGCACAAAGGACACAAAAAAGCGGCGGTACGTGCATAGCGCGGGGACGCGCCGCATACCATGTGGTGTGCGCAGATGCACAACAATCTAAAATGGGGGGTCATCTCATGAACTGCAACCTCAACTCGCTCCTGCCTCTGCTCATCCTCTTGCTCCTTTTGGGCGCCTTGGGCAATAGCAACAACTGCTGCCCCGATAACGGCCTGTTCGGGCCAAACAGCAACGGGTGCAACTGCGTGTGTTGACAGCTGTGCCAACCCTTCGCCGGCTTGGCATGTAGGAGCAAGATTCGGAAAGCCACAGTGAGTGTAACTCCCTGGATGAGAACGGCCCTAACCCACCCCAACGAACACTAAGGTGTCCTGGGAGAATGCTGCCTGTTCGGTCGTGTTCTAACCCACCTGTGGGTTCGCCGGGGACCCCGGAGCCTTTGGGCCGTCAAGCAGAACATACAGGTTGGTAAGAGCAACCAGACTACGGCGGCGCGGGTTTGACCTGCGCCGCCGGGGTGTTATATGGGAATACTCACTTCACCGGCCCCACAAAGCGAATCCGGTTGCCGTCCGGATCGCAAAAAACCATGTGCCGCCGCCCCCACGGGTTGTTGACGGGTGGCTCAACGATCGGGATATTCATTTCGGCCAGCATCTTGTATTCGTCATCGACGTCATCGACGCCCAGTATCAATACAATCTTTTCATTGATTGAATCAGTCACCTCGCCGTTGTCCCAGATCACGAAGCTGCTTCCATCGGGCAACTTGATCACATAATGGCAACCCTCGCCCTCCGCCTTGGCGCGGAAAACTTTCGTGTAAAACGCAACCATCGCTTCAATGTTTTTCGATAAAATGTAGCAGCCGATCATCCCAGCCCGTCCTTCTTCGATGCCTCGGCCAACTTGCGGGCCTTCTCTTTGTTTTGCGCCATTTCCTCCACTGTCTTTGTATGAATTCGCACCGCGCCTTTGGCGTCCTTTGTGGGCAGGGCCTTTCCCGATGCAAAATAAGCCTTGGCTTCAGCGATGGCCTGCTTATACTGCGGGAGCCACTTTTCCCCCGCGATGAGCATCTCGTCGGCCATCTGGGCAACCTCGGCAGTGCTGCACACGGCGCTGACCAAGGGGTCCATCAGCATCGCCTGCTTGAGCAGGAAGGCGTCACCGTGGACCGCGGCCTCAACCGCCAAACGCTGCACGCTGATGCTGGCGTTGCAGATCGCCGCCGGGCCCAGAGGGAGCACGCCCACCCGGGGGATGTTCACGCCGTTGGCGTCCACGTAGCCGGGAACCTCCACAATCGCGTCGTCGGGCAGATTCGTGATGCAGCCGTTGTTGACCACGTTGAAATGGCCCCGGTACAGCCGCCCGGTCTCCAAGCCCTCGATGATGTAGGAGCCGTGTTCGCCGCCGCGCTCCTTCGGTGCGTATTTGCGCGTGGGCCAGGTGTGGAAATTGGCGAAGTCGGCCTCGAACCAGTTGCGGCCTTCGGTGCACACGCGCAGGTAGCCTCCCGTCTCGCCGTAATGCCAATCCCGGGTGTCGATCCAGTTTGCAATCTCCTCCGGGCGTTTGCGATACCAGGGCAGATACTCTGACAAGTGTCCGTTGGACTCGGTTGAGAAGTAGCCGAAGCGGCGCAGCACGTCGATGCGGACTTTCTCCGTCTGGCTGAACTTCTCGTGCTTTTCGAAGGCGTCCAGCAGCAGGGGGAGCACGTCCTCGCCCCTGTGCTTCACGCTGATATACCAGGTCTGGTGGTTGATGCCCGCGCAAATGTAGTCCAACTCGCCGCCCGGTATGCCCAAAGCTTCCCCTATGGTATGGATTCCCCCCTGCACCCCGTGGCAGAGGCCAATCGTGTTCACCCCGCCGTATTGGTTGCAGGCCCAGGTGACCATGGCGTTGGGGTTGGAGTAGTTGAGCAGCAGGCAGCCGGGCGCGGCCACTTCCCGGATATCTTTGCAGAAGTCCAGCAGTTCGATCACCGTGCGCTGGCCGTACATGATCCCCCCGGCGCACAGGGTATCGCCCACGCACTGGTCCACGCCGTATTTCAAGGGGATGTTCACGTCGGTCTCGAAGGCCTCCAGCAGACCCTGGCGTATGCAGCAGATCACATACTTCGCGCCCCGGAAGGCCTCCCGGCGGTCAAGGGTGGACTGGATTTTGATATCCAGCCCGTTCTCGCCGATGTCGCGCTGGCACAGCCGCGTAACCATGTCTAGATTGTTCGGGTTTATATCACTGAACGCGACCTCGATATTTTGGAACTCGGGCACGCTGAGGATATCCCGCAGCAGGTTGCGGGTGAAGCCTATGCTCCCCGCACCGATAAAGGCAACTTTGAATGGCATGGTGCACTCCTTTCGTGGCCTCTCGCAAAGCTGTGGTTCGATATGTCGCTTTTGCCTAATCCCCCAGACTCCTTCCCGTGGAAGGAGCTGTCACTGTACGGCTCCCGCAGGAGACGTTGGTGACATGAGGATGGCACTCGCGGAGCGACAAGTGACTATGATACGATCATTGTTGAGGAATAGAGCTAATCTCCTCAATCTTCGCCTTCGTCAGTGCGCGCCTCTCCTTCAAGTCGGCCTCGATGACGTCCTTCTGGCTCGGGTCGTAGGGGAAGGCCAGGCGGGCGGCCAGCATGATAGCGGCGTCGATCACCATGGTCAGGGTCGCCATGGGCCAGGCATACTTTTCAAAGCGTTCGGGCACCACAGGCTTGGCGGCGTTCACATCGATTTCGTGGATGCCGGACCAGGCCATGAAGGCGTTGCCGGTGAGGTGATCGAGGTTGTTGGCGAGGATTTTGTTGACAAAGGACTGGAAGGCCATGGTGACGCCTTCGCTGCGCACGCCGGTCTTGTATTCCACATAGTCAAACATTTCGTAGTTGAGCACGCCGCCCGCATAGCCGTTGAACGGCCCCATGGTTTCCATCACGGTATCCATGAGGATCATCATAACAAGGGCGGCGACGCTCTTGTAGCCAAAGAGGTACCGGACCAGGCCCATGCCGATCCGCGATATCTCGAAGGCGACCAGCATCCTTTTGGGGCCGCCTATTTTATCCGTGATCACCTTGCGGAAGGGATAGAGGAAGGTGATAGGGATACCGGAGATCTGCTTGCTGAGGGTCATGTAGCCCTCGCCGCGGATGGTTGGGCCCAGCAGGTTCTGCAAAAACTTGGGCGTCCTTCGTTCGGGGAACATAAAGCGTATGACGGGATACATGTCGAAGCCGGGCGTCAGCATCGTGAGCAAATTCGCGACCGTTCCATAGATCATATACTTGTTGTGTTTGAGCACGGCGAAGGATTCCTTAATGCTCAGCTTCGGCTCTTCGGGGGCCTGTTCCGCCGCAGACAGTTCTTCGTCCACGCCCGGCACTTCCGCCTGGAAATTGACTCGGTTGCGGACAAAAGTGCCGATGATGCCGGTGCACAGCATCAAAGGCATGGTGATGGCATAGCCCCGGGTATAGACCCTGTAATCCGACCAGGTCTGCCTATCCTTGACAAAGCCGAAGATGTATGCCGGAATGTTGCCGAAGGGATACCCGGTCTGCGCGCCCACGCCCTCCCAGACCATAGCCCTGCCGCGCTCCGCGGAATACGGCGTGATGCCGGCATAAAATTTCGCGAAGGAAACCTCCCTCATAGTTCCGAGGATATCCTTTACGCAGACCATAATGGTGTACATCACCATGCGCTGCACGGGCGTAAGCCCCAAATCGAACAGAAAAAAGAATCCCATGAACACACCGACGGCATGGTTGACACGGATGATCCACCGGTAGGTGTTGTCCTGCCAAGGGTGGCGGTCCATCCACTGGCCGATGAAGGGGTCGTTGAACGCGTCCCACAAAGAGGTTATGATGCCGCTGACCGTCAGATAATTGGGGTTCACGTTGTAGGTATAACGATACAGCCGGTCCCGGCCCCATGTCCACTGTTCGGAGGCGGTTAACGTAAATCCCTGGATGAAGAACAGCAGTTTCTCCCAGGGGGCCAGGCGCCCGAAGACCATATACTCCCCCTTGAGCCAGGTTTTCGGACTGCGGATGATCTCCTGCACTTCGGCGCGGCCGGCGTCGTTGACTTTGAGCTTCGCCAGCAGCTTGTCCAGCCACGGCCATCGAAGGCCGGTGTTTTCATTTTTAGTGTTGGACAATTGGAAACACCCCCATTATCATATTTAGATGCGGGTTTATATGCGGGCGGCTTGACGCCTCCCTCAGGTCGTGTCGCCTACGGCTATCCCCTGCAGTCCCTGTTCCCTACACCGCCGCCTCGGCTTCCTCCTTCAGCTTCTGCGCCAGGGCACGCCGCTCGATCAGAGTGGCCTCCACCTCCTTGGGGTCGTGGGGGTATTTGAACCAGAGCAGGGCGATCAGCGTGACAAGCTCGCCGAAAAAGATGCCCACATGCATCAGCGGCCAGATGGATTTCAGGAAGCGCTCCGGCTGCTGCTCCACGGGGATATCCCAGCCCTGGTAGCCGGTCCACTGCGTCACAGCGTTGCCGATCACGGAACTCAGATTGTTTTTGATCAGTTTATTCATGATGCCGTCCACCGATTTGGTCAGGCCCTCGCTGCGGTAACCGGTTTTCCACTCCACGTAGTCGAACATCTCGAAACCAATCAGGTTGTGGGGGACGGAGGACCATTTTTCCATAACGAGCGTGATCGCCTCCATACACCACATGAAGACAAGCCGCGGCCAGGACTTGTAGCCGAGCAGGAAGCTCATCCCGTGCTTGACCATGATGCTGATCACATGGGCCCTGATGAAGTTGACATTGCCGCCGAAAAACTTCACCGCCTGGAGCGCGAATGGCGACAGCAACAGGGTGGGTATGCCACCGACGAAATTCTTGGACGCGAACAAGAGCTCGCCTCCGTATTCCTTGCCCCGCAATTCCATTTTCGGCAGCAGAAAACGATAGAGGTTCAACTCGCCGCCCCTGGGAGCGAAGATCTTTATGAGATTCACGACAATCCACATCATAAACCACCGGTTGTGCTTCACGATGGCAAAAGTCTCGCGCAGGCTGAGCTTTTTCTCTTCGTTTTCATTGCCCTCTCCGTCCGCAGCTTCCTCGCCTTCGCCCTTGACCTTCGCGGAAAAGTCCACGCGCTGCTTGGCGAAGGAGGGCAGCCACCTAGCGAAGATCGTCACCGGCGCGAAGATGAGCACGCCCCACGTCATGATCTGGTAGTCCGTGATATGAAGCACGTCCTTCAGGCCCATCAGAACCGTGGGTATCCCCCCGATGGCATAGCCCAGCTGTCCACCCAGGCTACGCCACAGCTGCAGCAGGCCCCGCTGCGCGGAGTAGGGCGTGATGCCCGCCCAAATTTTCGATTCGCTCACGGCGTTCGAAGTGCTCATAAAGTCGGCGAACATGCTGATGAGCGTCCACATAATCACGCGCTGCAGCGGCGTCATCCCGAAATCGAAGCACTGGATCATGATCAGCAGGGGGCTGACCGTCGCATTGAATCGCATGACCCAGCGGTGAACAATATTGGGAAAGCGCTTGTGGTCCATATACACGCCCACCGGCGGGTCGGTGAGCGCGTCCCAGGTGATGCGGATGACGTCGTGTATGCTCATCCAGTTCGGCGGGATTTTGCCCTCGCCCATACCGAGATACAGCAGTCCCCTGATCCACGTGAAACTGCCCATCAAATCCTTGAAGCCTTCGGCGAGGAACTGGATGCCGGCCTCCCAGGGATGAATTTTTTCCTCCGGCATGTCCGCACTCTTCCACCATACGATGGGATGCCGAACCGCCTGTTTGATTTGTTCTTTGTTTTCCGGTGATAGTTTCGGCAATTTGATTTCCCCCATATATCTTTCAAATTTAGAATTGTCGCTCCGCGATGCTCCCTCACAACAACAAAATCAACCCAACAACAATCCCTGCAACAACCCCCAGCGTCAGCAGCAGCCTGATCCCCTTGGAAATGGCGTCGTCCACGCTGCTGGGGGTCTGGTCGGTCAGCCAGTGCTTCAGTCTTTTCACGCGCTTCGCGTTGAACAATTCGCCGTAGGTGACAACACGGGTTTGGTAGGCGCGGAGGTTCGCTTCGTCTATCTCGAACACCCGCACGCCGCGGTTTACGCCGTCGCCGTAGGCCGCGAAGCCGCAGCCCGGGCTGTAGCCGAGGTCGACGCCGTCCACCTGCCCGACGAAGCTGTTCATGTGGTCGTGGCCGAAGTACATGCCCAGCATCTCGCCCTTTTCCCGGGCGGCCTCAAAGAGCCCCGCATCGCTGTTCGGCACGCACAGGGTCTCGCGGTGCCGCCCGCCAGGCCGGACTTTGCTCTCGTCCAGGCTGTAATATTTGTCCTTGAAGGCCGCGAAACCCCTGATGGCGCCCTTCATCCTCTTGTCATGGGGGATGAGTAAACGATACGTCGCCTCCACAGGGATGTGCTGGAACAGCAGGGAGGGCACGTAGTCCCCGGCCTGTCCCCGCAAGGCTTTGCGCGTGGCGCGATACCAGTCGATCTGGTCCGGCTCCAAGGGCTGGTAGCCGCCCAGGCCCGCATTGCCGTGGGAATCCAGTATGTATATGTTCAGCGCGGGCTTGCCGTCTTTGCCCTCAATCACCAGATTGTGGTTGCCGCAGCCGGAAATGCCCGGCGTGTCCCAGGCGGCGCACATGGAGGACTCCATGTACCAGGCCAGCTGTTTTTCGGCGGGTACGCCCTGGATGTCGTGGTTGCCGAATGCCAGGGTAAAGGGGATGCTCCTTGCCTCAAACGGCGCGCAGATCTGCCGTATGGTTCTCTCCACGTTCTCCTCTTGCTTCATCGCGCGCGTATAGCCCTTGACCTGGTCGCCTGTGAGGACGGCCAAGTCCGGATTTTCTTTGTCCAGCGCCGCTTCGATCAGGCACAGGGTCTCCGCGTCCACGTCCGCGGCGTCCTGGATGTCGGTGATCTGCATGATCTTGAATTTGCCGCCGCGGAATGCCAGATTATGTTGCATACATTCCCCCAACAAATGCTTTTATAAATTATAGCACATATTAATGCACATTTCAATCTTTAGTTTGTTGGGATTTGTGGAAAAACTACTCTATAGCCAGCCTGCCCTCCACCTCTCCGTCTGGCTGGTGGTGGGAGGACAGGTATTCCTCCAGCACATCTTGTATAGAGGTGGCGGCCACAATGCCCTTGCCGTCGGCAAGCTCTCCCCGGGGCAGCCCGAAGAACTCGTCGAAGTTTTTGTAATGGTATTCCTGCAGGCCGACGCGCAGGACGCGGTCATCCGCCAATGGCTGGCCCTCGAACTCGAAGCGCGTAAAGCTCCGGGACGCGCGGTCGTAGGTGACGCGCAGTCCCTCGGAGAACTGGTAAAACTCGCTATGCCCGCCGCTTAGGGCTTCCTCGCGCAGCATATGCGCCAGCATCCGCCGCAGCTGCGCCCCGGTGATACCCAGCAGGAAGACGCGGTCGTTGAAGGGCACAAGCTCAAGTAAGTCGCCCCGGGTGAACACCGGGCCAGCCTGCTGCTTGCGTATGGAGCCAGAGCCGAAGAGCACCAGGTCCGCGCCCAGGCTCTCGCACAGCGCGTCGCTGAACAGGTTACCCAGCTCCGTCTCCTGATACCGGCTGGGGTGGGTGAGCTGAGAAAGGAACCTGCACAGCACGCAGTTGTATTTCTCGTCCACCTGCTGCTGGAAGCGCGCGATGGTCTCCTCCAGTTGCAGGTCGCGCGGGCAGTGGCGGCTGTCTATGGGGATCAGCTGCCATTCGTAGCTGTGCACCGCGTTCAGGTCTGTGTCGATGACGATGTCGAAGCGCCCTATCTGTTTCGTGCCCACGCCCGCCTGGGCAATCAATATGCCGTTGACCACCTCGGGTTTTTCCAGAATGGTGTGGCTGTGCCCGCCGATGATCACGTCCACCCCCCAGGCGGGGTCCAGCAGGGCGGCCAGATGCTTGTCCTCCTCGAAGCCGATGTGGGTGAGCAGAACGGTGAAATCGATATCCACGCTGTGGTACGCGTTGCAGATGCGCCCGACCTCATGCGCCGCGTCCTCCACGTCGATCAGGCCGCCCAGCAGGCTATCCAGGCGTATGCTGCTCATGACGTCCTGGGTGACAATGCCGATGAACATCACCTTCATGCCATCGATCTCCATGATCTTGTAGGGCTGAAACAGGCGGGTGTAGGGGTTCTTGATAAACAGGTTAGCGTTGACGATGGGGAACTTCGCGCAGCGCTCCAAAAACAGCAGGTGGGCCAGCCCGTAGTCGATCTCGTGGTTGCCCAGCGACACCACGTCCGGGCCGAGCATGTTCATGATCTCTATGGTGGAGATGCCCTTGGATTCGCTGTCGATCAGCGAGCCCTGCAGCATGTCCCCCGCGATGCAGTAGACCGTATTCTCATACTCCTCCTTGACCTTCGAGACATAGCCCGAGAGCATCGATATGCCCCCGAGCAACTGCTCGTTCTCCTCCCCGGAGTGGAAGTCCCCGTGGAGGTCGTTGGAGTGCAGGATGGTGAGTTTTTTCAGGTTGGGCATTGGTGGTTCTCCTATGTTATACTTTTCGCAACAATCTCCAGCAGCCTTGCCGGGTCCGTTCCGGTTATCAAGCGTACATTGCTCCCCCCGGCGATCGTGCTCTCGCCGTAGCGCGTCTTGTTACAGGCCACATGAATACCGCAGGACCGGAATTCAAACAGCTCGGGGTAGAGATACGCCAGCACAGCCACAGCGTCGTGCACGACGGCGCCCGCGTCGCCGTAGGCCAGGCACTGCCTGTAATTGAAGGCGAGCATGGCCTCCATGGCCTTGGCCACTGGAGTGCCCGCCGCGCCGATGGCGGCAATCTGCTCCAAACTGAAATGCACCTGAGTGGTGACGTCAATTGGGGCCAGCAGCAGATCGGGCACGGCGGCTAAAACCTGCCGCGCGCTTTCGGCGTCACAGAAAAAGTTGTACTCCGCAAATTCGGTTACGTTGCCCAGCCCGATGCCGCCACCCATGGTGATCACCCGTTTGAGCCGGCCCGCTACCTCCGGGAAACGCGTAATCAGCGCCGAGAGGTTCGTCAGCGGCCCAAGGGTGATGTAATCCACGCCGCCCTCTTCCTCCATGACGGCGTCATGGACGATCCGGAAGAAATCGCCAACTACGGCTTGCTTCACCGGCAGGTTTTTGAACAGCTCGCTGCCTTGCAGCCCGCCGATGCCGTCGCCGCCGTGTATATACGACGCATCCTCATAGACGGCGTTCCCACGCCCGGGCCTATCCGCGCCGCACACCACGGGGATTTCGCCCGCGCCCAACAGGGACAGGAGGCCCAGTGCGTTGCGGGTGGTTTTCTCAACGGGTACGTTGCCGTAGGAGGCGACCATCAACTTGACCCGCGTCTTGCGGGCCCTCAGCAGCACGGCCATGGCCACGGCGTCGTCTATGCCGGGGTCGGCGTCGAGGATGATTTTGCGTTCTGTCATGGCTTCACCTTGCTACTAAGAAAGTTCTTCACTTCTTCCAAGTCCGGCAGGGATTCCTGCGCGCCCCTGCGCGTCACAGTCAATGCGGCTACGGTCTGGGCGAAATCGACAGCCTCCCCGAATTCTACGCCGCCCGCCAGCGAAACGGCAAGCGCCCCGGTGAAGGAATCCCCCGCGGCCGTGGTGTCGACGGCATGCACCGGCCACGCGGGCCTGCTATACATGCGATTGCCGTCACAGCATATCACGCCCTTGCCGCCCAACGTGACAACGACTCGCGGCACGCCCATTTTCGCCATGGCCCGCGCGGCCTGTTCAACCTCTTCCAACGAGCCGCAGGGCAGGTCTGTGAGGATCTCGCATTCGCTCTCATTGGGCTTGACGATGTCCGTCAGGGCGAGGAAATCCGCCGGCAACCTTTGCGCCGGGGCCGGGTCGAGTAGCACCCTCACGCCGTGGGCGCGGGCCAGCTCCATGGCGCGCCGGGCGGTTGCGAGGGGGATCTCCAACTGCAGTACGAGCATATCGCTCCCTGCGATGATGCGTTCGGCCTCTTCGATATCCTCCGGAGAGAGCAGCGCGTTCGCGCCCGGGTCCACGATGATGCAATTGTCGCTGTCATGCAGAAGGATCACAGCCACGCCCGTGGGGGCTTCGTAGGTGACGCGAATGTGTTCTGTATTCACCCCGTTGGCGCGCAGGTTATCGATCAATTGCGCGCCGAAGGCGTCGCCGCCCGTGCGGCCCAACATCGTGACTTCGGCCCCGAGCTTCGCCGCCGCCACGGCCTGGTTGGCCCCTTTGCCCCCGGGCGATGTGAAAAACCCGCCGCCGAGGATGGTCTCACCCATGGCGGGCACGCGCGGGGTTTCCACGCAGAGATCCATGTTCAGACTGCCGGCGACGGTGATGGCAGGCATGGGTGGGCCCTCCTTTCCGGATGTAGAGACGCACTGCCGTGTGTCTCTACGTCACTCCTCCACAAACCCCCAGCCCCGCCAGGCGTAGACGTACTCCCGCGCCTCTGTGTGCAAGAAGTCGTCCGTATACCGGCCCTCCGTTGTGCGCAATACCGCGCCGGAGGTCACAGGGGTTCGCGGGCCGTCAAGGGTCAACTCGAATTCATAGATGGGCCGCGGCAAATTGGATGTACCCCACAGGGACTTCATCCGTCCGGCCCGCAGCGTATACAGAAACAGATGGCAGCGCACGGCGGGGTCGTCGTTGTCCATACGTTCGGGTTGGGCGGGGCCGAAGCTGTAGGACTTCCACAGGGTGAACAGCAGGTCGGCGTTGCCGTCACCGTCCACGTCGCCCAGGCGGAAGTCCTCCACATACCAGGTGATTTCCGATTGCCAGAGGGCTTCGCCTGCCGCATCGCGCACCTGTAGGACGCCGTTTTCTAGGGAGTAAATGTAGCCATCCAGTTCTTCGCTTCGGGCGGTTTCGGGGCGCGTGCGGCGAAACGCGAGGAACTGCCGAAACTCGTCCGTAAGGCCATCAGCCACCCCGCCCGCCTTTCCGCAGGAGGCGAGCAGGATGGCAAAGATCCCGTATACGGCAATGGAATATTTTTTCACTAATATGCTCTGTTCCTTATATCAATTTGCTACTTGCAATAGCTGCTTGTCACTCCGCGATACCATCCTCACCGCCTGCGGGCGGAGTTCCTTCCCGTGGAAGGAGCTGTCACTGTACGGCTCCCGCAGGAGACGTTGGCAACATGAGGATGGCACCGCAAAGCGGCTGAGCGCTTTGCATTGGCTTTGGACTCTAAAATGTCCTGGGCCAGTCATTCGTGTGGTCGTCTGTGATATCCGCGATGAAGGCGCTCTTCCAGTCCGCGTAGGGCGGGATGTCGCCGTCGCGCAGGCGCTGGTGCCAGGCCTCGTCGGTCAGGCGCTCGGCCAGAGGCACGGTGAACTCATACTGTGAATACACCACGCCGCGCCCCAGCGCCACCTTGCCGTCCCGGGGGAAAGCCACGTAGATTTCTTTCGAGTAGCCGGTGGCCTCTGTCAGGGCCAGGCCGTTGGGATCGGTTGCCACGTCGGCCACCACGGCGTCGGGGTGGAGCATCAGGAAGTTCATCCGGTCGAAATACTCCTCGCCCTCCCATTCGTAGGCAAAGCCGTGGAGGCGCATCTCGTCCTTCTTGGCCGTCTGCCAGATGTGTTCCAGCTCGCCGCCATAGGTGCGAATAAAGTCATATTCTTTATCAGTCAAGGGCTCGTTTTCAAGCTCTTTCTCGGCGATGGTCGTCAATTGCCGCGAGATTGTGAACAGGGTATCCAGGGCCTCTTTTGCCGTATCAGTAAGAAGCTCTCGGGCCTCTAGGCCCTCGGTGGTGAGCTTCACCAGCGCCGCCAGCCGGGCAAAGACGGCGGGGTTGGGCTCCACGTAACCCCGGTCGTCCGGCGGGGCGGGCAGTTCGTCGCCGCCGGCGCCCATCTCGCTCATGGGCTGCTTGGCGTAGAGCAGCGTGTCGCGCTTGAGCTCCGTCCAACTGCCCTGGAAGGTATTTAGTTCTTTACGAACCCAGGCGCTGTTCTGCATGAAGAAGGGGTACCCCTCACCTCTCTGCGCCCCGGTGAAGGGCCGCAGCATGTTGATCCAAGACCAATAGAGGTTCGAGCCCCAGGTTTCCGCCGGCAGGGCCTTGAGAAATGCTTTCACTTTGCCCATCTGCGGGGCATATTCGGGGTATATATCTGTCTCGGGCTTCAGGATTTGTTCTGCCTCCGCGCTGCCCAGGGCCGAGGGGATGTCCAGGGAATTTGGCAGCATGCGGTCTTTGACCTCCCGGTCCATCAGGCGCTGGAAGATGGCGGCGTCCACGGTGAAGCGCTGCCCCATGAAGCGCAGCCCCGTGATGGCGGCGTCCCGGTCCTCCACGTCCTCAAAGATGGGCACGGAGTTGATTTGCGGGGGCTCCATCAGGCGTATCTGCTTCAGCGCCGCGGCAAACTTTACTTGATCTGTTATTTCATCGAGATTGCTCAGATCGCCGTAGATGCTGCCCAGCGCCGCTTGATACTGGTATGGAGTGATGTCGTCGCTCTCCCCCGCAAAGAAGCTTGTGGGCTCGTAGATATCCTTCCAGGCCTGCTCTGCCTGTTCGTCGGCGTAGAGCGCGCTTGTCAGCAGAAGGGCGGAGCGCACCTCGTCCTCATAGTTCGAACGGAAGGTCATCTGCCCCACCCATTGCATGGCCTTAAAATACTGCTTGAGCCGCTCTGTTTGGGTATAGTGGCCGCGGGGCACGAACTGTGAGTAGTCTGTCTGATATTCCTCAAGCATGGGGTTGTCGTACTGCGCGCCCAGGTTGATCACCGGGGAGGGCGCCGGCTCCTCGTGGGCCTCGATCAGGGCGAGTTCCTGGGAAACCAAGTCACTGACAGACGCAGACATATCGGCATCCGGGTCCAGCAAAGACTGCGCCACGGCGAAATAGGCAGCATTGCGCAGGGCCGCGTTCTCGAAGGCGGTTCCCTTCAATTGCTCATGCTGCACATAAGAGGCCGAGAGCATTATGCGTGTCAGTTCGAGCAGTATGCTGTAGAGCCTGTTCTGTTCCAGGTCCTTGAGCACATAGTCAAACATCAAATGGAAAGTGTGCACGGCGCTGTCCGTTGTGATGAAGCTGGGGATGTAGTTATACCGATTTTGCTCATAAATGCCGAAGTACTCCGCCCAACTGCGCCCGTCAGTAACGGCAAAGCCGTTCTTCTCGATGAGGGCGACGGCCTCCCTGGAAAGATCCGCGTAGCTGTGGTACCAATAGTATGTATCGTTTTCGTTTTCGTTCTCCAGGAACTGCGTCCGGTTGACGATGTTGCCGAGCCCCGGCGAGACGCTGTAGGCCGGCACCTGCGCCTTTATATTGCCGGCGTAGTCCTCGTAGGCCCCGAAGGCGAGCCTGTATGCGGGCGCGGCGAAGGATGCCCCCGCCGCCGGCACGGTGACCTGCGTGGGGTCGGGGCCGGGATCGGGGTCGGTCTTAAACCAGTCGCAGGCGAACAGACTGAGCAGCATGACAGCCGCGAGGAAGAGTGCGGGGAGTCTTTTGAACATATTTGATTTATTCATGATGACACCTCCGAATTATAGTCTAGAATAATCATAGCACATAATTTGCCGACGCGCAACTGTCCGCCGGGAAAGATGGGTGAAATTTTTTGGTGCCTTGACGAAGGAGCCCCGGCAGGGTATAATGAAGGCACAGGCAAGGAGGTATACGCCCATGTCAATCACCCCGCAAGAAAAACAATTCCTTCGCGACCTGGCCCGCCGCCAGGCCGAAATCGCCGCACTGCCCATCATGGCCAAGCGCCGCGCGCTGTGGTACGACCTCAACGACGGCAGAACGGAGCACCCCCTTGTCACCATGGAATTCCACGGCGTTGAGAGCGACGTCTACCCAACCCTGCAATGCGAAACACCCCTGGCCCGGGGCATGGAACACCAGATAGCGCGGCAGATTTTCAAGTTCGAGCACTACCGGGATGACCGTATGATTCCGGCTTCTTTCATGGTGGGGATTCCGAACTGGTTCAGGCCCTTCGGCTATTTGCCCAGGGCTGTCCACACCGGGGGCATGGCTTACCGCTACAAGCATGTCGTACACGACCTGGACTCCGACTTCGCTGTATTTAAAGCTTCGGAATTCGAAGCGGACGCCGGGCTTGCAAAGGCCAAGGAACGCAAGGCGCAGATTGAGGACGTCATCGGGGATATCCTGCCCGTGCGCCTGGAGTTCCCGGGCCCGAGCTTCTGCCCCGGCCACATCCTCGTGCAGATGATGAGCCTGGAGACCATGTGCCTAAGTATCTTCGACTATCCCGAGCTGTTCCACAAAGCCATGCGCCGATTGACCGACGACTATCACGCTTTTCTCGACGAGATCGAGGCCGCGGGCGCGGTCATCCCCAACAACGACGAGAGCCATGTGGCCATGGACACTTACTGCTACACCCATGATCTGCCGGGGCCGGGCGAGCTTGATCGCCCCGCGAAGATCTCCGATGTGTGGGGCTACAGCAACTCCCAGGAGACCGTGAGCATGTCCCCCGCCATGTTCGACGAATTCTTTTTCACGTATATCAAGGAGATCGCCGACCGCTTCGGCCTGTATTCCTACGGTTGCTGCGAGCCGGTGCACAGCCTCTGGGAGCCCTGTTTCTCGCGGATGAAGAACCTACGCAAGGTTTCCATCTCGCCCTGGTGCGACGAGGAATACATGGGCGAGGCACTGCGCGGCAAGAGGATCGTCTATCATCGAAAGCCCTTCAGCAACTTCTTCAGCGTGGACCCCATTTTTGATGAAGCAGCTTTTTTCGCGCACATGGAGAAAACTGTCAAGGCAGCGCGTGGGTGCCCGCTTGAGGTGACGTTCCGGGATATCTGTTCCGTGCGCGGCGAGCCGCAGAGGCTGGCACGAGCGGTGGAACTGACGCGAGAGGCGTTTGAAAGGTGGTGGCAGGGGTGAGGGATATCCCACCCGGCGTATACCCCACCATGGTCACCCCCTTCACCGAAGACCTGCAAGTCGATTGCGCTGCCCTGCCAACCCTGCTGAACTGGTACGAAAGCCGCGGCGTGGCAGGCGTGTTCGCTATCTGCGCCTCCAGCGAGATCAACTACCTCAGCTTTGACGAGCGCCTGCAAATCCTGTGCGCCATCATGCGGGCCAGGAGGCCCGGCACGGTGGTGCTCGCTTCGGGCCATGTGGAGACTGACCCAGCGGCGTATATCCGCCAGGCGCAGGCCTTTGCCGCTGAGGGCATAGACGCCTATGTGTTCATCACCAGCCATGTGGCGCAGGGGGAAGATGAGGCTGTATTCCTGCGTCAGTTGGAAGCCGCCGCCAAAGCGTTGGGAGGCATCCCCCTGGGGCTGTACGAATGCCCGGGCCCCTGCAAACGCCCACTGACCCCGGAGATCATCCGCCGGCTGAGGAGCATAGGCAACTTCGCGTTTTCGAAGGATACCAGCTGCGATATGACGCAGATCAGGGCCAAACTCGCCGCCGCGCGGGGCACCGCACTGGGGATATACAATGCCCACACAGGCACCCTGCTGGAGAGCCTGCGGGCTGGCTGCACGGGCTACAGCGGTGTGATGGGCAACTTCCACCCGCAGCTGTACGCCAGGCTGTGCGAATGCTATGCCAAAGACCCCGCGCTGGCCGAGCGCTTGCAGTCTTTTCTGGACAAGGCCTTTTCCATGCGCTGCGGATACCCTGCCGATGCGAAGTACTGCCTGCATCTGGACGGCGTTCCTATGGGCTGGGCCTGCCGCAGCAAAGCCGCCGCGGCGTTCACGCGTGAGCACTGGGCGCAGATGGAAGAACTGCGGCGGCTGACGCGGGAATTCGAGCACAGCATCGCCGGCGATTTATGCGCATAACTGCGGCCATTTCACCCGATCTTATACACCTCATGCATCGATATGGTCGCTGTGGCATCAAACGCGGGAAAAATGGCGAATTTCACGCCGGCAGCAACGTCATAGGTGAGCATGTATTCCGCTTTGATCAGGCGATCAGTCTCTTTATCGATGGTTAAAATGGCCCAGCTGCTGTGGTAGGAGGGCGCGAAGGATTCCATGACGGCCAGCCAGGAATAGGGGCCAATGACGTCGTGTATGGTGCTGTGGGTCATCACGGTGAACACCTTGCCATGGTCGTGGTCGGATTCCACTTTCGGCAGTTCGGCGCGCTTTTCCGGCTTGAGGTCCACGCGCAGTTCCCAGGCGGAGCCCTTGTCGGTGAGCTTGGCGCTGGATACCATAGAGGTCGACAGGCGGCTGGACCAGGGCTGGAGCCTCACGTTGAACTCCACGTCGTGATTCGATGAGCCCTTGGCGGCGGGGGGCATTTCCAGCACCTCCAAGGGCACAAAGCGCATCGCCATGGGCACCGCCGCATCGATAAACGCGCTGGAACTCGCGATGTTCGACACAAATGTCTGCTGCGTCCAGGTGAAGCCGGGTTTGTCTGTCTTTACGGCGTTGGACACCCGGTTGAAGTACGCCACCAACTCCTCCCGGGTTTGGGGAAGCTTTCCAGTTGTGGTTTCGGGCTGGGATGTGCTTTCGGGTTCCAATGTGGTTGAGGTGAGGGTGTCGGGGGAAGTTGTGATTTCTTCGACAGGCTGCGTGGTCACCTCGGGCGGGTTGTACTCCCTCTTCATCAGATACGACGCCCAGGGGATGAGCACATCCACGCCGTCCTGGGTTGCGGGCACGACATAGGGCATGTAGAACACATGCAGGCCGTCATCGGCCAGATAAAAATTCGCGTCCGGGCCGGATTGCTCCCACGCGTCGGGATAGTCATAACCGGGGACGTCCATATCCCCGATCTCCCCCTTAAAAGCGTGCACCAGCGCCAAACGGATCTCTTCATCATCCCCGCGCAGGAAATCGGCGATCTTCAGCTCGCGCCCCAGGTTGAAGTCGAAGGTATGGCCGGTGATCCAGCTGTTGTGCACCCCGCCCATGAACCAATCGCCCTTCGTGACGAAAGAGAAAATGCCGTCAGCCTCATAGGAGAGCTCGCTCAGCTCGGTGTAGTTCCAGGGGTCTTCTGTGAGATTCGCCTCCCCGGTGTTCATTTTATCTTTGTAGTCGGCCTCCATTTTATCGTACACTTGATTGGCCGTTTCAACCAGGGGGGAGCTCCCCGCAAAAACGGGCCTGCTGAACCAAAAGAGGATGCCGTCCCGGGGCGCCTCCACGGTGAGCTGTATCTCCCAGCCATAGGCGATGGCCTGCGTGGGCACTTCGGTGGGCTCCTCGGGGCCGGGCTTCGCCCTGCCGCAGGCGGCCAGTGTCATAAGCAAAGCGGCGCATGTGAGGGCAAAGATACGTTTCATGTGTATATGCCTCCCCATTTTGTTCTGTCGCAACCAGTATAGCAGCAAGGCGCACAAAAAGTCAAGAGAAAGTCTTGTAAATATCACCATCCCGTGATATAATCAATTTATTAATTATAAACGAAAGAAAAAGGAGTACGCACCTATGAAACCACTGCGCGTCACCATCTGGAACGAATACCTCGGCGATCGCAGCAAACGCAGCCGCTCCGGCAAACTCTATCCCGGAGGCATGCACGAGCACCTGAAGCAGGCCCTGGCCGCCCCCGGCCTGGAGATCCGCACGGCGTGGCTGGGGAAGGATGTCAACCACGGGCTTTCAAACAGCGTGCTCAATCAAACCGATGTTTTGCTCTGGTGGGGGCACGGCGCGCACGGCCTGGTGCGCGACAAAGTCGTGGAGCGCGTGGTGGCGCGGGTACACGACGGCATGGGCTTCATCCCGCTGCACTCCTCCCACATGGCCAAGCCCTTTAGGCGGCTGATGGGCACCACTTGCACCCTGCGCTGGCGCGAAAACCAAGATAAGTGCGTGCTGTGGAACGTCAACCCCAACCACCCCATTACCCAGGGCGTGCCGCTGCATTTCATGCTTGAAAAAGAAGAGATGTACGGCGAGCGCTTCGATATCCCCCAGCCGGAGGAGCTCATCTTCGTCTCCTGGTTCGAGGGCGGGAACGTGTTCCGCGGCGGCTGCACCTTCACCCGGGGCGCGGGGAAGATCTTCTATTTCCACCCGGGGCACGAAACCTTTCCGATCTACCACGACGAGAACGTGCTGCGGGTGCTGGCCAACGCCATCCGCTGGGCTGCGCCGGCGGAGCCAAGGGATTTCCAGCCGAACGCGAAGATGATGCCGGTGGTGGAGAAATAAGGCCTGTAATAAGGAGAAACCAGCATGGCAGACAAGAAGCTCCAAAACGGCAGCATCAGCACAGGTAATATTGCGATTGTGCTGGGTGTGACTTTTGCTGCCGCTTTGGGGATCAACAGCCTGATGTCCTATCTGATGGGCGATGACTTTTTATACCTCAGGCTAGCCGGAGAATCTCCCGGATTGTTTGGGTTTTTGGCGGGCTATTTGATTGCGATGACGGATGCACGCATCGCAACCGCCGCTTCGCTATGGCTTGTTTTTTCAAACAACATTTGGCTGTGGAGAATATGCAACACCGTTGTAGTTACCCTATTCTGTTTTCTTGTCTGCAAAATTGTCTGCCTGATCGCCGGCGAAAAACAGCGCTTGATGCCTCAAGTGCTTGTTTGCGCCTCACTGGCAATCATCAACTGCTTTGTCGTCGCCGAATCCATGTTTTCTATTTGTTTTTCTGTGCACTATCTTTGGGCCTGCACGGCGGGGCTGCTCGCGCTGTACTATCCTGTGAAGGAAGCTGTTTGCCCTGAGGAAAACAAAAGAGGCGCTTTGCCATATTGCCTGATAGCGGCAAGTGTCTACGCGTGCTTGGCACAGGAGCAGGTAGCCGCTGTTGTGGTTGCTTTTTTGCTCATCATCACTGTAAAACGGCATTATGAACACAAAAAACAGATGCAAGGGCACGGCGAAGGCGAGAAATGGGAAAAAGCGCGAAAGCCTATGTTCCTCTACATACAGACAGCGCTGTCCTCAGCCCTTTTTTCGTTGCATTTAGTGCCTATGGTATTGGGGAGACACTACAATGTGATGCGTTATTATGACGACCAGCATGTGTTCAGGGTTTTGCAGTGGCTTGCGTATAATTATATCGTTGGCGCCAAATATGTTTTAATTCTCCTGTGGGCTATGTTGCTCTTGCGTTTTACGCGAAAAAAACAGCCTGTTTGCGCCGTGCTGTGCGCTTTGTTTGCCGCAACAGCAATGCTTTCTGTGTTTTTGCCGGCCCTCACGGATGTGGGCTTGCTTTCGGGGGGACCGAGCTTTATGGTGTACACAGAGCAGGCCGCGCCTACGCTAAGCAGCCTTTCAGCGGTGCAGGGCATTGTTATGACCTGGTGGGTTTTCGCGGTTGGCCTCACCCCGCTGCTGCTGCTGAAGGCCCTGAAGGAAGAGCCCACGCGCTATGCCGCGCTGCTGCTTTATCTGGCGGGAGGCGCCTGCGCCTGCTTGATTGCGGCCACGAACACCATGTATTCCGCGATGGGCAGAACCTTCTTTGTTACGGCCATTCTGCTGGTTATGCTTGTGGCTTCGCTCATCCCGCCTATAAAAAAGCCGAAGCATGTGCTGATTGCCGCAGGCGTATTATTGCTCCTTGCGGCGGCGCAGCTGCGTGAAAACTTTGTATTCCTTGTAGAGGCCATTGATTGGGGACTGAAACAAGGGTTAGATCTGACAAGTACGATTCATTAGGAGGCCCCATCATGGCAGGCAAGAAACCTAAAATCGGCAGCAACAGCACAGGCAATATCGTGATTGTGCTGGGGGTAACCTTTGTTGCCGCGTTGGGGATCAACAGCCTGATGTCCTATATGATGGGCGACGACTTTTTTTACCTTTTGCTATCCAGAGAATCTCCTGGATTTTTTGGTTTTTTAGTGGGCTATTTGATTATGATGCAAGATGGCCGCATCGCAACCGCCTCTTCGCTATGGTTTGTTTTTTCAAGCAACATTTGGCTGTGGAGAATATGCAACGCCGTTGCAGTCACCCTGTTCTGCTTCCTTGTCAGCAAAATCGCCTGCCTGATCGCCGGCGAAAAACAGTCGCGCTTGATGCCTCAAGTGTTTGTTTGCGCCTCGCTGGCAATGATTAACAGCATTATCGTCGCTGTATCTATGTTTACTATTTGTTTTTCTCTGCACTATCTTTGGGCTTGCACGGCGGGGCTGCTCGCGCTGTACTATCCTGTGAAGGAGGCTGTTTCCCCTGAAAAAAACAAAGCGGGCCTTTTGCCGTATTGCCTGATAGCGGCAAGTGTCTACGCTTGCTTGGCACAGGAGCAGGTAGCCGCTGTTGTGGTTGCTTTTTTGCTCATAATCACTATATATCGGCATATTGAATACAAAAAACAAATGCGCGGGCACGGCGAAGGCGAGAAGCGGGAAGAAACGGGAATGCCCCTGTTTCTCTACATACAGACGGCGCTGTCCTTAGTCATTTTTTTACTGCATCTATTTTCTCTGGCATTGAGGGATAGGCAATACCATGTGATGAGTGATGGCAGCCAGCACGTATTCAGGGCTTTGCAGTGGCTTGCGTATAATTATATGGCTGGCGCCAAATATGTTCTAATTCTCCTGTGGGCTATGTTGCTCCTGCGTTTCACGCGAAAAAAACAGCCTGCTTACGCCGTGCTGTGCGCCCTGTTTGCCGCAGCCGCAATTCTCTCTTTGCTTCTGCCGGCCCTCACGGATGTGGGATTGCTTTCAGGAGGGCCGAGTTTTCTGGTGGAAGTGAGTCCGGATCCGTCTACGTTAAGCAGCCTTCCGGTGTTACAAGACAACGTTTTGAATCAGGCTCCGCCTACACTAAGCAGCCTTTCGGCAACGCAAGGCATCGTTTTGACCTGGTGGCTTTTTGCGATTGGCATCACCCCATTGCTGCTGCTGAAAGCCCTGAAGGAAGAGCCCATGCGTTATGCCACGCTGCTGCTTTACCTGGCGGGAGGCGCTTCCGCCTGCTTGATTACGGCCACGGACATCATGTATCCCACGATGGGCAGAACGTTCTTCGTCACGGTCATTCTGTTGGTTATGATTGTGACTTCGCTCATCTCGTCCATCAAAAAGCCGAAGCATATGCTGGTTGCCGCATGCGTTTTCGTGCTCTTTGCGGCAGCACAGCTGCGTGAAAACTCTTTAGCCCTCATGGCTAGCTATTTCGATCTAGCACAGTCGCGCGAATACTATATACTCATGGCTAACGATCTTGTTAACCAACTAGTTGGCCTATTGAGTTGAAACAAGTATGGCAAAATATTATTAAGGAGCTAACCAGCATGTCAACCAAGAAGCTTCAAGTTGGCAGCAACAGCACAGGCAATATCGCGATTGTGCTGGGGGTGACTTTTGCTGCCGCGTTGGGGATCAGCAGCTTGCTATCACTTATGATAGGCGATTTTATAATAGGCGATGACATGATTTACCTCTCGCTAGCTAGAGAATCTCCTGGTTTTTTTGAGTTTGTGACGGGCTATTTGAGTGCGATGCAGGATGGCCGCTACGCAGCAGCCGCTTCATTATGGTTTGTTTTTTCAAACAACATTTGGCTGTGGAGAATATGCAACACCGTTGTAATCACCCTGTTCTGCTTCCTTGTCAGCGAAATTGCCTGCCTGATCGCCGGCGAAAAGCAGCCGCGCTTGATGCCCCAGGTATTTGTTTGCGCCTCGCTGGTAATCGTCAGCTGCTTTGTCGTCGCTTTGCCTATGTTTACGATTTGTTTTTCTGTGCACTATCTTTGGGCTTGCACGGCGGGGCTGCTCGCGCTGTACTATCCTGTGAAGGAAGCGGTTTGCCCTGAGGAAAACAAAGCGGGCCTTTTGCCGTATTGCCTGATAGCGGCAAGTGCCTACGCGTGTCTGGCGCAGGAGCAGGTAGCCGCTGTCGTGGTCGCTTTTTTGCTCATAATCACTATATATCGGCATATTGAATACAAAAAACAACGCAAAGGTGAGAAAAGGGAAGAAGCGCGAAAGCCTATGTTTCTCTACATACAGACAGCGCTGTCCTTGGTTGGGTTTTTGCTGAATTTATCTCTGGCACTGAGGAGGGACAGGCCATACCACCTGACGAGTAGTGACAGCCATGGCGTAGGAATAGCCGAATACGCAGTTCAGTATTATAGTTATGCCGGTCTGCGCGTATTCAGGGCCTTGCAGTGGCTTGCGTATAATTATATAGTTTACGCAAAATATGTCTTAGTGCTCCTGTGGGTTATGTTGTTCTTGCGTTTTAAGCGAAAAAAACAGCCTGTTTACGCCGTGCTGTGCGCCCTGTTTGCCGCGATGGCGCTTCTTTCCGTGCTTCTGCCGGCCTTCACCGATGTGGGCTTGTTTTCGGAAGGACCGAGTTTTTTAGTGCAAATGACACAGAATCCAGCTATGCAAAGCTTTTCGGCGGTACAGGGCATCGTTTTGATCTGGTGGCTTTTTGCGATTGGCATCACCCCATTGCTGCTGCTGAAAGCCCTGAAGGAAGAGCCCATGCGTTATGCCGCGCTGCTGCTTTATCTGGCGGGAGGCGCTTCCGCCTGCTTGATTGCGGCTACGAACAGCATGTATTACACGATGGGCAGAACATTCTTCGTTACGGCCGTTCTGCTGGTTATGATTGTGGCTTCGCTCATCTCGTCCATCAAAAAGCCGAAGCATATGCGGATTGCCGCATGGGTTTTTGCGCTCTTTGCGGTTATACAGCTGCGTGAAAACATTCCTTCTTTAGTAGCGGCCGGTTTCGAGCTGTTAGATTTTATTATTGCCTTAACGACATAAAATCAACAACATTTACTATAGGAGGATTCAACCGTGTCAACCAAAAAGCTCCAAATCGGCATCATCGGAACCGGCAACATCGCGATTGTGCTGGGGGGGACTTTTGTGGCCGCGTTGGGAATCAACAGCCTGATGTCCTATATGCCGGGCAGCGATGACTTTTTTTACCTCTCGCTATCCAGAACGTCCCCTGGTTTTTTTGTTTTTTTGGCAGGCTATTTGAATGAGATGCAGGATGGCCGCATCGCAACCGCCGCTTCATTATGGTTTGTTTTTTCAAACAACATTTGGCTGTGGAGAATATGCAACACCATTGTAATCACCCTGTTCTGTTTTCTTGTTTGCAAAATTGCCTGCCTGATCGCCGGCGAAAAACAGCCGCGCTTGATGCCCCAAGCGTTCGTTTGCGCTTCGTTGGTAATTATCCACAGCTATGTCGTCGCTGTATCTATGTTTACTATTAGTTTTTCTCTGCACTA
>Ga0123353_10001854_pt1 | contig 26052 bp, 24 predicted proteins | sample TergutLab28metaG_3_FD_92763 | JGI IMG/M metagenome (GOLD analysis project Ga0123353, IMG submission 92763) | Labiotermes labralis P3 segment gut microbial communities from Petit-Saut dam, French Guiana - Lab288 P3 | ecosystem: Host-associated > Arthropoda: Insects > Digestive system > Gut ...
ACGTTCCTATTTTTTTCAGTTTAAAAACGCGATGAAGGCGCTTCAACACAAAGAGTGATCAATTCAGCATAAAATTCTGTTAGAGAGATATTGTTATATGCTAATTGTTTGGGAATAATACTCATAGCAGTTTGTCCGGGGATAGTATTGATCTCTAAAAAAATGGGTTCGTTTTCTTGATTGAGAATATAATCAATGCGCACCACCCCTTTACATCCCAACTTTTTGTAAATAGATATGGAATATTCTTTCACTTTTTCTTCAATAAACAAGTCAATTTCGGCAGGCGTTATCAATTCTAAGAATCCTGGGGTATATTTTGCTTCAAAGTCGTAGAACTCTTTTTTTGTGATTACCTCTGTAACGGCGAGCGCAATAACTTCACTTTTCCATGTTGTAACTCCGCAGGTGAGTTCTCGTCCTTGCACATAACGTTCAATCATCACTTGCGGGTCTTCTTTAAAAGCCAAAGCGATTGCATCTGCAAGTTCTTCGTGGGTATGAGCTTTAGAAACACCCACACTTGATCCTGAATTGCAAGGTTTTACAAAGCACGGCAAACCGCAATATGCAATTATATCCTCATAATATATTTTATCTTTTTTATATAAGTGTAAAGAAGGAGAAATAGGAACTCCGCAATTTTTCACAGCAATATTGCAAAAATATTTATTGAAAGTAAGTGCAGAACAAAAGCTATCGCAACCTGTATAAGGAATTTGCATCATTTCAAAATAGGCTTGCAGTTTTCCATTTTCTCCCGGATCTCCATGAATGGCAATAAAAACAACATCAAAAGTAATATGAGTTTCGTGAACAAGTAACGAAAAATCATCTTTATTCATTGAAAATTGTTGTCCGGAAATATCAGTATAAACCCACTGGGTGCCTTTTACTATAATGAGATAAGTTTCAAACTGTTTCTTATCTAAAAGAGTTTGAATATTGGCAGCTGTTTTTAGAGTGATTTCATATTCTCCTGAATTTCCACCGGCAAGAAGAGCAACACGTTTCATTTTATAAAAATTTTAAAATTAAAATAGTTTATTCATTACTCATCAATTATTTCAAAATGTATTGCATCTAAACTTGCATATTTAGGAAGGTTGTCATCAAATTCCCAAGCAAAAGTATGGCGGAAATGTGTACAGTAAAATTCATACAGTCTCCACACCGGATTAGAAGGGTTTACCGGGATGCTATCTTGAACAATAGTGTGCCATAATTTTCCATCCATCAGAAGTTTAACTGTACCATTCCCTTCAAGGTAAAATGAGATTTTATTACATCTTTTATAGGTAGTTACTTTTGCTCCTTTTATATTGGTTGCTATTGAAAAATTATCATCTACCCCATATTGTCTGTTTATTTTCCATTCTTTTGTTGACCATTCAGGTGGGATTATCCCGTTTGTGAAGGTAACAAAGTCGGGACTTTCCATGTTAGCCTCTTTAATAGTTATTGTTCGCATATCCTCTGCTCCGTCTGTTTTTACTTTAATATTATGCACACCCGGAGGTAGCTCGCCTTTAGTTATTGTAAAATGGTAAGGAGGATTTGGTAACTCCCCGATAAAACGATCATCAACTTCCAACCGTACGGTAAAATCCTTATCCTTGGTATCAGTTAAAATTACTCTTACTTCAATATTCTCATCTTTAAAATATTCCTGCCCTAACGATGGCGATGTGAATATAATAGTTGGAACAATATTTTTGCAAGAAAAAACAATAAAAAATAAAGGTAATGCGAAGATAATTTTTCTTAAAATTAATGATAGTTTATTCATTTTGATTTTTTTAAAATTTGAAAAGCAAAAATAGAAAAATAAAGAATATTTTTGCAGACTTAAAAATAAAAACTTTTTCTTTTATGAAATATTATGAAATTACCATAACTTTTTCCGAAATTTTTCCATGGAAAGAGATTTTTGTATCACTTTTAGCAGATTTAGGTTGCGAAAGTTTTACCGATGGAGATACTGAAAATATTTTATTAGCATATATATCTGAAGAACATTACCAAAAAGATAATATTAGTTCCTTTTTTTCGGAATATGAATCAGTAACAAACATTCAACATTCCATTCAAGAGATTGAACAGCAGAATTGGAACGCTGTTTGGGAATCGAACTACGAGCCGGTGACTATTTTAGATAAATGTTTCATTCGTGCCCCTTTTCACGCTTCAAATATTAATGCAGAATATGAAATTGTGATTGAGCCAAAAATGTCGTTTGGTACTGCACATCACGAAACTACCTCGTTAATGATTGAGTTTTTGCTTGAAGAAACACTCCAAAATAGGAGTGTATTGGATATGGGAGCAGGAACAGGAATTTTGGCGATTTTATCATATTTACGAGGCGCACAACCTATTACAGCTATTGATAATGATGAATGGGCTTTTCTGAATAATATTGAAAATAATATCCGAAATAATGCAGAAAAAATTCAGGTAAAGCTGGGAGACGCTTCTTTGTTGACAGAAAATGAAAAATATGATGTGATTATTGCAAATATAAACCGTAATATTTTGCTTAACGATTTACCTTCCTATATCCGCGTGTTGAATAAAAACGGGGTGATTTTTTTAAGTGGATTTTATATGGGAGAAGATTTGGAAATGATTACACAAAAATGTTACGAATTTAATTTTCAATGCGTTACTGTAAAAGAGAAAAACAGATGGTGTGCTGCAAAGTTCGTGCATTTATAAGTCAATTTTTTGTGCGTATCATTACCTCAAAAATTAAGCCTTATAGACAGCTCCCCCACAGGAGTTTTTTAATGCGCCGGTTACAGATTGTAAACAATTACATGTTTCATGAATACGCAAATATCCCAAAAAGGCAAATATTAAAGCTTCTTTGAAATCAATTAATTGGTCATCGGGAATAATAATTGTTGCTTCTGTTTTCTCTTTTATTAATTTCACTAAAAAACTGTTTTTTGCACCTCCTCCGGTAACTAAAACAGTTTTCAACCCTTTTAAATTAGATGCAATTTGTATTGCAATATGCTCGCAAAAGGTTCGTAGTTTATCTTCACCGGAAATAGAAAAACTATCTAATAATGGTTGATAATAAGATGCAAAAAATTCAAATCCAATAGATTTTTTTGTATTATGAGTAAAGAAGTCCGGTTTATTTAGTGCTTCCAATAACAGTTCATTCACAGTTCCATTTTGGGCTAATGCACCGTTTTTATCAAATAAATGTCCGCACTGCCTTGCCAAAAAATTGAGAGTAATATTGCACAATGAGATGTCGTGAGCTTTTGAGAGATTGTTATTATGGCTTGATATATTTGCTATTCCACCAAGATTCAGACATCCATTATATTGGTGAAACAGCAGGGCATCTCCAATTGGCACTAAAGGAGCGCCTTGCCCTTTTAACGCCACATCGGTTGTTCTAAAATCACAAATGGTGGAAATATCTGTTTTTGAAGCCAATATTGCGCCACTCCCAATCTGCTTTGTGAGCCCTTTTTCAGGCTGATGAAAAACTGTATGGCCATGAGAAGCAATGTATTGAGGCTTCTTAACTGCATTTTTTAAGAATTGGTTAATACATTGTGCCATAAAGTTTGAAAACTCAACTTCCACCTTACAGAAGTTGAGCGCGCTGCTGCAAAAAAGTTTTCTTAATCTTTCAGTTAATCTTTGGTTATATTCAAAAGTTTGTGTTTTGACAATTTTGTAAAAAAACTCATTATTACTTACATGGAAATCGCACAACGCAAGGTCTAATCCATCTAATGATGTTCCTGACATCAAGCCCAGAATAGTTAATGGTGTATAATTATTGAAATCTTTTTTGATTTTATTGCTCATTACGATAGGTAAACACAAAAAAGTTAACTACTTATCTGCGCTCCTGTTTTACCGAAGCGACGTTGGCGGCTTTGATACTCAGCAATGATTTCAAACAGATGTTCTTTTCTAAAATCGGGCCAATGAATAGCCGGAAAAAAGAGTTCTGTATAAGCTATTTGCCACAAAAGGAAGTTGCTAATTCGCATTTCTCGTCCGGTGCGAATCAAAATATCAGGATCCGGAAGCTGTTTTGTATTTAAAAACGACAAGAAACTTGTTTCGGTGATCTCCTTTTCAATAATACCATTTTTAATTATCTCTTTTACTGCATTTACAATTTCCCAGCGCCCGCTATAACTTAATGCAAGAATAACTGTTAATCCACTGTTATTTTCTGTTTTTTCAATCGCAAAATTAAGTTCATTTTGACACTCAATGGGTAGTGAAGTAAGATTTCCGATAGCTTTTAAGCGAACGTTATTAGCAATTAGGTCATTAAGTTCATTTCGAATAGCATTGATTAATAATACCATAAGCGCATCAATCTCCTCTTTTGGGCGGTTCCAGTTTTCAGTAGAGAATGCGTAAAGTGTAAGATATTTCACCCCAGCTTCTCCAGCTCCCTCAATAGCACTTCTCACAGCCTCTACTCCGTTTTGGTGTCCAAAAATGCGTTCCTTTCCATGCTCTTCTGCCCATCGCCCATTACCATCCATAATGACAGCAATATGAATAGGAATACGTTCAAAATCAATGTTTTTTATCATTACTAATCGTTCATCTTTCATTATCTTCTCCGTTTATGTTTCAACTTCACATTAGTTTTAATATCACAAATTCTGTCTTCGTTTCCAATTCTAATCGTAATAATAACTCCGGCAAAAGAATACCAGTCGGTTTTTCTTGTACTATAACGTTGAGAGCCGGGCGTATGAATCTGTGCAGGGTCTGCAAAATATTTTTCAATCTCTTTTGAATCAGGAAATTCGTAATACAATCCACCCACGTCGTCTAAATAATTGGTAAAAGTGAAACGAAGCCCCCATTCGGCTCCAATACAAATAAATCTTCCAATATTTGCCTTAAAACCAATCCCGAATGGGATAGCAAAACCGGTAAGAGCGTATTTTTTTTTCTGCCCTTCTGTTCCTATTGGTTGTAAATCATAAACTTGGCTATCAATAGGGCACATTGCTTTGGGATTAAAAGAAAAAAAAGCGATACCGGAAAAGATATAAGGAGAAATTAAATTTTTGTGTCCTACATTATATATATTAAAAAAATTAAGTTCTACTTGAGCAGAAATTTCTGAAATAGGAGATGTAAAAGATAGTTTTCTGTCGGTAAAATCCCATAAGTATTTTCCATCTGCATCTTTTAATATACTATGGTTATTTTTCTCATCGGAAGCGGTAATTGTTCCGAAGAGGATATTTGCTTTTAGCGCAACGCGGGGTGTAAAGTTGTATCTATAAATTAGTCCACCTGCAAATTCAGAATTTCGGAAAGGCATATTATTTAGATCGCCAAAATAGAATGATGTTCCCATCAAAGTACCAACTTCAGAACGTTGTGCGATGCAAAAAAAAGAAAGAAATAATAATAATAATAACAGACTGCTCTTTTTCACAAAGAATAAAATATTTAGTTCAATGTAACGATAGGGCAAAAAAAATATTGTATCACCTCAGTTGCTTAGCTTATTTACATTCAATGCAGTGACAAGTGCCCCATCTCTCTTTACAATAATTTTTATTTTTACTCGTTTAAAAAATTTAAAAAAAATACTATTATAATGGAAGCTAAAATTCAAGAACTCACCGAAAAACTTTACTTTGAGGGAGTTGAAAAAGGGGAAAAAGAAGCGGATAGGCTTATAGAAGAAGCACAAATTCGTAGAAAAGCATTGATCGAAGAGGCACAGGAGGAAGCAAAAGAGATTATTCATAAAGCACAAAAACAGGTAGCAGATTTAAAAAAACATACAGAATCTGAACTCAAAATTTATGCCGCTCAAGCTGTGGCTGCTCTAAAATCGGAAATCGTTAATCTTTTGACAGATAAGGTAGTATATGCAGAGGTGAAAAGAGTTTTTGAACAACCTGACTTTATGCCACAAACTATTTTGAAATTGGTTTCCGAATGGGCGCAAAACGAAAAATTTGCCATCAAATCAGAAGAAGCACACGTATTGAAGTCTTATTTTGAAGCGAATGCTAAAGAAATGTTAGACAAAGGGTTGAAAATTGAACATGTAAATGGCAAAAAACACTCTTTTACCATTCTTCCCGCAGACGGCACTTATAAGATTACTTTTGGAGAAGAAGAATTTATTGAGTATTTTAAAGAGTTTCTCCGTCCTCATCTTATTCACCTATTGTTCTAAGCTATCGTATGAATTATTACGCATTTATTACCGGGCTGCCAGACCTGATTTTTGATGAACATAAAAAAGTTCACACTACTCGTGAATTTATTGATGAGCTGAAAAAATTACTCTCGTGGCACGATAATAGGATAGTGCGAAATCTATACCTGAAATATGATAACGAAAATTTACTCTCTTTTTTAAAACTCGGAGAAGAGAATATGAATTTCAACGATTTGGCAAACTTATCAAAAGATGAAGTTTTAGATATGGTTGCCTGCATCAAAGAAGATGAAAACAGATGGAAAAGAAAATATCCCAAATATTTAAAGGCTTTTATTCAAGATTATGTAACCTATACAGAACTCCCTAAATTCTTTTGGGAAGACCATTTATCTACACTTTACTATAACTATTTATTGAATAAAACACGCAATCTCTTTTTAAAAGAGTGGTGCGAACTGAATATGAATGTGCGAAATGTGCTTACAGCGTTATCCGCACGCCGCGAAGGTATCGGATATGATCATTTAATAGTAGGAGACAATGATGTGGCAAAATTGCTGCGTACTGCCCAAAATCCTACACACGAATTAATGGAGTTTATTGATTATTATGAATCTGTTAGGATAATTGATGAAACATCAGATCTGTTGGAAAAAGAACAGAAAATGGATATCTTTTTTTGGGAATGGTTAGAAGATCGTACTTTTTTTAACTATTTTGATATTGAAAAAATTATGAGTTATCTATTTAAATTGCAGATTATTGAACGTTGGAGGTTTTTAGATGACGAGAAAGGAAGCGAAATATTTAGAAATATGGTTAGTAAACTGAAGGGAAGTGCGAAGTTGCGAGAGAAGATTTAAAAGTGTAATTTTAAAACATAATTTAACAATTATAAATATATAAATATGACGACAAAAGGAAAAGTAACCGGCATCGTATCTAACTTAGTCTCGGTTGAAGTAGATGATCCTGTTTCCCAGAACGAAATCTGTTATATTATTTTGGAAGACACCAAGCTTATGTCGGAAGTAATTAAGGTGGTGGGGAAAAATGTATATGTACAAGTATTTGAGAGTACCCGTTCGCTTAAAGCAGGAGATGAGGTTGGATTTGCACACCACCAGTTGGAAGTTACACTCGGACCCGGAATGCTCTCTCATAACTACGATGGTTTACAAAACGACCTGGATAAAATGCACGGCATATTTCTCAAACGTGGAGAATATACTTATCCTATTGATGTAGAAAGAGTTTGGGGATTTACTCCGATAGTAACACCCGGTGAAAAAGTTCAAGCCGGTGACTGGTTGGGAGAAGTGATTGAAAACCACAAAAAACTGAAAATCATGGTTCCTTTCGCTTTTGAAGGGATCTTTACCGTAAAAAAAATTGTTGAAAAAGGAGAATATAACGTGCTACACAATATCGCTATTTTAACCGACAAAGAGGGAAAAGATCATAACGTAAGTATGATTCAAAAGTGGCCTGTTAAAAAAGCGGTCACTGCGTACAGGGAGAAACCTCGTCCGTTTAAACTTTTAGAGACAGGAGTTCGCCCTATTGACACTACAAACCCTATTGTTGAAGGAGGTACCGGTTTTATACCCGGTCCTTTCGGTACCGGCAAGACGGTGTTGCAACATGCCATTGCCAAACAGGCGAATGTGGATATTGTGATCATGGCTGCCTGCGGAGAGCGTGCAAATGAAGTGGTTGAAATTTTCGCTGAATATCCGCATCTCATTGACCCACACACCGGTAGAAAACTATCGGAAAGAACCATCATCATTGCTAATACTTCCAATATGCCGGTTGCAGCCCGTGAAGCCTCCGTTTATACAGCAATGGCTATTTCGGAATTTTATCGGGCTATGGGATTGAAAGTGTTGCTCATGGCAGACTCGACCTCCCGCTGGGCTCAGGCGCTGAGAGAGATGTCAAACCGTTTGGAGGAACTGCCCGGACCTGATGCTTTCCCAATGGACCTCTCTGCCATTATTGCAAACTTTTATGGACGTGCAGGATATGTGATCTTGAATAACGGCGAAACCGGATCCACAACCTTTATGGGAACCGTATCGCCCGCAGGTGGAAATCTGAAAGAACCTGTTACAGAAAATACTAAAAAAGTAGCACGATGCTTCTATGCCCTCGAACAAGAAAGAGCAGACAAAAAACGTTATCCCGCCATCAATACCATTGATTCGTACTCGAAATATTTGGAATATTCAGAATTTCAAGAATATATATCTAAACATATCGCCCCAGACTGGATCGAAAAGGTTCATGATATTAAATATAGAATGATTAAAGGGAAAGAGATTGCAGAACAGATCAATATTTTGGGAGATGACGGCGTGCCTATTGATTACCATCAAACATTCTGGAAATCGGAACTTATTGACTTTGTGATCCTCCAACAAGATGCTTTCGATGCAATTGATGCAGTTACACCTATGTGCCGCCAACGATATATGCTTGATTTGGTTATCAGTATTTGTAACATTAATTTCATCTTCTCTCATTTCGATGAAGTAAGTGCATATTTTCGTAAATTGATCAATATTTGCAAACAAATGAACTACTCACATTTTGAAAGTGAAGACTTTGTGAAATACCGTAATCAATTAGAAATAGCAATAAACGACCACCCTAAAATAGATGATAATGATTAGTGGTTAATGAACCTTAAACCTTAAACTTTAAACATTAAACTTTAAATTTAATAAAATGGCTAAAGCATTTCAAAAAATATATACAAAAATTACAAAGATTACAAAAGCAACCTGTTCATTGAAAGCTCAGGGAATTACCAATGAAGAGTTGGCAACTGTAGCCGGTCGTTTGGCTCAAGTAGTGAAAATTGAAGGAGATGAGGTTGTATTACAGATTTTTGGTGGAACAGAAGGGATCCCCACGAATGCGGAGGTGATCTTTATGGGAAAAGCGCCTTCACTTAAAGTGGGTGATGAACTGGTAGGCAGATTTTTCAACGCTTACGGAAATCCTATTGATGGAAGACCGAAACCGGAAGGCAAGGAGGTAGAGATTGGCGGACCCTCAGTAAATCCTGTACGCCGCGCACAACCCTCAGAATTGCTTGCTACGGGTATTCCTGGAATTGACCTCAATAATACATTAGTTACCGGCCAGAAAATCCCTTTTTTTGCGGATCCAGACCAACCTTTCAGCGAAGTGATGGCTTCAGTAGCGCTGCACGCAAAATCTGACAAAATAATTTTAGGTGGTATGGGAATGACCCGAGATGAATATCTGTTCTATAAAAACACTTTCAGCAACGCCGGCGTTTTAGACCGGATCGTTTCTTTTATTAACACCACCGAAGACCCCTCGGTAGAAAGACTCCTTATTCCGGATATGGCGCTCACTGCTGCTGAATATTTTGCCTTTGAAAAACAAGAAAAAGTGCTGGTTCTTCTTTCCGACATGACCAACTATGCCGATGCGCTTGCTATTGTTTCTAATCGTATGGACCAGATCCCTTCTAAAGACTCAATGCCAGGCTCGCTCTATTCCGACTTGGCAAAAATTTACGAAAAAGCGGTGCAATTTTCACATGGAGGTTCTATTACCATTATTGCGGTTACTACATTATCAGGAGGCGATATTACACATGCCGTCCCGGATAATACAGGATATATTACGGAAGGTCAGCTATATTTGCGCCGCGATACAGATACAGGAAAAGTAATCATTGACCCATTCCGCTCGCTTTCAAGATTAAAACAATTAGTAATTGGTAAAAAAACTCGTGAAGACCATCCGCAAGTGATGAATGCAGCTGTGAGACTATATGCTGATGCTTCAAACGCTCGAACCAAAATGGAAAACGGATTTGACCTTACCCAGTATGACGAGCGGACATTAGCATTTGCTAAAGACTATTCACGTGAACTACTCGCCATAGATGTACACCTTGATACTACCGAAATGTTAGAAGTAGCATGGAGACTCTTTGAAAAATACTTCACCCCAGATGAAGTAAATATCAAAAAAGAGTTGGTAGATAAGTATTGGAGGTAAAATTTTTAAAAAAAAAACTCTATTTTTGCCGCCATAAATGAAGGGGTGCCGAAAGGCTGAGATTAAACCCAATGAACCTGATCCGGATAATGCCGGCGGAGGGAAAAAATTAATTGTTTCTGTACTCTTTCATAAATTTAAAGATTTAAGAATTTAATATTTAATGTTATGAAAAAAATCCTTTCTGCTTTCTGCCTTCTGCTTTCTGCCTTCTGCTTTCTGCCTTCTGCTTTCTCTCAAACTCTTCCCGATACCATCATCCACCACACACTCATGCCGGTGGATGTGTTGGAAAAAGCTCCCGAATCATTAGAGAAAACTTTTTCGGCAACAACAATTACTAGAACCGATGTTCAAAACAATATAGGGAATGGGAGTATAAACAACTTGTTTGAGCTTATTCCCTCAATGGTTACTACCTCCGATGCGGGAACGGGTTTGGGATACACTTACATGCGGTTGCGAGGAATTGACCAGACACGTATCAACTTTACTTTCAACGGTATTGCACTGAACGATGCAGAATCGCAAGGCACGTGGTTGGTGAATCTTCCCGACTTAGGCGCAGTTGTTCATTCCTTGAATGTGCAAAGGGGAGTAGGGATGTCGAACAACGGCGCCGCCGCGTTTGGTGCCTCAATGAATGTCAGTACATTAACACCTGTATATAACCCTTTTGTAGAATTGACTTCCGCCGCCGGCTCTTTCAATACTTTTAGAAACAGTGTGACTGCCTCTACAGGAATGATTAAAGATGTAGTTGCTGCCACCGTTTCCTACTCTAATATCACGAGCAACGGCTACATTAACTACGCAAAAGCAAACCTTAATTCACTCTTCTTTACTACCGATATTTTTATTCCAAAAAAACAAAAAGAAAATGTTAGTAAACTGAGAGTGAATGTTTTTTATGGAAATGAGAAAACAGGATTGGCATGGAACGGCGTTCCTTCCGATTCGTTGAAAACAAATCGCAGATTCAACAGTTGCGGGTTGTATAAAGATAGTGATGAAAAATTGCAGCATTATGATAATGAAACAGATAACTATAAACAAACCCACTATCAACTCTTTTACGATTACAAAAATGCCAAGAAAAGACTTGAAATGAATATGGGGGCGCACTTAACTTGCGGATTTGGCTATTACGAACAGTACAAACAAAGTAGAAAAATATCTGCTTATGGCTTAACCCATATTGAAGTGGATACCTTGCGTACCGATTTTATTACCCGAAAATATTTGGATAACTATTTCTACGGCTTCGTTTTTAACGCTACAAAAGAGTTTGAAATAAAAAAAGAGCATATACTGTTTTTGAGCGCACGGGCTGCGTTAAATCATTACGATGGAAAACATTACGGAACAATAATTTGGGGAAAACATTTGAACACCCTTACGCCCGATTATGAGTGGTACAGGGGAAAGGGAAAAAAGTGGCAGGGAAATATAGTTGCCTCGTTAGGATACACTTACAAAGGGTTCTTTGCGTATATTGATTTTCAGTATCGCTACATTAACTATAAGATTAATGGCACAAACGATAAACTACAGGATATTACGCAAAGTTATGTATGGGATAAGTTCATAAACCCCAAGACAGCAGTTAGCTACTCGTGGGAAAAACATAGTCTTGAGCACACTGTATATTTCTCTTTTGCGGTAGCGAATCGCGAACCTACACGTTCCGATTTAATTGATGCTCTTTTTGGAAAAACACCCGAGCCGGAAACACTTTACGACTTTGAACTTGGCTATACATTAAATATAAACAAGTTTAGATTCAATGCAAACGGATATTACATGCTGTACCACAATCAATTGGTGTTAACAGGGCAAATAAACAATACTGGAGCTGCCATTATGACTAATGTGGAAAACAGCTACCGCACAGGGCTGGAGTTAGTGGCAAGTTATCAGCCTGTTAAATTCTTTCAGTGGAAAATTTCAGGCACATTCAGTTTGAACAAAATTAGAAATTATGAACATTTTATTGAAAAATATGATAAAAATTGGAATGACCCTGGATTTGATACTACATTTATGAAAAACGCCACCATATCATTTTCACCTGCAATAGTGGCATCTAACATTTTTCTGTTCAATCCCTTTAAAAACTTTAGCATTAATTTGGCTACTCAATTTGTGAGCAAACAATATATTGACAATTCGCAAGACGACCGGCACATTTTAAAACCCTATTGTATAACAAATTTAAACTTGCGATATGAGATTCCAAATCTAAAAAAAATTAATATAACACTCTTTTTCGGTATAAACAACATCTTCAATACGATGTATGAAAGCAATGCATGGGTATATCGTGCGCAAGTGGGTGAAGATGCTTATTACGAAGATGGGTACTTTCCGCAGGCTGGGATAAATTTCTTGGGAGGGATTAGAATAAGGACAAACGCATTAAAATTATGAAAATTTACACTTTAAAATATATTAATACAATCATTTTTAGCCATTTAAAAACAAAAAGAAAAAATAATATCGTTTTATTAAACGATAGTGAAAAAAAATTGTACTTTTGCCAGCACTCTAATTTTGCTCAATGGATAAACGTTGGATATTAAAAAAACAATACGAACAAGCTGTTATTGAGGATTTTGCGAATAAGCTTAATATCGAAAAACCGCTTGCTACTCTATTATTTAGCAGAGGAATTAATACCATTGAAGCAGCTAATGAGTTTTTTAATCCAGATATTGGGAAGCTCCACGACCCTTTTCTTATGAAAAATATGGATATTGCCGTTGAACGTTTGTCAAAAGCAATCATTAAAAATGAAAAGATTTTAGTTTACGGAGACTATGATGTAGATGGCACCACTGCAGTTGCATTGCTCTACTCATTTTTAAGCGAAATAATAGGAATAGATTATAAAGCATATATAGAATACTATATCCCTGATAGATACACAGAAGGTTACGGAATATCTGATAAAGGGATTGAATATTGCCGAAATAATAATTTTAAACTTTTAATCTCTTTAGACTGTGGCATTAAAGCCAACGATAAAATAGATATCGCTAATAGCTTTGGTATTGATGTTATTGTATGCGATCATCATCTTGAAGGTGAGGTATTACCCAATGCTTTTGCAATTCTTGATCCAAAATGTTCCCAATGCAACTATCCTTATAAAGAGCTCTCCGGCTGCGGGGTTGGATTGAAATTCATTCAAGCATATTGCCAAAAGTTTGAGTTGCCCGACCAGCTGTGGCTCTCTAAATTGGATCTCGTAGCCATCAGCATTGCCTCTGATATTGTGGCTATTACAGGAGAAAACAGAATATTGGCATATTACGGATTGATAATTATCAACCGTTTTCCACGAATGGGCGTTAAATCCATCATTGAACAAGCCGGAATTAAAGTACAGTATCCACCTAAAGAAAATACGATCTTCTCGCGTCAAATTTCTATTTCAGATTTGGTGTTTTTTGTGGGACCTCGTATTAACGCTGCCGGTCGTATCAACACAGGACGACAATCGGTGCAACTCCTTATTTGCGAAGATGAAGATAAATCATTTGACATCGGAAAAAATATTAATACCCACAACGATACACGTAGAGAGTTGGATAAAAAAGCCACAGAAGAAGCCATTAACCTTATCTTGGCTAACGAAGAGTATAAACATCGAAAAAGCATCGTACTCTATAATCCTCAATGGAATAAGGGAATTATTGGAATTGTTGCCTCTCGCTTGGTGGAAGAGTTTTATAAACCTGTGATCGTAATTACCGATTCGCCTGATGGATTAATTACAGGATCTGCACGCTCAATTAAAGAGTTTAATATCTATAATGGAATTGATGATTGTTCTGATCTTTTAGAACATTTTGGCGGACACAAGTTTGCTGCCGGTTTATCGTTGAAAAAGGAAAATTTGGATGCTTTTATCGAAAAATTTGAACAATATGTAAGCCAAAATATTAACGATGACGATTTTATACCTGAAATTGAAGTAGATTTGGAACTTGACCTCAGCGAAATTACTACCAACTTCATGAATAATCTCAAACGTTTTGCACCCTTTGGACCCGAAAATATGGCACCCATTTTTATGTCAACTTCCGTTGTAGAAGAAGGAAATGGAAAAATAGTGGGCGATAAACATATTAAAATGAGAATACTGTATCGTAATAAGTCCAGTCAACCTATTGAAACTATTGCTTTTAACCAAAAACTACATTTTGACTATATTTCAAGCCAAAAAGATTTCGATATTCTTTACCATGTAGAAGAAAATACATGGAATAACGTTACCAATATACAATTAAATATTAAAGATATAAAGATCCATGATTGAAGATTTGTGACCTGATAACTATATTAATGGGCGCATTTTAATAGCGCCACAACTTTCAAAATTATTAACAAACTACTAATCAATGATTGGTGATTCATTAAGGGCGTTGCAAACAACGCCCTTAATGTTTTTTTTTGCAAATAGTTGTACCCGTGGAATCAGTCGGCTAAAGAAGCCTCTAACAGGGTGGCAGAACTCCCAAGTATGGTGTGGACGCTTAGTCTTGGTTGCCGTTCTGTTTTTACTCATTTTCTTTGTGATGAGGTTGAAAACGAAAAGACTGTTTTAGCCTCATTTCTTTACCAATGACAAGCCGCCGCGAGCGGCTTTTTTATACTTGTTTGCGCAAAAAACTAAAAAAAACTAACTAAATCCGATAAAAACTTTATTTTTGCCGTTGTTATTTATTATTGCTTATGAATAATGAATTAAACAATTAATTATGAGTGTCTTATATTCTATAAATACTTATATAGTTGTTGAACATTATTTGTACCATAATTTTATAAAATACTCATAATCAATGTATATTAATTTGTTAAACCTTAAATATTAAAACATTATGAATTTTATTGCCCTTTACATTGTTTTTGCAGTTGTGATTTTTGTTGCGTTTGTTTCAGTGTTGTCGCGCTACAAACGTTGTCCTTCCGACCGCATTTTAGTAGTTTATGGCAAAACCGGTAAAAACAAAGAAGGCGGGGTTAGCTCCGCTAAATGTATTCACGGTGGCGCCGCTTTTATTTGGCCCGTGTTCCAAAGCTACTCTTTCCTTAATTTAACACCGATACCTATCGAGTGTAATCTTACTAATGCCCTGAGTAAGCAGAATATACGTGTGGATGTACCGTGCCGCTTTACAGTGGGTATCTCAACCGATCCTGAAAATATGATCAATGCGGCAGAGCGTCTGTTGGGATTGTCTATCAGTAATATCCAAGACCTTGCAAAAGATATTCTCTTCGGACAGTTGCGTTTGGTGATTGCCACTATGGATATTGAGGAGATCAATGCCGACCGCGACAAGTTCCTTATTAATGTAAGTCAAAATGTGGAATTAGAGTTGCGCAAAATTGGGTTAAAACTTATTAATGTGAATGTAACCGACATCCGTGATGAATCGGGTTACATTGAGGCGCTGGGTAAAGAGGCTGCTGCAAAGGCTATCAACGAAGCTAAAAAGAGCGTGGCTGAACAAAACCGTTTCGGTGAGATTGGCAAAGCAGAAGCCGACCGCGATAAGGATATTCGTATTGCCGAGACTGAGCGCGATACCCGCGTGCGCACCGCCGATGCGAACGCAACCGCCGTGCAAGGGGAAAACGTAGCAAAAGTCTCTATCGCCAATTCAGATGCCGAACGCCGTGAAAGAGAGGCAGAAGCAATGCGCCGAGCCATTGCCGCAGAGAAAGTGCAAAGCGCAAAAGCTCTTGAAGAAGCATACGAAGCTGAAAGGCTGGCAGAGATAGTGCGTGCTGAACGTGAACGTGCTGCACAAACTGCAAATATTGTGGTTAGCGCTGAAATTGAAAAACAAAAAATAATTATTAACGCCGAAGCTGAGGCAGAAACTGCCCGCAGAATCGCTAAAGGGGAAGCAGATGCCATCTTCGCTAAAATGGAAGCTCAAGCACGCGGTATTAACGAAATACTTACTAAACAGGCCGCAGGCTTCGGTGAGATTGTGAAAGCTGCAAATAACGATGCCGAAAAAGCAGTATTAATGATGATTTCAGACAAATTGCCCGAATTGGTGAAAACTCAGGTTGAAGCTATTAAAAATATTAAAATTGACAAAATTACCGTTTGGGACGGACAAAATAGCAACCACACAAACGGAAAAACATCAACAGCTAACTTCTTGTCAGGATTAATGCAGTCGGTTCCCCCTTTAAACGACCTGTTTAATATGGCAGGCATGCAATTGCCTAAATATTTAGGAGATGTGAAAATTGAAGAGGCTGAAAAAGAGGAAGCGGAAAATTAAGATCTAAAATTTAAAATGCGACACTCATTTTCTGCTCGCCTCAGTTTTCTTATTCTATTTTTTACAACCGTAGTTTTTGTTACTACTTCTTCTATTTTTCACCACTTTTCAAAACGTACTATTGTACATAATGCACGTGTAAAATCTGAAAATAGTTTGCAAATTATTAATTTACAGATCGAAAATGTATTAAACATAATTGAAACTGTACCTGAAAATTTGAACTGGATTATTGCTAAAGGGAATATTCAACCTCATGACATGTTCAGAATCACGCAAAATGTGGTGCGCAACAATCCTGATATATATGGGAGCGCAATTGCTTTTGAACCTTACTTTTTTAAAGAGATTGGCTACTATTTTTCTCCCTATTCTTATCGAGATGGAGACACCATAAGAAGTTTGCAATTAGGAAATGAAGATTACGATTATTTTAAATGGGAATGGTATAGCAACCCTAAAAAACAGAATCGCCCATGCTGGAGCGAGCCTTATTTCGACAAAGGAGGCGGACAAATGGTTATGTGTACTTATGCTGCTCCTGTTTATGACTTGAACAAAACGATGATTGGTATTTTTACTTCAGATATCTCTTTGGAATGGCTTTCCAATGTGATTGACAAGATGAAACAGGATAACCAATCATCTATTTTCGTACTTGGAAAAGATGGAACTTTTATCATTCACAATCAACGCGACCGCATTTTGAATCAAACTATTTTTGATTTTGCTGAAGAGATGGATACCCCGCAGTTTAATCAATTAGGAGAAAACATGATTGCAGGAAAACAAGGAATGTTGAAGTTGAAAAACAACAAAGAAGATTCATTTGTTTTTTACGCTCCTGTGCCCAATACGAGCTGGTCGTTAGCGATTATAATGCCAAGTAAAGAGCTATTTAGCGATTTACATCGCATGAACCTAACTATGTTCTTTATTGTTGGATTAGGGTTAATTGCCTTGTTTGTAATTTGTTTGCGAATAATAAATAGCCTGACAAACCCTTTGAAAAGATTTGCCGTTACTGCCCGCGAAATTGCACGCGGAGATTTTGAAGTAAAATTGCCTGAGATACGTTCTAAAGATGAAATGAAAGAGTTGTACGATTCTTTCTCTTATATGCAGTATGAGTTGAATAACTATATTGCTCATTTGCAGAAAACTACTTCTGAAAAAGAAAAGATAGAGAGTGAGTTGCGAATTGCACGCGACATCCAGATGAGTATGTTGCCTAAAGTGTTCCCACCTGTTCCTAACCACAACAGGCTCGACTTGTATGCGTCTTTAATTCCTGCCAAAGAGGTGGGCGGGGATCTGTACGATTTCTTCATAAAAGAAGATATACTCTATTTTATTATTGGAGATGTATCTGGAAAGGGAGTGCCTGCATCGTTACTTATGGCAGTAACCCTCACTCTGTTCCGTTCTGTTGCAATGAAAATGGAAACTCCTGTTGCCGTAGTAAATTCCCTGAACGCAACTATCTCAGAAAACAATGATTCAAATATGTTTGTTACCATCTTCACAGGTGCACTTGACCTTAATACCGGTATGCTCAAATATTGTAATGCAGGACATAATCCCCCCATCATTGTTGCTCAGAACGGAGCGTGTAAATGGTTGAAGATCATTCCTAACCTCCCGATTGGTGTAATGAAAGAGTTTGTATTCAAAGAACAATGCCTCACCTTATCCGATATGAGTTCGTTAATATTTTATACTGACGGAGTTACAGAAGCAGAAAACGCCGAAAAAAAATTATACGGCGCGGAAAGATTATTAGAGAAGATTAGAAAAACCTCCAAACTTAAACCACAAGAGAGGGTTGAAAATTTACTTTCAGATATTAATGATTATATAGATGGTTGTGAACCCTCAGACGATACTACCTTGATGGTATTGGAATATTATTGCAAAGAATACAATCCTTCTAAGATAATAATTTCCAACAAAATTGAAGAATTACACAAAATAACCCATTTTATTGAACAGTTAGGCAAGCAAAACAACTTACCGTCAGAGCTAACTATGAACCTGAGTTTGGCAATTGAGGAGGCTGTTGCAAACATCATTTTGTATGGGTTTGAAGAAAAAAAAACTTCCTCTACCCTCAGTTCTCAAAACAAAAATGCAAAAAGTGGAGAGATTGAAATCTCTTTTAATATTGAAAATAATATGTTGGTTTTTACAATTATAGATGAAGGAAAAAAGTTTGATATTACACTTATGGAGAACCCTGACACAGCTCTTCTTGCTGAAGAACGTCCTGTGGGTGGATTGGGAATCTTTATCATCAAACAGATAATGAATGAAATAGAATATCGTAGAGAAAATGGGAAAAATATTTTAACAATGTCGAAAAAAATATTAACATAAATTAATAAAAATGGAAGTTATAATTACCCACGAGCTTCAAACCATCATTACCATAAAAGGTCGTTTAGATACGGTTTGCGCCCCTAACTTTGAAACAGCCATCGCCCCGGTCATTTTAGGGGAGATGAAAGATGTTGTAATTGATTGCACAGAATTAGATTACATTAGTAGTTCAGGACTACGCCAGTTTCTCATCTTACAGAAAACCGCTAATACTAAACAAGGAAAACTTACTATCAAAGAGATGAAAGAGGAGATAAAAGAGATCTTTGATATGACTGGATTTACGGTTCTGTTTAATTTTGAGTAATTATGTCTTACAATAACTATCCCTCTCCTTGTTTTGTACTGTTTGAAGAAGCATTGGAAGCCAATTTGCAACTGTTGGATCTGGTGCAGAAGGAAGCTAATGTTTCTATAATCTGTGCGTTGAAAGGATTCTCCTTTTGGCGATCATTCCCTCTCATCCGCCAATATTTGTCTGGTGCTACGGCAAGTTCTCTAAACGAAGCGCAACTTATTGTAGAAGAGATGCACTGCGAAGCCCACACTTACGCGCCGGCTTATTTGGAAGAGGAGTTTAATGCACTCCTTTATTATAGCAGCCATTTAACTTTCAATTCATTAAGCCAGTGGGTACGTTTCCGAGAAAAAGCGCTGGCATCTCCAAAAAAAATAAGTTTTGGATTGCGCGTCAATCCCGAATATTCTGAGGTTATTACTGATTTGTATAACCCTTCGCTTCCGGGATCACGATTGGGTATTTTAGCCGGAAATATGCCTCCGCACCTACCCGAAGGAATTGAGGGATTGCATTTTCATTCCTTATGTGAAAATGATAGTTACGCATTGGAAAACTGTTTAAAATCTTTTGAAGAAAAATTCGGGCATCTTATTAAAGAATGTAAATGGGTTAATTTTGGCGGAGGTCATCATATTACCAGAAAATATTATCATGTTGAACATTTGATAAAATTATTAAAAGAGTTTAAACAACGATACCCAAATATTGAGGAGGTAATTTTAGAGCCGGGAGAAGCAGTGGGTTGGCAAACAGGAGTATTGATTTCAACTGTAGAGGATATTGTTGAAAACAAAGGAATTAAAACTGCGATGCTCAACATCTCATTTTCGTGCCATTTGCCGGATTGTTTGGAGATGCCTTACAAACCGGCAGTTATGGGCGCCACAGATCCTGATTTAGGAAGCAAGTGGGTGTATCGCCTTGGTGGAAGTTCTTGTTTGGCAGGAGATTATATTGGGATGGGTGATTTTGCTTTTTCAGAACCTTTAGAAATCGGCGATCGAATAGTGTTTGATGATATGATTCACTACACTATGGTGAAAACCACTTTTTTTAACGGCGTGAAACACCCTGCAATAGGGATGGTTACAAAAGAGAGTGATTTTATTTTGCTTTCTGAGCCGGGAAAATATGAAGATTATAAAGCAAAATTGGGATAAAATATGGCAGAAATTAAAATAAAGACTATTTTGTCTCCTGCGGAAGCAATCTTTAAAGAAAAGCGCAGTAAATTCTTTGCATTTGCATATCCTGTAGAAAATGAAGCAGAAATTAAAGAAAAAATCGCATTTTTGAAGAAAAATTTTCACGATGCTCGACATCATTGTTACGCATACATTTTAGGTGTCAATAAAGCTATTTATAGAATGAATGACGACGGCGAACCATCCGGCACGGCAGGACGCCCAATACATGGACAACTTCTATCAAAAGATGTTACAAATGTGTTAGTTGTAGTGGTACGTTATTTCGGTGGGGTAAAATTGGGAACAGGCGGTTTAAGAGTTGCATACAAATTAGCTGCTAAAGAAGTGCTGGAAAATGCTATTATTATTGAAAAAAATGTCATTTTTTAAATAATATATAGATTGATGATAAAAAAATAATATTTTTGTGCACTTTCTAACAAAACACTAAATACTTATGATTAAACCCGAAACGACTGTAAGTTTCTTCAGATTTGAAGATTTACGCATTTATGCGAAAGCCTTAGATTACATTACTTGGTTGCACTCAGTGGCAAATAAATTTCCAAACCACGAACAACCTACCCTTGCACACCCTTTTTTAAAGGTAGCGCAAAGCATTGCACTTTATCTTGCAGAAGGCTCTGCTCGAAACAAACCACAATTTATCTATTATTTGAAAATGGCAAAAAGTTCTGTTCGCGAATGTGTGGTATATACAGAAATTGCCCTGCGCTTAGGAATTATGAGTGATGATGAAAAAGATCATTCTGTTAATCAAATGATGGAATTAACGAAAATGATCGGCTCATTGGTTACATCATTGCAACGCGCCATGCCTAACACCAAAGAAGAAGATGAGTTTGATGATATGCAACTCCCGCCCGATCTTGATTAATGAATTTTTGATGACGAAAGGAGTTATACTATTTCATCTGCACTACTTTACAAGTAATTGCATGTTTTTCTAAAATATCTCTTAAGCGAGTTTCATCTGTATCAGTAATAAAAACTTGTCCAAAATGGTGTTGTCCTACCATGTTGAGCAATTGCGCAATGCGAAAGTTATCCAATTTGTCGAAAATATCATCTAACAACAAAATCGGCTTGAGATTCTTGCGTGTAGAAATATAATCGTATTGCGCTAATTTTAACGCTAATGAAAATGATTTTTGTTGTCCTTGCGAACCAAATTGTTTCAATGGTTTTTCATTTATTAAAAATAAAAAATCATCTTTATGTACCCCAAAATTGGTGTAAGTAGAACGAAAATCTTGTATTTCAAATTCTTGCAACCCTTTTTCAAAATCAAGTTCTAAGAGTTGAGATTGATATATGATAGATACTGTTTCGTTATCGCCGGATAATCTTTGATAATAGCGTTGAAAACCGGGTAAAATATCGCAAATAAACTGCTTGCGTTTTTCATAGATATAGCTTCCAAGAGGAATTAATTGTCCGTTATAAATTTCTAATAATGATAAATCGGGTTTTTCGCCCAACTGATATTGTTTTAACAGTTGATTTCTTTGTTGGATAATTTTTTGATATACAATTAGTTGTTGCAAGTATTCCTTATCGAATTGCGATATGGTAATGTCAAAAAACTTGCGTCTGTTATCGCTGCCCTCGTGAATAATATCATTATCGTAAGGAGAAACCATAATTAACGGAAAAAGTCCAATGTGATCACTCAATTTTTGATACTCTTTTTGATTGGCTTTCATTGTTTTTCTACTGTTTTTATACACACATCCAATCTTTGTGGTGGTATTATTCTCAAAACTTTCAAACAAGCCGTGAATTGCAAAAAAGTCGCAGTTAAATCTAACTGAGTAATTATCTTGCGAAGAGAAATAGCTTTTACAAAACGATAAATAATGAATGGCATCCAACAGATTGGTTTTTCCACTGCCGTTTTTACCTACAAAACAATTCACATTTTCGTGAAAATAAAATTCATTCTCTTCGTAGTTTTTAAAATTAGAAACTTGTAAGTGTTTCAAATACATTATGCAAATTCAATAATAATAAAAATTATTCCGATGAGGAAAGTAATAGCTAATATTCCTCTTCCGGTGAGGTCGTATTTTAATTTTAACAAATAATAACGCAATAAAAACACATTAGGGATAATGCTAATGAGGATGAGCCGCTGTAAAGAGAATATGTTTGCATCTTTAATTTGGTATGGTAAAAAGAGGAGGATGAGTTCAAAAAGTCCAAAAATGAGTGCCGGAATTAAAGCGCCTAACAGCAGTCCCATCCAAAAAGAATCTTGGCGAAGTTTATCAATCATGTTCCCAGTGTTTTAAATTATTAATAGTATGGTGTGATGTCATATCAAAATGCACAGGCATTACTGATACATAGCCGTTGTGCAGTGCCCATTCGCAGGTATCTTCAGCCTCTTTTTCCAAATTCACCAAATAACCGGCAAGCCAATAATATTTTCCCCCGAATGGATCGGTGTGTTCTTCCAAATCTTCATACCAATATCCTAATGTTTGTCGTGTAATCTTAATACCTTTAATTTCAGAGAATGGTAATTTAGGAATATTAACATTCAAACAAACGTATTTAGGCAGTTTGTGTTGCAGTGTTTTTGCAATAATTTGACGGGCATACCCCACAGCTGCTGAGAAATCGGCTTTAGAAGAATAGTCTAACAAAGAGAATCCAATGGCGGGTACTCCTTCAAAACTTGCTTCAATTGCCGCGGCCATAGTGCCTGAGTAAATAATACTTACAGAAGAATTTGAACCATGATTGATACCTGAAAGCACCAAGTCAATCTTTCTTTCACGGAAAACAACACGCTGACCTAATTTTACACAATCTACAGAAGTCCCGTTGGTTCGGTAGTACTTAATCTCGTTTTCTGTTTTGTAATGTTGAATGCGCAATGGTACGTGCATGGTAATAGCGTGTCCCATTCCGGATCGAGGTCCATCGGGTGTAATTACTACTACTTCGCCAAAATCTTTGGCTGCATCTACTAATGCTGCCAATCCGCGGGCTTCAAAGCCGTCGTCGTTAGTAATGAGAATGAGGGGCATAAAAAAATAAGATTTATTGTTTAATATTTAAATTTTTTTAGTAATTAACGAGAGCAGTAAAAGTATTTTTTTGTGTTTTAACTAATAATTATCTTGGTTGTATTTTACGTGCCAGCGGTATGGTGGCAGGCGGGGCTTCCTAACAATCTTTCAACGTGAGCTACGCCGCGAAAATACACTAAATTTGTCCAAGCGAGATAATGCAGAAAAAACTCCAATAAAGAAAATCAAATTGAAAATATTATATTTAGTCGCCCCTTAAGTGAAAATAAACAATATTTTTGCAACGATTTATTAAATCTTTAACTTCTTAAATCTTAAAATCTTAAGTTTTATGCCCATCCCCACTATCGAACTTTTTGGTGCAATTATTGGTTTGGCATATATATTTTTAGAATACCGCGCTTCGTGGTGGCTCTGGATTGCCGGAATTGCAATGTCGCTGTTTTTTATCTATATTTATGCAAAAGTAAACTGCTATGCTTGGGCATTTACCTATCTTTATTACTTAGGTGCAAATATTTATGGGATTGTTGTTTGGAAAAAAAATAGCAACGAACCCTCATACTCAGGGATTTCTAATCTTCCCAAAAAATATTACCCATTATTAACGGCGCTCATTTTTTGTCTTACTCTTTTTCTCTTTATTATTATTTATCGTTTTACTGAGACGAAAATTCCTGTAAGTGAATCGTTTAGTACAGCGCTGAGTATGATTGCCATGTGGCTTTTAGCCAAAAAATACCTACAACATTGGTATTTTTGGATGGTGGTAAATGCTATTTACGCAATCGCCAATTGGTGGATGGGGCTTTACTTCACCTCAATTCTTTTTGCTGTCTATTTCATTATTTCCGTGCTGGGACTTGTGCGGTGGCGCAAACTTGCCGGAAAATAGATCATAACCATAATATTTACATTCCAAGGGTCCGTTGTACATCTGTTGCCTGCAACTGGTTTTTAAGCCTATATGTTTAATAGCATTCATATCCGAACTTATCAAAAATGCCTTGCATTGAGGAAAATTATTTTTCAGGGCATCTCCAATCTCTTTATAAAAAGTGTTGTTGTCTTCCATCTCTAATCGTTCTCCATACGGAGGATTAAAAATAAGCATTGCGGGAGTCCGCTTCGGCTTTACGGTACGCATATCTCTTTTATTCAACAAGATAAATTCTTCTAAACTTGCTTTAGCTACATTGGCTTTTGCCATACCTAAAAACCTTGGGTTAATATCATATCCGTATAGATCAATTGGAATATCGTCGTTTATAGAAGATTCGTTCATTATCTTCTTCCAGACATATCTATCAAAATTCAACCATTTAAAAAAGCCAAATTTTTCGCGGTAATAACCTGCGGGTATATTGAGCGCTTGCATAGCAGCTTCTATGAGGATTGTAGCGCCACCGCACATAGGGTCAATCAAATCGCAGTTGCTGTCCCAGCCACTCATAGCCACCATGGCAGCTGCCGTAATTTCGTTAATTGAGGCAGGATGGCTCGATACTTTGTAGCCTCTTTTATGAAGCGACTCGCCGGAACTGTCTAAATAGAGGATCGCACTGTTATTATGAATGTGAATATGAAACTGTACTTCCGGATTCTCCTTATCAACATCAGGACGGTCGCCATAGAGTTCACGAAATCTATCACAGATAGCATCTTTTGTAACAAGCGCAGCAAATAGTGGCGTTTTGAAAATTGACTCTGTAGCAGTGCAACTTACAGCAAATGTGCCGGTACGTGATAAATAGTTTTCTACCGGAACAGATTTAATTTTTTTGTAAAAAGATTCATTTGAATCGAACTGAAATTTTTGTACTTGCCAAAGTAAACGAGAAGTAAAACGAGAACAATAATTTACCTTGTAAAGCAAATTAAAATCCCCTTCAAACTCTACCGCACGGTTTAACATGATGGGATTTTTCACCCTATAGGTCTTTAACTCATTTAGTAATAATTGTTCAAATCCAGAGAATGTTTTTGCTATAAAGAGATTATTATTCATTAGTTAAATTATTGTTAATAAGATTAATATATTTTTTTTATCGTAGCAAAACACTTGTATTGAAACAATACAAGCTATTGCTTTAAAAAAGTTTGTAAATTTTTTCATCATAATAAAGTCTTTAATTCAAAAAAATAATGTGGCGAAAATAAAAAAATATTTTTTTCTATATATATTGAAAAAATAATACTTTTGCAAAATTTTTATTTTGTTAATTTAAAATATATAATTATGAGAAAACTTTTTACTAAATCTGTTTTTATAGCTCTTATCGCTATGCTAAGTGCATGGAATTTGAATGCACAAGAAGAATTTACTCTTACCGTATCTGCAAATCCACCACAGGGGGGTGTCGCTGCCGGCGGCGGTATTTATTCACATGGTATGATTACAGCCATTCATGCAATTCATGCTACTGAATGGAGTTTCATAAATTGGACTGAAGATGGGGTTGAGGTTTCAACAGATGCTATGTACACTTTTACTGTAACCGGAGATAGGCATTTGGTTGCTAATTTTGTTCAAGTGAATTTCAACATTTTGTTATCTCAGGTCCCGGTAGGA
>Ga0123353_10001855_pt1 | contig 26047 bp, 22 predicted proteins | sample TergutLab28metaG_3_FD_92763 | JGI IMG/M metagenome (GOLD analysis project Ga0123353, IMG submission 92763) | Labiotermes labralis P3 segment gut microbial communities from Petit-Saut dam, French Guiana - Lab288 P3 | ecosystem: Host-associated > Arthropoda: Insects > Digestive system > Gut ...
ACTCCCCTCACAATCGAATCGATCGATTCTGCCGCACAGTCAGGCAGACCAGCACTTCCCTGGTGGGATATCGTTCGCTTCGCATCAGCCGCTCTTCTTACCGCGATCGGGATCTTGGCCGATCTTCCGGAATCGGTCGCGATCGGTCTTTTCGTCATCGCGTATGTACTCGCCGGTTACAAGATCATCGCCAAAGCGATCCGCAACATTGCGAAGGGAAAGATCTTCGATGAGAACTTCCTTATGGTCGTCGCCAGTATCGGCGCATTCGCTATACGCGATTTCGAGGAAGCGGTCACCGTGCTCATCTTCTTCGGGGTCGGAGAGCTGTTACAGGATCGCGCGATTGCGCGCTCGAAACGCAGTATCGCCGCATTGATGGATATACGCCCAGAGCAGGCTTTCTTGGTCGGTGACGAAGGGACAATCACCGAGATCCATCCCGATCAGATCCCTGTCGGATCGCTCATCCAGGTCCGCCCGGGTCAGCAGATTCCACTCGACGGGGTCATCGTCGAAGGAAGTACCTTCCTCGACACACGGGCGTTGACCGGGGAGTCGGTACCTCGATCGGCGACGGTGGGGACCGAGGTGCTCAGTGGTTCAGTCAACCTAGAGAGCACGTTGCTCATCGAGACGACCGCCCCCTTCGGACGATCGGCCGCCTCACGTATCTTGGATCTGGTCCAGAACGCACAGAACAAGAAGGCACAATCGGAGCAGTTCATCACGCGATTCGCACGCATCTATACCCCCGTGGTACTTGGTATCGCAGTACTTGTCGCGCTTATCCCTCCCCTGTTGGGTATGGGACCGTGGCAGGACTGGTTCTATAACGCGTTGGTGTTTCTCGTCATTTCCTGCCCCTGCGCGTTGGTCATCTCGATCCCACTCAGTTTCTTCGGTGGTATCGGAGGTGCGTCCCGACACGGTATCCTCGTTAAGGGTGGAAATTATCTGGAGGCGCTCGCACAGACCAAGGTCATGGTGCTCGACAAGACCGGTACCTTGACTGCCGGAAATTTTGTGGTCACATCTCTTGAGCCGACTGCAGGGATCAACGAAGTGGATCTCCTTACTTGGGCGGCAAGCGCCGAAGCTCATTCATCGCACCCGATCGCACGATCGATCCTCGCCTACGCACATCAACGCGGTCTTGAGATCGACGATCCTCGCAAAGTCAGCGAATACGCCGGCCAAGGTATCGTCGCAACGCTTCGAGACAGCGAGATCATCGTGGGAAGCCGTGATCTTCTCGTCAGCCATGGGATCGCTGATGTGCCTCACCTTGCCGATGTGTCGGTGTTCGTAGCGCGCGGCGGACGATACGTCGGTTCGATCATCATCGAGGATGAGATCCGCCCCCACACCGCCCAAGCGCTTCAAGAGGTCAGAGGTCAAGGTGTCGAGAAGCTCATTATGCTGACCGGTGATGGCACCAAAGAGGCTGATCTCGTGGCATCGCGTGTCGGTATCGACGAGGTCCATGCGGAACTTCTCCCCGAGGATAAGATCACCGAGCTCGAGAAGGTGCTGTCGATGGTGACCCCACCCGCGCGGGTGGCGGTCGTCGGGGATGGAATCAATGATGCTCCGATGCTCAGTCGCGGTGATATCGGCATCGCGATGGGCGGCATGGGATCCGAAGCGGCGATACAGGCGGCAGACATCGTCATCATGAACGACGATGTGTCCAAGCTGAGTACCGCAATCAGGATCGCACGACGGACCAAGCAGATCGTCACACAGAATATCGTCTTAGCCTTGGGCATCAAACTCGCCATCATGGCGCTCGCGATCTTGGGGATCACCTCGATCTGGTTCGCGATCTTTGCCGACGTCGGGGTCGCGCTCATCGCGCTTGCCAATGCACTGCGCGCCTCGCGCGTCTAGTCTATTTCTTCGATCTCGAAATTCGGCAGCTCGACGCTCTGCTCATCGAGCTCGATCATGTCGTCTGCTATGACGAGTTCGGTGTCATCGGATTCGAGGATCTCGCCGACCTCAAGGATCTTGGGGCGTGGTCCTTCTTCGAACTCTTGGACCCCGCGAAGCGCTCGATTTATCGCACGTGTGCGGGTACCCACGATACGATCGATGGTATTGTCTGCGGTCTGGAGCTGCTTGTGAGCGAGAGCGAGTTGCTTCTCGAAATCCTCGAACGCCTTTTTCACATCACGCAGCGTATCCCATACCTCTTGTGAGCGCTGCTCGATAGCCAGCGTCTTAAAGCCCATCTGCAGCGACATGAGGAATGCGGAGAGCGTCGTCGCGCCTACCACGGTGACCTTGTATTTTTCTCTCAGCTCCTCGAAGAGCGCGACATTTTGCACGACCTCGGCATACAGACCTTCGGTCGGTAGGAACAACAGAGCGAAATCGGTCGTTTTTGGTGGCACGATGTATTTGTCACAGATATCCTTCGCGCTGACGCGGATCGCCTGGGTCAGTGACTTGCGCGCTTCTTCGATCGAGATCTTGTCCTCGGCGTTCAACAGACGGTTGTAGTCCTCGATCGGGAACTTCGAGTCGATCGGCAGGAGAAGCGGTACATCCCCGCTTCCGGGGAACTTGACCGCGAACTCGACACGCTTATGATCGTCTATCTCAACGTTGACCTCGTACTGGCTGGGCGCCAAAATATCGGAGAGGAGCTTCTCGAGGCGAACCTCACCGTAGGTCCCGCGCTCTTTGACATTGGTCAGCGCGTTGCGCAGGCTCTTGGTATCCGCCGCGAGATTCTTCATCTCGCCCAAGCCTTTCTGTACGCTTTCGAGTTGCTTGCTCACTAGCTCGAACGATTGTGCCAAACGGTTCTCGAGGGTCTGCTGCAGCTTTTCATCGACCACCCCTTGCATCTGCTCGAGGCGTTTCTCGTTGCTCTCTTGAAGTGCGTTCATTTTGCTTTCAAGGGTCTCATTGATCTTATCCGCGTTCTCGATATTGCGATTCTGCATCGACTCCAGGCGCATGTCGAGCTGTCCTTGGAGTTCGCGCATCTGCGCATTCGTTTCCGCGCGACTCTCGGTCAGGGTGCGTTGAACACTTCCCTGGATCATGTCGAATCGTTCGAACTGCTGTGTCGTGCTCGACGCGATCTGTTGCTGCACTCCTTCGCGTTGTGCGTCGGCTGATCGCTGTAAAAGATCGGCGATCTCGCCCTCGCCACTCTTTTTCCTGCCCCAAAGCACTAAAGCGACAAGAGCGATGAGCAATACGATTGCTATACTCAGCAACACCAGTAGAATCAGATCCATCAATTACCTCCTCGAAAGACCGTACCGTTGATCGCTTCTTAGTATACCCATGGGGAGGTCCACACGACAAAGGAGGCATCGAACAGAACGGCAACAATTTTTGCGATGAGTGCGGAGAATTGGTCGAGGAGCTTGAACGCGAGTTCGACCATGCTACTATAGTGCGCATGAAATATTCGCTGACAAAGCCCCAGGACATCTCGCGCATGTGCTTCGTGTGTGGCGAGGAGAATCCTCTGAGCCTTCATGCCAAGTTCTACGAGACGGATGAAGGGGAACTGGTCGGCATTTTCGAGACCGGCGAGCAGCATCAGAGTTATCCCGGGCGTGTCCATGGAGGAGTGTCTGCCGCCATACTCGATGAGATCATCGGTCGTTCCGCCATGATCATCGATCCCGATATGTGGGGTGTGACCGTCGAGCTGACCACAAAATATCGCAGGCCCGTTCCCTATGGACGACCGATCACCGCACGCGGAAGGATCACGCGTGAGCAGTCCCGTATGTTCGAGGGGACCGGCGAGATCGTGCTTGATGACGGGACCGTCGCGGTAGAAGCAAAGGGACGTTATCTCAAGTTACCCCTTGAATCGATCAACCAATCAGACGATAATGACGTTGCGGAAGAGATGCGAGCAGATACCCGACCCATGCCACGAACTTTGGAGATAGGATCATGTCGATAGAATACCGACGCACTGAGAAGCCCCCGCTTCCCTCGCGTGCGACTCGTAAGAAAAAGACCGACCAAGCTGAGAAGGACACGCAGCGCAGTGTTGCGCGCGCCGAAATGGCCGAGGCGCGCGAAGAGGCGAAAAAGAACGCCCCAAAGAAACGCAACTGGGTAAGTCTCCTTTTGTTGTTATTGGGTCTGTCCTTGATGGGCTATGCGCTCTGGCAACTGGGTACTATCGCATGGAAATACTACTCTGCCGATAGAGTGTATTCCGCGATCACCGAGGAGTTCGCTCCGCCGGTTGAAGAGGTCGTCGACGACTATGAGGCGACACTTGATGCCGCCCGAAAACGTATCATCGATTTCGAAGGACTGCGCTCTATGAATCCCGATATCGTGGCTTGGATCTTCATTCCCGGTACCCGTATCGACTACCCGGTCGCGCACACCGATAACAACGATTTCTATCTCAACCATGACTTCGAGGGTAACCCCTCGGACGGAGGAAGCATCTTCCTTGAAACGCTGAACAGTCCGGATTTTACCGATATGGACTCGAGGATCTACGGGCACAATATGTTCGACGGCTCGATGTTCGGTCAACTGCCTCGTTATCGCAAGCCTGATTTCGCTCAGTACTATACCAATCTATTCCTCTACACACCGAACGAGACGATCGAGTATCGGCTGATCGATCAAGGTCTGATCGCTCCCGACCAACTGCACCCGGTGGAAAGTGATAATCCGAACGACCGGTTCCTCACCTTGGTGACCTGCGAGTATGACTTCGATGATGCGCGATTTTTCATCAGGGTCAACCGGATTGCCCGTTTCCTCCCGGGAGGCGAACCGCTCGGCGAGGCGCTACCGAACGAAATCCCGACATCGGGGACCGAATAGCGCGAAGAGCGTCTCGTGGATCGAACCCCGCGCTGCGGGAGTTCGTTTGCGTGCTACGTATACGCGCTACATGTGATGCCAGGAAAAAGTCTGCGGATCAGGTCCAATGCGCGTGTCCTGATTCAGTGAGTCGATGATCTTCATCTCTTCGGCGGTAAGCTCGAAATCAAATATCTGTGCATTTTCGAGAATGTGCTGAGGGTTCGTCGACTTGGGGATGACCGCGAAGTTGTGCTGGATCGCCCAGCGCAACGCGATTTGTGATGGCGTCTTGTCGTGCGTGCGTGCGATCTGATCGATCTCGGCGATCTTTACCACTTCACCCTTGATGAGCGGTGCCCACGTCTGCACCAGTATCTGATGGTTCCAACAATAGAGCACAAGTTCTTCGCGTGTGAACCGCGGATGCAGTTCGATCTGGTTGACCATCGGGGTGACGTGTGCGTGTGCCTGAAGTTGTTCGAGATGCTCGATCTGGAAGTTCGAGACACCGATCACGTGAATCTGTCCGGCCGTATAGAGGTGTTCGAGCGCACGCCAGGTCGAGCGCAACGTCTCATGGATCGGCCAATGGATCAGGTACATATCGAGATAATCGGTGTCGAGCGCGAGTAGCGTGTCCTCGAACGCGCGAATGGTGTTCACATAACCTTGCTGGTCATTCCAAAGCTTACTGGTCAAAAAGACATCCTCACGCGGCATCCCGCACTGCTTGAGCGCGGTGGCGATCGATCGCTCATTGCCATAGAACGATGCCGTATCGAAACTACGATAGCCCGCATCGAGTGCCACGGTCACCGCGTCGATCGTCTCGTTGCCCTCGGCCATCTTATATGTTCCCAGACCGAGTATCGGCAACGCCTCACCATTGGCGAGCGGATAAGCGTACACCTCTTCAGGCTCGACCGGTGGACTGCTCTCTTCCGCGGACGGACCGCTCACATCACGAACACCGGTCGTCTCCTGGCGCTTCGAGCTGACATCGACGACCTCATTGGAAAACACCCCGGTCGAGACGATGTCGTTGAGCGCCTTGATCTCATGCCCTTTGGGAAGCGCGTTGTCGCCGAGAGAGAAATCATCGGAATTGACGAGATAGTTGAACCGTTTGAGAGGAGCCATGAGGATGGAGCCTTGTCGGGCGATATAGTACGCGCCGATCAAGAACGCGATAAGCCATGCGAGGTCTTGGGCGACCGAGAAGAGCGCGTTACCGATGACGGAAGCCTCTCCCATCGCGGTATAGTTCCAAAACACACCGATGAGCGTGGAGAAGATCATTACCAGTACCCCCACCAACGCCCATTGTTTTTGCTTGGCGAAGAACTGTTTGATCGTGAAGTCCTTGCGGGTCCACTTAAATGTGAAGCCCTTTCCTGATCCGATCTGATTCCAATAGAGCCTGTTCGCGTTCATACCGACCCAGAGGCGCACCGCACCCTGGACTACTTGGGCGAGCGCGAGGACCCCGTAATACATCGAGGTCGTGGCATTCTGATCGAGCGTGACGGTCGCAAGGAGATAGGCAGGGAGAAGAGAGGCGACGAACGCGATCACGACGATCGACCATACCCCGTGCACGATCCCCCAGATCTCGGGAAGCGCGAACGCTCCCCAGTTGAAGAAATCGAAGAGCTCGGCGGGATACTCGCCTTTTCCGACCTGCTTGTCGAGCTTGTTTTCCAGATCGATCATGAGTACGGTCTGAACCTCCTCAATCGAAGGGCATTCGAGAGTACTGACACGCTGCTAAGCGACATCGCCGCCGCCGCGATCATGGGATCGAGAAGTGGTCCTCGAAACAGTGCGTAGAGAAGACCTGCCGCGACCGGAATGCCAGCTACATTGTACCCGAACGCCCAAAAGAGGTTCTGCTTGATCGTGCGGATCGTGCGTTTCGACAGTTCGATCGCGGTCGCGACATCCATCAGGTCGCTCTGCATCAAGACGATGTCGGCGCTCTCTATCGCGATATCGGTGCCAGTGCCGATCGCGATCCCCACATCCGAGGTCGCCAGCGCGGGCGCGTCGTTGATGCCGTCGCCTACCATAGCGACCACTCGTCCGCTTTGCTGAAGGCTCTCTATCGCGGCGGCTTTGTCTTGGGGAAGCACCTCGGCCAACACCGAGTCGATGCCGACCGATCGTGCGATCGCGTGCGCGGTACGTTCATTGTCACCGGTGATCATCACGACCGAGATGCCCAGGTCTTTCAGGCGCGCGATCGCGGCCTTGCTGGAGGGTTTCACCACATCTGCTACCGCGATGATGCCGGCAAGCGCTCCGTCGATCGCCACATACATCGGGGTCTTGCCGGATAAGGCAAGTTCCTCGGCGCAGCGCGCGTACTCGGTCGTAATGGTGACTTTCTGGTTGTCCATAAGCGTTGCATTGCCCACGAGTATATGATGGTCACCGCTCGCGCCGACGATCCCCTGCCCGGTGATGGACTCGAAAGAGTCGATCGGTTTAAGCGCTATATCATGGGCGATAGCGTATCGAACGATCGCGTAGCCTACCGGATGCTCGCTTCCTCGCTCGATGCCGGCAGCGTATCCGATGAAGTCCTGCTCGCTTGCGGGAGCAACGGAGTGCTCATGGGTCGCGGTATCATCGCACACGATGATGTCGGTGACCTGCGGTCTTCCTTCGGTAATGGTCCCGGTCTTATCGAGTACGATCGTCTGGATGGAGGCCGCCGCCTCGAGAGGCTGTCCTCCTTTGATCAATATCCCGTGCTGCGCGCCGATACCGGTCCCCACCATTATCGCGGTGGGGGTCGCCAGACCCAAGGCGCAGGGACAGGCGATCACCAGTACCGATATGAGGATGGTGAGCGCGAACGCGAACGTCGCGCCGGCGAGTAACCAGCCTATCGCCGCAATAAGCGCGATCGCGAGTACGATCGGCACGAAATAGCGTGCCACCACATCGGCAAGAGCTGCGATCGGGGCTTTGGATTGTTGCGCTTCTTCAACGAGTTTCGCGATCTGCGCCAGTGCGGTCGCTTCCCCGATGCTCGTCGCGCGTACGACGAGCCTACCCTGGGCATTCAAGCTTGCCGCGTAGACCGGATCGCCGGATGCCTTATCGATCGGCATCGATTCACCGGTCAGCATCGACTCGTCGACGGTGCTGCTCCCCTCGATGACTTCGCCATCGACCGGTATCGTCGATCCCGGTCTTATAAGGACGAGATCACCGATGTTGACCTCATCGACCGGTATTTCGACCTCACGGGTCGTACCACCCTCATCGGTGATGACCCAGGCGGTCTTAGGTGTCAACTCCCGCAGTTTTTTTAGCGCCTCACTGGTACGGCTGGAAGCACGTGCCTCCAAGAGCTTGCCCAGCAAGATGAGTGTGATGATGACGCCGGCGCTCTCAAAATACAGCTGCATCGCCCACATGTGATCGTGTGTGGTCGCAAGCATATAAGTCGCGTAAAGACTGTAGAGAATTGCGGCTGAGGTACCCAGCGCGACCAGAGAGTCCATATTCGGGCTGCGCAACCACAGGGCGCGGAACCCGACATAATAGAATCGCCAGCCCACCGCAACGATGGGAATAGTCAGTAGTATCTGCGCAAGCGCGAAATTCAGCGGATGATGCTCGGGCGAGAGCAGATCGGGAAGGGGAAGGGAGAGAGCGCCTGGGAGCATATGGTGCATTGCGATATAGAGCAGAGGAAGCGCGAAAAGAGCGCTGATGATCATCTTTCTTTTCAGTATCTCGACCTGTCGCGCGGCTTCTTTACGATCTTCGTCGAGCGCGACTGCGACATCGGTGATACGGTCCCATCCATATCCTGTCTTGGTGATGACCGCGCCGATCTGCTCGAGTGAGATCAGCGTGGGATCGAATTCGACGGTCAGTCGATGAGTGGCATAGTTCACCGCCGCGGTCGTGACCCCTTCGCTGTGTGCGACCGCCTGCTCGATACGAGCAGCGCATGCCGCGCACGTCATATTATGGAGTCTGAGGGTCTCTCTCACAACACCTCATTTCCGGGACGGGAGAGTCCGACCCTACTGTCCCACTTTTGCCATATCGGCTTTGTACTGTACGATCGCCTCTCGATACTCATCCATACTCGTACCGAGGATCTGAGTCGCCAGAATAGCGGCGTTCTTCGCCCCATTGATCGCTACGCAGGCGACCGGGACGCCGGTGGGCATCTGTACCATCGACAGGAGCGAATCGAGTCCACCAAGGTCGCTCGTCTTCATCGGAACGGTGATGACCGGCAACGGTGTGAACGCCGCGACCACACCACCGAGGTGAGCGGCCTTTCCCGCCGCCGCGATGATCACCTTGATCCCGCGATCGGCAGCGGTCGAAGCCCACTCGTGTACCTTATCGGGATTGCGATGAGCGCTCGCGACCAACATCTCGTGCTCAACTCCCAGTTCATCGAGTTGATCGGCGCATTGCTGCATGACATCCCTATCGGATACGCTGCCCATAACAATACCTACCAGCGGTGAACCCATTATCTACTCCTTACATTCGATCCTCGCAACCGTCACCAAACAGAATTCTTTTCTCATCACTGTCGAGCGCCGCACGCGCCTCATCACGGATGTTGTTGACTCCGATGAAGAACTGGCGCATCATCGCGACCAGAAGGTAGCGCCCCTTCGGCGAAAGCGTGATGAGGTCCGCATCGTAGCGGTCGAACGCACCGACCGCTCGCATATAGGTCATCTCGACCGGCAGGCCTGCCTCGATACGCACACCGAAGTCCTCTTTGAACTGCGCGCGATCGAGACTGAGTCCGAAAAAGCCCATCAAGAATCGATACCGCATCAGATCGCGGATATCGAATTGGTGTAGATGCGTCACACCGGTCTTGCCGACCGCGATCCGCTCGCAATACTCGGCCAGCGAGAAGGTGTTGACGAGCAACTTCGAGTCGACAAAACTCATCGCGCCGCTCCCGATACCGATGTACTCCTCATAATCGATGATGTATTCATCGATCATCTGGTCTGACGCCCGCGAGAATGCCCACGCGGTCGCCGGCTCGAAGGCGCTGGCGAGCTCTTGGCAGATCAGTTGGTAGTACTGCGCCTCGCGTTCGTAACTCACACGCCCGACCGTCGCCGCCAGTTGCGCCTCGACCACCGGAGATGCCATGAGCGGATAAAACGTCGTCTGATCACACCCGCTTTCAATGACCAGGTCACAGTCGGTTCGCAGCATCTGCTCGGTCTGCGACGGGAAGTTGAAGATCATATCGACGTTGAGATTTCCGAAGGCCCCTTTGATGTCTTGAATGCTCTCGAGTATCGACTCGCCCGAACCGTACTTATCATAGCGATCCATCTGGGCGAGCAGGCCGTCATCGAATGATTGGACCCCGACGCTCATGCGGTCGACACGATCGGTGAGCGGACCGATCCACTTCTCGGTCAGATGATTGGGGTTGGTCTCACACGACACCTCTTGAATATCGAAGAGCTGCTTTGCCAGATCGATGGTAGCGACCAGCTCGTCGATATGCACGGTCGGAGTGCCACCACCGATGTAGAGGGAGGCGAAGTTGTAGCCTCGATCGGCGACGAGTTTCATCTCGGTGCGTAGATGCTTGAAATAGTGCTCGGCGCGTGTTCGGTCGTAGGGAAAACGATTGAACGAGCAGTAGGGGCAAAGACGCTCGCAGAACGGCACATGAGCATAGAGCATGTACGTTTTACTCTGGTCAGGTTCGGGCAACCTGATCAGATCGGTCGGCGTCAGCGTCAACAGACGATCGTTCTCGCGCGTCATGACCGCGCTTAGAAGGCGCTCGGCAATCATATCCTTTTCCTTGTCACTACGTTCCTTACGTCCATGCGCCGATGACCATCGACGTGAGCGAGCCTATCAGGTATCCTTGTCGATCAGCGCTTTGAGCCCGATGTCCCTTCGTGTGAACGCGCCGTCGAAATGGATGCGATCTACGGCATCATAGGCGCGCCTCATCGCTTCCTCGAAGGTGGGGGCGAGCGCGGTCACGTTCAGAACACGTCCGCCACAGGTGTGCGCTACACCCTGCTCATCACGCGTCGTTCCTGCGTGATAGACGGTCACTCCGTCGATCGTCTGCGCGTCCTCGATCCCCGTGATCGGAAATCCTGTCTCGCAGCTGGCCGGATACCCTCCGCTTGCCATCACGACTGAAACGCCATCGAGATCATCCCAGTCGAGCTCGATCTCACGCAAGCGACCTTCCGCGGTCGCGTAGAGTACCTCGGCGACATCGCTGCTGAGCCGCGGCAGAAGCACCTGGGTCTCGGGGTCTCCGAAACGTACATTGAATTCGAGTACTTGCGGACCGTCCTTGGTCAGCATGAATCCCCCGTACAGTACTCCACGGTATGGGATGTCTTCGGCGACAAGTGCGTCGGCGACCTGTTGCATGATGCCGACCATCTCCTGATAGGTCGCATCACTGACCAGCGGGACCGGTGAATAGACACCCATCCCTCCGGTATTGGGACCCGTGTCCCCGTCACCGACCCGTTTATGGTCTTGCGAGGGAGCCATCGCAACGACCGTCGCACCATCGACGAAACAGATCACCGAGCACTCCGGACCTGCCAGGCATTCCTCGATGACGACCTTGTCACCGGCCTCGCCGAAACGGCCGTTGAAGCTGTCATCGATCGCGTCGCGTGCCTGCTCAATCGTCGTTGCGACCGTCACGCCTTTTCCGGCGGCGAGACCATCGGCCTTGATGACGACCGGTGCTCCCATCTCATCGAGGCAGGCGATCGCTTCATCGCGCTCGTCACTCTCGAACACATGGTAGGCCGCGGTCGGAATATCGTTGCGTGCCATGAAATCTTTACTGAACTGCTTGGATCCCTCAAGTTGGGCTGCAAGTTGATCGGGTCCGAACACAGGGATCCCCACTTTGCGGACCGCGTCAGCGACCCCGGCGACCAGTGGCGCTTCAGGACCGACCACGACGAAGGTGATGTCATTGTCCTCGACATAGTCGGCGACTGCACGGGGATCCTCGATATCGAGTGAGATGTTGATCGTTCTCGGCTCGCCTGCCGTGCCTCCGTTGCCCGGCGCGACCTGGATCGCATCGACGTGTGGCGATTTCGCCAGTTCATGGACGAGTGCATGCTCGCGCCCGCCACCACCCAATACCAGGACTTTCAGCTCATCTATACCCATGGGGTGCTCCTTTGCGAGATCATTATTCATTGTGAATCAGCCTCTACCATTGTAGCGAAAACCCGTCGGGAGATCGTGGGGTAAAACCGGTCTATCACTGATGGATCAGACGAGCTTACGCGCAGCGAAGGGGACTTCAAGACCATGCGAGACCATGAGATCCTCGTCGCTCATGATTTGGCGCGCGGGACCATGGGCGACTACCCTGCCCTCATCGAGCACCAGAGCCGTGTCGCACATTGCCCAGGCAAGATCCATATCGTGGGTCGCGATCATCAATGTGATATCGAGACCGGATACCAGGTCGGTCATCTCGCGCTTCGCGCGCGGATCGAGGTTCGAAGTCGGCTCGTCAAGTACCAGGACCGCCGGCTCCATCGCCAGTACCGCGGCGAGCGCGGCACGTTTCTTCTGGCCATATGATATATGCATGCCCGGCTTGTCGCGTAGCTCACTGATCCCCATCGCTTCAAGTACCACGTCGACGCGTCGCGCGACTTCGTCAGCGGACAGTCTCATATTGAGTGGTCCGAACGCGATATCGTCACCGATGTTCGTCATGAAGAGCATGTTATCCGGATCTTGGAATACCACTCCGACCCGCGTACGCACCTCGTGGACCGTCTCATCGGTGATCGGCACATCCTCGATGGCGACCGTCCCGCTCTGGGCGAGCGTGATCCCATTAAGATGGCTGATCAGAGTCGATTTGCCCGCGCCGTTCGGTCCCAAAAGCGCGACGCGTCTCCCATGCTCGATCAAGAACGAGACACTGTCAAGCGCTTGCGTCCCATCGGGGTAGCGAAAGCTCAGGTCGGTAACTTCGATGGCGTTCGCGTCACAGTGCATAGGTACCGTCGCCTTTCATTCGAGCCGATATGATCGGTTCCTTTTGCTTCATTTTCGTGACAGGAGGGTCCGACCTTCCTGTCCCCCCTTATCTGCTTGAGGTAAAGTTCCGTCGTAACCGCGTGAGAGCATCGCGTCATGGATCTGTTCGCCGCGCTCATACGCACGGATGAACAGATTGCCGCTCATGCGTCCATAGAACGCCAGAAGACGCCAACCGTGCAGATACGGAGCCCGACTGCGGGCGGCATCGCGCATGATACGGATCTGCTCGCGGAACAGATCGGTGAACCGATATAAAAAGGTGAACAGCATGATGAAGATCGCCGGCACCTTGAGCCGGGTCAGCGTGTGGATAAATGTCTCAATGCTCATCGAGCGCATCACGAGCACGACCAGGAACGTCGCGCCGAACGATTTGATCAGGATATCGAAGATGAGCGGCCAGTGCAGGGCGTATGCCTCACCGATCGCGTCAAGTGACCATGAACTAAGTTGAGCCAAGGGCGCGAACACAGCGATACCGATAACGAACGGGAGGACGAGTGCGCTTTGTAAGACCGCTTTGGGCGCAGACACACCAAGCAGGTGGGCGAGCACCAGACCGATCAACGTACCTGCGAGCGCAACGACGAGCAGTGCGGTCGCTCCCAAGTGAGCGAGGTCAGCAAAAGTCAGAGCGATGATCGCTACGAGCGTGACCAGCAACTTTGCGCGCGGGTCGACTGAACTCAGTGGAGCGATCGATGTCTGCTCGCTGGTCATTGCTGTCTAAGCCTATTCATATCCCAGTACCGTCTCCCAGACGAACTCGAGACCATCAGGGCGCACCGAAGCAAAGAACGATAGACCTGCGATGATCAAAGCGATGACGCCGAGCGTGAGCAATACGGTGCGCATCGTTTTTTCCTGCGCCGGTTGCGAACCATCGATCAGATCGGGACGCACCGCAAGAAGGTAGCCTAAGAAGAGTGCGGTGATGACCCCCTCTGCGATCCCGATCACCGCGTGCCAAAATCCCATGGCGCTGATGACCAACGTCAGGTTGGCGCGACCGGAGAGCCACAGCTCGAGTGCGGCGGCGATCGCGGGCATTACCGTCGCTGCCCATCCGGCGAGAAAACCAGCGACGTACGTCATGGTCCGCGACGAGCGCACTCTCAGTACCGCGCGATAGACCGCGTAGCCGACAAAGGGACCGATTATTGCGATGTTGAGCACATTGGCGCCGAGCGCGACGATACCTCCGTCGTGGAGCATGAAGGCTTGGATCGCAAGCACCGCGGTCATAAGTATCGTGGCCGGCCACGGACCGAGCATGATACCGGCAAGTGCACTTCCCATGAAGTGTCCCGATGTTCCCGGACCGACCGGGAAGTTGAGCATCTGGAAGGCAAATATCAGCGCACCGAGGACCGCCATGAGCACGACATGGCGTTGATCGAAGAATCGCTTGACCCACGATATCGCATAGGCGACGATCGCGAAGGATCCAATGTTGGTGACAATGCTCACCGCGGGCGAGAGCATTCCATCAGGTATGTGCATTACCCGTCCTTTCCCGCGCATCTCCTTCTCGAATGGGCGTGGTCGAGGCACTGGGCGCCTCTCTTGTTTATCTGCTATTTTGGTATGATAGAGGACGATAAAATGCTGCACAAGCCCCCTAGGGGGATACACTTCTAAGGAGAATGAACGGTGCCTGATCCCACTCACGACCCTACTCACACCCATGACCACGCCCATGACCACGATCATGCGCACACCCATGTGCACACCAAAGCGGTTCTCAACCGCCTCTCGCGCGCGACCGGGCACTTGGAATCGGTTCAGCGCATGATACAAGATGGACGTAGTTGTCCCGAGGTGCTCATCCAGCTCGCTGCGGTACGCTCCGCGCTCAACAATACCGCTAAGTTGATACTGAAAGACCACATCGAGCACTGCGTGGTCGATGCGGTCGAATCAAATGATATGAAAGCGATAGAGGAACTGAATCGAGCGATCGATCAGTTCATCGACTAAACGAGCTCAACCTCGAAACTCGGTTCATCTGCGTGATTTTCCAGCTCATAGGTCGCTTTGGAGATCAACTGGCGTGCCTCGCCGAGTTTTCGATATGCCTCATCAAGCTCAGCGGTCGAATTAAGATCCGCGTGTCCCGCAAGATGCTCGATCTCATGGACCCAGTTGCGTATCATTCCGAGTGAATCGTCCACCATTCTCACCATCGTGGTGAGTTGAGTCATATTAACGCCACTTTGACACATAGTTCAACTCCTTAAAGAGAACCCTGTTCTCACTGCAATCTCAGGCTGTAGACCTCTTGTCGATAGTCGCTATTATACTCGATTGGTCCTAGCGACCAAATATCGATGAGCACATCGTCATCTGGCTCAAGCCGCAGCATAAAAGCAGAATGAAGATCATTATGATGATGGTCATTATCGATCCGCCGCAACCGCCGCCTTGATTTCGACCCATACCGGACTGGTTGGGACGGAACCCGCCACCGGGCATTCCGCCGATCGGGCTGCGCCCTCCGGAGCTGTGTCCTGAAGAACTGTGCCCTCCGCTGGAGAAACCTCCGCCGCTGTGTCCTGATGATGGCCGAAAGCCACCGCCGGAGAGATTGCGCCCTCCGCCACTGTGTCCTGATGAGCCTCCGCTGTGACCGCCGGAACCGGGTGAATTCGGGGTAAATGCCATTAGTTGCTCCAAACGATCGAAGTGTATCCGTCAAGTGGTCTGCTCAGGTCGGCTTTGATAACATTGGCTGAAGCAGGATTGTAATTCCCATCGGTGAAGATGAGCACGATGCTGTAGGTATCGCCTGTATCGATCGTGCCGATGTCCGTATTCGAGTTGCCCAAAGCTTCCGAGTACCAGTCGTACTCCAAATAGTTGCCGTTGACGTCCAGTGCCGTCCAACCACGATCGTTATAAATGGTGAGTGGCTGGTCGGAATGATTCTGCACCATCGCCTGGAACGCTTCGACGGTCCCGCCGAAATCCGAGTTGTCCTCAGTGCCTTGCTGAAGCAAGAATGTGACACCGCCGATCGTGAATGATTGACCGATCCGCGCTTGGTACTCGGTCTTGTCGACCTTGTTGGTGCTGTCGCCTCCCAAGAGACCGCCGAGCAGACCGCCGGTATCGTTGTTCTGTGTCGTCGATGACGTTGTCGTGGTGTTGTTAAAGAGCGATCCGCAACCTCTCATACTCGAAAACACGCAACAGAGGAGGAGAGCTAGGATGATCCCCCCGATGATGAGCGGAAGTTTATTTCCTCCGCTGCCGCCGAACAGCGATACTTTGCTGTCAGCTGCTATGTTCGATCCCGGTTTCGCGGAACTTGACCACGTATTCGAGCCAGGCTCCTCGACCATATCGATGACCTCTTCTTCAGTGTAATTCTCGTTCATGTGAGCTCCTTCTTACTCAACGATCGCCTCGATGATGATTCGATCTCGCGTACTCCCTACGCGCCGGTGATCTCAGTGATAAATGCCGCTTTTGGCATCGCTCCCGTGAGGCGTTTTGCTACTTTTCCGTCTTTGAAGATGATGAACGTCGGTATGCTCATCACCTCGAAGCGCATGGCGGTCTGGGGGTTCTCGTCAACGTTGACTTGTGCGATCGTGACATCGGCCAGCTCTGCGTCGACTTGGGTCAATACACCCTCCATCGCTTTGCAGGGACCGCACCACGGCGCCCAAAAATCAACAACGACCGTACCGGTACTTGCCTCGACATCGGTCGAGAACGTTGCGTCGGTAACTTGCAGTAGATCAGACATAGAATCCCCCTTCTTTTAGGGCCATAAACCTCTTATCGCCCCTTTAGTGTACCACCATAGACCCTTCTCAAGTGTTCACAGCATACACGAAATTAAACGCTCGGCAAACGTTTTTGGAGCCCTCCATAGTTGATTCACAAGCGTCTTCACAAAGTGTCTAAAACTCTAGTTTTCAGGCCGGTTACTTCCTCAACCGATCGGGTCGTCTCCATGAGACAATGAGGAGGTGAAGGCAGTCGAGATGCATATCACCGGAGTCGTGCAAGGCGTTGGATTCAGACCCTTCGTCTATACCCTTGCGCGCACCTATCACCTGACCGGTTGGGTCCGAAACGACAGCGATGGCGTGCATGCGGTGGTCGAGGGACCGGCCCAACTCGTCGATTCCTTCTGCGCGATCCTCGACGAGGAGGCGCCGATCGCGAGCCGTATCGAGCAGATCCTCTTCAAGACGATCGAGCCGCACAATTACGACTCGTTCGAGATACGTGCCAGCGAGAACGTCGAAGGACAGCGCACCCTGATCAGTCCCGACCGCGCGCTGTGCGAGGATTGTGAGGCCGAGCTCTTCGACCCGAATGATCGGCGTGCGCGCTACCCCTTCATCAACTGTACCAACTGCGGACCGCGGTTCACCATCATCGAGGATATTCCCTATGATCGCTGTTCGACACCGATGCGCGACTTCCCCTTGTGCGACGCGTGCAAGACAGAATATGACGATCCGACCGATCGACGCTTCCACGCGCAGCCCAACGCGTGCTTCGTCTGCGGTCCGCGCCTCTATCTGAACTGGGGAGAGCTCGATCCGCACCTTTCAAGCTCATGGACCTGGAGTCCTTACAAAGAGAAGGTGCCACGCCCCCATCGAGATCGCGCTGAAGAGATGGCGCGCTCGAATTCGATCATTCTCGAGGTCGTCGAGGCTCTGCACGAGGACAAGATCGTCGCGCTCAAAGGGCTCGGCGGCTTTTTGCTCTGCTGCAACGCGAAGAGCGATTACGCCGTTGATAAACTGCGCGATCGCAAGCATCGCTGGGGTAAGCCTTTGGCGGTGATGTTTCCCAACCTCAAAGAGATCGTCCGGTACTGCGAGGTCAGTAGCGCCGAGGCCGACTTGCTCACCGGAAGCGTGCGACCGATCGTACTGCTGCGACTAAAAACCGACGCTCCCGATGATCTGGCAAAGACTATCGCACCGGGATTGCGCGAGCTGGGAGTGATGCTTCCCTACACACCGTTGCATGCATTGCTGCTCGATGAGTTCGGCGGACCTCTGGTGATGACGAGCGGCAACATGAGCGAGGAGCCCATCTGCACCGATAACGCCGAGGCGCTCGAGCGCCTCTCCTCGATCGCAGACGCGATCTTGCTTCACGACCGTGATATCTTCTCTCGCTACGATGACAGCGTCGTGCGCGTCGTCGGAGGTAACATCCAAATGATCCGACGTGCACGCGGATATGCGCCTGAGCCGCTGCACCACTGCGAGGCTGCGCCGCTGCCGATCCTGGCGGTCGGCCCTGAGCAGAAGAACACCTTCACGCTTCTCGAGGGCAACGATGCGTTCGTCTCACAGCACATCGGAGACCTTGAAAGTGTGCAAGCGCTCGAGTCGTTCGAGCAGACCGAGGCGCTCTATGAGCATCTGTTCCGCATAAAGCCGCAGGTGATCGCCCATGACCTGCATCCTGAATACCTCTCGACGAAGTGGGCGAAGATGCTCGCCGCCTCTGAGGAATCCCGCTTGATCGGTGTCCAGCATCATCATGCACATATCGTGTCGGTGATGGCAGAGCACAACTATCAAGATCCGGTGATCGGTATCTCGTTCGATGGGACCGGATATGGTGAGGACGCAACGATCTGGGGTGGCGAGGTGCTCATCTCCGATCTGCGCGAGTATCAGCGATTTGCGACGCTGCGACCGTTCGCACTTCCCGGTGGCACCGCAGCGGTCAAGCGACCGGCGCGTACCGCGGTCGGGCTCTTGCATGAACTCGATCTTTTGGGTCATCCCGGTGCACGCTTCATGCTCTCCCGCCTTGTCGAAGATGAGCAGTCGACCATCACCGCCATGATCGAGCAGGGGATCAACAGCCCGAAGACCAGTTCGATGGGACGGCTTTTCGATGCGATCGCGTCGCTGATCGGTGTCGCTGACGACGCGCTCTACGAAGGAGCGGCCGCCATACTGATGGAAAATATGAGTCTGCCTTTGGGTGAGATCGGACCTCCGCCGACCTATCGCTTCAGCATCATCGAGGCACCGGCTCCGCGCTCGGAGGCGATCGAGATCGCGCTTACGGGGCACCCGATACAGGCGCATGCGCATCCACGTTATATCATCGATCCGGAGCTTATCGTACGCGCTCTGCTCGACGACTTGGAAGCCGGTGTCGAGCCTGCCGAGATCGCGCGTCGATTCCACTATGCGCTCGCGACCATGATCGGTGAGATCTCGACCAAGGCGGCGCGTGAAGTGGGTATCGATACCGTGGTTTTGACCGGTGGCTGTTTTATGAACAAGCTCTTACTGGAGCGCACGGTCAAGGTGCTCGAGGATAAACGCATGTATGTACTGACCAACGAGAAACTACCCACCAATGACGGCGGTGTCAGCTTCGGACAGGCTATCATCGCTCAAGAACGTCTGCTCGAAGAGCAACGCCAAGCAGAAATGGAACAGTGACCCTTTGTGACAGTAGTGTGACAGTAGGGTCGGTTCCTTTTATCCCACAAACTATGAAACTGCCCTGAGAACGGGGCAGTTGTGTCTACAGCCAGGACAAAAGGAACCGACCCTGCTGTCACAGAAACGGGATCATATATTTTGACCCTATGGTCCCCTGTGGTGTCGCTTTCTGGGTCTAGATGCTTTCGCTCTTTGTGGCGCGTTGCATAGTCAAGATCTCGGAGATGTTCACCATCGTCACGCGTCGCCCGCGTTCACGAAGCGAGATGACGTCACCGACACGTTGCGCGTCGAACAGTTCGCGAAGTGTGTAGTCGACATGCGGAAGGATCATATTGGGTGAGTCGACCGTGCGATTGTCGATTGCAATGAAGACCCCAGTGTTCGGTCCTCCTTCATGGAGTTGCCTGACACTGTGCAGATAGCGTGGACCTTGCTCGAGACATAACGGACAGTTGAGTTTCGACGCAAGATGAGGTACGAAATCCTCTTTGAGTTGTTCAAATTCTTGATCGCTGACATACGCGAGGATGCTCACGTAGTCACCCGACTCGATCGTAGAGAGCAGATCGGCGTAAGGTGGCAGCATCTCACGTATATCCTCTTCGATCTGATCGCTGTGCGGATCGACGAGCACGCGCAGGATCGACTCCTTTGCAGCGACCACATTGGGCTGATCGAACGGGTTCACTCCCATGAGAACGCCGAGAAGCGCGGTCGTCCACTCCCATACCACCATTGCGCGAGCGACCGATGACACTGCCGGTGGTTTGCTATTCTTTTGGCAACACTGCTGAAGTCCACCGAACTGCGCGAGCGCTGACTTGTCGATGCTTCGCGTACTGTCCGGACAGGGAATGATGGATCCACAACAGCAGCAGGTGAGTGGTCGAATGAAGGGGATGAAGCCCTTGCCCTGTTTACCGAGCGACTCGGCGATAAGTTGCTCAAGCCACGGGCTCAGCGCGATATCGGGAAGCGGTAGCTTGTCGTTATTCTGTTGATAGAAGAGCCACAGCTCAGTAGCAAGTCGGATCGCCGGATTGTCGGGATGAGCGGTCTCACACTGATGCTGCGCCTCTCTCGCTTCATCGACCAGCATGCGAACGTCGATGCCGATCAGCGCGCTGGGGACAAGTCCATAGACCGAGAACGCACTGAATCTACCACCCACATCAAAAGGTGAGGTGATCAGCGTGTAACCACGTTGCAATGCGCGCTGGGCAAGCGGCGTATCCGGATCGGTTATCGCGATGAAGTGCGTCGCTCGTTGACTTTCGTCCTCGATGACAAGACCTGAAAGATCCCATAACAACTCTTCGAGGACGACCGTCTCAAGCGTCGTTCCCGATTTACTTGAGATAATGAACAAGGTCCGTTCAAAATCGAGTGATCGGGCTAACGCCATAATATCTTCGGGACACATCGTGTCAAGGATGCGCAAAGGGCGGCTCACCTGATCGTGATAGGTCTGAGCGAATACATAAGCGGCCAGTGATGATCCTCCCATACCGATCAGTATCACGTTGGAGATATCACGCCGTGATGCCATCTCGGTAAGACTATCGAGCAGCGGATAAAGTTCCGGCGCCTGTTCGGGAAGCGTCATCCAGCCAAGCCGTTGTGAGATCTCGGCCTGGACGACCTCATCATCGCTCCAAAGCGCTGCGTCGTGTTCGCGGATGCGTGTTATGTATTGCTCAAGTTTTTGCACCGCTCTATTGTATCGTGAACCTCTTCTCACACCTAGTCGTTCAATTATTTGCAGTACAATCGGAGAATGTACGATGAAACGCGCTCGCTTAAAGAAAGGTACATGATGCTTGATTTCAAAAAAGAGCAAAAGGAACTCTATCTACCAAAGACCACTCCTTCGATCATCGATGTGCCCGCGATGACCTTTCTCGCGGTCGACGGCGCGGGCGATCCTAATACCAGTGAGGAATACGCGCATGCGATCGAGCTGCTTTACGGACTCTCGTACGCTATCAAGATGGGCAACAAGGAGATCCTGCAATATGTGGTCGGTCCCCTTGAAGGATTTTGGAGTGTGACCGATGAGTTCTTTGATGCCGGCCCGATAAACAAGGACGCATTCACGTGGACGGCGGTCATCAGGCAGCCGGATTTCGTGGATGGTGATGTAGTCGAGAACGCGAAGGCCGCGCTCGCAAAGAAGAAGCCGCATTTGGATGGGACGAAGGCGCGGCTTGAGGAAATCTCAGAGGAACTGTGCGTCCACGCGATGCATCTGGGATCCTATGACGATGAGCCGGCAACTATAGCCACAATGGAACAGTTCGCCGTCGAAAGTGGATATGATATGGATGTCTCTGATGTCCGCCGACACCACGAGATCTATCTGAGTGACCCTCGCAAGGTCGCTCCGGAAAAACTGAAGACGATCATTCGGTTACCGATCGTCTAAGCGATACTCGACCCAAGAACGACTCCCTACAATCATTGAGAGTGTAGATGAGCCGGTGGTTCTCGGCATTGATAAACACATCTTGGACAGAATTCCTAAGTTTTCCCTCAAACACGACCTGTCCTGATCCGTCACTGAGGTTTTTCAATACAAGATAGGACTCGTCACCTAGGGCATCAGGTCCTTTACATAGTTTTCTCTGGTGGAGTATACTCTCTGGATTTTTTTTGCCGTGTTTGTAGGTTCGTAGACCACAAGATAGCGACCATCCCATACCACAAGCCCCCGATAGGGAGTTGTATAGCCATACTTCATTCCAATAGAAAACCCCATATCAGCTTGGTTTGCTAAAAACCTAACAGGTGAAATCACATTCTCGATATAAGCCGAGATATCGTCATCGCTGATACCGTTAGCACGAAAGAAATCTCTGATCCTTTCCATATCTCGCACTGCTGGCTCAGAATATATGATCCTCATCCAGCTAGCCCGAGTCTTTCAAGCACTTCGCCCTCTGAGTGCCATGATGCTCCCAGTTTCATCTCTGCATCTACTGCCTGCATATCCGCAAGAAACCTCAACATTGAATTCGTGTATTGCCATGTTTCTATGTCAACCACCGCATATTTCGAGTTTCCATTCTTTGTGAGGACAACTTCATTGCCTGTATCAATGTGAGAGAGTACATCATTGTAGTTTGTTAGCGCGGAAACTGGCATTGAAATAACCATACTATGCCTCCTTGTCACACCCCGATAATAGGTAATCTATATTATGACGAAGGCAGGTGACAGGAACAATCTATTTTTAGAAGAATTCTTCTAAATCTTTTCGAGATAATCAGATCTCGACCGTCGGAGCTTCTATCGGCGTCGTCTCGATCCCCTCTTCTGCGTCATGACGAGCAACGATGGTGCCTCCGATGACGACAAGAATACCACCGAGTACGACGAACCAGGTGAGCGGCTCACCCAGAAATAACATAGCGAATGCGATCGCTGAGACCGGCTCGACATAGGTAAAGATGACCGCCTGTTCGGGGCGGAGCTGCTTGAGCCCATAGAAGAACAGTACTCCGGTCATCGCGGTATGGAACGCGCCGAGCATGAAAAGCATCAGATACGGCGTCACCCCACCGGTGGGCACGTTGCCCTGCCGGTAACTCACCAGAACGAACGGCAGAAGGAGGACACTGGCACCCATACTCTCGAACATCGTTAGGATATCGATCGGCGCAACGGTCAGTATCCGTTTTGCCATGATGATCAAAAGCGCATAGGTCAGCGCGCTGGCAAGCGCCATGATCGCTCCGATCATCGCGTAGATATCGCTCGAGAAACCGAGTCCATGAGGAACGAGAACGATGAGCATACCTAACAACGAAAGGAGCAGCGGAATGATGATACGTTTGTCGAATCTGTATTTGAGTAAGAACGGTGCGAGCATCGCGACGAAGACCGGACCCATGTATCCGAGTAGTTCGACCGTCGCGACATCTGCGCGATCGAACGCACCGAAGAAGAGGATCCAGTTGATCGCCAGCAGCGCACCTTGCGCCAGTAACCACCGTATCGTAAAACTATCGAGTTCCTTGATCGTGCGCCATCTCCCGCTCACGATCAGCCAGATACCAAGCACCAAGAACGAGAAGAATACCCGATAGAATACTTTGACGAACGGAGACCCGTCTATCTGGCGTAAGATGAGCGGGATCGTTCCCCATAGAAGCGAGGAGAACACAATCGCGAAAATGCCGAGGGCACGTTGTGAAGTGAGTTTTTGCATGGTCACTTCAGCTTCGTCAGCAGATGCGCGGCAGTTGCTCGCCTACAAGCGTATCCATGATGCGTGTTGCGCCGAACGCGTTACGCAAACTCACTCTACCCGGTGGACCTTCGATCACCTCGCCGATGATCGCCGCGTCCGCTCCATAAGGCGCGCCTTTCATGGCGTCCAGCGCCACCTGAGCTTGGTCAGCCGGTACGATCGCGACCATCTTGCCTTCGTTGGCCACCTGGAACACATCGTAGCCGAGCATCTCACACGCGCCTTGGACCTGTTGGTCGAAGGGGACCTCGTCTTCGATGACGAGCATGCTGACTTTGCTTGCGTCGGCGATCTCGTTGAGCGCGCTGGCAAGTCCCCCGCGTGTCGGATCACGAAATACCCGGGTCTCCGGAGCAGCATCAAGCACGGCTTTGACAAGTTCGTTGAGCGGTGCCGCATCGGTCTTAAGCGTAGTACCGAAACCGATGCCCTCACGTTGGCTCACGATGGTGATGCCGTGATCTCCCAGCGTTCCGGAGAGAAGGATCTTGTCACCTACTCGGCAGTTCTCGGCACTGAGTTGAACTCCTTCACGAATGAGGCCGACCCCGGTCGTATTGATGAAGATACCATCGGCGGCTCCCCTGTCGACCACTTTGGTGTCGCCGGTCACGATCTTGACTCCTGCTTCGCGCGCGCACTGTGCCATCGAGGTAAGGATCGTCTTGAGATCCTCAAGAGGAAAGCCTTCCTCAAGAATGAACCCCACGCTCAGATAGAGCGGACTGGCACCGGCGGTCGCGACATCGTTGACCGTGCCGCATACCGCAAGATGCCCGATATCGCCTCCCGGGAAGAAGAGGGGGTGCACCACGAACGTATCGGTCGAAAACGCTAGTTTACCTGCAGGTATATCGAGTGTGGCCGCGTCTTCGAGTTGTATGTCACTAAACGTTTCAACGAAGACCTCTTCGATGAGCTCGCGCATCATCGTGCCCCCGCTGCCGTGTGCCAATAGTATCCGGTCGGTTTTTGTCATGGGACTATGATAGCGCAACGCACCTGCGGTGTAACGCGGTGCATCCCCACCATCGAATCAGAGGATCACGTAGAGCAGGATCGCGAAAAAGTGCAGGAACGTACCGAGCAGCACCCACCCGTGAAAGACCGAATGGAAATAGGGGACTTTCTTGATCACATAGAAGATGGTGCCGATCGTATAGGCGAGTCCACCTGCGATCAGTAGCCATACCGCCGTGGGTGGCAACTCCCGTATCAAGGTGGGGAGCACCCAAAGCGCCATCCATCCCATGATGAGATAGATGACCACACTCACCCATTTGGGGCGAAAGACCCAGAATGCCTCGGTCGCCATACCGACCAACGTCATGCTCCATAAGATCACGAGAACGAGCCGACCGTTGTACTCGCGCAGGGTGATGAGGCATAACGGGGTATAGGTACCGGCGATCAGTGAATAGATGCTGGCATGATCGAATATCTTGAACAGGCGCTTTGCCTTCTCATGGGTCAGGCTGTGATAGAGGGTGGAGCTCAGATAGAGCAGGATCATCGTGACGCAGTAGATGATGGACGCGGCGATCTTGTAGCCGACATCTTGTGCGGAGAATATCGAGAATATCAACAGGATCGGAAGACCGACCAGACCAAGGACGACACCGACGCCGTGGAGGATGCTGCTGGCGATCTCCTCACCGAGTGTGTATTGCTTGATCGTCTCAGTAAACGCGGTCATAGCGCCCCTATCGATGATAACGGTAATATGCCGCGCATGAACCTTCACTTGAAACCATGCATGGTCCGATGGGACGTTGCGGGGTGCACGTTGTGCCAAAGAGCCGGCAATCGGGTGGGGACATCACACCGCGCAGGATCTCTCCACAAGAACATCCGGGAGTCTCGCGCGACTCACAGGGGTGCGGCGCATGTCGCTTGACCGCATCGAAGGGTGCGTACTCATCGCGGATATGCAGACCGGTGCCCGGGATGTTGCCGAGCCCGCGCCATATCGCGTCGCCCGCCTCGAACACCTCGTTCATCGTCGCGACCGCCAAAGGATTGCCCTCTTCATGCACCCCGCGCGCATAGGCGATCTCGATCTGTGCGCGACCCTCGATCAATTGCTGCAGCAACATATAGATACCCTGCAAAATATCGAGCGGCTCGAATCCGGCGATCACACCGGGGATCCCGAACTCCTCGCTGAGGAATCGATAGGGTTCCAGCCCGATGATCGTCGATACGTGACCGGGAAGGATCAGTGCGTCGATGTTGATCTGAGGGTCATCGGCAAGTGCGCGCAGCGCGAGAGGCACGGTCTTATTGGCCCCATACACACAGAAGTTCTCAAGGCCGAGCGCTTGAGCGCGTTTGATCGTCGCGGCGATGATCGGGGTGGTCGTCTCGAATCCCACGCTGATGAAGACCACCTCGAGATCGGGGTGTTCCTGAGCGAGCGCCAGCGCATCGAGCGGTGAGTATA